>Ga0066699_10000533_pt1 | contig 11250 bp, 6 predicted proteins | sample GraSoiAngelo_148_FD_66455 | JGI IMG/M metagenome (GOLD analysis project Ga0066699, IMG submission 66455) | Grasslands soil microbial communities from the Angelo Coastal Reserve, California, USA - 14_1009_09_20cm | ecosystem: Environmental > Terrestrial > Soil > Grasslands | place: USA... | reverse complement strand
GGGGAAGGGAAGCTGCGTTTTAATTGGAATACGCCGATACACATGAGCCCGAATGAAAAGGGCACGATTTATATCGGTGCGCAGTTTCTATTCCGTTCCCGGGATCATGGCCAAACGTGGGACCGCATCTCTCCCGACTTGACGACCAACGATCCCGAAAAGCAGAAGCAGGAGGAATCCGGAGGCGTCACCGTTGACAATTCGTACGCCGAGATGCACACGACCATCTATTCGATTAGCGAGTCGCCGCGCGATGGACAAACCATTTGGGTGGGCACGGATGACGGCAATCTGCAGCTCACCCGCGACGGGGCAAAATCCTGGACGAACGTTGTCGGCAATGTGCTGAATCTTCCTAAATTCTCCTGGGTTTCGTGGGTTGAGGCGGGGCTTTATGACAACGCAACAGCTTATGCCGCTTTTGATCGCCACACGTTTGGGGACATGGACCCGCACGTCTATAAGACAACAGATTATGGGAAGACTTGGGCATCGGTGGTCGCAGCCGATGGCGGCGTCCGCGGCTACGCCCATGTGATCAAAGAAGATCCGGTTTCCCGAAACATTCTGTATCTCGGAACAGAGTTTGGTCTATGGATTTCGCTGGATAACGGGAAGCATTGGGCGCAGTACAAAGGCCGCGATTTTCCGAGCGTGGCCGTGCGCGATATCGTGGTGCATCCGCGCGAGTCGGATCTAGTGATTGCCACACATGGCCGCGGCATCTGGATTGTGGACGACATCACGCCGCTGCGAAAGTTGACTCCTGAAGTTATCAGCCAAGAGGCCGCCTTCCTTACGGCAAAGCCTGCGCAGCAAAGGCTGGAAGCCAATGGTGGCTGGGCAGACGGAAGCGCCGTGTACACAGGGCCGAATCCGCCGGACGCCGCGGTGATTACTTACTATCAGAAAAAACGTCATATTTTGGGGAAGATGAAACTCGAGATTTTTGATGAACAAGGAAAACTCGTAGACACGCTTCCGCCGAACAGCCGCCGTGGCATCAGCCGTGTGGAATGGCCAATGCGGATCAGGGCGCCCCGTGTTCCCCCCGCAGCTACGGCTGCGTTCGAGGCCGCCCAGGGGCCAAGAATCTTGCCCGGAACCTACACGGTGAAGATGACCCGCGGAACCGAGACATACACTACACAGCTCGTCGTGACGCTCGATCCACGCGCCCAATTCAGCCTCGAAGATCGCAAGATGGAGCTCGACGCTGCGATGCGCGTCTACAATTTGCTTGGCGACATGAGCTTCGACGTCGACCGCATCAACGGCGTGCGCGACGCATTGGCGGATCGCAGCGGCAAAGTGAAGGGCGACGCGGCCTTTGCGAAACACCTCGAGGACCTCTCGCAAAAAATCGATGACCTTCGCAAGAAAATCGTGGCCACGAAGGAGGGCGGTGCCATCACGGGTGAAGAGCGCATTCGCGAAAAGACCACAGGTCTGTACGCCGATTTTGTCTTTTACGAAGGGCGCCCGGCTGATTATCAGGTAGCGCGCATCGATTCGCTGAAGAAGGAATTGGGGGATGTGGAAGCTGAATTCGACAATCTTGTCGCTAAGGAACTGCCGGCGGTGAACAAATCCCTGGCTCAGAAGAAGTTGCAGCCCATTCAGCAATTGACCCGGAAAGTCTGGGACACTGCAAACAGTGAGTCCGGCGGAGCTTCTGGAGTCGCGGACCTCACGCAGCACGAATGGACTACAACGGCCGTCAAGGCTCTAAGGCCTTAAGGTGCTCATCCGGGAAGACGATCAGCCAATCAGCTGATTGATCTTCTCTGGCCACGATGAACTATTCCTGATTAATGAACCCAGCCCCCTTGCAAAAAATCGACAAACATAAGCTCCTTGCCGCAGTTTGTCTACTCATCTTTTGCGGCATGGCTTTCGCCGCGTTTTGGCCCTTTAACCCTTTTCCTGCGAATCACGTGGCCTGGTTAGGTGATGAAAATGGCCTTCGCTTCGACGGGGGCGGAATCATCTTAAGTTCCGGGAAATTCGAATTGACGGAATCTGGGATGCCGGCCGGCGCGAGTCTGGAGATATGGCTCGAACCAGCTCAGGATACTGACTCCACCAGCCTGCTTTCATTTTCTACTCCCGCAAATCCGCAGCGAATTCGGCTGCGGCAGGCCCAGAGCTATCTTCTTCTTCTGCAGGAGCCCAAACCTACCATCCATCACTCTGCGATGCTCTCTCTCTGGGTCCCGCGGGCTTTTCAAGCCCACAAGAGAAAGTTCATCACCATCAGTTCAGGGAAAGCAGGCACAACTGTTTATTTGGATGGAATTCCAGTCGAGAAGTCCGCTCGATTCCGAATTTCGGGCAAGGATATTTCTGCACAACTGATCGTGGGTTGCTCTCCGGACGGCTACGATACCTGGCCGGGAAAGCTATTCGGAATGGCCGTCTTTGATCGCGAGATCGCATCCGATCAAGTTTCCCGGCATTACCTGGCTTGGCTAACCGGGCAGCTGACGGCCGTACGGAACGATTCTCCGGTTGGCCTGTACGCCTTTGACGAGCGCGCCGGGAATGTTGTGCGGAATCAGGTTTCTTCCGGGCCCGATCTGGTCATACCGGGAGTCTTTAACATCCCCCACAAGCCATTTTTGAAGCCCTTCTGGAAGGAGTTTTACCGCAACCGGGCTTACCTTGACGACGTACTCATTAACATCACGGGGTTCGTTCCGTTCGGTTTTTTCTTCTGCATGTATCTCTCTAGGGGACAAGCGACCCCTAGAATTGTGTTCATTGCCATTCTTCTGGGCGCCGTTTTTAGCCTAACAATCGAAGTTCTCCAGTGGTTCATCCCGATGCGGGATTCTGGGACGACCGACATTCTTACGAACACGCTTGGAACCGCAATAGGGGCAGTGTTGTATCGCTCGGGAGGTTCCCACCCGTCGCCCAACAGGCTCAGATCTCGAACGGCCCCTTAGTCCTGATTTCCGTCTTCAGGGAGTCTCTTGCCAGGAGCGCCGAGTAGGAGAATGCCGGGCCAAGCTTAGTCGAGAGCACACCATTTCCAAAACGACCGCCACAAACGCCATTAGGTAGGCCATCGATGGAACCATGTACCGAAGCAGGGGCACGACCAAGCAGGCCATGGCCCAGAAATACACCACCAGACTGCACAGGAATGCCGCTTGAGCGGCATTCTCCTTGCGAGTCCCAAACAGAGACGCAAGTCCGGTTACTCCAAGGACGAGATACGGCAACTGCAAGGCGATCAGGGGCCACTCGTGGCTTTTGGAGTACATTCCATACCAGGCTCTCCGCATCTTTAGAAAAGCCAATTCCGCAACACCGCGGGGATTCTGCAGGCTCTCATTCCACACAAATCGTAGGATGGCGCTGTTCGTGCGCATGCCACCCCTCTCACAATTCGCGCGTTCCATCAGGTCTCGCAAGTGGGTGGACATATTCAACTGCTCTCCTGCGGACGCCGGTGTCAGTCCAAAGACAAGTCCTTCGGATATGCTTGCCGGGCCATTGCTGGACAGCAAAATGAATTGCCCCACCTTCGCGCGAACGAAGAGTTCCCATGGAGCTATCGAAAGCACAAAGCCGGCCACGATAGCTGCGGCCATCCTAAGTCCCGCTTTTTTGTCTCTTTGCTCTGGTTTGCTGGAAGAGAATGTCCACACGAAGGCAGCAGCGACAAAAACGCAGGGTAGAAAGACCGCTATGGGACGCACCAAGGCCGCTACGCCCAAGAACAGCCCGGCAAAAACGCCGGTTCTCGCAGATGCTCTTCCGCCGTAAGCTCCAAAGCAGAAAGCCCACACGGCGGCAAAGAAGAAAAGCATGAACGGCACTTCGCTGTTAGGGAGGAGCATGGTGACAAGGCCGGGAATATAACTCGTCCACAGAAACCATGTGAGCAGGGCGATGGACGCTCCAAAGAGCAGTTCTATGGTCAAATAGACAAAGAGCGAGCTGGCCGCTCCCGTAATAAGATTGAAACCAACGATGACCTTCTCACGATCCAGGTGAAATACGTCTCCAACTTTGTACGCTACGACTAGGAAAAAGGGATAACCGGGCGGGTATCTCGTTTCCAATTGACCGTCGGCTCCCGCGATTCCCCGGCCGTTCAAGATGTTTTCTGCCGTCGGCTCGTAGTCCGTAAAGTAATCCGTGTTAACGTTCAGGTTGATGTTGGAAGGAAATGCAAGAACAAAAACCTTGCCGATGGCTAGAGCAGCTGCAAACAAAATCGTGAGCCGCCGGGGTTTGGTGCTTGCTGAGAACCGCGCTAACCCTGACTTGAGAACGGACACGAATTTCAGCACAGCACCGTCTCAATGTGCGATTTAGGCCGCAAGCATAACCTCCAAGTCCTCGCCTTCAGGTACTGAATAAGCTTCAGACCAGATAAGCGTCAGACCAACATCTGTAGCCACGGCGTGCCTCAGCGCACAAGTTCGTTGCGAACTTCTGTCCTGATAAACTGCAATTAACAAAGCCAGGGATAACCCTGAAATCAGTACATTCCCTGAATTTCTGCGCAGGCATCTTCCCGACGCGGTATTAGAGGAAAACGCGTTTAGTTCTCTTCCTTCCGGTTCTCTCCAACCACTTTCACTCCAGATTTCCTTCGCGAACTCAGCGTTCTCCAGGTTGTGCAGCACTCACGAACCTCCGCCAAACTCCTCCCGACGCATTTCAACCCTTTGCCTTCGTTCTCCAGTAGTACCGCTGTCGGACCACGCTGGACAGATCACCGGCAAAAAGTCTGTCGCAAGTTTCATGGTTTCACTGGCATCGCTTTCTCGGGTGAACTTCTATCCTCCCTGCCACAACCGGGATCACAAATAAGAAACCTTCGGCACAGTTACAGCTCATCCAGCCAACCCAGTCCTCGAGACGCGAGCAGGTGACCGTATTCAGCCGCGCCTCCAGCTAGCCCGGCCACGGTTTTGCGATCCGTTTTTCGCTCTAAGGTGATGTTCCAGCACACCTTGTCGGAAGTTTGGAAGAACTTCAGCGAGCAGTTGGTCCAGCCCCAATGCTGCTTCAGCGTTAGGAAAAAAATGGAACCCAAAAAGACGGGAGTCTGTTATTCCCGATCGAGCCAGTTGTGTGTAGGTTCGTGCCGCTTAACCATACTTGTTCTGCTTCTTGCGCTTGTGCTGGAAGTAGGAGCTTTGTCGGGTTGTGCCGCCTATACCAGCGTGAGCACGCAGTCCACGGGATCAAAGAGTCTCTCGGCAAGCCCTACCAACGTTAGTTTCGGAAGTGTTTCTGTCGGAAGCACCTCCACGCAGAGCGTAACTCTGACCAATAGCGGATCGGCATCCGTGACGGTCTCTCAAGCCACAGTCTCTGGGACCGCTTTTACGGTGACAAAGGGAACTCCTTTGTCTTCGATCGCTCCGGGCCAGAGCGCCACCTTGCAAATTCAATTTGCCCCCTCTTCTTCGGGCAATCTCACTGGCAGCTTCACGGTCGCGAGCGATGCGACTAACTCGCCAACTACTGTTTCTTTAGCAGGTACCGGAGGGGCGACAAGCCAGTTAACCGCGAGCCCAGGCAGTTTGAGCTTCGGAAATGTGAATGTGGGTGTCAGCCCTTCGTTGGGGATTACGCTAACCAACGGTGGGAATTCCAATGTGACGATTTCGAGCGTGAACACCACGGGGGCGGGCTACAGCGCCAGCGGCGTTGGCTCTAGCGCCACACTCACACCCGGCCAGACGGCTACGCTGAACGTGACCTTTGCTCCCACCGCAGCAGGAAGCGTGACGGGCAGCGTCTCGGTGGCCAGCAATGCCAGCAACTCCCCCGCCACCATTTCCTTGAGTGGGAGCGGGGTGACCCAGAGCGCCAGCGGCGCGCCCATCTGCGGTATTTCCGGAGACACCTCCACCCACGTGCCGAGCGACTGGACCAGCTTTACCCCTCCGGCAGTGAGCCAAAGCTACGTGGATTCGCTGTTTGGCTGCACGGTCACACGCTTGACCAATGGCAGCGGCGAGACCCTCGCCGATGGTACACACCCTGGCCTGATGAATTTCTACTCGACGTTGACGGCCATGAACGCGAGCGACACGCTGGTGTTCATCACTTACAACAACGGTAGCTGGCGCATATCCGACCTTCATGCGAACACCGTGGTATCTGCGGCCAACATGCCCAGTATGAACGGTCACGCGGTGTGGGATGCCGCGAATGGAAGCGTTTTCTACTACGCGTCGAATAACACCCTGTATAAGGGGACCATTAGCGGCAGTTCGGTGACGCCCACGGCGCTGCACAGCTTCAGCGAATACAGTGGCATCGTTTTGCCGGACGCGGGGGATCTGTCGCAGGACGGGGATCACCTGGCGCTGATGGGGCAGAATTCGAACAACACGATGGACGTGTTCGTATTGTCGCTGGGCCAGCAAACCAAGACCTCGGTGTACACGACCATGTGCACGATATCCGGGAGCATCACCAGCACAGGGCAGCCAGGATGCGTGCACAAGCTGCTTCTGAGCGCGGACAACTTGTTGAGCATCGGGTTTGCCCAGAACGGGACGGGGACCGAGCAAGGAGTGCGGCTGTGGAACGGCTCCTCCTTGATTCACTTGCAGGACAGCATGACCAGCCACTATGACCATGGTTACGACATGAACGGGAGTCCGATAACGACCGGGAGGGATAACCCTTCTTCGCTGGCTAGTTTTACCAACCCATGCCCGAGTGGGTGGGGACTGGATGTGCGGCAACAGGGCAACTTTACGTCCAGTTGTCTGCTGGACAACCAGCCGGAATGGCATATCAGCTATCGGGGGAGCGCGTCGCAGCCGTGGATCGCGATTTCCTTTTTTGACACGCGGACGCCGGGGCCGGAGTATTTCACCAGTGATGCGAATTATCAGACGCCGTCATCCAGCAACTGGCAGCGGTATGAGGACGAAATCATCTTGGCGCGGGTGGATGCCAACAATGCCAACAGCAACAACACGGGGATCTATCGATTGGCGCTGGCGCGTTCGCGGAGCCAGGAAAGCTACTGGGCACAGCCGCACGCGACGATGAGCCGGGATGGGAACTACGTGGTGTTCACCAGCAACATGGCCTATCCCAACGGCTGCCCCGCGAACATGCACGTCCCCAACGAATGCTCCGACGTCTACTTCATCCAAGTCAAATAATCATCCGAAACTTAAGATAACCACGGAAGCGTTGGAATCCAGAATCTCAAGAGACGGGATCCAATGCCCCGTCATTTTAGAGCGCCGAGCATCGGGTGAACACCTGCTAGTAACTCAAAATCCTTGGATCGAAAATTATCAAATAGTTCTGCTTCCTCGGATTTTGCCACGGCAAGGTTCTTGAGCCTTTGACGCTGCGGATGGGGGCGAGGATTGTACTCGGCATGTTCTTAGGAAGAATTGCCCTCGCGACGGCTATGACCTTGGTAACCGCCGGTTGTTTCACGAGTGGCAACGCCCAGCCGGCCGCATCACCGAGGTCACCTGAGACTTCGGGCGCAATTTGCGGGCAGTCCGACGATAAACAGATTCGCATTCCACCAGACTGGACCACGTTCAAACCTCCGGCCGTTGGCCAGGCCTATGTCGATCCTGTCTTCGGCTGCACCGTCAAGCGATTAACCGACGGCGGCCGCGAAATGCTGGCCGACGGAACCCATCCCAGCTTCATGAACTTCTACTCGACGGTCTCGCCAATGAATGCGGCGGGCGCGTTGGTTTTCATCACCTCCAACAATGGTGACTGGCACGTTCGAGACAACAACGGCAACGTCGTCGTGCCCGCAAAGAAGATGCCTACAATGAACAATGGGCACCCCGTTTGGGATGCTCGGGAGGGAGATGATTTCTACTACGCGCTGGGGAAGATTCTCTACCAAGGGGCGATCAAGGGGAATTCTGTTAGGAGTACGGCGTTGCACACATTCAAGGAATATCGCGGCGTCGTGACCCCGGATGCGGCGGATTTGTCCCAGGACGGAGATCACCTTGCGCTGATGGGGCAGAATCCCGACAACACCATGGACGTGTTTGTATGGTCCCTCTCCAAACAAACAAAGACATCGGTCTATACGACAACCTGCAAACTGGATGGCAACATCACCGAGACATCGCAGCCCGGCTGCGTCCACAAGCTGCTGTTGACCGCAAACAATTTGTTGAGCATTGGGTTTGCGCAAAACGGTACGGGTACAGAGCAAGGCGTACGTCTATGGGACGGCTCCACGCTAGTGCACCTGCAGGACAGCATGACCAGCCACTATGACCATGGTTACGATATGAGCGGGAACCCGGTCATTGCCGGGAGGGACAACCCTTCTTCGCTGGAGGGCTTTACCAACCCTTGCCCAAGCAAATGGGGACTGGACATCCGGCAGCAAAACAGCCTCTCCGCCACATGCCTGTTGGACAACCAGCCGAGCTGGCATATCAGCTACCGGGGAAGCGCATCCCAGCCTTGGGCCGCAATTTCCTTTTTCGACGACCGGAAACCGGGGCCCGAACTCTTCAACGACAACAAACAATTCGAAGCACCGTCGTCCAAGAACTGGCAGCTTTATGAGGACGAAATTATGCTGGTTCGAATCGACGGCACCGCCGTTTATCGCCTCGCTCATGCGCGTTCTCGGAGCGCGGAAAGCTACTGGGCGCAGCCGCATGCCGTTATCAGCCGGGACGGACGCTACGTTGTCTTCACAAGCAACATGTCCTATCCCAACGGTTGCCCCACGCATATGCATGTTGCCAACGAGTGCTCAGACGTGTATGTGATCAAGGTGAAATAAGAACAGCTGGCGAGGGCTTGTCTGCTTAGGAAGAGGCCTTGCGCCCGAAAGGCCCACAATCGGGAGGCTGAGCGGGAACCTTGCGAGGAGCTTCTGCACGACTTCTTAAAATCTCGGGCGATGTAGTTATGCTTGTTGTTTGTGACCGTTCCTTTTTCGCAAGACGCCGGAAAATCATAACGCGGCTGTTCTCCGACGCAAGTTGAAGCCATTCCGGCCGTTGCCCTTGCACGAGAGCCGTTAAGAACGCCGATTCCTGCTGGACCGGCTCAATCGTTGGGTCTATCTCCGGATATAGGATTAGATATTCGGCTCTGTATCGCTCCATGAGAGTTCGCACTGCAGTCTCATCCCAAGGTTGATCGCTGTATTGAGAACTGACAAGGCTGATCGTCCTTCGCTTTAGGGCATACTCGGTCGCCTGGCCGTCGGATGCAACCAGGACCGCTTCGGGCGGCACGTTTGCTTGGAACCAGGACGATAAGCTTCTGCCCATCTCGTCTGGCATCGCAAATCTCGCTTCCACGCTCCTATGCGATGAGCCTGGCTTCTCCGTTGCGGTGGCTTCTAGATTGATGCCCCAGTAGGAGCTGATGAGGAGAACAGTGCACACCGTACATACGATGCGAACAGATCGGGCACTCAACAGGAATTGTACCCTCGTCACAATAATGCCGAGCAGAAGGAGGTAAACGGGCATCAGGGGGTAGAAATACCTGCTCTGGTTCGTGATAACACTAGACATGCTGGTGTAAATCATGCTGGCGCAATACATTGCAATATAAACGACGAGTAGCCTTGCCCGCGGGAATAAACTGCTAATCGCCGAACGGATGCCATTACTGCCGATAGCCCACGCTACGGTTAATAACAGGATCAAGCAGCAAACGCCGAATATCACCTGCTTTGGACCCAACCGGCTCGGCAATTCTCCGAAAAGCAAGTGAAACGTAGAGGCGCCGAATTGTTTTAGAACGACTGGAAGCGCGTGCGTCACGACTTTAGTATTTCCGCCTTTCCAGGAGCCTGTCAGCGTTGCGTTCCTGATCAGCAGAAAGCCGATCAGCCCCGCCGGCAGTGACAGGCAGGCGACCGCCGTCACTGACCTACGATCGCGGTGCACGAATGCTTGCCAAATTAGGTGCACAACGGCCGCGGCGGAGAGAAACAACCCCGCATAGCGCACCCAGAATGCAAAGGCGATCAGAACACTGCCTGCAAGAGCCGTGGAAGTCGCTTTCTCCCGCTCATAACGGAGAAAGCACACCAAAGCGCCAAACGAGAGCATTGTAAACAGCGAATCACTTGCCACCGAGATGGCCTCCACACTTGCTAAGCCGTTGCCGAGCAGCCCTAGCAACGCTATTCGAGTTGCCATCGAGCTCAGTCCGAGCAACCCCGCGGTCCAAACGATCAGAGGAACGAGGAAAATGAACGAAGCTAGAGACAGAATCAGTCCAGCAATCTCCCGGGGTATGTGCGTCTCTGCAAGTGCCGCGATTGCGAGCGGATAACCAGGAGGAAATGTGGTGAGCGGCGCCGGAAGTTTGCCGCTCAGGCGCTCCGTATCGAAATGTACGACCGAGGTCTTGAGACCGTACCCGTTGTCGATATTCTCAGCCTCGCTAAGGTATTGGTAACTGTCGTCACTCAGGCGAGGTCCCCCGAAATGGTACAAGAGACCGCCCACCGCTATCGCGTAGAGCAGACACCACAGCACGATTTCCCGCAATCCTAGCGCTCTGCCGCGAGTCCCGAGCGCTAAATACGACCCTTGAGAAAACTGCCGGATTGGCGAAGTATCGGATTGCTCTGGGACGACCGACTGAACCCGCTCCTTTACTCTATATTGGCTCGACATCGAGTCTCTCTTTTCAGCCGCATGGCAATGTTCGTAAAGCCCATCCCTCACGCTGTCGCCGGTTGTTTCGAGTGATTCCGAGGGCGCCAGACTGCTTTTAGCAGGGCTCGTAGTGGCTCAGAATCGGGTGATTGCTGGAATCCTGCCTAAGTGCCTAAGGACGTTGTGCAATACGCGTTTTCCGTTTCCCCTGCCAAATTCAGGATTCAGCCAAAATCGGTGCTCGGTATGTAGGAAGGGAAGGACAAGCCAAATTTCAGGGCCTCAGGCGTCGCCCATCTTGAAGTTCAGCAAAAGATCTGATTGTGCGCGCTGGCCCCTAACCATACTGTCACGCAGGTTAGAACCGCTCGAAGCTCGGCACGGTCTTCGAAAGAGGCTTGGAGCGAGTTGCAAGGCCGGCATCCGGCCATCAAATTCTTACGCCCCTACCACACCACCCAGCCGCCGGCGGGGATTGAAAACGCGGATGGAAAATAAGACCAAGGGAGGGGTGTCTCATGATCGAGGCGAAGAGTGTGTTGGGCCAAGTGATTTGGCGGACGGTAGTAACGTTCGCAGTTCTCGTTTTAGCGGTAATGGCCCCACATGCGCAAGCACAAGCGGT
>Ga0066699_10000526_pt1 | contig 11307 bp, 11 predicted proteins | sample GraSoiAngelo_148_FD_66455 | JGI IMG/M metagenome (GOLD analysis project Ga0066699, IMG submission 66455) | Grasslands soil microbial communities from the Angelo Coastal Reserve, California, USA - 14_1009_09_20cm | ecosystem: Environmental > Terrestrial > Soil > Grasslands | place: USA... | reverse complement strand
TGGAGCGGGAGACGGGACTCGAACCCGCTACCTCAACCTTGGGAAGGTCGCGCTCTGCCAGGTGAGCTACTCCCGCTCGTCAGGTCGGTGCGGCCAACGAGTCTACCTAGAACACAGCTTGACTTCAGTCCGCGGGGTGGGTGCGCAGGCCCTCCAGGAGCCGGACGATGAGATCGCCCACCTCCTGGCGGGCGGCCGCGGGATCCTCGGCGTCGGCCACGTAGAAGCACGCCTCGGCGATGGCGCCCGCCAGGAGCAGAGCCAGGGGCCGCAGGGGCTGCGGCTCGATCACGCCACCACGCATGGCCTTGCGTAACGCCCCCCGGATGCCCACCGCGCCGTAGCGCATCTCGATTCCGCGCACGGTGTCCCAGCCCAGGACGGAGCGGGCGTCGTGAAGGGCGATGCGGCGCACGGCGGGATCCAGCTGGGCGTCGATCATGAGCTGGCAGCCCTGGGTCAGCGAGTACCAATGATCCGGATCCATGAACACGGTCACGACCTGATCGGAGATCTCGCGTTGAACCTGCTCGTACACCGCCTGGAAGACATCGGTCTTGCCCCGGAAGTGGTGATAGAACGCCCCTTTGGTCACCCCGGCGCGAGCCGCGATCTCATCCAGAGACGTGGCCGGGTAGCCGTTGGCGCCGAAGAGCTCGCGCGCCGCCGCCAGTAGCGCGGTGCGGGTCTCCTCGCCCTGTGCCAGACGGAGGTCTTTAACTTGCTCCTTGACTTCCATACTCTCGGTATGTAGAGTTCCCGACCAACGGTATGGATATCACCATACCGGCGGTATGTTAGCACGGGAGGAGTGTCATGCCTAAGTACTTGATCGAGCGCGATCTGCCGGGGGCCGGCAAACTGTCCAGCGAGGAGCTGCGAGGGATCTCGCAGAAGTCGAACCAGGTGCTGGCCGAGCTGGGGCCTGAGATCCGGTGGCTGCAGAGCTACGTCACCGACGACAAGATCTACTGCGTCTACATCGCGCCGGACCCTGATGTCATCTACGAGCACGCGCGGTGCGGTGGCTTCCCGGCGAACAAAGTGACCCAGATCGCACAGGTCATCGACCCTTCCACCGCAGACGTCCCAGTAGCTGTTTGACAGTGGACCGCCGCCGGCTGGTGGCGCTCCAAGCGCCGATCAAGGAGCGCTACCGGCAGGATGCGGCGGCGGCGCGGATCACCCTCCGCGCCGCCGGCCGTCTCGACTCTCAGGACGTCGTCTGCTCGGTCGAGACCGGGCGCGCGCTGGTCGAAGCCGGCCTCCATCCGGCGACCGGCGGCGGAGGCCTGCATGCCTGCTCGGGCGACATGCTCCTGCAGGCGCTGGTCGCCTGCGCCGGCGTCACTTTGCGCTCGGTGGCGACCTCGCTCGAGCTGGACGTCGCAGGCGCTGTGCGTGCCGAAGGAGACCTCGACTTTCGGGGCACGCTCGGCGTCGACAAGGAGACCCCCGTCGGCTTTCAGTCCATCCGCCTCTTCTTCGATCTGGACACCGACGCGCCCCCGGACCAGATCGCTACGTTGGTCCGGCTCACCGAACGCTACTGCGTCGTGTACCAGACCTTGCGCGGAGGCGTCCCGGTGACGGTTGCATACTCACCTGGAGCTGCTCGCGATGAGGACAACGCTTAGTCGCTCAACTGTAGTGCTGCTGGCTCGGCCACCACTGCGCCAGGCTGACGCGCGGCTTGCTGCACACAAAGATCGGCTGGCCGTACTCATAGTTCTCGATTCCATAGGGCATGGCAATGGTGCCCGCGTCCTGGACTGATTCGAATTCGCTTTCCAGGTAGGCGCGCGGCATACCGATCGCGATAACCGTCTGGGGCTCGCCGGGAGGTGGCCCCCACAACCAGTAGCTGAGATGGCCGCTGTAGGCGTGCGGCAGGCCGCGTGCCGGGCCGTACTCGTCCACTGCGCCCGCCTCGCCGAAGGTCTCGGCCAGGATGACGGCCGAGGCGCGCTGATCGGATGGCAAGGCCGCGTACACCTCGGCCACCTGGCCGGCCATGGCCTGCCAGCCGAACATATCGGCGTAGTCCATGCGCGCCTTCCAGAGGCCGAGCGAAGCCATCGTCCCAGGTGGAAGCACCGGTAGTCCGAGCGGCAGCACCACCAGCGTGCCGGCCACCGCCGCGGCCAGCGCTGCGCGCCGGATCCATGGCCGCTCCAGCCCGGTAACGGCCGCCACCGCGCCGGCGGCGTAGAGGAGCGTGTAGACAGGTCCCGCGTAATAGGACTTGCCTCCGACGACCAAGAACCCGACCTCGACCACCACGGCCGCCCAGAAGAGAACCCGAAAGCGCGCATCACGCCAGAGCTGCCAATACCCCAGCGCGGCCAGCGGCAGCAGGAGCGGCCCAAAGAGGAGCAGTTGCTCCAGGCCGTACGCGGACCTCGGATCTTGGGCGATATCGGCCTGGTGATTGCGGGTGTAGATGAGGCTCGGCCAGTCGTGCTGCGCCTGCCAGAGTAGGTTCGGCGCGAACAGGACGACGGCGATGGCCAACCCCAGCCACGGCCAGGGCGTGAGCAGCTCCCGCCGCTGGCGTGTGAGGACCAGCCCCACGGCAACTCCCGCACCCAGCATCAAGACCTGGTACTTGGTCTCCAGACCGACACCGAAAACGACGCCGAGCAGGGGCCAGAGCCGGAGATCGCCCGTGCGCAGCAGGCGCGCCAGCAGGTAGAGAACCAGCGCCCACGCCAGCTCGTCGAAGGTGACGGTCTGGAAGAGCAGGTTGGCGCCCAGGAACATGGGCGAGAGCAGGGCGGCCAGCGCTGCCAGACCTTGCGCGCGAGCGCCTCCGCCCAGCTCGCGGGCGATCAGGCCGGCCAGCAGCACGATCGCGGCCCCGGCCGTGGCCGGCGCCAGCCGCAGGCCTTCGAGCGATCCGGGGAACAGCAGCTGGTCGAGAAACGCGATCGCCGGCGTGACCGGTGGAAAGTCGACGAATCCCCAGGCCAGGTGACGGGCGCAGTCCAGGTAGTAGAGCTCGTCACGCTGAAACCCGTACTGCCAATCGGTGGCCAGGTGGGCGGCCACCTTGGCGGCGCCTGCGGCCAGGAGCCAGCGCCAGGCCAGAGGATTCACTTGGCCGGCGTTATAGCAGGGCTCCGGGGGTTCTAGGTGGCGCCAGGACAGGGCGCCGGCGTTGTCGCTTCTGCCTAGGTTGGACTCGGCGAGATCGCCGGGCTGGGTGTGGCCGTGGTTGTCCCCGATGCGGGCGAGGGGGTACCGCTCGGCGTGGGGGTGCCGGCCGGCGCGGGGCTGGCGCTGGGTGTGGTGGGCACCGTCGCCTCATCGCGCTGGCTGGTCAAGCTGGCGGCCAGATCCCTGAACTGCGCTATCACGCCATCGATCTCGGCTTCGGCTTGCGCGAGGGTCATGCTCGAGCTGTCGATGTGGGCGAGCTCGGCCTTCATGGCGGCGACCAGCTGCCTCACCTCCGGCGACGGCTGGCTGGGGTCGTCAGCACCGATGTTGTACTGGATGGCCCAGGCTACGGTGTCGCAGCCGGTGCAGCCGCCGTTGCTGGCCACGGCCGCATTCTGCGGATGGAAGTCGGTGACGTTGGGGCTCACCAGGTTGATCTGCAGAGCCACCGCCAAGGACTGGCAGTTCACACAGGAGCTGAAAGCCAGCGCGAGGTTAGCGGCTGCGAAGTTGGGGGCTGGTACGGAGGTGACCTGGACGCGGCTGTCCACCTTGAGCGTCCCGTCGGAGAAGTTGCGCACCTGGACGATGTTCTTGGCCCCACCCCCACCTGCTGGAGATCCGCCTGGAAGGGTGGTGGCGCTGGCGCTGGCCGGGGCAGGACCAACGGCGAGATCAGCCTGCGGCTGGGCCCGCAGCTGAACGGCGCCTGCTCCTCCCAAAGCCAGGCTGAATACCGCCGCAGCCGCGACGTAGGGAGTGGCCCGGCCGTGGGCGAGATGGCGAAGACCTGCCTGTAAGGCCCGAACCAGTGACTTGAACTCCATCGAGACTATCCGAAGATATGATACTCAAGCTGTCACCTCTCCTGCTCAGCAGTGGCTGCCGGCGCATTTCTATGACAGTGGCGCTATCAGATTTGCAGTCCAATCGGCTATAACGTCGATGGGCATGGGTTTCACCCCCAGACAAGCCCAGATCCTGGAGCTGGCCGCCCGGGGACGGTCCGATAAGCAGATCGCCGGAGACCTAGGCGTTTCTGTGCACACGGTGCGCTCGCACCTGCGGCGGCTCTACGAGACTCTGGGCCTAGCCAACCGAGCGGAGGCCGTGGCGGCCTTCATGACTGAGCAGGCCGACGCCGACGGGATGGAACCCCCGCACGGCCCGCAGCCGGATCCGAGACCGCAGCCCCGCGCGCTGGTTGCGGGGCTGGTGGTGGGCGTGACCCTGGCGCTGGCCGCTGCCGCCGCCTGGTCGATGGCTCCTACACGGTTCACGAGCCTGCAGGCGCCCGCGCCCGCCGGCGCGCGCCATGTAACCGGTGCTCAGCCGGCCAAGCAATCGCCCGCGGCGGCCTCGCCTGCCCCGGCCTCGCCGGCGCCGGCCGCCGCGGCCGCGCCCACTGCCGGCGCCAGCCCGACCGCGGGGGCGGTTGCGCCCCTTCCGCCGGCGCCGGCGCCGGCCCCGACGGCGCTGATCCAGATGATCGCGGCCACCGGCCAGCTCAGCCTGATCAACCAGGAGCGCGCGTCGTCCGGCCTGCCGCCGCTGGCCTGGAACGACTGTCTCGCAGGCGTCGCATCCGCCGAGGCCCGCCGCATGGCCCAGCAGGGCTACGTGTCCAGCGCGGGCGGGGTGACGTCGGACAGCTCCTGCCGGCTGGGCACCATCCCCCCGGCCGAGGAGCTGGCTTACTGGCCCGGCGCCAGCGACTCGCAGATCAACGCCGTATTGATCGCGAACCCGGTCGACAAAGCCAAGCTGCTCGGCCCCTAGCGCTACCTCGGCGCCTACTGGGCCATCGGCCCGACCGGTGTGGCCTTCGTAGCGCTGGAACTCGCTTAGCCGAAAACAACCACGTCACTTTTCGCGCGTTGTGGTCGGCCGTGACCCTTCCTAGCGTCGATCCCATGAACATGATCCGGATCTCGATCCGCCAAGCCTTCGCGACTCTCGTCGCGGCCCTCTGCCTCGGCGTTCCCGCCCTGGCTCCCAGCCCGGCGCTGGCCGCCAGCAACCACCAGTCGGGGCTGGTCAACGTCAATCTTCAGGACGTGACCGTACAGGCGCCGATCTCGGTCGCGGTGCCCGTCGGCGTGGCCGCCAACGTCTGCGACGTCAACGCTGCGGTGCTCGCCCAGCAGGCCGCCACCGGCCCCGCCAGCTGCACCGCGACGAGCAACTCCATGGCTCTGAGCACGGCCGTCGCCCAGTCGATGACCTCGGGCGGTGGCAGCCAGAGCAACAATCAGTCGGGTCTCGTCAACGTGAACATCCAGGGCCTGACCTTGCAGGCGCCCATCAGCGTGGCCGTGCCCATCGGCGTGGCCGCCAACGTCTGCGATATCAACGCCGCAGTCCTGGCCAGCCAGAACGGCACCGGCGGTGCCGTCTGCACGGCCACCTCGACCTCCAACGCGCTGACCCAGGCGATCGCGCGCTCCCTCATGGCGTGATCTAGGACCACACTCCTTTCCGGGGGCGGTCGGGTTGCATGGCCCCGGCCGCCTCCATTCATGCCCGGCGCTATCCTTTGCCAGCATCGACGCGAAGTGGATGGCCGTCGCCCGTGGCGACGAACCGGCCGACCTGGTCCTGAAAGGCGGCCACGTGCTCTCCGTCTTCACCCGGGAATGGCTCGACGTCGACGTCGCCGTGACCGGCGGCCACGTGGTCGGGCTCGGCTCCTACCGGGGGGTTCAGACGCTCGACGTCGCGGGCGGGTACGTCGTGCCGGGCTTCATCGACGCTCACATGCACATCGAGTCGTCGAAGCTGATGTTCGATCAGTTCGCGCGGGCGGTGCTGCCCCACGGAACGACGGCGGTCGTTGCCGACCCCCACGAGATCGCCAACGTGCTGGGCACCGACGGCATCCACTGGATGCTGGACGTCTGCGCCGAGCTGCCCCTGGACGTCTTCGTGATGGCCTCTTCATGCGTCCCGGCCTCCCAGTTCGAGTCACCGCGCCGGCCGCTGGGCACCGGCGACATCGCGAGCCTGCTCCGCCGCCACCGCACCATCGGCATCGCCGAGATGATGAATTTCCCGGGTGTGATCGCCGGCGCGCCGGCCGAGATCGACAAGCTCAGCACGGGCCTCACCGACCACGTCGACGGCCACGCGCCCGGCGTGCGCGGCCCGGCGCTCAACGCCTATCTGGCGGCCGGCATCGGCTCCGACCATGAGGCCACCACCGTGGAGGAAGCCCTGGAGAAGCGGCGGCTGGGGATGTGGATGATGCTGCGCGAGGCCTCGATCGCGCGCAATCTGCGAGACCTGCTGCCGCTGGTGCGCGATTTCGGCCCGGAGCGCTGCATGTTCTGCACCGACGACCGGGAGCCGAACTTCATCGTGCAGGAGGGCCACATCAACCAGATGGTGCGCGTGGCCGTTGACGAAGGCATCACGCCCGAGGTGGCGTTGGTGATGGCGACGCTGCACCCCGCGCAGTACCACCGGCTCTGGCGGCATGGCGCCGTCGCGCCCGGTTACCAAGCGGACCTGCTGGTGCTCGACGACCTGCGCTCGTTCCGTCCGCGCCGGGTCCTGAAGCAGGGGGCGGAACCTGAGTTCCCGGTCATCGAGGTGCCGGAGTGGGTTCGCCAGACCGTGCACGTGCCCGAAATTGACGCAGCGGATTTCGCCGTCAAGGCATCAGGCCGGATTCGCGTCATTCGCGTCGTGCCCGGTCAGCTGCTGACGGGCTGCGAGATCATGGAACCGGCGCAGCGCGATGGACAGCTCGTCAGCGACCCTGCGCGGGACCTGGTCAAGATCGCGGTGGTCGAACGGCATCACGCCACGGGCCGCATCGGGGTCGGGTTCGCCACGGCCGTCGGCTTGCAGCGCGGGGCCTACGCCAGCACCGTGGCGCACGATGCCCACAACCTAGTCGTCCTGGGCGTCGACGAGGAGTCGATGGCCGCCTGCGTCCGCCGGCTGGCCGAGATCGGCGGCGGCGTGGTGGTCGCCGACGGCGGGCGGGTGGTGGACGAGCTGGCGCTGCCGGTGGCCGGGCTGATGAGCGATCGCCCGCTGCTGGAGGTCGACCGCCGGTTGGCGGCCCTGGAAGCGCGGCTGCGGGAGATGGGGGTGACCATGGAAGCGCCCTTCATGTGCCTCAGCTTCCTGGCCCTCTCGGTGATCCCCGAGCTCAAGATCACCGACCGCGGGCTGGTCGACGTGGGCAGCTTCCGGCTCGTGCCTCTTACCATCTCGTGATGGAGGTCAGTTCCCCCAGAACGCTCGCGGAGGCGCTCGATGAGATGGGCGCCCAGCCTGCCACCGTGCCGCTGGCGGGTGGCACCGACCTCATGGTGGCGATCAACTTCGGCCGCGAGCGGCCGGAGCGCGTCATGGCCCTCCGCCGAGTCGAGGAGCTGCATGAGCTGACGGTCAACCGCCGCGTGCGCTGCGGCGCGGGCGTCACCTATACCCGGCTGCTGGAGGCGGTGCGCGATCCGGCGATGGTCCAGGCGGCACGCACGGTGGGTTCCCCCCAGATCCGCAACGCCGGCACGCTGGGCGGCAACCTGGGGACCTGCTCGCCGGCCGGCGACACGCTGCCGGTGCTGGCCGCCCTGGACGCCGAGGTGGTGGTGCGCTCCGCGGCGGGCGCCGAGCGCCGGCTGAACCTGGGGGAGTGGATGCGCGGTCCCAAGAAGTCGGCCCGGCGCCCGGAGGAGTTGGTGGTGGCCGCCGAGTGGGATCCAGCCGGCTCCTCCCAGGCCTTTCTGAAAGCCGGGACCCGCAACGCCATGGTGATCGCGGTCGCCAACCTCGCGCTGGTCGTGGACCGAGTCCGGCGCCGGGTGGGCCTGGCCATGGGCTCGGTGGGGCCTACCATCCTGCGCGCCCAGGCTGCCGAGGATTTCGCGCGCGGTCTCTTCGAGGATGCTGGCTGGGAACAGCCGCACCGGCCAAGCCCGGCGGCGGCCGAGCGCTTCGGCGGGCTCTGCGCCGAGGCTGCCGCGCCGATCGACGACGTCCGCGGCACCGCAGCGTACCGCCGGCACGTGGTGGCGGTGATGGCACGCCGGGCTTTGGCCAGGACGGCTGCTGCGGTTTAGTGCGGGTCTCTTTCGAGGTCAACGGCCGCCAGCTGGCTGCGGACGTCTGGGAGGGCGAGTCCCTGCTGTATGTCCTGCGCGAGCGGCTGGGCCTGTGGGGCAGCAAGAACGCCTGCGAGCAGGGCGAATGCGGCTCCTGCAGCGTCCTCCTGGACGGCCAGCTGGTGTGCGCCTGCCTGGTCCTGGCCGCGGCCGCCGACGGCTCCCGGGTGCGCACCGTGGAGGGGATGGAGGCGGACCGCGTGGGGCGGGCGGTGCAGGAGGCCATGGTCGAGGCCGGTGGCGTCCAGTGCGGCTTCTGCACGCCCGGCTTCGTGGTCTCGATCGCCGACCTCCTGAGCAAGGATCCTCATCCGGGCGTGCTGGCCGTCCGGGAGGCATTGGCGGGCAACATCTGCCGCTGCACCGGCTACGTGCGCATCTTCGAAGCCGTGCAGAAGGCGGCGTCCCGCCTGTGAGCCTGGTGGTCCGCGGGTCCGTCGACGGCCGTTGGGTACTGGCCGACGCCGGCGCCATCACGGGCACCGGCACCGGGGATGCGCCAGCCGCCGACCAGGTGCTCGACGCCTCGGGCTGCCTGGTGCTGCCCGGGCTCGTCAATTGCCACGACCACATGTACCAGCAGGCCACCCCTGGCTACGCGGCCGATCAAGGACTCTTCGGCTGGCTCACCGAGCTTTATCCGGTCTGGGCCCGCATCGACGCGGCCAGCGTGCGGGCCGCCGCCCGGGCCGCAATGGCTCGGCTGCTGCTGAGCGGCTGCACGCTGACCACCGATCACCACTACGTGTTCCCTCGGGGCGAGCCGGGCATCTTCGAAGCCCTGGTCGATGCCGCGCGCGAGCTCGGCATCCGCTTTCAGCCCTGTCGCGGCTCGATGTCGCTCGGCCAGTCGGCCGGAGGCCTCCCGCCGGATGCGGTGGTCGAGGACCACGACGCCATCCTGGCCGACAGCGAGCGCGTGATCGCGGCCTTCCACGACCCGGGACCCGCCTCCATGTGCCGGATCTCGGTGGCGCCCTGCTCGCCCTTCTCGGTCACGCCTGAGCTGATGCGCGACTCCGCCGAGCTGGCCCGGCGCCACGGCCTGCGCCTGCACACGCACCTGGCGGAGACAGTCGACGAGGAGGAGTTCTGCCTGGAGAAGTTCGGCAAACGGCCGGTCGAGCTGTTGGAGGAGCTGGAATGGGTGGGCGCCGACGTGTGGCTGGCGCATGGCGTGCACTTCTCGCCGCCGGAGATCGAGCGCCTGGGCCGCTCGCGCACGGGCGTCGCCCACTGCCCGTCGTCGAACCTGCGGCTGGGGGCGGGCGCCTGTCCCCTGAGCGAGCTGCTGGCCGCCGGCGCCCGGGTGGGCCTGGGCGTCGACGGGGCGGCCAGCAACGAGGACTACCACCTGGCCGGCGAGGTCCACCAGGCGCTGCTCCTGGCCCGGCTACGAGGTGGGGCGGGGGCGCTGGACGCCCGGGCGGCCTGGGCGCTCGCCACCAGCGGCGGCGCCGACTGCCTGGGCTGGCCAGAGGTGGGAGCGCTGGAGCCCGGCCGCCGAGCCGATCTGGCGCTTTTCCGGGTCGACGATCTCGCTCACGCCGCCATCGCCGACCCCCTGGAGGCGCTGGCACTGGCGCCGCCCGCCCGCGCGCAGGCCGTGGTCGTGGAGGGCCGGGTCGTGGTGCGCGACGGGCGGCTGCTGACGGCGGACGAGGAGGATCTCGCCCGCGACCTGCGCGCCGCCGCCGACCGCCTGCGGAGGGCGGCCTGAGTTGACCGAAGAACTGCCCCGGACCCGAGGCGTAGTCGGGGAGTCGGTGCCGCGCCCCGACGCGCCCGCCAAGGTGCGCGGCGCCTTCGACTTCGCTTCCGACCTGCGCGCCGAAGGCATGCTCTACGGACGCACGGTGCGCTCGCCGCATCCGCACGCCGTCGTGCGTCGGATCGACACCGCGGCGGCGGCCGCCTTGCCCGGCGTGCGGGCGGTGCTCACCGCAGCCGACGTCCCCGGCAAGCCCTTCTACGGGCTCGACAAGGTCCGCGACCAGCCGGTGCTGGTGGGCGTGGGGGAGACCGTGCGCTACGCGGGCGAAGCGATCGCGGTGGTTGCGGCAGATCACCCCGAGCAGGCGCGAGCGGCGGCGGCCGCGGTGGCCGTCGACTACGAGGTTCTGGAGCCGCTCACGGATCCGGTCCAGGCTCTGGCCCAGGGCAGCAGCCTGCGCAACCTGGTGATCCGGCGCGGCAACCCTGAGGCCGTGGCCGAGGTGGTGGTCAAAGGCTTCTACGAGGTGGGCCAGCAGGACCAGGCGCCGCTCGGCCCGGAGGCCGGCCTCGCCATCCCCGACGGGGAGGGTGGCGTGGATCTCTGGATCGCCACCCAGGCCCTGCACGTCGACCTGCGCCAGGTGGCCGACGCCCTGGCGCTGCCGCCCGAGAGATGCCGGCTTCGCCTGGCGGGAGTGGGCGGGGCCTTCGGCGCCCGCGAGGACCTCTCCATGCAGATCCACGGCTGCCTCCTGGCCCTGCGCACCGGCCGGCCCGTGAAGATGTGGTACGGCCGCGACGAGTCGTTCGTCGGCCACGTCCACCGGCACCCGGCCTGGATGTGGTACGAGCACGGCGCCGACCGCGAAGGCAACCTCGTCTACGTCCGGGCCACGATCGTGCTCGACGGCGGCGCCTACGCCTCCTCATCGCACGCGGTGGTGGCCAATGCGGCGATCTTCGGCTGCGGTCCCTACCGGGTCCCCAACGTGCTGATGTGGTGCGGGGCCGCGCGCACCAACCACGTGCCCAACGGCGCCATGCGGGGCTTCGGCGCCGTCCAGTCCTGTTTTGCCCACGAGTCACAGATGGACCGCCTGGCGGCGGCGGTCGGGATCTCACCGCTGGAGATCCGGCTGCGCAACGCCATGCGTTCGGGCGACCGGCTGATCACCGGCCAGGTCGTGAGCGGGGCGGCGCCGGTGGCGGACCTGATCCGGCGCTGCGCGGAGCTGCCCCTGCCGCCGCCCGCGGAGGGCCGGATGGCGCTGCCGGGCGGCGCCGGCAACCTGGCCGAGGCCGCCGACATCTC
>Ga0066699_10000524_pt1 | contig 11317 bp, 5 predicted proteins | sample GraSoiAngelo_148_FD_66455 | JGI IMG/M metagenome (GOLD analysis project Ga0066699, IMG submission 66455) | Grasslands soil microbial communities from the Angelo Coastal Reserve, California, USA - 14_1009_09_20cm | ecosystem: Environmental > Terrestrial > Soil > Grasslands | place: USA... | reverse complement strand
GACAAAAGAAAGTTTGAAAGGGCGAAGTCCTGATCTATGGCGTTATCGCGAAGTACTGCCGGTCGAGAGCGACGAGAACGTCGTTACTTTGGGAGAAGGATACACGCCACTCGTGCACGCCTCGCGGCTCGGCGCGCAACTCGGGTTGACAGGGCTCTACATCAAAGACGAGGGGCAAAATCCGACGCAGAGTTTCAAAGCGCGTGGCATGACGGCGGCGGTTTCGATGGCCAAAGAGTTGGGCGCGCACAAGCTCGCAGTGCCGTCGGCCGGTAACGCAGCGGGCGCACTCGCCGCGTACGCCGCGCGCGCGGGCCTGGAAGCGCACATCTTCATGCCGCGCGATACGCCAAAGGCAAACGTCATTGAGTGCGAGCAAACCGGCGCGCAGGTGACGCTAATGGATGGACTGATCACGGACTGTGGCGCTGAGGTGGCGCGACGGAAAGACGCTGAAGGATGGTTCGACGTTTCGACCTTGAAAGAGCCTTATCGAATCGAAGGCAAAAAGACGATGGGTTACGAGTTAGCGGAACAGTTCGATTGGGAATTGCCTGATGTAATTATCTATCCGACTGGTGGTGGAACCGGATTGATCGGTATGTGGAAAGCGTTTGAAGAGATGGAGCAGATGGGCTGGATCGGATCGAAGCGGCCGCGAATGGTCACGGTGCAGGCCGCAGGTTGCGCGCCCATTGTGCTCGCGTTCGAGGACGGGAAGCGCTTCGCGGATGAATTTCCTAACGCACACACGACTGCTTCAGGCTTGCGCGTGCCGCGTGCCATCGGAGACTTCTTAATCCTCGACGCGTTGCGCGCATCCGGAGGCACGGCCATCGCAGTTACCGATGAAGAGTTGATCGAAGCGACGAAAGAAATCGGCGCCGCCGAAGGAATCTTCTGCGCACCTGAAGGCGCGGCGTGTTTGCCGGCGCTGCAGAAGTTGATGTCCGGCGGGGCCGTCAAATCTGGTGATCGCGTGGTGTTATTCAACACGGGCAGTGGCGTGAAATATGTGGAGAGCTTTTCATGATGAGTTTATTGCTGAAGAGGAGTCTGCCGCCGAAATCCCGTAGGGATGCTATGTTTATAGAAAAGTCCACCCACTGAGCGCGATAGCCCATTTATGGGCGACAGAGAATCGGTTGCGCTCCTAAAGGAGCTTTTACATTTTCAAATGGATCTGCTGGTTCTATAAACATTGCACCGCTACGCGGTTGTTCGCGACCGACCCCGAGCGGAATCTATCCTGAGGTTATCTACACAGAATGGAAATGAATCGAATGAGAGCTCTGACGCAGGTCGCAATTCTTTGTCTGGTCGCGCCTTGCGCGGTGTTGGCCCAAAGCACGGCAAGTCCATGGCTCACCGAACCTGAACGCGCAAAGTTCGAAACTTTACGCATCGCAGGTTCGGAAGCGTTGTTCAATCTCGACTACGAGACCGCGCGCAAGAACTTCAAAGAGATGGCCCAGACGTTTCCGAATTATCCCGCCGGTCCGCAATTCCTGGCTGATACGCTATGGGCCGAAACGCTTTACCAAACACGACGTTTGCAGTCTTCTCTGTACGGCAGCGACGATACGTTCTACTCGACGAGCGACGACCAGGCCGATCCGCACATCGTCGATCAGTTTCGGACTCTCACGCGGCAGGCGCGGCTGCTTACCGAAGCGCGCTTGAAACAATTTCCGAAAGAGACGGAAGCGTTGTATTTCATGGGCGCGATCGAAGGATTGAAAGCTTCGTTCGAGGAAGCGGTTGAGCGGCGCCACTTTGCCGCCTTGAAAGATGGCTCAGACGCTGTCGATAAGCATCGGGAAGTAATCAAGCTCAATCCAGCGTATCGCGATGCTGAGCTCACGATCGGTTTGTATGATTACACCGTCGGCGCATTGCCACTGCCGGTGAAGATCGCCGCCGGAATGTTTGGCTTCCACGGTTCCAAAAAGCGCGGCCTCGCCACGCTGGAGCGGGTTGCCAAAGAAGGTCGTTGGGTTGATGGCGAAGCCAAGACATTGCTGATCGTCCTCTACACACGCGAGAAACGCTTTGCAGAAGCAGCCACTTTTGCGCGCGAATTGGCGGCGAAGTATCCGCGCAATTACCTTTATCGTCTGGAAGCTGCGGACGCGTTGGTGTCGCAGGCAGCGCAGGAGCGCGCAAATCATGCGACAGTGATAACTGCGACTGAGAATGAAGCGTTCGCGACCTTTGAATCTCTCCTCAAAGATAAAACAGTGCATGACACCGCGGCGCGCGAGTTTGATTTAATTCACTTCAAATACGGCGAAGCGTTGATGACTGCCGGGCAATACGAACATGCGGCGAAAGAATTTCTGACCTCGGCCGATACCCAGGGCGCGCAGCAGGGACTGGCAACAATGGCCCATCTCTACGCCGCGCGGGCTTTGGATCTCGCCGGTAAACGCAACGACGCGCTGACTCAATACCGCGCCGTGCTCGCGCGCCCGAACGTGTACGACGCGCACGATCAGGCGCAGACGGGATTGAAAGAAGCGTTTAAGAAGAAGCTGACTTGAGGCTGATCCGGAGGCTCATCGCTATGTGCGGCGGCGCCGCCAGCATCATGGTGCGAACCTGCTCAACTGGAAATAGTGAAGGCTACGGCACTTCAATCATCAGCTCTCGGCCCATGAAGGTGAAATTCGGTCGCCGCCGGCCCTTCATATATTTTGCAGCGGTTTGCGAGAGCGCGGTGATGATGATTGGCAAGGCGATCGTGGCGTCGCAGTTCACATAGGCGGTCAGAGCGCCGCGTCCCAGTTTTCCGTAAACCAGCGATTCATCGAAGGCCACGGCGGTCGAACGCCCGCCGGGATGGGGCGCGTCCGCGGCGATTTGAATCGCGTACTTGTGTCCGTGAATCTGCTGTTTGAAGATGTGGACCGCGGACATTTCGGTCTGGCGCAGGAAACTCTTGGGGATACCGCCGCCCAGATTAATTACGCCTGAGACACGCGCCCGCAGAGCAATCTGAGTCATGTCCAGCACGTCCTGCACCACGTCGAACTGAAAGTTATTCTTCTTTTCAAAGCGCGAGCCCGCAATGCCCACGGCGATGCCGCTGTCAGAAATTCCCGGACAAAAAACCGGCACGCGTGATTTGTAGGCTGCGGTGAGTACGCCATCTTCGGAGGCTATCTCAGCTAACTCACGACCGAGCAGATGCAGAAACTCGCGGGTCGAGTAAGGCCGCGTCTGATCCAATTGGGATGCGAAGCCGCCGACCCATTCTTCGGCTTCATGATACTCTTCTTCGCTGGCCAGCAGGTCCCACATGCGATTGATTTGCGCCGACTCTAACTCAGCATCGGTCATATTGGGATGCGCCTGAAAGTGATAACGGCCGAGGGTCTCGTGCAAGTCGTGGAAAATGAGCGAGCCGGACAAAACCAATACGTCGACAAATCTATTCTTGATCACATAAGCAAGTAACCGGCGCATGCCCGCCGGAATCAGACCGCCTGAAGCGGCGACGGTGATCGTCGTATTGTCGCCGAGCATGTCCAACCAGATGCGATGCGCTTCGGCAAGTTGCCGGCCGCCGAAGCCGGTGCCTTCCATCTTTTCGAGCAGACCAGCCACCGAGCGGTCGCGGTCGACCGGCACGGGCCGTGTAGGAATGGTCAGGTACTTGCTCGGTTTCGGTTTTCGCTGTGTCACCATAAGCTTGTCCTACCTTTAGTGGAGCTGTCCGACAAACTTTAGTTTGTCGTCTTTCGCGTGCGGGTCTTGCGATCGGTCAACGACAAACCGGAGTTTGTCGGACCTCCCTATTCAATAGTCATGACGCCGTCGACCCCGCGTGCGGTTACCATTAAGTGCGATATACGTGTAAGCATCGAAGCGTGATTCGTAAAAGTCGACCAGTTCCGCGCCCTCGGCCTCCGTCAATTCTCCGTCCTTGATGCGCTGCGTTACCTGGCGACGAAAGCCGTCGTGCAAAAGACCACGCTCGTAACGGGCCCGCGCCGCCGCTTCGCCGACCGTTGTGCCGCGAATCACTTTCTTGATCAAATAACCCTCTTCGTCGATGTAAATCTGCGCTTCGTTCGGCGTGCCGAACAGGTTGTGGTTGTTGCCCATTACTTCCTGATAAGCCCCGACCAGCATGAAGGCGAGATAATAAGTCTCGTCCGGATCGATCTTGTGGAGCTCCAATACATGCTTAACGTCATGCAGGTCGACGAACTTGTCGATCACACCGTCGGAATCGCAGGTGATGTCGCAGAGCGTGGCGAACTCAGTAGGCGGTTTATTCAAGTGTTGGATAGGCACGATCGGAAACAACTGATCGAGTGCCCAGTGGTCGGGCACGGACTTGAATACCGAGAAGTTCGCGAGGTACTTCGCGCAGAGCAGCTTTCGGAGATCGCCAAACTCTTCGGGAACGTATTTTGATTGCTGGGCGTATCGATCGGCGCGCTCGCAAACGTCCCAGAAAAGCACTTCGCCTTTGGCCCGATCCTCCAGAGAGATCAATCCCAGATTGAAAAGCGTGAATAGCTCCTCGCGATGTTCGAGCGCGTCGTGATAGTACTCGCGATAATTCTTAATTGTGATCGTCTCCCGCAGATCGCCCAGCTCAATCACTACCTGCGGATCGTCTTCGTCGATTTCGATCGGCGTAATGTCTTCGACGACGGTTTCAATCTCTTCCAGAACGTTCGTTACCAAAATCGCGTGATACGCAGAAAGAAAGCGTCCCGATTCCTGAATGATTGTCGGATGCGGCACATTCTCGTCGTCACAGACCTGCTTGATCGTATAGATGACGTCATTAGCGAATTCCTGCGCATTGTAGTTTGCCGACGAATCAAATGCCGTCTTTGAACCGTCGTAATCTACGGCCATCCCGCCGCCCACATCGAGTAAATCAACCGGCACTTTCATCTGATAAATCTTGGCATAGACGCGCGCGGCTTCCTTCATCGCGTTCTTGATCCGTTTAATGTCGGTCAATTGCGAACCGATGTGAAAATGAAGCAGCCGCAGCATGTCGACGCGCCCGGCCTCTTTCAAGCGATTAATCACTTCCAATAACTCAGTGGTGGTCAGACCGAACTTTGCCGCCTCGCCACCGGACTTTTCCCAGCGGCCCGATCCTTTTGAATAAAGCTTGACGCGCATGCCAATCATCGGCAGGTTGCCTTCCGAGGCCTCGGCGATGCGCAGGATGTGATCCAGTTCGCTCAGTTTCTCGATGACGATGACCACGCGCTTGCCTGACCTGGCGCTGGTGAAAGCCAGCTCGATAAACTCTTCGTCTTTGAAACCATTCAGCACCAACAAGCTGTCAGGTGATTGTTCCAGGGCCATCGCCGCGTACAGCTCGGCTTTCGATCCCGCTTCCAGTCCGAAGTCGTAACGCGATCCTTCCCGCAAATATTCTTCGACCACCGTTCGTTGCTGGTTGACTTTCATCGGATAGACGCACATGTGCGCGCCCTGGTATTCAAATTCGCGGATAGATTTGCTGAACGCTCGTTGAAGTTTACGTACCTGCGCGGCGACGAGTTGTGGGAACCTCAGCAGCACCGGGGTGCTGATGCCACGCCGCGCCAAATCCTCGATTATCTCGTGCAAGTCCGCTGTGCGCGAATCACCGTCCGCGGGTCGCACAATCAGATTGCCCTTGCGATTCACGTCAAAGTAGCCGGCGCCCCAATTCTCGATCCCGTAGGTTTCGACAGTCTGTTCGATCGCAGTGGTCAACTAGGCAGTCTCCTGGTATGCCCTCTCGCAAGCGTTGACCCGCCCCAGCAACCATGCTGCGTGGCTGCTTTCTCAGGCCGGACAGCGAATTTCTTCAGGGTGGAACCTTTGATCGCAAAATGTAACAGAAAACACGAAGTCGGTCTATAACTTTTTTAGTCGACTGTGGTCGCCGACTTCCCGGCCTAAGTCTGCTGTTAATAACAACTTAGGTCTTAGGCAATGCCTTTTCAACCTCCCGCGCAAAACTTTTGTGAGATAAGCCAGGGTGCAAAATCCTTGACAGGCTTATTTCCATCGCTATAATGCGAGTTTTTTAGTTGCGCGTCGTTCATGTCGTTTTCGCGCTTGCCAGACTGGGCCGGATTTCTAAATCACTTCGCGTCAGAAGTAATTTCGGGGCGAAGAGCAGGCCCGACACTCCCTTTTCCAAACCGGAGAGCAGATGCCGAAGAGTCGCCAAGGCGTCCCTAACGGGGCGAACCACGTCCGCCGCGTCCACCGCAACTGCCTGCCACTATCTCTATCACCCAAACAGGAGGCCACGAGGAATGAAACCGAAGGATGTACTTGCGTTTGCCAAAGAGAACAAGACGGAAATCGTAGATTTGAAGTTCGTTGATCTGCCCGGATTGTGGCAGCACTTTTCCATAACTACCAGTGAGTTGAGCGAAGACCTTTTCGAGAATGGAATCGGTTTTGACGGCTCGAGCATTCGCGGCTTTCAGGCGATCAATGAAAGCGACATGCTGCTCTTTCCCGATCCGAATACGGCGATGATGGATCCGTTTACCGAACTGCCCACGTTGAGTTTGATCTGCAACATAAAGGATCCGATTACCGGCCAGTCTTATACCCGCGATCCACGGTTTGTGGCGCAGAAGGCGGAGAAGTATTTGCTCTCAACCGGAATCGCCGACACGAGTTACTGGGGGCCGGAGATCGAGTTCTACATCTTCGACAACATCCGCTTCGATCAAAGCTACAACTACGGCTTTTATTTCATTGATTCTGAAGAGGGCGCGTGGAACACAGGCAGCGAGATGCGTCCGAACCTCGGTTACAAACCACGCTACAAGGAAGGGTACTTTCCGGTGCCGCCGATGGATCATCAGCACGACATTCGTTCTGAGATGGTGCGCACGCTCGAGAAGTGCGGCGTCGTGGTTGAGATTCATCACCACGAAGTCGGCACCGCCGGCCAGGCTGAAATCGATATGAAGTACTCGACGCTGACGAAGATGGCCGACCAGGTTTTGCTGTACAAATACGTCATCAAGAACGTCGGGCGTCGCCGTGGCAAGACGGTCACGATGATGCCAAAGCCGCTGTTTCAGGATAATGGTTCGGGCATGCACACCCACCAGAGTCTCTGGAAGAAGGGCAAGAACATTTTCTATGATAAGAAGGGCTACGCGTTATTGAGTGACACGGCGCGGCATTATATCGGTGGCTTGCTGCGACATGCGCACGCGCTCTGCGGTTTAATTGCGCCGACCACAAATTCATATCGGCGGCTAGTGCCGGGATACGAGGCGCCGATCAACCTGGCGTACTCGCAGCGTAATCGCAGCGCTTGCATCCGCATCCCAACGTACTCAACCAGCGAGAAGGCCCGGCGTCTGGAGTTTCGCACGCCGGATCCAAGTTGTAATCCGTATCTCGCTTTCCCGGCGATGTTGATGGCCGGTCTCGATGGCGTGAAGAACAAGATCGAACCGCCCGCGCCGGTGGAAAAGGACCTGTACGAACTGTCGGGCGCAGAAGCGAAGAAGATTAAATCAATGCCGGGTTCGCTGGATCAGGCGCTGGATGCACTTGAAGCCAATCACGATTTTCTGCTCGAGGGCGGAGTGTTCACCCCTGATGTGATCGAGACCTGGATTGCATACAAGCGCAAGAAAGAGGTTGATGCCATCCGGCTTCGTCCGCATCCATACGAGTTTTCTCTCTATTTCGATATTTAGGAGATATTTTGGAGTGCGTCGGCAGAGCGCAGCGGCGACGGCGCTTTGGATCTCGATCAATGAATCAGAGAGCTATCCAAAGCGCCGTCGCCGCTGCGCTCTGCCGGCGCACTCCAAAGGTAGATTCTGTAGCAATGAACGATGCTAATTCCAAGTGTCCGCGTTGCGGCGAAGGCCGTTTGCTAAGCTGGCGTGTGCTCAGCGAAGAAGAACGCGAAGTTGTGCGACGGCTGCCGGCGTCGGCTGATTACACTCTTGACGAGCGAAAGGCAACACACCGCTGGTGTACACGCTGCTGGTATGAAGACTGTTCTGGCTCGACGACTTTGGCGTGAGCAATTAACCATCTGACCTCTGGCTTTCAAATGTTTCGCGTCAAATCCTCATTCAAGACTGAACTTGAAATCAAAGCTCCAATCGGTAGGATCAAGGACTTTTTCTCGGATCTCTCAAATTTTACCGAACTGCTCGCCGGCGTCGAGGGGATTCGCCGAGAGCCCGGCGGCATTGCACGATGGACGATAGCTACCGACACACCAGTCGGCCGCGTTCGTCTTTCGCTGCCAGTCCGAGAGACTTCGCCGCACGCCGACACCATCGAATGGTCACCGGCGCTGAATGAAGCCGAGAATCTCTTGCGATACTCGTTAAAGTTTGAACAGCACACAAAGGCCACTCAGATCCACATTTCTCAGCAAGTCGAACTGCGCCGCAAGCGTGCCAGGGAATTGCATCCTGGTGTGGGTTTGATGAGCGAGGCGAGGATTAGCTCCGCTTTGCAGCGTCGCATCAATGAAGCGATTGAAGATTTTCTGGTACGTGTCAAAGAGAAGCTGGAAACTGGGAGCGAGAAGCTGGAAACTGGGAGCGAGAAGCTGGAAACTGGGAGCGCGGACGTCTCGTCCGCTTAGCGTGCGCAGCACGCTCAATATTCATTAGCACAAGACTATTCGCGCTTCGCGCTTAATGCGGACGAGACGTCCGCGCTCCCAGTGTCAGAGCCGAAACTACTTCGCACGCCCATAACTGATCATATTCGCCAGCATTCGATACGCTCCCGGCACACCCGCGCGCAACTGCCGATACCAAACCATGCTGGTGTAGATGTAATGCCCTTTCCCGTAGTCCGCGACGAGCAGCCCACCTTTCAGCGGCCCTTCGCCCGGATCGTTTGATTGCAACAGCGCGTGAAACTGCGGGTCCCATTCTCTCGGATAATAAAGTCCGCGCTCCTGAATCCAATCGCTGAAATCATCCGGGCCAATCTTGTTCGGAAGGTTCAGCAGCGGATGATCCGGCTCGATGAAAGTGATCGGCGCATTCTCATCCGTGACTCTTTCGTTGCCGAGGACTAGTTTGTAAGGCGCCAGCTGCGGCCGATTACGCCGGGGATCGGGATTCCACTCATCAGACTTGTGATAGAAAACAATCAGGTTCCCGCCCGCGTTCGCATAATCAAGCAGCTTCTGGTTCGTCGCGATCAATTCCGGCTGCGATTCATAGACGCGATTGTCAACGATGACGGACGTGTATTTCGAAAGATCAGCGGTCTTCACGTCATCGACGCTCAACTCTTTCGATTCGACACCCAGTGCGTTGAGCGCATTCCGCAAACTGAAATCAAATCCGCGGATATAGCCCACTCGAAGAGACGGCGCCGTTACGGCTTTGGTTGAGAAGACGCGCACGGTCTCGCGCGGCGAACGCATTTTCAAACCGTCGACCCAGAACGAGAGGAAATTCGAGTCAGCCAGATTGGCGTCGGCGGGCGGCGCGTAGGTGTAAGTGATCGTCTTCTTCTCTCCAGCTGCCAGTCTGATGACAGTTCCGTTAGGCCAGTTGTCGGTAGTGTTTGCAGCCGCCATAAACCGGCCGTCGAACGGCACATTCTGATGGTTGATCATAGTCGCCGTGAAAGTCGCCGGTCCTCGTTTCGCTTTTGCGGGAGACAATGCGAGCGGCGACGGCGCGATGCTCGCAATCTCGACCGGCGGCGCGACATCGACTCGCAGCGGGAGATCGATTCCCAGTCGGTTGCCTGCTGTTTCATATGAACAACGTATGTCGAGATCCAATCCCAATCCTGATGGTTCGTAAAGGTGTTCTGCGAGCGGAACATTAATCTTGACATTGCCTGGAATCTGGATTTTGTCGGACAGAGTGACGGTGGTTCCGGGCGCTACGCGAGTTCGGCTGGTTGAAGTTGAGTGGTTCACACGCTTATCAATGTCACTTGCTGGCTGCTGCTGAGTTGTTATCGATCCGGTGCTACAATCGACGACGTCAAGTGGTGCGGTGCTGTTGTTTACGACTCGAATCGCAGCGTTAACCGTCGAATTAGGGATAACAAGTTCGACTTGTGTATCAAAGTGCAGACCGGCCGCAAGGACAACAGCCAATTCAACGTTCCGGTGCATCCTTTCACGACGCTGGACGTTTGAATCGCCAGCAGTCGAATCGTAACGTCCGGCCCGGTATGCCTTAAAATATGCGTCAACCGCTTGCTCCCGATTGTGGGAGAAATCGATCGGAGATCCATTGACGTTTGGTGGAGCTAAGTCTCGGGCGATGTCAGCCGGTAATGCTAATCCATCAAGAACATTGTGCGAGTCCTTCGCAGATAACGGCGCTGCACTTTTCGCTTCGCGCACCAGCGCGTAACGAATCATCGGTAGTTGGCCGGGCGTTCCGGCTTGCTGTCCGCTGAAGGCGCGGAAGCGACTTGCGTATTCTGCGAATGTCCTGGGCCAGGGACCTTGCGTCGCGTGTTTTTGCAGAGCGCGCAGGGCTTCTTCGGCATAGACTACGCCCCGAACCAGATCCTTCTCATTTGGATCAATCGTGACGATCGAAGTTGAATCGTTCGCCGCTTGATTGCCACGCATACGAACGAACAGTCGCTGCACCTGCCACGTCGTCACTCCGTCTTTTAACTGCTCGGGAAATTTATTCGGATCGGCCGCAGCATCGAACGCTTCGACGATCATCCGCGCCGTCGCCTGATGCTGGCCGTGATCGTTGCTGGTAACCGAATGGTTCGTGATGATCACATCAGGGCGAAGTTTGCGTATTTCCAAAACCATTCGCCGCAGACCTTCTTCATGTCCCCAAAACCGGAATGCTTCATCCGCAGTCTTCGAATAACCGAAATCATTCAAGCCGAGAAAGTGCGGCTCGGAGCCTTGAATCTCGGCCGCCGCCATTGTCTCGCGCGCGCGAATCGCTCCCAATTCTTCGTAAAGCTCCGGCCCAATTGCGTTCTGTCCGCCTTCACCAAAGGTCGAGAACAAACTGACAGTGTGCGCGCCGTACTTGCGGCGCATGACGATCAGCGACGTGCCGTCCTCGTCATCCGGATGCGCGGCGACGCACATCACCGTCCATGGATTAGTCAGATCGAGCAGCGCCTGATAAAGCGCAACGCGATCCTGGGATGGCGGTTGAGTTGTCGCGGCTGGTTGTTGCGCGCGTGGTGAGGTGATGATCGAGGCGATTGCGAGCGTCGCGAGCAGAACGTAGCGATGGATTTTGATTTTTCGATTGTTAAAGATTTTCATAGCGAAGCAGTTCCTAGACTCAAGTCCGTTAGGACCGGAATATTTATAGCCCAA
>Ga0066699_10000523_pt1 | contig 11320 bp, 8 predicted proteins | sample GraSoiAngelo_148_FD_66455 | JGI IMG/M metagenome (GOLD analysis project Ga0066699, IMG submission 66455) | Grasslands soil microbial communities from the Angelo Coastal Reserve, California, USA - 14_1009_09_20cm | ecosystem: Environmental > Terrestrial > Soil > Grasslands | place: USA... | reverse complement strand
GGGCTCCATCCGGCGGGCGTCAGCAAGCGCGCCTCGTCGATGCGCCAGCGCCGGTCCGGGTCGAAGAGGACGAGGTCTGCGTCCGCGCCGATGGCAATCCCGCCTTTCTGCGGCCACAGTCCCATGCGGCGCGCGGGATTCTCGCTCAGGAGCTCGGCGAGGCGCCCGACAGAGAAATCGCGGCGACCGACCGCCGCGTCGAAGAAAAGGGGAAGGAAGACCTCCAGCGCGGGGACCCCGGACTTGGCGTCGAAGATCGACTTCGTCGTCTTACGCTCACGCGTCCAACCCACGTGGTCGGTCGTGATGTACGCGATCTGTCGCGCCTCGAGCAGCTGCCAGAGCCGCTCGACGTCGTGGGACGTGCGCAGCGGAGGGTTGATCTTCGCCCTGGCGCCCTGGCGCAAGAGCTCCTCTTCGTCCATCAACAGGTAGTGGAGGCAGGTTTCGGCGCTCGCGTCGACGCCGTCATCGCGCGCGCGCGCGACGAGCTTGAACGTCCGCTCCACGGTGGCGTGCACGATGTGCACCCGCACGCCGGTTGCGAGGGCGAGCTCCAGGGCGCGGCCGGCGGCCTCGGTCTCCGCCACTGGAGGTCGCGCCGCAGCGTGCGCGCCGGCGTCCGTCCGGCCTTCCGCCTCGAGCCGCGCGACCATCCTCGTCACCAGGTCGTCGTTTTCGGCGTGGAACGCGATCAGGGAGCCCGCGGCCTGGATGCGCTGCATCGCGAGGTACAGCTCGCCGTCCGGGATGCGCGAGAAGCGGACCGGATGCGTCTCGAACGTCGAGACCTTGAACCCGCACGCGCCGGCGCTGACCAGCTCTTCGATCTCGTCGAGTCCGCCGGACTTGGCGATCGTCGCCCACAGCGCGATGTCCGTGATCGCCTCGCGATCGACGGCTGCGGTCTTGGCGAGGAACGCCTGAACGGTGGTGATCGGCGTCGGGTCGTCGTACGGCATGTCGACGATCGTGGTCACTCCGCCCGCGGCGGCCGCGGTGGTCGCTTTCGTGATTCCTTCGCCTGGCTCACTGCGCGTATGGACGTGCGCGTCCACGACACCGGGGAGGACCAGGCCCTGGGCTTCGATCCGTCTCTCAGCACGCAGGGCGCCGCTGTCAGCGATGGCGGCGATCCGGCCGTCGCGGATGCCGATCTCGCCCGCGACGAGGCGGTCGCCTGGGAGCACCAGGTTGCCGGCCACCACCAGGTCGAGGCCACGATTTTTCAGCATGCGGTCCTGCCGATCACCTGTTAACCGCGCATGGTAGCACTGATTTTCATATCGTGAGAACCCGTGCCAGGGATTAGCATCCATCCATGAAGACGCGTGAGCCAGTGGCGGTCACCAGCCGGCCAATGACGATACGCGAGCTCCTGGACGTGGCTGACGGCGCACGAATCGAGCTCAGCCCGGAAGCGGTGACTGTCATCGAAGACAGCCGGGCGGTCGTCGAGTCCGTGCTGGCGAGCGGACGCGGCGCCTACGGCCTGAACCTCGGACTCGGCCATATGAAGAACACGAGGCTGCCGGACGCGCAGCTGGCCGCGCTGCAGGTGGCGATGATCGACGGCCATGCGGGGGCGATCGGACCATCGTTTCCAGCCAGGGTCGTGCGCGCGGCGATGGCCTCGCGCATCAACGGGATCGCACGCGGAGGCGCCGGCGCCAGCCTGGCGTGCGTTGAGACGTACGCCGCGATGCTGAACGCAGGCGTCCATCCGATCGTCCCCGGCTTCGGCTCGGTGGGTGCGTCCGACCTGGCCCAGATGGCCGCCATCGCGCGCGTCGCGATCGGTCGCGGCGAGGCCGAGCTTCGCGGCGACACGCTCCCTGGTGCCGAGGCGCTGCGCCGCGCCGGCATCGCCCCGCTGCAGCCACGACCCAAGGACGGCCTGGCGCTGATGTCGGCGAACGGGATCTCGGTCGGACACGGGGCGGTCGTGGTGGCGCGCGCGCGGCACCTTCTCGAGGTGGCGAACATCGCCGCCGCGTTCTCGCTCGAGGCGATGTCGGGCAATGTGTCGCCCTTCGAGGCTGAGGTCGCGGCGGCCAAGGGCGTACGCGGGCAGGCGGTTGTCAGTGCGCACATCCGCGACCTTCTTGAGGGCAGCTACCTGCATGGTGAGAATTCGAAGCGGTCGATCCAGGACCCGCTCTCGTTTCGCGTCGTGCCACAGGTCCACGGGGCGCTGTGGGATTTCATCGAACTCTCGCGAAGCTCGGTCGAGACCGAGCTCAACGCCATGACGGACAACCCTCTGGTCTCGCGCCAGGAGCGGCGCTTGATCAGCAACGGCAACTTCCACCCGATGCTGATCGCGCTGGCCTTCGACGCGCTCCGCCCTGCGCTCGCGCACGCGGGCCAGCTCAGCGACCGCCGGATGAACCACCTCTGGGCCGGGACGTTCGGCGAGGCCGATGACCGGCCGGCCGACGCCAACCGCTCCGTCTGGGGATCGTCTGGCGACAGGCGAGGTACCTCGTTGCGGTATGCGGGGGCCGCCGCGGCAGCCGTCCTGCGGCAGCTCGCGGGACCCGCGTCCCTCGACGTCGTTTCGCTCGACCTCGAGATCGAAGACCATGCGACCGGCGCACCGCTCAGCATTCAGCGCACGGCCGACGCCCTGGATGCGCTCGAGGACGTGCTTGCGGTCGAATTTCTGCTGGCCCGCGACATCTTGAAAGCGCAGGACGGATCGGCGCGGCTGGGCGAGGGCGCAAGCGTGACGCTGCGACTGATCGACGCGGAGCTGCAAAGCCTGCAGCCGGAGACGGAATCACGTGCGTTTCACGGCGCTGTTCTGCGCATCATGCGTACGGCGCTGCCGGCTGAGGCCGGCGCGAGCTTAGCCCGGCTCGGCTGGGGCGACTAGCTCCGCGGTGGCCGCTCGAATCGCGTTCCACGCCGCGAGCGGCGCGACGCTCTCCGAAAAACGTCGGCCCGCTTCCTTCACGTCCGCCACCAGCGCCTGCCGGCGCGGAGGCGTCATGCGCGACGTGGGGACGCACATCGTGAGCGCCGCGAGGGCCGAGCCGGTCCCGTTGCGCACCGGCACCGAGATCGCGTGCAGGCCGACCGCGGTTTCATCCTTGTTCTCGGCGAAGCCGTTGGCGCGTACCTCGCGAAGTATCTCGAGCAGCTCGTTGACGTCGCGCAGCCGGCGGCCAGTCGGGGTGACGAGCTGACGACCCGCGAACTGCGCGGTCACGACCCCAGGCGAGCGGTCGGCCAGGATCACGCGGCCGCTCGCGGACGCGAAGGCCGGTGTCCGGCTGCCGACGTGCGTGACCAGCCGCACCGGGTGCGTGGTCTCCTCGATCGCTATGAACGTCGACTCGTCGCTGTCCAGCACCGCCAGGCAAACCGTCTCGTTGTGCCGCGTCAGGAGGTCGGCGGCGATGCCTCGGAAGGCGCGCACGATCGGGTACTCGGAAGACTGCGCGGTGAGACCGAAGGCCCGGATTCCCAGCGCGTAGCGACCGTCGGAATTGCGGAGGAGCCAGCCTCGTTCTAAGAGGACGGCGCATACTCGGTAGAGCGAGCTCTTGGGGATCTTGAGGTCGCCTGCCAGGTCGCTGAGTCCCAACGGGGCCCGGGCGATCAGCGCCTCGAGCACAGAAAGCGCGGCGTGGACGCCCGGCGACCGCGGCTCGACCTGTTCCGCTTGTGGCACGGCGTTCACTGGGCTGAATCTTCCCTCGTGGCCGGCGAGGTGTCAAGACGAAGGCCCTACTTGACAACAACACTGGGTCGGGCGAAGATGACCCGATCTAGCGGATCATAAGACCGTATATGGAACCGCCCCGGCGCCTGAATGCCGGGCAATCAGTGTGGAGGCAGTGATGGATATAGAGGCCCAGCGTCGGCTGGACGCAGTGCGCGTCCGACGGAGCGAGCTCGAGAACAGCGCGATCGACGAGTTCGTCGCCGGGCGAGTCTCGCGCCGCGATTTCATCCGCTACGCGAGCGTGATCGGTCTAAGCATGCCAGTGCTCGCGGTCGTGCTGGAGGCGTGCTCGACGAGCTCCAACCCAACTACGGGCGGCAACATCAAGAAAGGCGGCCGCCTCAACGTCGGGCACCAGACGCCCGCCGGCGCGATGGACCCGATCCTCACCAACGACCTGGGCCGCCTCACGATTCTCGGCCAGTGCGGCGAGTACCTCGCCTTCTCCGACAAGGACCTCCACCTGCGCCCGGTTCTCGCCACGAGCTGGACGCCCAACGCGGACGGCAGCGCGTGGACGTTCAAGATCCGCCAGGGCGTCAAGTACAACGACGGCACCACGCCGATGACCGTCGAGGACGTGGTGGCCACGTTCAACCGGCTGGCCGATCCGAGCATCACCGGCAACAACGCTCTCTCCAACTTCAAGGGCGTGCTCTCGAAAGGCAACGTGACCAAGGTCGACAGCCAGACCGTGAAGTTCCAGCTCGACGCCCCGAACGGAAACTTCCCGTACCTGGTCAGCAGCGACAACTACAACGCCATCATCCTTCCCGCCAGCTACAACGGCGGCTGGGACAAGACGTTCATCGGCACCGGCCCGTTCAAGCTCAAGAACTACGTGGTCAACGACCACGTCTCGCTGGACAAGAACCCAACCTACTGGGACTCGAGCAACCAGCCGTATCTCGACGGTCTCGACTTCAAGTTCTATGAGAGCGAGCCCTCCGCCATCCTCGCCTTCCAGGCCGGCAGCCTGGACGTCTACACGCAGTTCTCCGTCAGCAACGGCCAGGGACTGCTCAGCGACCCGAACACGACCGTCATCGACATTCCGACCTCGGCCCACCGCCAGATCCACATGCGCACCGACGTGGCTCCTTTCACGGACAAGAGGATCCGTCAAGCGATGGCTCTCTCGATCGACCGCAGCGCGATCATCCAGGGCCTGTGGAACGGCAAAGCACAGATCGCCAACGACCACCCGATCTTCAAGATGTACCCCTCCAGCGACACGACCGTGGCGCAGCGGGCGCAGGACACGACCAAGGCCAAAGACCTTTTGGCCCAGGCAGGCGTGCCGAACGGCTTTTCCGTGACGCTCTACACCGAGCAGGTGCAGGAGATCCCCAACCTTGCCCAGCTGCTCCAGGCGGCGGTCAAGGCGATCGGAGTCACGATCACGCTGAGCATCAGCGATTCAGGCACGTACTACGACAAGTACTGGCTCACCTCGCAGCTCGGCATCACCGACTATGGCCACCGCGGAGTCCCGAACACATTCCTCTCGGCGCCGCTGGTTTCGACCGGCACGTGGAACTCGGCCCACTTCAACAACCCGACCTATGACGGGCTCTACAAGAACTATGTGAAGGCGATCGACCTCCCGGCGCAGAAGGCCGTGACCGGGCAGATCGAGAAGCTGCTGCTCGACGAGACGCCTTTGATCATCCCGTACAACTACGACTTCCTGACCGCGGTCAAAAAGAAGGTCGCGGGAGTCGAGACGACCGGCATGGGTCACGTGAACTTCCGTCTCGCAGGGATCACTTCGTAGCCTGAGGTAACGGATTGCTCCGCTTCCTGCTCCGGCGCGTCGCGCTGGCGGCGGTGACGCTGTGGCTGCTGTCCGTGATCATCTTCGTGGCGTCCCACGCCCTGCCAGGGGACGTGGGGCGCCGCATCCTGGGTCCGTTCGCCGACCCGCGCGCGGTGGCGACGCTTGATCACTCGCTCGGGGTCGACCGGCCGCTCCTCGTGCAGTACTTCGACTGGGTGGGCGGCCTGCTGCACGGCGACCTGGGGACCTCACTCTCCTTCCACACGCCCGTGGCCGAGCTTCTGCTCCGGGGATTCGGCAACTCGCTGAAGCTCGCGGCAGTCGCCTTCGTGATCGTTGTTCCGTTGAGCATCTTCGGCGGAGTGATCGCCGCGCTGCGACGGGGCAAGCTGCTCGACCGCGTGATCACGGTCGGCGGGCTGTCCGCCACCGCGATGCCGGAGTTCGTGACGAGCATCATCCTGATCCTGGTCTTGAGCGTCACGCTCAAGCTCCTGCCGATCAGCGTCCAGGTCCCGCCGGACACCGACCCGCTGACCCAGATCTATCACCTGATCCTGCCCTCGCTGCCCCTCGTCCTGGTCCTCTTCGGATATATCGCGCGCATCACGCGGGCGGGCACGATCGAGGCGCTGGAATCCGACTACACGCGGACGGCCGTATTGAAAGGCTTGCCCTGGCGCACCGTCGTCATTCGCCACGTCCTCCGCAACTCCCTGATGCCGACGATCGCGGTGGTCGCCACCCAGACCGGATACCTGATCGGCGGCCTGGTGGTGATCGAGACGATGTTCAACTACCAGGGCATCGGGCAGCTGCTGTTCACGGCCGTCTCGCAGAAGGACTTTCCGCTGATCCAGGCGGGAGTGATCACGGTGGGCGTGATCTATCTCGTCGCGACGCTGCTGGCTGACATCAGCTACTCGCTGCTCAATCCACGCATCCGCCTGGCGGGACGGGAATGAGCGCGGTCGTCAGTGTCGGCCGGCAGGACAGCGCCGCCCGCGCGCGCCGGCAAGCGTGGGTCGAGCGTCTGCGCCTCGCCCTGCGCACGCCGAGCCTGATCGTCGGAGCGGCCGTGATCCTGTTCTGGATCTTCTGCGCGGTCTTCGCGGGCGTCATCGCACCACACGATCCGCTGGCCCCGGACATCCTGCACAAGCTCCTGCCGCCGTCGGCCGACCACCGGTTCGGCACGGACGGGCTCGGCCGCGACGTGCTGTCGCGGGTGATCTACGGCTCGCGCGGGATCCTGGTCGCGGGGCCGCTCGCCACGCTGCTCGGCACGGTCGTCGGCACGGCGATCGGCCTCGTTGCGGGGTACTTCCGCGGCATGGTCGAGGAGGTGTTGATGCGCATCACCGACGCGTTCCTTGCGCTGCCGACCATCGTCACGGCGCTGCTTGTCCTCGCGGCGGTCGGGGGCTCGACGACGACGGTCATTCTCGTCATCGGGCTGGGTTTCGCTCCGATCATCGCTCGCACCGTCCGCGCTGCTGTGCTGTCCGAAGCCCAGCTCGAGTACGTCGAAGCGGCCAAGCTGCGTCAGGAACGCGCGCCGTACGTAATGTTCGTCGAGATCCTGCCCAACGTGATGGGGCCGGTCCTGGTCGAGTTCACAGTGCGTCTCGGCTACGCGGTGTTTGCGATCGCAACCCTGTCGTTTCTAGGGTTCGGGATACCGCCGCCGAGTCCTGATTGGGGCCTGACCATCGCCGAGCAGTACACGTTCCTGATCAGCAACCTCTGGTGGCCGGTCCTGTTTCCGGCGCTCGCGATCGCCAGCATCGTGATCGCCGTCAACCTGTTTGCCGACGGCCTGTCGCAGGTGCTGGAGCGATGAGCGTGAACCCTTCCCAAACGCCCGCGCTGCAGGTGACCGACCTGAGGCTCAGCTACCGCGTCCGGGGGCGCGACCGCGAGGCGATCCGCGGGGTGACTTTCACCATCAACCGCGGCGAGTCGTATGGACTCGTCGGCGAATCTGGATGCGGCAAGTCGACGGTGGCGTATGCAGCGATGCGCTACCTGCCGGGGAATGCGAGGATCACGCACGGCTCGATCGTCCTCGACGGCAATGACATGCTGCAGCTGGACGGCGAGGACCTGCGGAAGCTGCGCGCGACCGCGGTGTCGATGGTCTACCAGAACCCCGGCACGGCCCTGAACCCGACGATCAGCGTCGGCGACCAGCTCGTCGAGTCATTCGTCACCGCCGGCGTCAGGAAGCAGGAATCGCGGGAGCGGGCCCTGGCGATGCTGCGCCGCGTCCAGATCTCGGACCCGGCCGGCGTGATGGGTCGCTACCCGCACCAGCTGTCGGGCGGGATGCAGCAGCGGGTCATCATCGCCATGGCACTCGCGTCCGACCCGGCCCTCCTGATCCTCGACGAGCCCACGACGGGGCTCGACGCGACGGTCGAGGCGGAGGTCCTCGATCTCATCCGCGACCTGCGCAAGACCTTCGGCACGAGCGTGCTCTTCATCAGCCACAACCTCGGTGTCATCGCCAGGATGTGCGATCGGGTCGGCGTGCTTTACGCGGGACGCATGGTGGAGGAAGGCCCCGCGTGGGAGCTGCTGACCAACCCGCGCCACCCGTACACGGTCGGCCTGCTTCGGTGCATCCCGCGATGGGGCCTGAGCAAGGACATCGGCCCGCTTGACACCATCCCCGGCTTTCCGCCCGGCATCGGGCAGACAGTCAAGGGCTGCGTCTTCACCGATCGTTGCGCGCTGGCCCAGGACATCTGTCGGGAGCGCGAACCTGGACTCGATCCGGTGGGCGAGGCGCACTCGAGCCGCTGCCATTTCTCCGACATCGCCCAGACGCTGCCCAGGGCCGAGAAGGACATGGTGCCCCGTCCCCCAGTGCCCGAGACCGGTCGCGCGGCGCTGTCGATCCACAACCTTCGCCGCACGATGCGGCAGCAGGGGAGCTCGTTCCAGGCCCTTGCCGGCATCGACCTCGAGATCGCCGCGGGCGAGGTCTTCGGGCTGGTAGGCGAGTCAGGCAGTGGCAAGACGACACTGGCCCGCAGCGTGGTCGGGCTTGGCGTGCCGGACGCCGGCAGCGAGATCGACCTCGAGGGGAAACGGCTCCCCGCCAGGGTGGGCCAGCGCTCACGCGACCAGGTTCGCGCGATCCAGATCGTGTTTCAGAACCCGGACGCCTCGCTCAACCGGCGCCACGCTGTACGCCAGATCCTCGGCCGCGCGTTGACCAAGCTCACCGGAGTGCACGGCGAGAAACGGGCGCGCCGCATCGTCGAGCTTTCTGAATCGGTGCGCCTGGACGCGGGGTTGCTGGATGCGCTGCCGCGCCAGCTCTCCGGCGGTCTCAAGCAGCGGGTCGGCATCGCGCGCGCGTTTGCCGGCGAGCCTCACCTCGTCATCTGCGACGAGCCGACGTCGGCGCTCGACGTGTCCGTGCAGGCAGCGATCCTCAACCTCCTCGTGCGCCTGCAGCGCGACCGCAATCTCTCCTACATCTTCATCTCGCACGACCTGGGCGTAGTGCGCTACATCTCGGACCGCATCGGGGTGATGTACCTCGGTCGCCTGATGGAGGTCGGTCCCTCCGATGTCGTCTTCAGCGCACCGCATCATCCGTACACAGAAGCCCTGCTTTCCGCCGCACCCAGCCTCGAGGTCCGCGAGGAGCACCGAATCCGGCTCGAGGGCGATGTGCCCAGCGCGGTGAAGCCGCCGACTGGATGCGTCTTCCACAACCGGTGTCCACGCAAGATGGGTCCGATCTGCGAGCAGGAGCAGCCGCCTCTCGCGGAAGCCGAGCCGGGCCACTTCATCCGTTGCCACATCTCGATCGAGGAGCTGCGCAGGCTGCAGGCACCCGAGGCGGCGAAAGAGGTCGGATGAGGATCACAGCCGCCGTGCTGCCGAACACCGGGCAGCCGATCGACGTGCGCGAAGTAGAGCTCGCGGCGCCGGGTCGCGACGAGGTCCTGGTGCGAATTCACGCCAGCGGCGTGTGCCACAGCGACCTCAACGCGGTCGATGGGACGTCCGCCACGCGGTGTCCGGCGGTGCTCGGTCACGAAGGGGCGGGCGTGATCGAGGCAGTCGGGCCAGGGGTCGCGCTCAAGGTCGGGCAGCATGTCGCTCTTTCGTGGATGCCCGCTTGCGGGCGCTGCGAGGAATGCGTGCGCGGCCTGACCCATCTCTGCCGTACGGCCTGGACCGGTATGGGCCACGGCGGCCTGCTCGACGGCACGCCACGCCTTTCCTGGGAAAAGGGTCCGATCTATCACTACTCATACCTGTCGACGTTCGCCCAGGCTGCCGTGGTGCCCGAGCGATGCGTGATCCCCATTCCAGCCGACGTGGCCTTTGACGTCGCCGCGCTCGTCGGCTGTGCGGTGTCGACCGGTATCGGTGCGGTCTGGAACACGGCGGCGGTCAGGCCGGGCGAACGGGTCGCAGTGATCGGGTGCGGAGGTGTTGGGCTGAGCGCCGTCCTCGGAGCGCTGGCGATCGGTGCATCACCTGTGATCGCGGTCGACCTCTCGGAGCACAAGCTCGATCTGGCCAAACATGTCGGTGCGACTGCGGCCGTGCGCTGGGCGGGAAGCGCCGAGGCGACAGCTGAGGCGATCCGCGAGGCTTCGGGCGGCGGGGTGGACTATGCGATCGAAGCCACCGGGCGGCCGGAGGCCATGCTCGCCGCTTTCCTCTCGTGCCGCAAGCGTGGCGCCGCGGTGCTGATCGGGATCTCGCGCGCCGACGCCATCCTGCCGCTGCCCGCGATCGAGATCCCGCGGTCCGAGCGGCGCATTCTCGGCAGCGCGTACGGCTCGGTCCGCCCTGAGCGCGACTTTCCCAACATCCTTCGCCTGCATGCCGAAGGCCGGCTGCCTCTCGAGCGGCTCGTGACACATCGCTTGCCGCTCAAGCAAACGAGCGACGCCCTGGAGCTTGTCCGCACCGGGCAGGCGGTGCGCGCAGTGCTGCAGCCGAACTGATGACCGCAGAAGAGCTCGACGGGCGCATCGGCGAAGCCTGGTCGGGGACCGTGCCGAACGGCAGCCACATCAACCTGGTGATCGGCAAGCGAGGCTCGCCCACAGCCGCGGCGATCGTCGGCGCGCTGGCCTCGCCGCGCCCGGGTCACGTGCCGTTTCTCGCCGTCGTCGAGTCGGGCGTGCTCGTGCGCCCGATCACGGTTGTGGTCAACAAGGTGACCCTCGGCCACGAGCCGCTCGACAGCATCACGTGGGGCGCGGCGCAGCTGGGCATCTCACAGGGGGTGCTCGACGCAGTCGCCGACGGCGCGATCGACCCGGCGATCGCCGACTCGATCGTTCTGCTCGTCGCCGTTTGGGTCGACCCGGCGGTCAGCGACGAGACCGCGGTGCGCAAAGCCAACCGCGCTGCAACCAGGGCCGCCATCGCCGACGCGCTGACCGATCGCGACGAAGCCTTTGTGCGCCAGGTCGCGGACCGCCGCGAGCACGCGGCCAATGGCTACTACAAGGGCCACTGACTTTGAAGATCACAGCCATTCGCTTGCAGCGGTTGAGGCTGCCGCTCGAACCGCCATTTCTTGCCGCCTGGGATCCAACGCCCCGCACACATTTCGACGCGACCGTCGTCAGGGTCGAGACGGACGGCGGTGTTACAGGGATCGGCTCCGGCGACACGATGGACGGCTTCGACCCGTTCATGGGTCTGTTCATCGGCGAGGACCCGCTCCGCATCGCCAGGCACGTGCGCGTGCTGGAGACGATCAGCTTTCACGCCGGGCGCTACTGGCCTCTCGAAGCCGCGTTGTGGGACATCGCCGGCAA
>Ga0066699_10000520_pt1 | contig 11346 bp, 8 predicted proteins | sample GraSoiAngelo_148_FD_66455 | JGI IMG/M metagenome (GOLD analysis project Ga0066699, IMG submission 66455) | Grasslands soil microbial communities from the Angelo Coastal Reserve, California, USA - 14_1009_09_20cm | ecosystem: Environmental > Terrestrial > Soil > Grasslands | place: USA... | reverse complement strand
GTAGATGGTCTTCCTCTGATCGTTGGCGACGTCATCGTATTCGAGCAGTTGCTTGCGGATATCGAAGTTGCGCGCCTCGACTTTGCGCTGCGCGCTCTCGATCGAGCGCGTCACCATCGGATGCTCGATCGCCTCGCCTTCGGGCATCTTCAGCATCACCATGATGCGGTTAATGCGATCGCCGGCGAAGATCCGCAGCAGCGGATCCTCCAGCGACATGTAGAAGCGCGAGCTTCCCGGGTCGCCCTGGCGGCCGGAGCGGCCGCGCAGCTGATTGTCGATGCGCCGCGACTCGTGGCGCTCGGTGGCGATGATGTGCAGGCCGCCCGCCTTCACCACCTGCTCGTGCAGCGCCTGCCACTCCGAGCGCAGTTTCTCGACGCGCGCGCGCTTCTCCTCGGCAGGCAGCTTGTCGTCGGCCTCGACGAAATCGCACTGTTTCTCGACATTGCCGCCGAGCACGATGTCGGTACCGCGGCCCGCCATGTTGGTGGCGATGGTGATCATCTTCGGCCGGCCGGCCTGGGCGACGATCTCCGCCTCGCGCGCGTGCTGCTTGGCGTTGAGCACCTGATGGGCGAGCTTCTCCTTGTTGAGCAGACCCGAAAGCAGCTCGGAGTTCTCGATCGAGGTGGTGCCCACCAGCACCGGCTGGCTGCGCTCGAAGCAGTCGCGGATGTCCTTGATGACGGCGTGATATTTCTCTTTCGCCGTGCGGTAGACCTGGTCCTGGCGGTCGATGCGGACCATCGGCATGTGGGTCGGAATCACCACCGTCTCGAGGCCGTAGATCTGCTGGAACTCGTAGGCCTCGGTGTCCGCCGTGCCGGTCATGCCGGCGAGCTTGCCGTACATGCGGAAGTAGTTCTGGAAGGTGATCGAGGCGAGCGTCTGGTTCTCGTTCTGGATCGAAACGTTCTCCTTCGCCTCGACCGCCTGGTGCAGTCCTTCCGACCAGCGCCGGCCGATCATCAGGCGCCCGGTGAACTCGTCGACGATGATCACCTCGCCGTTCTGCACCACGTAGTGCTGGTCGCGGTGGAAAAGGTGATGCGCGCGCAGCGCCGCGTACAGGTGGTGCACGAGGTTGATGTACGCCGGCTCGTAGAGGCTCGCGCCGGGCGGCAGCAGGCCGACGCGCGTGAGGATCTGCTCGGCCTTCTCGTGCCCCGCCTCCGAGAGCACGATCTGGTGGTTCTTTTCATCGACGAAGAAGTCGCCGGGCGGCTCGGGATCGTCGGGCTTCTTTTTCTCCTCCTTCTGCCGGGTAAGGAGCGGCGCCACCTGGTTCATCTTGTGGTAGATCTCGGTGCGATCCTCGGCCTGGCCAGAGATGATGAGCGGCGTGCGCGCCTCGTCGATCAGGATCGAGTCCACCTCGTCGACGATGGCGTAGTGAAGACCGCGCTGGAAGCGCTCCTCGACGTGCATCGCCATGTTGTCGCGCAGGTAATCGAAGCCGAACTCATTGTTCGTGCCGTAGGTGATGTCGGCGGCGTAGGCCGCGCGCTTGTCCTGCGGATCCATGTGCGGCAGGTTGACGCCCACCGTGAGGCCGAGAAAGCGATAGATCTTGCCCATCCACTCGGCGTCGCGGCGCGCGAGGTAGTCGTTGACGGTGACGATGTGCACGCCCTTGCCGGTGAGCGCGTTGAGGTAGGCGGGCAGCGTGGCGACGAGCGTCTTGCCCTCGCCGGTTTTCATCTCCGCGATCTTGCCCGCGTGCAGCACCATGGCGCCGAGAAGCTGCACGTCGAAGTGCCGCATGCGCAGCGTCCGCTTGGCCGCCTCGCGCACCACGGCGAACGCTTCGGGCAGCAGCTCGTCAAGCGTCGCGCCCTCGGCGTAGCGCTTGCGCAGCTCGCCGGTCCTGCCGGCAAGCGCGGCATCGGAGAGCGCCGCGATCTGCGCCTCGAGCGCATTGATCTGCACCACGGTGTGCGCGTAGTGCTTGAGCAGCCGCTCGTTGCGGCTGCCGAAGACGCGCGTCGGGACGCTCCAGAGCACTTCGGCGACGCGGCGCCCGAACTGAAGGTATCTCACCATGAAGGACGCAAGCCCTGGCGGGCCGGCGTAAAGCGAGCTCCGGGAAAGCGCAGGATGTTATCACGCCGAGGCGCGCGGCCTCGGCGCTGGAGGCCGTTACTCGGCCGCGGCGGCCGCGGTCTTCGCCGCGGCGCGCGCCGGCGGCACGGAGGCGAGCAGGAACTTGGTCGGGTTCTGCGCCGCGCCCCGGAAGCGCACTTCGAAATGCAGATGCGGGCCGGTGGAGCGACCGGTCGAGCCGACCTCGGCGATCTTGCGTCCGCGCGCCACCACGTCGCCGTCCTTGACGAACAGCTTCGAGCAGTGCGCGTAGCGCGTGACGAGATCGTTGCCGTGGTCGATGTCGACCACGTATCCGTACTGCGGATGAAAGCCGGCGAACACCACCACGCCGCCGGCGGCGGCGGCGATCGGCGAGCCGGCGTCGGCGAGGAAATCGATGCCTTCGTGCATCGCCCACTGGCCGGTGAAGGGATCGATGCGCCGGCCGAAGCTCGACGCGCTAAAGGGCGCCCTCACGGGCAGCATGGTCGGCAGGAGTTTTTTCTTCACCGCCTGCTCGAAGAGCTGCGACTCGAGCACGCCGAGCATGTCGTTGCGGTTCTCGAGCTGGCGCGACAGTTCGAGGAGCTTCTGGCTGAAGTCGCCGAGCGACAGGTTCTGCGGCGGCATCAGCGTCGGCGCCGCGCCGCCGATGCCGGGCGCCTCGCTCAAGCGCACGTCGCGCACGCCGGCGAGCGAGGCGAGGCGCTCGCCAAGCGCATCGAGGCGCGTAAGCTGCGCCTGCATCTCGCCGAGCTTGACGGCCATGGCGTTCAGGTTCTGTTGCACGAAGGCGCGGTTGCGCTCGGCTTCGGTTTCGTGCGCCGCGAGCACCAGGCGCTGTAGCGCCGGCAGCGGCACTTCTGCGGCATAGCGCAGCGTCAGCCAGTAGACGGCGGCGGTGGCGGCGAGCACCACGAGGAGCAGGGCGGTGGCGCTCGCCACCAGGTGCACGGCGGACAGCGTGACTGATCTCGCCTTGGCCAGCCGATCCGAGATCAGGATAATCTGCACGTCTCCCTCCCAACTACGCGACTCGTTTTGACGCGACTCGTTTTGCTGCCTGCCAAACTCGACCGCATCCTCGCGGCCGAAGGCGACCTGCAGCCGGTTCTTGCCAAGACCCGCGATCTGCGCGCTTTCAGCGAGCTCGTTCGGAATTTCTTGACTGCCGAGCTCCACACCCAGACCCGCGTCGCCAATTTCAAGGACGGAAAGCTGGTGCTGCTTGCCGCGAATTCCGCCGTCGCTGCGAAGCTTCGGCTGCTCGCACCAGCGCTTGAGCGCTTCCTCCAAGAACGGCGAATGCAGGTTAATTTAGTTTCAGTGAGGGTGCAACCGATCGAGTCACTTAAGAAGGCATGTGACGCGCAAAAAAGCGTGCATTTCTCCACACCTGCGCTCGAGCGGTTGCGTGAGCTGCATGAGCGGCTGCCAGCGTCGCCGGCGCGCGATGCTCTGGCGAGAATGCTGCGCCGCCACGGCGCGCTGCCGAACGATTAGCCGTATTGCGTTGCTAGGCGCGCCACGCCGGCGGGCGTGTCCTCGGGGCGCTCGAAGGTGACGGTCTCCAAGGCATCGGCCTGCGCCAGCACTGCACGCAGCAGGCGATTGTTGAGCGCATGCCCCGATTTGTGTGCGGCGAAGGCTCCGAGGAGCGGCTTGCCGAGGAGATAGAGATCGCCGATCGCATCGAGCAGCTTATGGCGGATGAACTCGTCGGCGAAGCGCAAGCCTTCCGCATTCAGCACGCGATATTCGTCGAGCACCACGGCGTTGTCCAAGCCGCCGCCGAGCGCGAGGCCGCTGTCGCGCAGATCTTCCACCTCGTGCATGAAACCAAATGTGCGGGCACGGGCGATTTCCTTCAGGTACGACGTCTCGGCGAAATCGACTTCGACCGCCTGCGTGGAGCGCTCGATCACCGGGTGGCGGAAATCGATGGAGAAGGAAAGCTTGTAGCCCTCGTAGGGCTCGAGGCGCGCCCATTTGTCGCCGTCGCTCACTTCCACGCGCCGCGTCACGCGCAGGAAGCGCTTGGGCGCCGCCTGCTCGAGCACGCCCGCCTGCTGGATGAGGAGGACGTAGGGCGAGGCGCTGCCATCCATGATCGGCAGCTCGGCGGCATCGAGATCGACATACGCGTTGTCGACGCCGAGCCCGCCGAGCGCGGACATCAAGTGCTCCACGGTGTAGATCTTCACGCCGTCGCGCACGAGGCAGGACGAAAGGCGCGTCTCGCCAACGAGCTCGGCGCGCGCGGGAATGTCGACCGGCGAGGCGAGGTCGATGCGCCGGAACACGATGCCGCTATCGGGCGGCGCGGGCCGCAGCGTTATGCGAACCTTCTGCCCGGTGTGCAGGCCGACGCCGGCGGCAGAGACCAGCGCCTTAAGAGTGCGTTGTCGCAGCATCGCTAGGGAGTGGCCGATTCTAGCAAAGGCACGCGCCTCATCAGTCCGCCTGCTTGCGCAGAAATGCCGGGATGTCGTACTTGTCGACGCCGCTTTGCTGCAAGGCCTCCACCGTGGAAGCGCGGTTACGCCTGATCACCGCCGGCACCGCATCGAGCTGGTTGTAGTCCACCGGTCCGGGCAGATTGTCGGTGCCGGTCTTTTGCCCTGTCACGTTACTGAGCACGAGCTGGGGCTTGGGCGCGCGCGCGGCCGCCGCTACGCCGAGCCCCGTCGCTACGACGGTCACGCGCAGCTGGTCCTCCAGCGCATCGTCGTAGACGCCGCCGTAAATGATGGTCGCGTCCTCGGCGGCGAAGGCACGGATGATGTTCATCACCTCTTTGGTCTCGCGCAGCTTGAGGCTCGACTTCGATGCGGTGATGTTCACCAGCACGCCACGCGCGCCGGCGAGGTTCACGCCTTCGAGCAGCGGGCAGGCAATCGCCTGCTCCGCCGCGATGCGGGCGCGATCGATGCCGCTCGCGCTCGCCGAGCCCATCATCGCCATGCCCTGCTCGGACATCACGGTGCGCACGTCCTGGAAGTCGACGTTGACGAGGCCCGGGTTGTTGATGATCTCGGCGATGCCGGCCACGGCGTTGTTCAGCACGTCGTCGGCCGCCTTGAAGGCGTCCTCCTGCGTAACGTCCTCGCCCAGCACCTCTTCCAGCTTGTCGTTGAGGATGACGATCAGCGAATCGACGTGCGGCCCGAGCGCTTCCAGCCCGCCCTCGGCGACCTTCATGCGCCTGGAGCCCTCGAACGTGAAGGGCTTGGTTACGACCGCGACCGTGAGGATGCCGAGCGAGCGCGCCACCTCGGCGATCACCGGCGCCGCTCCCGTGCCGGTGCCGCCGCCCATGCCGGCGGTGATGAACACCATGTGCGCGCCGGCGAGCGCCTCCTCGATGCGGTCGCGCTCGGCGAGCGCTACCGCGCGCGCTTCCTCGGGCTTCGCGCCTGCGCCGAGGCCGCTCGAGCCGAGCTGGATCTGGCTAGGCGAGCGGTTGCGCGCGAGCACCTGGGCATCGGTATTGACGGCGATGAACTCCACGCCCTGCACGCCCTGCTCGATCATGTGATTGACGGCGTTGCCGCCCGCGCCGCCCACGCCCACCACCTTGATGATTGGCCCCGTCACCTGGCTGTCTACGATTTCGAACATGTTGTTGTCTCCTTGCCGTTGTTATTGACTTCAAAAGTTGCGCTGAAACCACTCCCGCATGCGCCCGAGCACCGCTCGTACCGAGCCGCTCTGGCGCGAAAGCCGGCCGTGCTGCATCTGGGAAACGCCTTCGAGCAAAAGCCCGACTGCGGTGGCGTAGCGCGGCGCACGCACGACGTCGGCGAGGCCGCCGGCGTAGCGCGGCACGCCGATCCTCACCGGCATGTGGAAGATCTCTTCGCCGAGCTCGACCATGCCCTGCATCACCGCCGAGCCTCCGGTCAGCACGATGCCGCTCGAGAGCAGCTCCTCGAAGCCCGAGTCGCGCAGCGCGTGCTGCACGAGCGAGTAGAGCTCCTCCACGCGTGGCTCGATCACCTCGGCGAGCGTCTGGCGCGACAGCGTGCGCGTGCCGCGCTCGCCGATGCCCGGCACTTCCAGCATCTGATTCGGATCGGCCAGCTGGCGCAGCGCCACGCCGTGGCGGATTTTCAGCGCTTCGGCGTCCGCCGTCGGCGTGCGCAGCGCCATGGCGATGTCGTTGGTGATCTGGTCGCCAGCGATCGGCACCACCGCGGTGTGGCGGATCGCGCCGTGGGTGAAGACCGCGATGTCGGTCGTGCCGCCGCCGATGTCGAGCAGGCACACCCCGAGGTCCTTCTCGTCCTCGGAGAGCACGGCGCGCGACGAGGCGAGCGGCTGCAGCACCAGGTCCTTCACTTCGATGCCGCAGCGGCGCACGCATTTGATGATGTTCTGCGCCGCCGACACTGCTCCGGTGACGATATGTACCTTGACCTCCAGGCGCACCCCCGACATGCCGATCGGCTCGCGCACGTCTTCCTGACCGTCGATGATGAATTCCTGGCGCAGCACGTGCAGGATCTGCTGGTCGGTGGGGATATTGACCGCGCGTGCGGTTTCGATCGCGCGGTCGACGTCCATCACGCCCACTTCGCGGTCCTTCACCGCGACCATTCCGGTGGAGTTGAAGCTGCGGATGTGGCTGCCGGCGATGCCGACGTAGGCCGCGGCGATCTTGCAGTCGGCCATGAGCTCCGCTTCCTCGAGGGCGCGCTGGATCGCGGCCACAGTGGCTTCGATATTGACCACCACGCCTTTCTTCAGTCCCTTTGACGGATGCGAACCCATGCCGAGGATTTCGAGCGCGCCATCGGCGCCCAGCTCGGCGACGAGGCATGCGACCTTCGAGGTGCCGATGTCGAGCGCGACGACCAGGTTCTTGTTTTCTTTCGCCATCAGCCTTTGGCTCGCACGCTGAAGCCGTTCGGATAGCGCAGATCGACCACCGCGCCGAGCGCCCCAAGCTCGTTCGCTTCATACGCGGCGACGAAGCGCGCGAGCCTCGCCTCGGCCGCGTCGGCGTCGCGCCCGAGCTTGAGCTCGAGGCCATTGACGAGCTTCACTTCCCAGGCGAGCCGCGCGCTGAGCGTGAGGCGCTCGATCGGGCTGCCGAGCGGCGCGAGCAGTTGCGAGAGGCGCGCGTAGCGGCGCGCGAGCTCCGCTTCGGTTCCGGCCGGGCCGCTGAAGAGCGGCAGCGAGACTACGGCGTCGGCGGCAAAGCGCTCTCCCTGGTGGTTCACCAGGCCGCCCGCTGCCCAGCGTGCAAGCGCCACGTGCTCCTCGATGCTCACTTCCAGCCCATCGGGCCATACGCGGCGCACCGCGGCGCGGCGCACCCAGGGCAGCCGCTCGAGCGCCGAGCGCAACTCATCGATCGGCGCCGCAAAGAAGTTGCCGCGACCGACCCGCGCCAGCGTTGCTTCGAGGCCGCCGCGCGGCGCCTCCTTTAGCACGGTGCGAAGCTCGATCGTGCGCAGCGGCAAGAGCGTCGAATGCAGTAGCCAGTACGTGGCGGCTGCTGCGAAAGCGAGCGCGGCAAGGCCGACGAGGAAGCCGGCGGCAGCGTTCAACAGGCGCGGGTTATCCCACATGCGCGCCCTCGAGAATCTCGATGCACAAGTCTTCGTACGACAGGCCGATGGCGCGTGCCGCCATCGGCACGAGCGAGTGGTCCGTCATGCCAGGGGACGTATTGATCTCCAGCAGGTAAGGCCGCCCCTGCCGATTCAGCATCAGATCCACCCGTCCCCAGCCGATACAGCCAACCGCGCGGAACGCCTTGAGACAGAGGGCCTGCAGCTGCCTTTCCTTCGCCTTCGACAGGCCGCAGGGAATGAGATAGCGCGTATCGTTCGCGATGTATTTCGCCTCGTAGTCGTAGAACTCGCGCGGCGTCTCTATGCGGATGATCGGCAGCACTTGCTCGCCGAGGATGCCGACGGTGAGCTCCGGGCCGTCGACGAACTTCTCGGCGATGACCACCGGGTCGTAGTTGACCGCGAGCGCAAACGCTTCCTCGAGATCCGCGGCGCGCTTCACTTTGCTCATGCCGACGGAGGAGCCTTCGCTTGCGGGCTTGACGAAGAGCGGCGTGCCGAGCCGGCGCGCCACCGCCTTCAGGTCTGACTCGCGAGCGAGCACAGCGTACGGCGCCGTCGGCAGGCCTTCCGCCTGCCAGATGCGCTTGGTGCGCAGCTTGTCCATGGCGAGGGCCGAAGCGAGCACGCCGCTTCCGGTGTACCGGATGCCGAGCCACTCGAGCACGCCCTGCACCGTGCCGTCCTCGCCGAAGCGGCCGTGCAGCGCGATGAAGGCGCGATCGAAGCGCTCCTTGACGAGCGCCGCCACATCGCGCTCCTTCGGATCGAAGCCATGCGCATCGACGCCGCGCGCGCGAAGCGCGTTCAGCACCATGGTGCCGCTCTTCAGCGAAACCTCGCGCTCGGCCGATTTGCCTCCTAGGAGCACGGCAACCCTGCCGAAGTTCATGCGGGCTCACCCACAATGCGCACCTCGGTGTGCAGCAGGATGCCCTTCATCTGGTAGACCATGCGCTGGACGTGCTCGATCAGCCATTCGATGTCGGCAGCGCGCGCGGCGCCCTGCGGGTTGACGATGAAGTTCGCGTGCCTCTCCGAGACGCGTGCGGCGCCGCGGCCGAAGGCCTTCAGCCCGCACGCTTCGATCAGGCGCGCGGCGTGATCGCCCGGCGGGTTGCGGAACACGCTGCCGGCATTGGGCAGGGACAGCGGCTGCGTAGCGATGCGGCGCGCGAGCAGTTCCTTCATCACGGCGCGCGATGTCTCGCCGTCGCCTGGCTCGAGGCGAAACCAGGCAGCGGCGAACCACTCCTCGCGCTCGCCCTTCGGCGCGCAGTGGCGATAGCCGATGTCGAATTCGCTGCGTACGCGCTCGGCGAGCGTTCCCGAGCGATCGATCGTCGCCACGCGCTCGACGATGTCCCAGGTCTCGCCGCCGTAGCAGCCGGCATTCATGGCGAGCGCGCCGCCGACGCAACCGGGCACGCCGGCCAGGAACTCGGCGCCTTCCCGCTCGTGCAGCGCGGCAAAGCGTGCCACCTTCGGGCTCGCGACGCCCGTCTCGGCGTAGATCAGATCGCCTTCCATGCGCGGCCGGCGCGACGCGGCGTGTGTTAGCACCACCGTGCCGCGCCAGCCGCCGTCGCGCACGAGGAGGTTCGACCCCAAGCCGACGAAAAGCAGGGGCTCGGTGGGTGGCAGCTGGCGCAGAAAGTGCGCGAGATCCTCGAGATCCGCCGGGACGAAGAAGCGATCGGCAGGGCCGCCCGCGCGCCAGCTCACGTGGCGGCTCATCGGCTCGTCGCGCCTGAGCTCGCCGCGCAATCCGTGAAGGGGGAGCGCTTCGGCCATGTTCATGCGAGCTGCCCGGCAACGTTGCCGATCGATCCCGCGCCCATGATGAGCACGAGGTCGCCGTCGCGCGCGACGCGCCGGATCGCCGCCGGCAGCTCGGCGATGTCCTCGACGTAGATCGGCTCCACCTGCCCCGCAACGCGCACCGCACGCGCGAGCGAGCGCGCGTCGGCGGCGAGGATCGGCGCTTCGCCCGCCGCATAGACCTCCGCGAGCAGCAGCACATCCGCGCTCGAGAGCACCCTCACGAAGTCCTCGAAGAGGTCGCGCGTGCGCGTGTAGCGATGCGGCTGGAACGCGAGCACCACGCGCCGCCCAGGAAAGGCGCCGCGCGTCGCCTCCAGCGTCGCCGCCATCTCGGCGGGATGGTGGCCGTAATCATCGATCAGCGTGAAGCTGCCGCCGCCTTCGAGCGCGAGCTCGCCGTGGTTCTGGAAGCGCCGGCCGACGCCGCGGAATTCGGCAAGCGCCTTGAGCAGCGCCGCGTCCGGCACACCGATCTCCTCGGCCACCGCGATGGCGGCGAGCGCATTGAGCACGTTGTGCCGGCCGGGCAGGTTGAGCAGCACGTCGAGCGGGCGCGCCCCGCGCCGCTCGGCGCGAAAGCGCATGCGCGCACCGTCGTGCGCGACCGTCGCGGCGCGGATGCTGCAGTCGCCGCCGCTGCCGTAGGTCACCACCGGCTTCGAGACGAGCGGCAGGATGTCGCGCACGTGGGGGTCGTCCGCGCACAGGATCGCCGCGCCGTAGAAAGGCAGGTTCTGCAGGAACTGCACGAACGCTTGCTTCAGGCGAGAAAAATCCTGCCCATAGGTGTCCATGTGATCGGCGTCGATGTTGGTCACAACGGCGATCACCGGCTGCAGGTGCAGGAACGAGGCGTCCGACTCATCTGCCTCGACGACGATGAAGTCGCCGCTGCCCAGGCGCGCACTGCTGCCGGCAGCGTTGAGGCGTCCCCCGATCACGAACGTCGGATCGAGGCCGCCCTCGGCCAGCACGCTCGCGACGAGGCTCGTGGTGGTGGTCTTGCCATGCGTGCCGGCGATGGCGACCCCGCGCTTGAGCCGCATCAGCTCGGCAAGCATCAGCGCGCGCGGCACGACCGGCACGCGCCGCTCGCGCGCCGCCGCGACCTCAGGATTCTCGGGCTGCACAGCGCTCGACACGACCACGGCATCCGCGCCCTCGATCTGCTCGGCCCGATGCCCGAGGAAGATCTTCACGCCGAGGCCGCCGAGCCTGCGGGTCGCGGCGTTCGCCGCGTGGTCCGAGCCGCTCACCTGGTAGCCGAGATTGGCGAGCACTTCCGCGATCCCCGACATGCCCGCCCCGCCGATGCCGACGAAATGGATGCGCCGCACCTTATGTTTCATCGCGCGAGCTCCATGCAACGCTGGGCGACGACGCGGGCGGCGTCGGGCTTGCCGAGCGCGCGCGCGTTCTGCGCCATCTTCAGTAGCGCCGGCCGGTCGAGCGCACCGATGAGCGTGGCGAGCCGCCCGGCGCTGAGCTCGGGCTGCGGCAGCAGGATGGCCGCGCCGCGCTCGGCGAGAAAGCGCGCGTTCGCTGACTGGTGGTCGTCAACCGCGTGCGGAAAAGGCACGAGGATGCTCGCCATGCCGCCCGCGCAGAGCTCGGCGATGGTCACCGCGCCGGCGCGGCAGATGACGAGATCCGCCTCGGCGTAGCGGCGCGCCATGTCGTCGATGAAGGCGACGAGCTCTCCTTGCACGCCGGCAGCGGCATAGGCGGTGCGCAGTGCTTCGAGCTGCTTCTCGCCGGACTGGTGCACCACCCATGGCCGCTCGGCGAGCAGCGCGAGCGCGCGCGGCACGGCTTCGTTCAGGGCTTTCGCGCCGAGGCTGCCGCCGACGAT
>Ga0066699_10000517_pt1 | contig 11376 bp, 10 predicted proteins | sample GraSoiAngelo_148_FD_66455 | JGI IMG/M metagenome (GOLD analysis project Ga0066699, IMG submission 66455) | Grasslands soil microbial communities from the Angelo Coastal Reserve, California, USA - 14_1009_09_20cm | ecosystem: Environmental > Terrestrial > Soil > Grasslands | place: USA... | reverse complement strand
CGCTTGCAACCTCGGCACTGTGAAGTCGCGATTGAATCGAGCGCGAACTGCGTTTGCATCGATCATCGAACCGTGGCTCGAGTGAGCGCGGAGCGCTATGCGTAGAGCGTAGAGCGCTTACGCAGCACGCTCAGCGCACAAAGCTCTGCGCTCTGCGATAACTGCCGATATCGTTCGCATGGTTCGTGCGATCTCAGGCCCACTGGCAGCCGGCCAATGTGTCGAGTAATTCTGGAACCGCGGCGCACATGCCGGGTACCCAGACGCGAACCCGTTTCACGCGGACGAACTGCAACATGGATTGTCGCGAGTTTCGAGAGCAGCATGTCGGTTACGTCGATGACACACTTCCAGCGGTGGAAATGGAAGTGATGCATCGGCACGCGCGGTCCTGCTATCGCTGCGCGCGTCACGACGTCGCGGTGCGCCGCGGACTCTTGCTCGTTCACAACCTTCCGCGAATCGAGCCGTCTGCCGATTTCATGGTGCGACTCGCCGATCGCATCGCGGAGCTGGATGCAGCCGGTAATGACGTCGAAGGCTCTTCGACATATCAGCTGACGACGGGAGCGTTCGCGGCGCTCGCTGCGGGCCTCACACTGTTAGGCTACGTCGCGCTCGAGGCGTCAAATCACTTCGGAACGCCACCAGCGTTGACGCTCCCACCCGTCGTCGCAACGGCGCCAGCGAAGCCGGCGCCCTCCTTTACGAGCGGTGCATACATGGCGGGCATTTCCACTGGCATGCCTGTCTGGCAAGCCGTGTTGATGGTCGACGAGACGCCACGCCGCCTCGCGGACGTGGAACTCCAACAAGCCTCGCTGCGATAATCCGGTAGCACAACGCAAGACGCCGCGGCCGCGCCCGTGGCGTCTTTCTTATATTGTGAGCGCATGGCAGCCGCCCCCGCCTCCGCCGGACAGAAAGTGCTCCGCATTGCGCTGGAGACGCGCGTCTTCGAGCCGGTCTATTATTTCTACGGCGCCGAGGATTATCTCAAGGACGAAATGGTGCGCCGGCTGATCGACGCCGCTGTCGATCCAGCAACGCGCGACTTCAACCTCGAGACGCTTCGCGCTGGTGATCTCGACGCCGAAACATTCGGCTCATTATTGGGAACGCCACCGATGATGGCCGAGCGGCGCATGGTTGTGGTGAGGGACGTCGGCGCGATGCGCAAGGATACACGCCGCGTGCTCGAGCAGTACCTCGAGCGACCAGCGAAGGACATCGTGCTGGTGCTCGTGGCCGCCGCGGGGGCGAAGGAAGATCGCATCCTCGTCGACCGCACGACGTCGCTGGAATTCGAGCCGTTGTCGGGAGCGAGGGTCCCGAAATGGATCGCCTACTACGCCACACATGATCTCGGGTGCGAGATCACAGCCGAGGCGGTGAGCTTGTTGCAAAGCGCCGTCGGCACGGAGCTGGCGCAACTGAAGATCGAGCTGGATAAGCTGGCGAGTTTTGCGGTTGGCGGCGCGCGGCCCATGATCGACGAGGAGGCCGTAGCGGCCATCGTCGGCGTCCAACGGGGCGAGACGTTAGGCGATTTCCTCGACGCGATTGCTCAGCGCAACGCCGCGCGGGCGCTGGAGCTGCTACCGCACGTTCTGCTGCAGCCGAAAACGAGCGCGGTGACGATCGTGATGGCGCTCGCGACGCAAACACTCGCGCTCGCGTGGGGTCGCGCCTCTCGCAGCGCGGGCACGTCGCCACGCGGCATGGAGAACGAGTTCTACAACCTGCTGAAAGAAGGATCAAGCTACACGGGTCGGAGTTGGGGGGAGGCGGTTCGGGCGTGGGCTCGCGCTCTCGACGCGTGGACCCTGGCGGATCTGGATGCGGCGCTCGCGGCACTGCTCGCAGCCGACGCGGCGCTCAAGGAGACGCGATTGTCCACGGATGAGCAGTTGCTCGAATCGCTCGTGCTCACGCTGTGCGTTCCGGCGCGACGAACGTCGCGAAGCGCTGCATGAGGCGACAGATCGTCTCGTTGACAGTCCTTCTGGCCGTGGCGCTGGCGCCGTTGCGTGGCCAGGCGCAGCGAGCTGATAGTCCGGGCGACTCGCTCTTTCTCCGTGCGCGCCGGCTCGTGCTCGAAGGGAACGGCGCCCGGGGGCGCGCGCTCGTGGATTCGGCACTGACGGCGGCGGCGGGGACGCCGGATTACGCCACTGCTCTGTACTGGCGCGGTTCCCTGGCAGCGACTGCGGCTGATGCCGAACGAGATTATCGGCGCGTGATCGTCGAGTACCCATTCTCCCCGCATTCGGGGGACGCGCTGCTGGCACTGGCTCAACTCGAGATGGCGCGAGGCGACCGCGATCCGGCGATCGACCACCTCCAACGGTTTCTGCTGCAGCGGCCTAACGATCCCGAGCGCATTCGTGCGGGCATCTGGTTGGGCCGCCTCCTTCTCGACCAGAATCAGCTCGCGAGAGGATGCGCCGTATTGCTGCGGACGCGGTCCGCGTTAGGCGATACGGCGGTGGAGACACGGAACCAGGTCGATTACTACGCCGCACGATGCGCGGGGGTGGACACCACGGCGCCGGTTGCTCGTCCAGCGGCTTTGCCGGCGAGAGTGCCGCAGCCACCCGTGGCGCCTAACGTCGCCGCGGCGCCGTCGGCGAAGCGATACACGGTGCAAGTGGCTGCCTATCAGACCAGAGATTCGGCGGAGCACCTCGTGACTCGACTCGGCGCGCGTGGCATCGTTGCCCGCGTCGTGAGCGGCTCGAGCGCACCCTACCGTGTGCGCGTTGGACACTACGCCAGCGACGCCGAGGCGACCGCCGAGGCGCGCGCACTGAAGGAGAAGGGGATTGCGGGCTTCGTGACGACGACGGACAACGAAACCATGCCGGCACCGGTGCGGCGATGAGCAGCGTGGAGCAAGCGCCGACGCCGCTGATGCAGCAGTACCGCGAGATCAAAGCGCGGCACCAGAATGCCCTTCTGTTTTTCCGGATGGGCGAGTTCTACGAGATGTTCTACGATGACGCGGAGGTCGCCTCGCGTGTCCTCGGCCTCACGCTCACTTCGCGGAACAACGGAGGCGCCGCCGACGTGCCGCTCGCCGGTGTACCCGCGAAGGCGGTGCAGGAGTATCTGCGGCGTCTCGTCCAGCAGGGGTTCCGCGTCGCGATCTGCGAGCAAACGGAGGATCCCAAACTGGCGCGCGGGATCGTGCGTCGCGAGGTGGTGGAGACCGTCACACCCGGAGTGACCTTCGCGGACGAACTGCTGGATGGCACGCGAAACAATTTCATTTGCGCATTGTCGGGCGGCGCTCGCGGACGGGGACTCGCCGTGCTCGCAATTGGCATCGCCGCAGCGGACGTGTCGACGGGAGAACTGAGGCTTTGCGTCACGCACGCGGGAGAGCTCGACGCGGTGTTGGCACGTTATGCACCGCGCGAGATTCTGTTGCCACAAGGATCGGAGCTCGCCCTGCCGTCGTCGCGCGCGGAGGCGCTGATCACGGAGCGTGAACCCTGGGAGTTCGACGCGGAGCTCGCGTGCGACGACCTGACGCGTCAATACCGCGTGCAGTCGCTGGAAGGCCTCGGTGTCGGAGAGTCGGAACGCCCCGCGGTGGCGGCGGCGGGCGCGCTGCTTCGCTATCTGCGTGAACTACAGCCGGGCGGCGTTCCGCAACTCTCGCGACCGACCGTCGATCGTGCGGCGGGACTGATGCCGCTGGACGAGATGACACGGCGCAATCTCGAGCTCGTCGAATCGCTGCGCGGTGGCGGACCGGAGGGGACGCTTCTCTCCGTGCTGGATCGCACGGTGACGCCGATGGGTGCTCGCCTGCTGAGGCAGTGGATTCTCGCGCCGCTCACCGAGCGCGTCGCCATCGACGAGCGTCTGGACGTGGTTTCGAGCCTCGTCGAGGATATGCTCACTCGTGAGGCACTCCGCTCGGCGCTCGATGGCGTGCGCGACGTGGAGCGGCTGAGCGCCAAGATGGCCTCGGGCCGCGCGGTGCCTCGAGACGTCGGCGCGCTTGGAGCGTCGCTCGCGCGACTTCCGGAGGTCGAGCGACTCGTCAGGCAGCTCCCGAGTACGCAGAAGGCAGCGCTGCTCGAGCGCTTGCTCGCCGAGTGGGACAACTGCGCCGGCGAGGCTCAGGCAATCAAGTCGGCGATCGTCGAGCATCCACCACTCTCGATTGGCGAGGAGCCGACAATCGCGAGCGGTGTGGACGCCGAGCTCGATCGGCTGCGCACTCTCCGTGACGGCGGCAAGGACGCGATCGCCAACATTCAGGCTGCGGAGCGTGAGCGTACCGGGATCGGCTCGCTCAAGGTCGGCTTCAACAAGGTTTTTGGGTACTACATCGAGGTGACCAAGGCGAACTTGCGCCTCGTACCGTCGGACTATCAGCGCCGGCAGACGATCACCAACGGCGAGCGCTTCGTCACGCCCGCGCTCAAGGAGTACGAGGAGACGATTCTCACCTCGGGCGAGCGCATCGAGGCGCGTGAGCGGGAACTGTTCGAGGCGCTGCGCGCGCGGATCGCGTCGCGCGTGGCCGCACTGCAATGCGCGGCGCGCGCGCTCGCTCTGCTCGACGTCGTCGCGGCGCTCGCCGAAGTCGCGGCGCGCGAGGGATATGTGCGGCCGGTGATCAGCGAGGATTTCGCGCTCGACATCGAGGCGGGAAGGCATCCCGTCGTCGAGCGGATGATGCCTCGCGACAAGTTCATACCTAACGACGTTCGGTTGACCGGCGACGCTCGCGTCATGATCCTCACGGGACCGAACATGGCCGGAAAGTCGACAATCCTGCGACAGGTGGGATTGATCGTGCTGATGGCACAGATGGGGAGCTTCGTTCCCGCCAACTCGGTACGAGTTGGTCTCATCGACCGCGTGTTCACGCGCGTGGGCGCGAGCGACAATCTCGTACGCGGCCAATCCACATTCATGGTGGAGATGTCGGAGACGAGCGCGATTCTGCATTCGGCAACGGCGCGCAGCCTCGTTTTGCTGGACGAGATCGGCCGTGGAACGTCGACGTACGACGGCGTCTCGATCGCATGGGCGGTGAGCGAGCACCTGCACGACCGAACCGGATGCAAGACGATCTTCGCGACGCACTATCACGAGCTGACGCAGTTGGCGCAGGATCTCGACGGCGTGCGGAACTTCAACGTGGCGGTTCGCGAGGTGAACGACGACGTACTGTTTTTGCACCGTCTGCAGCCGGGCGGTGCGGACCGCTCATACGGCATCGAGGTCGGTCGTTTGGCCGGACTGCCAAAGGAGGTTTTGGCGCGTGCGCGACAGGTGCTGAAGCTGCTCGAGGGAGAGCAACTCGCTGCCGGCAAACGATCGAACGGAGGTTCGAGCCAAAAAACGGCGGCGCACGATCAGCTTGGCCTGTTCGCAGTCGCCCCGAATCCGGTCATCGAGCGCCTCAAGGGACTCGACACGGACGCGATGACTCCGCTACAAGCTCTCTCGCTGCTCGCCGAGCTAGCGCGTGATGCGAAGCAGCCGTGAGCTCGAGGTCTTACATTTCTTCTCCATGCGTCGCGTCCTCATCTTGCTCGCAGTGTCGCTTGTAGCGGCGGGGTGCGTCGACAAAGAACAATCGCAGAAGCTCATGAAGAGCTTCGAAAACGGGCCGCAGCACCCGGACGAAGCTCCGAAGATGCTCAACAAGGAGCTTCCCTTTCACTATCCGCCCGCGCTATTCGCGAAGAAGGTGCAAGGGAACGTCACGTTGCGCCTGTTCATCGACCGAGATGGACACGTGCGGCCGGACTCTACCCAGGTCGTGGAATCGAGCGGGTATGCATCGTTCGATTCGGCGGCAATTCGCGGCTCGCAAGAACTGCAGTTCGTGCCGGCGAAGACCAAGGGAGAGCCACAGGCGGTGACAATACTTTTTCCTGTGTACTTCCGGTTCCCGGGTGCGCCGCCGCTTCCAGGGGATACGGTCCTTAAGAAAGGGGATAGGGATGGAAGAAAGGGGCTAGGGGATAGGGGCTAGGGTTCAATGGGCGAGCGCAATCGTACTCCCTATTCTTCCGTCCTCGAGACGATCGGCTGGACGCCGATGATTCGGCTTGCTCGCGTGACGCGCGGTGTACGTACGCCGGTGTACGCGAAGGTGGAGTTCTTCAATCCTGGCGGATCGGTGAAGGACCGGATCGGCATGCCAATCATCGAGCGCGCCGAGAAAGAGGGACGGCTGCGTCCGGGCGGAACGATCGTCGAAGGGACAAGCGGCAACACCGGCATCGGGCTCGCCATCGCGGCGACGCTCAAGGGCTACCGTTGCATCTTCACGATGCCCGACAAGATGTCGCAGGAAAAGGTCCGGCTGCTCAAGGCGTTCGGCGCAGAGGTGATAGTGACGCCGACGGCGGTGCCACCAGATCATCCCGATAACTACGTGATGATGGCGAAGCGGATCGCGCACGAGACGCCTAACGCGATTCTCGCGAATCAATTTTATAACGACGCAAACTCCGACGCGCATTACGCGACGACGGGCCCGGAGATCTGGGAGCAGACCGAGGGACGGGTCACGCATTTCGTGTGTGCCGCGGGTACCGGCGGCACGATCACGGGCGTGGGCCGCTACCTCAAGGAGCGCAACCCGAAGATCCAGATCATCTCCGGCGATCCGGTGGGTTCGATTCTCGCCGAGATGTGGCGAACCAAAGGGCAGAGCAAGCCGGAAGGGACGCCGTACAAGGTCGAAGGCATCGGCCAGGACAAGATTCCGGGGACCTTGGACATGACCGTCATCGATGACTTCATGACGGTGACGGACAAGGAATCGTTCGCCATGGCGAGACGCCTCACGAGAGAGGAAGGGCTGTTCGTCGGCGGGTCGTCCGGTTTGATCGTGCACGTCGCGATGCACGTCGCGCGTCGCGTCGACGACTCCGAGGCCTGCCTCGTGACGATCCTCCCGGACACGGGTGAGCGGTATCTCTCGAAGCTGTACAACGACGAATGGATGAGAGAGAACCAGCTCCTGGACGCGGACCGCACGACGTTGGCGAGCGTGTTGAGCTCGAAGCCACCGACGAATGAGCCGGTCGTGAGCGTTGCTCCGGGGACGACGGTGCGCCAGGCATTGCGGCTCATGTCACTGCATGACGTGTCTCAGCTTCCCATCATGGAAAGTGGCAACTGTGTTGGATCGGTGAGCGACTGGTCGCTGTCGGCGAAGAGCCTGGACGACACGAAGCTCCTCGACACGACGGTCAGCGCCGTGATGGATCCTCCCTTCCCAATGGTCGACGCGCAGCAACCGGTGGACGCGATTGCGAAGCTCCTCTCCAAATCGAACCCTGCAGTCCTCGTGCGATCGAACGGCACGGTGCTCGGGATCGTGACGCGGTCGGACATGCTCAGCTACTTAATGGCCCGAGGATAGGTGACATGCAAAGGTGCTAGGTGCTAGGTGCTGACCCGCACACTCCCTAGCACCTAACACCTAGCACCTAGCACCTTTCACAAGCACACCTCCTTGAAGATTTCTGTTTTGATGGGCGGCACGTCCGCCGAACGGGATGTGTCGCTCGCGTCGGGACTACGCGTCACCGAAGCGCTGCGAACGCTTGGTCATGACGTCACCGCGATCGACACCGCGCGAGGGCCGCTGAGTCGCGAAGACGAGCGAGCATTGCTGGCCCGGCCGGTAGTGCAGCCGACTCCGCCATCGCAAGCCGAGCTTCAGCGTATGGCGCGCGACACGTTGCCGCAGATGCAGCGCGTGCTTCCGGCGCTGCGGCAGGCCGATATCGTCTTTCTCGGTCTGCACGGCGGGGCTGGTGAAGACGGTACGATCCAGGCGCTACTCGATCTGGCCGGCATCCCATATACGGGGAGCGGGCACCTCGCGAGCGCCCTGGCCATGGACAAGGATCTCTCGAAGCATCTCTTCGTGCGCAACGAGGTGCGGACCGCCGAGTGGTTGATGGCGACCGCCGGCTCGGCGGACGAGAAGGACGGCGGGGGCAAACGCTTCCGCAAGCAAGCGCTCGCGGCGCTCGGCCTTCCCGTCGTGGTGAAGCCGTCGAAGCAGGGATCGACGGTGGGACTCAGCGTCGTGAAAAAGGCGAAAGACCTCGCGACCGCGATCGGCGAAGCGTTTCAGTTCGATGACGAAGTGATGATCGAGCGGTTCATTGCCGGCCGGGAGCTCACGGTCGGGATTCTGGGTGACGAGGCGCTGCCGGTTGGCGAAATCATCCCGAAGCACGAGATTTACGATTACGAGTGCAAGTACCAGGCGGGCATGGCTGTCGAGGAATTTCCGGCGAAGATTAGTGCTACGCAGACGGCGGCAGTGCGGGCGCTCGCTGTGCGCGCGTTCGGAGCTCTGAAGCTGCGCGGTTATGCACGAATTGATTTCCGCATGAGTGCGGAGAAGCCGGCCAAGTTTTATTGTCTCGAGGCGAACACGCTGCCGGGAATGACGCAAACGAGTTTGATTCCGCAGGCGGCGGCGGCCGCGGGGATTACGTTCCCGGAACTTTGTGAACGCATCGTGCGCATCGCACTCGATGCACGTGGGAAGGGAGGATAGAGTCGATGGCGCAAGTCGCCGGTCCGACCGCTGCTCTCGCCGGTGTACCGGCGGGGCTTCAGGCGCAGGGCGTGTGGTCGGGCCGCCGCCAGATCTTCGTGCGCTTCGCCGCCGAAGCCGAGACCGCGACCATGTACACTGCGGAGGCACTCGCGAACGAGTTGCGGCGGAGCACGAGTCGATCCGCATATCACTCGATCTCGATCTCCGGACGCGATCCGTTGTCGAACGTCGAGTATCTCTGCGCCGCGTTCGCCAAGCCACCCGTCGACCTTCCCGTCATGCTGGACACGGACGGCCAGCGACCGGAAGCGATTCCGGCGCTCAAGAAATTTGTGGGACTCACGCAGGTGACGCTCGAGGGCAATGCACTCGATGCGATGACCGAGCGCGGGCTCCATACGGTGCACGCAGCCGCCGAAGCCGGAATGCAACACGCGCTCGTCCTCTGCTCGAGCGACCAGACGAGTGACGCGCAACTCTTACGGATCGTCGAGCAGGCGCGCGGGGTGAGCGGAGCGACGCAGATCGTGATTCACCCACCGCCGGGCGTGCCGGTCGATCGTGATCGACGATGGATGACGCTGCTCGAGCGCGCGGCGGCGCTGCACAACGACGTCCGCTTTGCGCTGAAGCTGCCGCCACCAACGGGAATGAGGTGACGCACCAGAGCGCGCTGCGAGTTTGACCCTTCGCTGCTCTCAGGGCAGGCATGCTGCCCTCGAGCCGTGTGAGTGACGGAACTCACGTCGCAGCGACGTGTTTTAGGGTTAATTTTCGCAATGGCGGCGAGCGCGCCGCGGCAGTTTATCAGGGCTGAGCACCGAGCCGACTCAGCCATCGATGGCGGGACCATGACCTACCCGGCGACGAACGAACAAGACTATCCGCGGATGACCTCCGCCGTGCAGGCGCTGATCGCGATCAACGTCGCGATCCTGTTCCTGCAGTACACGATCGTTCGCCCGGAGCTGATGCAGAGCGCGCTCGGCTTCAATTTCGCCACGGCGCCGACGCGGTGGTGGACGGTCGTCACATACATGTTCGTGCACCAGGGTTTCTGGCACGCGTTCTGGAACATGTACGCGCTCTTCATTTTTGGTCCGCGACTCGAGCACCACTGGGGACCAAAGAAGTTCGTCCTCTTCTATTTCCTGAGCGGCCTCGGTGCACTGATCTGCTACACGCTGTTCTTCCGTGGCAGCGGATCGTTGTTGCTCGGTGCGTCGGGCGCGATCTTCGGCGTGATGGGCGCGTACGCGCTGCAATGGCCCAAGCAGGAGGTTTTCCTGTTCTGGGTGCTGCCGATGCGGGTGCTCACGCTGGTGCTGCTGCTCGTTGGCTACAACCTGGCGATGGGTGTGCTCGGTCTTGCTGGGGGAGGCGGGACAGACGTCGCGTACTTCGCGCACCTCGGCGGCTTCATCGTCGCGTGGCTGTACATGCGTACGCCGCCGAGCGTGAGCATCGAACAGCTGCGTCAGCGCATCTCGCAGGTCCCGGATGTGGAGGATCCACCGCGCGCCATTCCGCGCGCGCTCCCGCGCTCCCGCGAGCGGGTCGAGGAAGTCGACGAGATTGTGGCAAAGAGCAAAGCGCTCGCCGCCAAGCGTCCGACTGCGGTGACGCCCGCGAGAAAGCTCGCGTCGCGTGACCTCAAGGCCGAGGATGTGAATCGCGTACTCGACAAGATCTCCGCGCAAGGGCTGGACAGTCTGACGAGCGAGGAGCGGAGCATTCTGGAGGAGATGTCGAGGAGGCTCAGAAAGCAGTAGAGCGCAGCGCGTAGAGCGCGGAGCGTCAATTCGGAACGAAGCGTCGATGGGGTGGCGACAGCTTAGGCTCCCTCCACCCCATTAGCGTTTCGCTCCGCAGCCACGCTCCGCGCTCTGCGCGCTGCGCTCTACGAAAGAAAGTGCCCCCCGGGCTATGCCGGGGGGCGGGTGCCGCCACGCCGTTCTCGCGGCGGCGATGGCCGGCGCAGAGTGCACCGGACCATTGGCAATATGAGAAGCGTGCACGTCGTGGGCCAGATGCAAAAAAGCGACGACTCAGGTCAAAGCGGGCAACCGGTCCGAAAAGCGATAACAAGCGTCATCGACTACCGTGCGCCGCGTGGCCGCGCCATTGTACAGCCATGCCGAAGCCAGAGTTCCTCGAGACCTTCGAGAACCCATACCCCGATCGGGAATACTCCATCAGTATGGAGTGCCCGGAGTTCACGTCGCTCTGCCCACTCGGCGGCGTCGAGAGCGACGCCGCCGAGCTGCGTCAACTCGCGGGGGGAGCGCCGGATTTCGGAACGATTCTCATCGACTACGTGCCGGACCGGCTGTGTCTCGAGCTCAAAAGTCTCAAGCTTTATCTCTGGAGCTTCCGGAACGATGGCATCTTCTACGAGCGCGCCGTGAACCGAATCCTCGATGATCTTGCCGCGGCGTGCACACCGCGATGGATGGAGGTGACGGGTGACTTCAATATTCGGGGTGGTATCAAGTCCGTCATCACGGCGAGCGTCGAGGCACATCAGGCGAATCCGAGGACAGGCTCCAAACGGCGCGCGCGCTCATAGCGTCGCGGCGGTGCTGCTCGTCGCGATCGGCGCCTGCGCGACGTCGGCCGGGCCGTCGTCAGGCACCGCGGCTCGTCAGGCGCCGTCAGGCGCCGGGACCTCGAGCCCGCCAGCGCTCGACGCGATCCGTGAAGAAGATCTTCGGCGGGACATTTTCTTTCTCGCCAGTGACACGATGCGCGGCCGAGAGGCGGGCACGCTCGACGAGATGCGGGCGTCGATGTGGATCGCGAAGGCGGCG
>Ga0066699_10000516_pt1 | contig 11377 bp, 11 predicted proteins | sample GraSoiAngelo_148_FD_66455 | JGI IMG/M metagenome (GOLD analysis project Ga0066699, IMG submission 66455) | Grasslands soil microbial communities from the Angelo Coastal Reserve, California, USA - 14_1009_09_20cm | ecosystem: Environmental > Terrestrial > Soil > Grasslands | place: USA... | reverse complement strand
CCGGCGAACATCTTTCCGTTCAGGAAGAAGGCGGGATAGCCGAACATGGGTCGCTGCTGCACGGCCGGGTCGGCCGGCTTCGCTTTCTCGAATTTCGCGATGAGGTCGGGCGGAGATTTCTTCCAGGCCACGCTGTCGATTATTCACGCGGCTGGGCTTGATTGTTCGCTCAATATCTGATAGAACAGGTGTTCTAGAGGCTCGTCAGGCGGAGCGAAGGGCCGACCCCGACCTCAGAGGTCCTTTCGTGGCGGTCGCGCTATTCGAGACGAAGCGTTGCTACGACTGCGGGCTGACGAAACCGATCGACGAATTTGCTTTCTACAACAAGGCCAAGGGAACTCGCCAGGGCAGGTGTCGTGTCTGCCATGCGAAGTACCGGCGTGAGCACTACGTCCGCAACCGAGACACCTACATCCGACAAGAGGTTGCCAGGATCAAGCGATATCGCGAGGAGAACCGGCCGCTCATCCGCGAATACCTTCGGGCTCATCCGTGCGTTGACTGCGGAGAGTCCGACATCGTTGTCCTCGACTTCGATCATCGGGATCCGGCGGCCAAGAGATTCAGCGTGATGGTCCTGTCTTCACACAAGTCATGGGTCCGCGTGATCGCTGAGATCGAGAAGTGCGAGGTTCGCTGCTCGAACTGCCACCGTCGCAGGACTGCACTTCAGTTTGACTGGGGGACTAGAGGCCGGAGAGCTCCGAAAACGTCAGGATCTACTTCGACCGATCTCGAGAAGGTCGACTACGTCCCAGGGGGAACTCTTGGTGAAAAGAGGTGTGGGTCGTGTGGCTTCGTCAAACCTCTGTCGATGTTTCCCTTCAAAAACAAGGAGCTCGGAAAACGCGGCTCCACATGTCTCGCATGCATGGCTGCGTACGGTCGCCAACACTATGCGAGGAACCGCGCGAAGTACTTGGAAAAGGCTCACCGCGGTCGGCGTCGAGTACGTACGAAGAACGACGAGCGAATTCTCGCCTATCTTTTAGACCATCCTTGCGTCGACTGTGGTGAGGCAGATCCTCTCGTCCTGGACTTCGATCACCGAGAGCCATCGACGAAATCGAACGAGGTTTCACGGATGGTCTACTACCGACCATGGCGAGTTGTTCTCGAAGAGATCGGAAAGTGCGATGTGCGCTGCGCCAATTGCCATCGTCGCAAGACCGCCCGACAGTTCGGTTGGAGCAAACTTCAGCTGCCGGAGCCTCTTACAATCGTCGCTGCGCGGGAGTAGCTCAGCCTGGTAGAGCATTTGGTTCCCAACCAAAGGGTCGCGGGTCCGAATCCCGTCTCCCGCTCCGGAGCATCCTGCAAATTTGCGATTTGCGCGCAAGGTTCTTTCGGTATCCGCGCCAATGTTTGCGAGATGCGCACCAAATTTCGACTGCGTTTAGCACTTACCTGTTCTCTTGCGCGTGTACGTCGTGACCAGAATCTGACGAATCGCTCACGGCGCGGAAGGTCCAAGCAAACATCGGATTTTCGTCGGCTTGCGGCGAATGTCAGACTCGTGAGCGATGGACCGCGCCCTCATCCAATTCATCTGTATCCGCAAAACGCATCGCCGTAAGCCGCCTGTCGATCCCTCGAGCCCATTCACTGTCGCGGAAGAGGGCGGATGGGCGTACTGCCCCGGCGGTGAACCAGATGGCCACAGATGGTTCAAAACCGGCGGCATCACCCGCGCCGCGCTCGCGAAGTTCGATTGGCCGGACGACGAAGAGGCTGAGCCCTAACCGGACGAACGGCTGCGGCTGATGCCGTAACGGCTTCCTATAGCGTGGGTTCAATAACTGGTGCGCCTCGTTCTTTCGCTGATCCTGATCTTCGCCGCAACGTTGCCGCCTGCGACACAGCAAGCCGCGGCGGCGAGCTGCGTCCCCAACATCGGCCCCGGCATCGCCCCGCCTGTCGCAACACCGACCAAGCTGCCGGGTTTTCACGCAGCCTGGTACGGGCAGAGCGGATACATGCGCCTCTGCCCGGGAGGCACGGCCCAAGCAACGCTCGCGTACTACAACTCAGGCTCACTCGGCTGGGTCGCGGGACGGATGGGCGAAGTCGCGTATCTCGGCACGTGGGGAAGCGAACCGGGACAAGATCAGCCAAGCATCCTCGGGGGCGACGGTCAGCTCGGATCGCCCGCGACCGGATGGCCGCGCTTTAACCGCATCGCGTTGCAGCCGGCGCCGTACGTTGGGCCGGGGCAGGTCGCATGGTTCCAGTTCAACCTTCAGGCGCCCTCGCTTCCCGGCACGTACCGCCTGTACGTGCGGCCACTCATCGAGGGCACCACCTGGCTCGAGGACATCGGCGTCTTCTGGCAGGTGCTGGTGCTCAACCCCGACGGCACGATGCCGACCCCCACTGCGCCCGACCCGATCGGTGTCACGTTTCGCATCGACCTTGGAGTGAATGCAAAGGACATCGCGCTCGTCCATCAGGGCGTACAGCACGCGAGCGCCTATCTCGAGAGCGCCGCTGGTGGGACTCGTCGCAAGCCAGCGACCGTCCAGGTGATGGTCGCCGACGACTCCCAGCCGTATTGCTGCCTGACGGTCGGTGACAGCTTCAAGATCGTCACGTCGAATCCCGCTTGGGCGACCCCGCCCGCCGCCGCTCCCGATACGTGGACGGCCGACACCGAGCGGACCGAACTGGCCGCGCACGAATTCATCCATCTCTGGCAGTACGCCCTCGGTGGCAACGCATGCATGGTGGGCGTGCGATGGATCGCGGAAGGAATGGCGGAGTCGTTCGCATATCGCTCACTCGTCGCGGACGGCGTGATCCCGGCCGCGAACCTCGACACCTTCACCAAACGCCAGCTCACGACCGCGACGAACCATGTGACTCTCCAGTCGCTCGAGTCGAGCTTTCCCGGAAACGCGAACCCCTTCGCCGTGAGCTACCTCGCCGTCGACCGGCTTCTGGCTCCGAAGGGCCTCGTCGCCATCCGCGACTGGTGCACGAGGGTGGGCACCGGCCAGGAATGGCACGCGGCTTTCGCGGCGGCGTTCGGCGAGACCACGGATACGTTCTACTCGCGCTTCGAGGTGTTCCGAGCCCAGTACGTGCGCTAGCCAGACTCCCTTCGAGTCGTCGGATTCCCGGTGCGGGTACCCTCTGCGTGATGGAGCTCAAAACCGGAGACCGCGCACCGGAGTTTTCGCTGCCCGACGAAGAAGGCAAGGTCGTCTCCACGAAGGACCTCAAAGGCAAGAGATACGTCGTGTACTTCTATCCGAAGGACGACACTCCGGGCTGCACCACCGAGGCGTGCCAGTTCACCGACAACTTCCCGCAGTTCGAGATGCTCGGAGTTCCCGTGCTCGGTGTGTCACGGGACGACGCCGCGGCACATCAGGCATTCCGCAAGAAGTACGGCCTTCGCGTCCGCCTGCTGAGCGATGCCGACCGCAAGGCGCACGACGCGTACGGTGTGTGGGGAGACCGGCCTGGACGCGGCGAGGGCGTGATCCGCTCGACCTTCCTTATCGGCTCCGACGGGCGCGTGGAGAAGGCGTGGTACTTCGTGAAGCCCGACGGCCACGCTCTTGAGGTGCTCTCCGCCCTTCGCGCCTAGCGTCCCGCGGTGGCGCGCCGTCTTCCTCGAACCGGAGCACCTTGAAGCCTTCCGCGTACGCATACCGCTTCTTCTTGCCGGCCTCCTTCATCCAGCCCTTGATGAAGTCGACGCTGTCTTCGTCGATCTGCGACTTGTGGGCGAGAAGAGCTTTTATCTTCACCTCGACGACGTCACTAACGTCGACGATCGTGTCCGGCTCGCCAAATGCCATCAGAAAAAGCGCCTTCGGCTTGTGCGGCTCGAGCTGCTCCTTCTGCCAGAGCTCCGGCAGCATCTGACGCGTGGACGCGTCGGGATTGATGGAGCGGAGCACGGCCTCTGCGGCGGCGATGTGGTCCGGATGGTTCACGTATCCGCCGCCATAACGCATCGTCGGATCCATGGTGAAGATCACGTCGGGCCGATGGATGCGGATCTGTCGAGCCACGGCGCGACGAACGTCGATCGTCGGCTCCAGGTAGCCGTCCTCGAACTCGAGGAAGACGACGTTGCGGACTCCCAGGATCTTGGCGGCTTCGCTCTGCTCGGCTGCGCGGATATCGCGGAGACGCTCGCGCGTCATGTCGGGATCCTGCGACCCCGACGCGCCATTCGTGACCATGCAGTAGGTAAACTCGACCCCCGCCTTCGCCCATTTCGCGACCGTCCCAGCCATGCCGAACTCGGCATCGTCCGGATGCGCGTAAATCGCCATCGCCCGCTGCACGTCAAGCGTCTTGTCGAACCGCATCTCCCCTAGTGTGCGGGAATGGCCGCGCAGCGGGTCCTGTCTCGGGGTCGGGGTCGCGCGCTCGCCTACCGGTCCGCTCCCCACCACTTGGGACCGCTCGCGACTGACGCGGCCGGTCAACGGCTCGCGCGCAACCCGCTCCCCCGCGCCACCCGCCGCGCTGCGCACGCCAATGCCGCCGCGATCGCCACGACGCTTATCGTGCCCGGCGATGCGAAGCGCGACTGGATTTGCGCCGGGGCGGATCAATCTCATTGGGGAGCACACCGATTACAACGACGGGCTCGTCATGCCGATCGCGCTCCGCTTGGGCGTCATGGTCGCTGCGACCTCGCGCGACGACGCCAGCGTTCGCCTGACGACCGACGCTGCCATCGCCTCGCGCGAAGCTCGGTACGACCTTGGCGCTGAGCAGCGAGACGGCACGTGGGCGGACCGCGCGAGAGGGGTGACCGCGATTCTCGCGCGCGACGGGGCCGCCCTTGCGGGCTTCGACGCCCAGATCACGTCCAATCTCCCCGTCGGCGCGGGACTCGGGTCGAGCGCGGCGTTCTCGATCGCCCTGTTGCGCGCTATCTCGACGCTGTTCGATCTCGCGCTTGATGACGCGGCGACTGCGCGCATCGCCCACGCCGCGGAAAATGACTTCGCGGGCGCTCGCTCGGGAATGCTCGATCAGCTCGCATCGGTCTACGGGCAGTCCAGCGACGCCCTGCTCATCGACATGCGCGACCATGGCACCCGGGTAATCCCGCTCTCACCGACCATCGAACTCGCCGTCATCGACTCAGGCACACGCCACGAGCATGCGACGGGTGGCTACAACCGTCGACGAGCGGAGTGCGAGGACGCGTGCGTCCACCTGGGCGTCGCCTCCCTCCGCGACATCGACGAGCGCCCGCTGGACGAAGTGTTGGAGCGGCTGCCCCCGCCACTCGACCGGCGGGTCCGTCACGTCGTCACCGAGAACGCCCGCGTACGCCGAGCGGTGGAAGCGGTTCGATCACGGGATGATGCGACCCTCGGCAAGATCTTGAATGCGTCGCACCGTTCGCTGCGCGACGATTACGAGGTCTCGACGCCCGAGCTCGATCAGCTCGTCATGCTTGCGACCACCGCCGGTGCGCTCGGCGCACGCGTGGTCGGCGGAGGTTTCGGCGGAAGCATCATCGCGCTCACACAGCGAGGCGAAGGGCGCGAGCTCGCGGCCCGCGTACTCGAGGGCTATGACGGAGCCGGGCACGTCGTCGCGATCGTGCCGTAAATGGGGATCGGTCGGCTCTCGGACGGGCTCGCTCCGAAACCACCGATGGGGTGGAACAGCTGGAATCGGTTCGGCGGGAAGATCGATGAGGCTCTCGTGCTCGAGACCGCCGAGGCGATGGTCACGTCGGGAATGCGCGACGCCGGATACCGCTATGTCGTCGTCGATGATGGGTGGATGGCGCCAGAGCGCGACCGGAATGGGGATTTCGTCGCCGATCCCGACAAGTTTCCCAGAGGGATCAAGGCGCTCGCCGATCGCATCCATTCACTTGGCCTCCGGTTCGGCATCTACACAGACGCGGGCACGAAGACTTGTCAGGGCTTGCCGGCGAGCCTCGGCTACGAGTTCCGCGACGCGCGGCGTTTCGCCGAATGGGGCGTCGATTACGTCAAGGTCGATTGGTGCCACACCGACGGCATGGGGCCGCGTGCGCTCTACGCAAAGTGGGCCATCGCGCTCCGCGCCGCCCGGCGGCCGATCGTCTTGTCGATCTGCGAGTGGGGACGTGCGCGCCCGTGGGAATGGGCCGGTGAGCTCGGTCATCTCTGGCGCACGAGCTGGGACATTCAGCCCGAGTGGTCAAGCATCGTCACGATCCTCGATCGTCAGGCCGAGCTCCATCCGTTCGCTGGACCAGATCACTGGAACGACCCCGACATGCTCGAGGTTGGCAACGGCGAGCTGACCAGAGACCAGAGCCGCGCGCATTTCGCGATGTGGTCGATGCTCGCCGCGCCGCTCATGGCCGGAAACGACCTCCGCACGATGACCGATGAGGTGCGCGAGATCCTCCTCGCACCGGAGATCGTGGCTATCGATCAGGACTCGCTCGGCAAACAGGGCCGGCGCATACGCCGCGAAGGCGATACGGAAATCTGGGTCCGCGAGCTCGTGGCCGGTCATCGCGTGGTAGCCGCGTTCAACCGCGGCTTCGACCATCGAGAGGTCCGGATCTCGCGCGAGGAGCTGGGGATTGAGCCGCGGACGGATGTCCAAGTTCGCGACCTTTGGCAGCGAACCGATGTCGGTGAAACACGACGCGAGATCGTCATAGCGACACGTCCGGTTAGCGCGACTGTTCTTCGGGTCGCGCGGCAGTAGCCAGCGGGTAGCGATGACCCGCCCTCCCCCGATCGGGGGAGGGGCGACCAGCCGCCTGCTTGCACGCTCATGGAGCCATGGGCGTGGTGGGACGCGTGTGCGTGTGTATTGGGTTGGGTGGGGCGCTTGTGCTCTCGTTCTTCGCGGCGAGCGCACCAGCATCGGCCCAGTCCGCACTCCTCGACGCTCTTTCGTCGCGGGTCACTCTTGCCCACTCCGGAGGCGCGGCCGATGAGATCGTTGTCGAACGGATCATCCGGAGCGGCGACACGGTCGCGACCGACGAGACCGGACGCGCGGTGGTCACGTACCCGGATGGTTCGACAGCGCTGCTCGAAGAGAAAAGCGCCCTGACGATCGAGTTCGTTCAGACGAGCGCCGGCGATTACGTGGTGCGGATGCAACAGACCCTCGGCCGTGTTTGGTACGCCGTCACAAGAGCCGTTGCCCTAGGTAGCCGGTACGAAGTCCGTAGCGCCGGAATGGCATCGGTCATCCGCGCCGGGTCGGATTCGTACGTCACCGTGTCGCCAGACGGCGAGACAAGCGTTGTGACGATCTCCGGCACAGTGGATACGAGCGCGGGCGGCACCGAGGTCTCCGTGCCCGCCGGTTCGTCAACGACGGTAAGCAGTCCCGGAGCGACGCCTGCTCCGGTCCGCACCGAGTCGCCCCTTCCGCAGCCGGCAACATCGACGTCCCGCTCGATCACGGCCGCACCCGCAACTCCAACGCCGACCGCAGCGCCAAAGCACACTCCGGCGCCGTCGGCGACCAGCGCATTCGTGCCGCCCGTCGCGACTCTCCCGCCGCTTCCTGTCATGTCGGCCACACCGAAGCCGAAGCCCACGCCGACATTGCCAGTCTCCACTCCGAAGCCGACCGTCGCGCCCGTACCCGCGCCTGCGCCTTTGAAGGATCGCTTCGGTCCTCGTAAAGACGCTCCCGGTCAACCGCCTCCCAAAACGAGCTTGACACAGTAGGGATCACGCGCGCCGCTTCGCGGTCAGGGCCCCTACCCCTGGAACAGGACCCGCGGCGACCTCGGGACAGGACCTGCGGCGTTACGCGTCGGCTAGCGCAGGGACGTTATGGGAGGCGGTTGAACCAGAGCAGCGAGAAGGCTCCGGCAAACACTGCAAGGACAGCGGCGGCGAGGGTCGCATAGGCGGTCAGCTCGGTCTTCTCATTGCGGACGACGAGCTCGGTGGTCAGGTTCTCGTAGACGGTGCGAAGATCGGCTTCGGTGTTGGCGTTGAAGTACTGCCCATCGGTCACTTCGGCGATCTTCTTGAGCGTCACCTCATCGAGCGCCGTGCGCACGGCGCGGCCCTGGAGCCGCACGATCGCGCCGGCCGCGCTGCCGAGACCGATCGTGTAGATGCGCACCCCGCGGCTCGTGGCCTGATCGACGACGTCGAGAGGCGCCGGAAACTGATTGTTCTGGCCGTCGGACATCAGCACGATCGAGGCGGAGGCATGTTGACCCTGGAGATACGGCGGGATCGTGGCGCTCGGCCGCGGCGGCGACGAGGCATCCGGCTGCCCTTGGTTCTGGAGGATCGAGCTCGGCAGGTCCGTCTCGCTCCCTTGCGACTCGGCGATCGCGTCGAGTGACACGAGGATCGCCCTCCCGATCGCCGTCGCGCGCTGCGCACGCAGCCGGTTGATCGCGGCGATCACGAGCGTCTTGTCGCTCGTCGGTGACTGCACGATCGAGGCGTCGCCCGAGAAGGAAACGACGCCGATCTTGACGCTCTCACTCTGTTTGTCGACGAACGCGCGCGCCGCCGCTTTTGCGGCTTCCATGCGGTTCGGCTTCATGTCCTCGGCGAGCATCGATCCGGAGACATCGATCGCGAGGATGACCGTGCCCTCCTGGCTCGGAACAGCGACTACGGCCTGCGGCCGCGCAACGGCGATCGCCATGAACGCCAGCGCCAGGATGAAGAGCGCGGGCGGAACGTGGCGGCGCCAACCGGGTCCTTTGCCAAGGGCTTCGCGAACGAGCGAGAGGTTCGCGTACCGGAGCGCGTAGCGGTTTCGCCTCCGCTGGGCAAGCACGTAGAGCGCTGCGAGGCCGGCGACGACGACGAGTAGCAGCAGAGCCGAAGGCCAGATGAAGTTCATGCCGAAGCCCCCATCGCCGCACGCCGTCCGGCGCGCTTCTTCCGCCAGTACGCGAACCTGACGATAGCGCGGACGAGATCTTCATCCGTGCGAAGTACGAGCACGTCCACCCCGGCACGCGCGAACGTCGCGTTGAGTGATTCCTCGCGCCGTCGTGCCGCTTCCGCGAAGCGCTGGCGGAAACGTTGATCGCCCGTGTTCACGCGGAGCTGCTCGCCGGTTTCGCTGTCGGTAAGGATGACCGTGCCGATGTCCGGCAGCTCATCCTCACGCGGATCGGCCAAACGGATGGCGAGGGTCTCGTGACGGCGCGAGATCCTCTCGAGCCCGTCTTCCCAGCCGGCGGCGCTGAAGAAGTCGGAGACCACGAAGACGAGCGATCGGCGCTTGAGCCCGCGCATGCCCGCGTCAAGTAGCTCGCTCAGCGACGTGAGCGGTGCGCTCTGAAGGCGCGGGCGCTTCTCGAGCTCGTTCAGAATGCGAAGGACCTGGATGCGGCCACTTCGCGCCGGTATTGATCGCTCGACCCGGGAGGCGTAGAGCGTCGCGCCGACGCGATTGCCGTGGCGCGTCAGCAGACGAGCGAGCACGGCAGTGAAATCCACGAGAAGGTCGCGCTTGCGCCGATCCACTGTCCCGAAATCGACCGACGGCGAGAGGTCGAGGAGAAAGTGCGCGTTGATCTCGCGGCCTTCGAGATACTCTCGCACGTAAGGCGCATCGAGCCGTGCCGTCACATTCCAGTCGATATGGCGGACGTCGTCGCCGAACGCGTACTCGCGGATGTCCGCGAGATCCAGGCCCTGACCTTTGAATATCGTGCGGTAGTCGCCCTGAAGGAGCCCGTCGAGCCGCCGCACGACGCTCCACTCGAGACGCTGAAGGCGGCGCTCAGGCGCGGAGGGCGACATGTCCCTGCAGCGGCTCCGTCGGTACGGGGATGCGCGCGAGCACCCGCTTCACGATGTCGTCGGCGGAGACGTCCTCCGAGAGAGCCTCGAAGGACAGAACGATGCGATGGCGCAGCACATCGAGCGCGAGGTCCTGTACGTCCTGACCGGTGACGTACCGGCGGCCCCGGAGATAGGCCAGCGCGCGACCGGCGAGGACGAGGTTGATCGAAGCACGCGGGCTCGCGCCGTAGCTGATGTACTTGGAGACGTCGCCGATGCCGTATTCGGCCGGCTGCCGCGTCGCGGAGGCCAGCCGGACGACGTACTCCATGAGCGTCGGATCCACGAAGACATCGTCGACCTCGCGCTGCAGTTGGAGGAGGCGGTCCGTCGTCATCACCGGGACGACCGGCGACATGTGCCCGGTCACTCGCTCGACGACGACGAATTCGTCCATTTCGCTCGGGTAGCCGACAAGAACCTTGAGCATGAAACGGTCGACCTGGGCCTCCGGAAGCGCGTAGGTGCCCTCGGTCTCGATCGGGTTCTGCGTCGCCATGACCAGGAACGGATCCGGGACTTTGTGCGTCTCACGGCCGATCGTCACCTGACGCTCCTGCATGACCTCGAGAAGCGCGCTCTGCACTTTCGCCGGCGCGCGGTTGATCTCGTCCGCGAGGAGAAGGTTCGTGAACACCGGGCCGAGTGATGTCTGAAAGTCGCCTGCGCGCTGGTTATAGATCCGCGTGCCGACGAGGTCGGCGGGCACGAGGTCAGGCGTGAATTGGATCCGCTTGAAGTCTCCGGTGATGGCCTGCGCGATCGTCTTCACCGAGAGGGTCTTGGCGAGACCGGGCACCCCTTCAACGAGCAGGTGGCCGCGCGCGAGGAGACCGACCATGAGGCGCTCGATCAGGTGGTCCTGCCCGACGATCACCTTCTTGATCTCGAATAGCAGGCGGCCGGTGTCCGGCGGTACCGCCGGTTGTACTTCTGCCATCAGTCGTTCACTCCTCTAATCAGGCGGGACGCCGAGCGCGCCTGCCGCTGTATCGATGGTCACCGCGAAACCGACGCCACTGAACGCGGGCTGTCCGGTCGGGTTCACAAGCCCGGTGACGATGCCGACGACCTCACCATCTCTGTTCACAAGTGGGCCGCCGGAGGACCCCGGGTTCACCGCCGCGTCGAACTGGATGAGACCGGAAAGGGAGCGATTCTGGTTCGGCACCTGGACCGAACGGTCGAGTCCGCTGATCACCCCTGTCGAGAGTGACCGCGTCAGGTTGAAGGGATTTCCGACGACGATCGCATCGTCGCCGATGTGCAAGCTCGATGGGTTCCCGAGCGTGGCCGGGGTCAGCTGCGCCGGTGTGTTCGCGGGCCGAAGAGCGGCGATGTCGCTGGCCGCCACCTCCGAGATGATCACCGCCGCCGACTCGGATCCATCTGCGAAGACGACCGTCAGGGTGCCGGCGTTCTGGACGACGTGGAGCGAGGTGAGGATGTCACCCGCGTCGTCGATGATCACGCCCGACCCGGAGCTCGCGAGCGTGCCGTCCGAGCGAAGCGCTTTGATCTGCACCACCGAGGGGGCGACCTTGGCGTACACCTCGCTGACGAGCGGTGTCGGTGTGGGCGAGGGCTGAATATCCTCG
>Ga0066699_10000510_pt1 | contig 11435 bp, 8 predicted proteins | sample GraSoiAngelo_148_FD_66455 | JGI IMG/M metagenome (GOLD analysis project Ga0066699, IMG submission 66455) | Grasslands soil microbial communities from the Angelo Coastal Reserve, California, USA - 14_1009_09_20cm | ecosystem: Environmental > Terrestrial > Soil > Grasslands | place: USA... | reverse complement strand
GATGAGACGGCTTGTTCATGGTTGCCTCTGTTCGAGATGGCGCCACGCGATGTCGCACAGGCCGTCGGCGAGCTCATCCAGGTCGAAGTCGGCCGCATTCGCAGCCCTGAATTCGGCCAGCAGGTCTTGCGGAAGCGCGGCCGTGCCCTTCAATGCGCCCGCGATCGAGCCCGCGATCGTGGCGATGGAGTCGGTGTCGTTGCCGATCGAGGCGCTCAACGCAATCGTGCGCAGCGGGTCTGCCTTGGCGTAGAGAACGACCGCGAGCGCGGCGGGCACCGACTCTGCAGCCAGCACCGAGTTGCCGACCACGCGCTCGATCTGCGTCAGGAACTCATGGTCCTCGCGCGCCTGCGAGGCGATTCGGTATGCAAGGTTGAGCCGTGCGAGGTAGTCCGGCCCCGCCGGCGTGCGGGCGTTTTGCTGGGCGAGGCGCTGGCCAATCTTGGCGCCCGCCACCGAAGCGGTAATGACCGACTCGAGGTCGTCGGAGACGACCGCCTCGCACACCGCCGCCGCCACCGAGCATGCGGCGGAAATCGCGACCCCCGTGTCGTGAGACGGCAGGCAGGTCACCAAGGCCTGCTGGCATGCCGCTTCCATCTGCCCCGGAAACACGAGACCGGCCGGCGCGACCCGCATGGCGGCTCCGTTGGTGGTGCCCACGGTGGTCATCTTGCGTCGCGACTGGCCGATCACGCCGACGCCGTTCGTGTCCGTTCCTTCCTGCAGCGCCTTGACCATGCCGGCGGTGCTCGGCCCCATGAAGCCGGCTTTCGGACTGGTACGGACCCAGTCGAGCAGGCAAGCCACCCAGCTGTCATAGTCGAGCTTGCCGCCCGCGGCGATGAGCGCGCGCGCCAGGTAGTACATCTGGCTCGCATCGTCGGTCACCTCGCCGCGCTTGCCGGCGTTGGCGCCTGCAAACGTATCGGGCGGAGGATGGTCGAAGCGGGTCACCAGGCCGCCGTATTTCGCAGCGATTTCGGCAATGCTCCATTGCTCTGTGGGCGCACCCAGCGCGTCTCCCATGCCGGCAAGGGACAACGAAGCAAAGATCCGGTCCCTGATCATTTCTTTTTTCATATCAACTCCTGAGAACAGTCGTGGCCCGACGGCGTCCCGCGAACATCAGCATGCAGATCGTGACGAAGGGTGGAAGCATGTAGACGATCTCCGGCGGCACGTTGAAGCCGCCGAGCCGGGTCGCCGCGACAGCAGACGCACCGAACAGCAAGGCGGCAGCCAGCGTACCCAGCGCGCGGCGTGCGCCGAGGAAGACCGCAGCCAGCGCAAGGAAGCCGCGCCCGGCCGTCATGTCGGTCTGGAACAAGGACAGGTAGCCCATGCTCAGGTACAAGCCGCCGAGGCCCGCGAACAATCCGCTCAGCAAGAGCGCGAGGTACTGCACGCGCTTGACCGGGATGCCTGCGCTGAGCGCCGCCTGGCGGTTCTCGCCCACCGCGCGGATCCACGCGCCGTGGCGTGTGCGGCACAGAAGCGCGGAGACGGCGGCCACGCTCAGGAAAGCGAGATAGATGAGGATGTGATGGCCCCGCCCCGTTTCGCCGTTGACGAGCGTGTCGAGCAGCGGAATGCCCGCCAGCCCGGCAACATGGATCGATGGCAGCACGGGGCTGTGCAGGCTGGCCGTCGACCCTTTGTCGCCGATCAGCGACGCGAGCAGGAACACGGTCAGGCCGGCAGCGAGGATGTTGATCGCGATGCCCGCGACGATGAGGTCCGCTTCGAGCTCGAGGTGGAAGAAGGCGAGCAACGCGGTGGTCAGCAAGGCCGCGGCGATGCCTGCCGCGCAGCCTATCCACGGATAGATCCACGGGGCGAGGTCGGGCCACCACACGGCCGCGTACACCGAAGCCACGACGCCCGCGAAGGCGGCGATCAGCATGATTCCTTCGAGGGCCACGTTCGTGCTGCCTGCGAGGTCTGCGATGAGCCCGCCCAGCGCGGCGAACAGGATCGGCGTGGTGGCGCGAAGGACGGCCACCAGCACGATGGCCCCCATCGTCGCGATGGCGAGAAGGTCGTGGTTCATGGCTGCTCCAGCTTCAGCCGCTTGGCCGAAAACCGGCGTTGCCGCAACGACGCCCAGGCTTGCGGCAATGCCTGCGGCAAGAGCCGCTGCGACACCACGAAGAGAATGATGAACGCCTGGATGACCATGACCATTTCGCGCGACACATCGCTGGTGCGCTCCATGGCCTGCGCCCCCGTTCGCAAGTAGGCGTACATCAGCGCCGCCATCGGGATCGCCTTGGGGTCGTTGCGCGCCAGCAGTGCAACCACCAGGCCATCGAAACCGAGGCCGGGCGACAGGTCCACCGGCAGGCGCTTGAGCAAGGCGTTGCCGATGTGCACGCCCGCAAGCGCCGCGAATGCGCCGCCGATCGCCATCGACAGCACGATGGCACGGGTGACAGGCATCCCCACCTGCCTGGCGAACGCGGGTGCCTCGCCCACGGTGCGGATCTCGTAGCCGACGGTGGTTCTCATCATGGCCTGCCAGGCGAAGACCGTGACGACGGGAACGAGGAACAACATCGCCGAGACGTTGGTGTTCGGGATCAGCGCCGACAGCACGGCTGCCTGCGGGAGCACCGGCGTGACGAGGAACCCCGCTGCAGGGTCGCGCAGGTACTCGACGATCAGCAGCCGATACAACTGAACGGCGATCACGTTGAGCATCAACGTCGTGACGATTTCGTTGGCGTTGTAGCGCGCCTTGAGCAAGCCCGGAATCAACCCCCAGGCGAAGCCCGTGAAGATGGCGGCACCAAAGGCTGCCGGCAGGACCACGAACCAGGGCCCGCCGACATAAAGGCTGGTGGTTGCCGCGGCCAGCGCCGACAGGAACATCTGACCGTCCGCGCCGAGGGAGAACTGGCGCGCGCGAAACGGCACGGCCACGGCCAGGCCGAGGAACGTGAGCGTGATGAAGTCTTCGATGACCGAGCCGGCGCGCACCAGCCGGTGGACCTGCCACCCTTGCGAGTCGCTCCACCGAATTTCGGGAAGAGGGCCGGTGATCAGCGCCAGGTAGGCACGCACGGGCTCCTGACTGACCAGTGCGGTGATCAGGAACCCGATCAACAGCGATGACCCCACCGCGAACGGCAGTTGCAGGCGTCGCGACAGCGGGCTTTGAGCGACGCTCATGCGGCTGGCTCCTCGACCGATGCAGTGAACGCAGAGTCCAGCAAGGCCGCCGCACCGGCATCCGAGCGCAACCCGGTCATGTACAACCCCAGCTCCTGGGCGCTCACGTGATCGGCGGGGAAGTGGCCGACGATCGCACCCTGGTACAGCACGGCGATGCGGTCGGACAGGTCGAGAATCTCGTCGAGGTCGGCAGAGATCAAAAGGATCGCCGCGCCTTGGTCTCGCAAGTCGACCAGGTGTTGGCGGAGCGCCTGCGCCGCGCCGATGTCGACCCCGCGCGTGGGCTGGCTTGCCACCAGAAACGCAGGCCGGGACGACACCTCGCGACCGAGCACGACCTTTTGCATGTTGCCGCCCGACAGCGATGCGATCGGCATCTCGGGCGACTGCGCGACGACGCCGTAGCGCTGAATCATCAGCGCGGTTTCATCGCGCGCTGCCTTCGTGTTGATCCAGCCCCAGCGCGACAAAGGTCGCTGGTGGTAGTCGGCGGCGATCGCGTTCTCGACGATGCTCATGTTCAATGCAACGCCGTCGTGCAGGCGATCCTCGGGGATCGCGGCCACGCGCCGCGAGCGCGCCGCGCGCACACCCTGGCCGGTGAATACCGCTTCGTTCAACGTCGCGTGCCCTGTCGTCGGCGGTTCGATACCGCCGAGAATTCGCGCCAGCGGCCCCTGGCCGTTTCCTTCGACGCCGGCGATGCCGAGAATCTCGCCGGCAGCGATGTCGAAAGCCACATCGCGCAGCTGCGCGCGCCCGCCCGGCGCAACCCAGCCCAGTGCGCGCGCCGACACCAGCGGCTTGGCGCCCGTCTTCTTCTGCCGCGATACCTGGATCGTTCCCAGCTTGCGGCCGACGATCATTTCGGCGATGTCGCCGGGAGCGATCTCTTGCGACACGCCGCGCCCCGCGACCTTGCCGGCTCGCATCACGGTGAAGCGATCGGACACCGTGCGCACTTCGCTCATCTTGTGGCTGATGAGGATCACCGTCAGCCCCTGGGCGACGAGACCGCGCAAGGCCGCGAACAAGGCGTCCGCCTCCTGCGGCGACAGCAAGGCCGACGGCTCGTCGAGCAGCAACACCCGGGCCCCGCGGTACAACGCCTTCAGGATCTCGACGCGCTGTTGCTCGCCGACCGACAGGCGGCCGACGATGGCATGCGGATCGACGGCGAGGCCATAGCGCTTTGCGATGGCTGCGACGCTGTCGACCGCGCGAGCGCGATCGAGCAGCGGGCCGCGCGTGGGCTCGCAGCCGAGCACCACGTTCTGCGCGACCGAGAACGACGGGACCAGCTCCAGGTGCTGCGGGACCAGGCCGATGCCGGCTGCGATCGCCTCGCTCGGGCGGCGAAAGGCCACGGGCCTGCCGTCGAGCAGGATCTGCCCGGCGCTGGGCTGCTCCAGGCCGTACAGCATCTTCATCACCGTGGACTTGCCGGCACCGTTCTCGCCGACGATGGCGTGAATCTCGCCGCGCCGCACGCTGAGGCCGACGGTGTCGTTGGCGAGCGTGCCGTTCGGATAGCGCTTGGACACCTGGCGCAGTTCGACCAACGGTATGTTGGGTATCGATGAGGGCCGCATGGTGCTCACGAACCGGCTGCCGATGTGGACGGTGCGGGAAGAACCGCGATCGGCTTGGCGAAAGCGCTCGGTACCTCGATGCGATGCGCGATCACCGCGGAACGGGCGTCGTCGAGCGCTTTGAGGAGGTCGGGTGACGCGTGGTCGAGCACATCCGAGCGGGGGGCGAGGCTCACGCCATCTTCGGCCAACCCCAACGACTGGACCCGCCCGTAGGCGAGGCTGCCATCGATGTGCTGTTGCACGCTTCGGTAGACGGCGACGTCGACGTTCTTCATGACCGAGGTGACGATGCGCGACGCCAACTGGGGATTGGATGCGCGGTACATCGCGTACTGGTCCATGTCGACGCCGATCGCATACCGCTGCGATTCCGCGGCGGCTTCGTTGACGCCTTGCCCCGTACCGCCGGCCGCATGAAAAATGAGGCCGACGCCTCGGCTGTACTGTGCCTTGGCGATTTCCTTGCCGATCGCCGGATCGGAGAAGGAGTTCGCGTACTGGCTCAGCACGGTGATGCCGGGGGCGGCCGCTTGCGCGCCGGCACGAAAACCGATCACGAAGTCGTCGATGACCGGGAACTGCATGCCGCCCACGACCCCAAGGCCGCTGTTCGCGCGCACGCCCGGCAGGCCGGCGCGGTCCAGGCTCGCCGCGAGGTAGCCGGCGAGGTACGCACCTTCGTTCTGCCGGAACAGGATGGAATGGACGTTGCTGCAGCCGCATTTCGCATAGTCGACGGCAGCGTCGAACACGACGAAGCGCGCTTGCGGGAACCGGGGCGCCAGACGCTGGATGTACGGCACCATCGAGAAGGTGCCGGCCACGACGACGTCGTAGTCGCCGCTGTCGGCCAGGTCGGACAGCGCGTCTTCCCAGCGTGTCGGATCGGTCCCGCCTTCGACGATCTTGGTCACGGCGGGCAGCGTGGTGCCTGCCTTTTTAAGCCCCTTGGCGGCCGAATCGAAGAACGACTTGTCGCCCAGCGTGCCGTTGATGAACAGCACGACGCGCAGCTTGCCGGTGCTTGCGGCGCGTTGCTGGTATCGGGCTCCCAGGGCAGCGAGCAGGTAGAGCAGGGCCAGCGCCAGAAGCAGCCACGCGAACTGGGTCAGGAAAGGGCGGAGGAACTGCTTCACGAGGGAGATGCCGATTCGGGGCGTGCGCCCTCAGGTCGTGCCGCTGTGCTTGGCGATGCGCGAGCTGTAGCGGTAGCTCGACACGTACTTCATGAGGCAGTACTCGATGGGCTCGCGACGGTCCGACAGCGTGATGCGCTCGCAGATCAGGATCGGCGCGCCCTTGTCGATGCCGAGCAGCTTGGCGTCTTCGGCATCCGCAGCGCCGGCGTTGAGGTTCTCGAGAGCCTCTGCCGGCGCAAAGCCGAACTTTTCGCTGAGCAGCTTGTAGAGCGACTGGGCCTGCTCCAGCTCGGCGCGCTCGAGCTTCGATCCGCGCGGCAACGGAAAGTAGGCGTCGTGCAGGCCGACCGGGGATGCGTCGATCGATCTGATCCGGCGCACTCGGAGCAAGGGGTAGCCGGGCTCGATCTTGAGCAGACCGGCGATGCCCATCGACGCCGCGACCGGCTCGACGGTCAGGATCTTCTGGCCGGGAAGCCCGCCGCGGCTTTGCGTATCCTGGGTGAAGCTGTCGATGAAGCGGGACATCTTGCGCACCATCGCCGGCGCGACGAAGGTGCCCCGGCCGTGATCGCTGTAGATCACGCCGCGCTCTTCGAGATAGCGCACGGCCTTGCGCACGGTGTCGCGGCTGACCTCGTGCCTTTCAGCCAGCTCCCGCTCGGAGGGCAGGGCTTCGTTGTCCCGGAACATGCCCTGCTCGATGGTGTTTCGCACGACGTCGGCAAGCCATCTGTAGCGGGGCTGGTCGGAGGGGATGTGTTGATCGGACATGTTGCGTTCTGCGAGGAGTTGGGTTGGAAGCAAGCGCATTCTCCCCAATTCGTCAGACCCGTGTCATCGTAATATGGTACGTACCAGTAGTCAAGAAAAAGAAGCCTGCGGCAGCTCGACCATGAAGGTGCTGCCGCATCCGGGCATGGTGGACACGGTGAGCCGGCCGGCCATGAGCTCGACCAGTCGCTTGGTGATCACCAGGCCGATGCCGGTGCCGTCGATGTTCGAGTGCTGCCCGAGGCGATCGAAGGGCGTGAACAATCGGCTCACCTGGTCGGATGTCAGCCCGAAGCCGTCGTCGCTGACGCTCACGCCGATGCGCGCCGGCGATGCCTGCAGGGTCCAGGCGATGCGCACTTCGCCCCCCGGGCGGTTGTACTTGATGGCATTGCTGACGAGGTTGAGCAGGATCTGGCGCACGCGCAGTTCGTCCGCCCAGACCCAGGTGATGCAAGAGTCGTTCGCCGCGACGCTGAGCCTCACGCAGGCATCGGCGGCGGCAGGCTCGAGCATCTGCGTCACTTCGCGCACCACGTGTTGCAGGCAGACCGCGCGGGTCGCGAGCGCAATCGTTCCCGCTTCGATGCGGGCAAGATCGAGCAGATCGCCGATCAACGAATTCAGATGCTGGGCCGAGTGCTCGATGTGGGCCAGCTGGTCGCTTTGTCGTTGGGTGATTCGGCCGGTCTCGTCGCATCGCAGCAAGCGGGCAAAACCGAGCACGGCGTTGAGCGGCGTGCGCAACTCGTGCGCCACGCGCGCCAGCAGCTCCGTCTTGGCTCGATCCGCAGACTCCGCACGGTGTGCCGCTTCGACTGCCAAGCGGTACTGTGAATGCACGGTGACGTCGCAGACGTATCCGCTCCACAAGGCATCGTCGCCGCTCGCGTCGTCGCGAGCCGCATGAATTTCGATGCAGCGCGGCTCGCCTTGTCGTAGGAGAGGAACCTGGATGTGCAAGACCGTGTTGAACCTGCGAGCCCGTGACGCCGCCCGCAGCAGGCGGGCGCGTTGGTGATCAGCGAGGCTTGACCACACCCGGTGCGGTTCGGCGATGGCGGTTGCCGCGTCCACGCCGAGAATTTCGCGCGCCGAATCCGAATCGCTGAAGTAGCTGAACTCGAACTGTCGGCCTCGCGCCCAGCGCACCTGAAAGACCAGGCTGGGGATTCGTTCGAGGAGATGCTCGATCAGAGAGTCACGTGCTTCGGTGCGCGGATCTGCATGCGCACACATGCGCATCTCGAGCTCGGACCAGGCGTGTTCGCACACGGGCCAACAGACTGTCGCTTCGGCGCATGGGGCTGGGCTGATCGATCTATCCATGGTCACCTCGAAAAGAGGGTGAGCGTTCGGCAAATGACGTCGCGAACGCCCACCGCACACCGCCTCCGATGGATCTCAGAAATGTGTTCGCAGTGCCACGAACAGCGAGCGCGGACTGCCCAGGAAATACCGGCCCGAAGTCAGCGGGTTCGACGACGTGAGCTCTGCGCCCACGCCGCCGAGGTACCTCTTGTTGAGAAGGTTGTCGATGTTGAAGCTGATCTCGGTCTTGTCGAACCTGTTCAGGAACACACCGTCGAGCTTGTAGCTGCCCGATACGCCGAGCAGCGTGTAGGCGGGCATGTATTCGCGAGGGAAGGTCTCGGGGCTGTTGTACGTTCCAGCCGCCTTGCCCACGTACTTCACGTTGCCCGTCAGGCGCCACTGCGCGTTGGGCTTCCAGGTCAATTCGGCAAACGCGTTGTGGCGCGAAACACCCAGCACCGGATCGCCGGCCTTGATGCGTTCGCCCGGCGTGTCTTCGACATAGTGGGCATCGTTGAAGGCGTAGTTGGCGTACACCTCGAACTGCCTGCTCCAGGCCGCACGCAAGGTCGCCTCGAAGCCGCGCGAGCTGATGCCGCCCTGATTGCGGAAGGTAGTCGTCGCGTCGCGCGAGAAGATGTCTGCATCGGGCTTGCCGTTCTGGATCGAGATGCGATCGCGGTAGTCGATCGAAAACACCTGGAACGACAGCCCCAGGTTTTTGGTGAGGTAGCGGACGCCGAGGTCCTTGTTGACCGATGTCTCGGGCTTGATGCCGGTCTTGGCGTCGATGGCGGACGTGCCTTCGAACACCGTATCGGGGATGGCGCTGAAGTTCTTCGAGACACTTCCGAACACCTCGGTCTCGTCGTTCACGCGGTACAGGGCGCCGACCTTGGGCAACAGCTTCGACGACACCGCGAGCTCGCGGATGCCGTTGAATTCCACCGGCGACGTATAGCTTTCCTTGAAGTGCTGGTAGGTCGCGCCCACGTCCACCTGCGCGCGGTCCTCCCACAGGCTGATCTTGTCCTGCGCGTAGGCCATCATGGTGTGCGAGCGGTACTGCCGGTCTTGCGTGATGGAGTACAGGGCACTCTCGAGATAGTCGTAGCCTTTGGTCGGATCGGTGGCGAGGTACCAGTTGCGCGTCTTTTGGCGGCGGATGTATTCGTACCAGCCGCCGGCGCGAACGTCGTGGGTGCCCGCAATGTTGGTCGACAGCTCTCCGAGCGTGCCGGTGCGGTTGGTCTCATAGCCGCCGCGGCGGCGCGACGCCTCGCGCGCGCCCCACTGGGCCTGCGGATTCATCGCGAACGCCTTGGCCTCGGGGCATCCTGCGGCCGAGAGCGTGGCTGCCGTCACGCCCGGAGGAAACACCACCGCTTTGCCGGTGGGAACCAAGGCACCGTTGGCGTCGCGCACGTACTGGTTGGCAAAGCACTCCTGCACCGTCGCGACCGGCGCATACAGCTTGTTCGTGGCCGGGTTCACGCCGGCCGGCACGGGGCTGTAGACCTGCCCATTGACGGGCACCTGCCGGTACGGCACGTAGAACCAGCCGGAGCCTTCCTGATGGTGGAGGTAGGGCTTGAGCGACAGCGTCGTCGCCTCGCCGAGCTTGAGCGTGCCGTCGATGTGGGCGAAGGTTTCCTTGCTGTTGATGCCGCGCGTGCGCCGGTTGTTCTGGTCGATGTTGGGGTCTCCGGTCCAGCGGTCGGTGAGCGCGTCGGTGTTGGGGTTCACCTCGAACACCGCCTTGTACTTGGAGCCGGCGCGCAGGGCCAGCGCGTCGTAGTCGTTGTCGGCCATCTCGTTGAGGCTGATGGTGCCGCGCAGGCTGGAGCCGTTTTCGAAGTCCTTCAGGATCCGCAGGTCGACGTGGTCGCGCCGGCTGCGGCCCGACTGCTCGCCCGGCCAGGTGCGCACGAACGAATGCGAGGCGTCGACGTAGGCCGTGAGCCCCGGACCGAACTCGCCGGTGTCGACCCGGACGAACTCGCGCTGATAGCCGTAGTTGCCGAGCGAGAACTCGGCGTCGCCCCCGGCCTTTCGGCTCGGGTCTCTGGTCTTGAAGTCGATGTAGCCGCCCAGAGCCTGGTTCGACGGCGTGCCGATGTCGCCGGCGGATTGCGACACGTCCACGCGCTGCAGGTTGGCCGAATCGATCAGGCGGTTCGGCATCGTTCCGCCGTTGGACAGCGTCGAGCCGTTGGGGATGCCGTCGATCGAAACGCCGATCTGTTCCTTGTTCAGGCCGCGCATCGACAGGCGCATCGAGTAGCTGCCGGTGAGGCCGTCGCTGGAATTCACCTGCAGGCCGGGCACGCGGGTGAGCATCTTCAGCGGGTCCAGGCCGGCCGGTTGCTGAAGGATCACGGCCTTGTCGACGACGCTGTTGGCGCGCGCCTCGCCCTTGCCGAGCGATTGGCCCGTGATGGTGATTTCCTGAAGTGTCTGCACGTCCGCCTTGGCGGCTGCTGCGTCAGCCGCCGTCGGCTGGCTCGCCGAGGCCGCCGGCGGCTTCGGAGGAGCATCGCCGGCAGCGGTTTGCGCGCCCGCCTGCTGGAACGATCCCGCTGCAATCATGGCCCCGATCAAGGGCGTGAACTTGAATGTCTTCATCGATGTGTTCCTGTTCGCCGTATTCACACTCCGCGATGACCCACGACCCCCTGGTCGTTCCTTGCGGATCCCTCGCCCCTTTTTCACCACGGTCGATCGACGATCTCTATGCCGCACCCACCTGTGAATGTAGTCGTAACCATATAACTGGTACGTACCAAGTGTCAAACGGAAATTGCAAGTTCTTCGTTCGTCGAGGGTAAGTACCTATTCGAGTTGCCTCAGCAGCACCGGGCTCGATCAAAGGATGCAGCTGCGGCGTGGATTGGTTCACACTCCGCTGGTTGACTTCTGGTACGTACCAGAGTACAGTTTTTTCTAATACATTGGCTGAGCGGTTCGGTGGCGGGTCGGTCTCGGTCATCAGTGCAAGGAGGTTTGGGCGATGGACTTTTCCCAGCGGCAAGCGAGATCGGGGCAGCATGCCCCCGGCGTCTTATTTGTCATTTTTTTTCACATATTCATCGTCTACGCGCTGGTGACCGGCCTCGCGAAGAAGGTCGTCGACGTGGTGCGTGCGCCGATCGAGACCAAGGTCATCGAGGAGATCAAGAAGCCGCCGCCCCCGCCCGAGATCGTCGTGCCGCCGCCGCCGGTGCTGGCCGCGCCGCCGCCGCCGTTCATCCCGCCGCCGGAGGTGCAAATCGCGACGCCGCCGCCGGTTCAACAGACAATCACCGCATCGACGCCGACGCCGCCCGCGGTCACCAACATCACGCCGGTCGCGCCGCCTGCCGCGCCGGCGCCGGCCGCGCCGCCCGCGCCGGTCTCGGCCGCAGTGGTCTGCTCGAACTTCACGGCGGTCATG
>Ga0066699_10000508_pt1 | contig 11452 bp, 13 predicted proteins | sample GraSoiAngelo_148_FD_66455 | JGI IMG/M metagenome (GOLD analysis project Ga0066699, IMG submission 66455) | Grasslands soil microbial communities from the Angelo Coastal Reserve, California, USA - 14_1009_09_20cm | ecosystem: Environmental > Terrestrial > Soil > Grasslands | place: USA... | reverse complement strand
TGAGAATCAAGTCGGACTTCTTCAGTCCGAGGGATCGTCCTGACGACAATTTCTGGCTCCTAGTCGGAGATGTAGGCTATGGGGGAAGAAGTGGTCTACTCCCGCTGGCACGAGAGATTGTTAGAGGTCTAGTCATATGACTGAGAGAGAGGGAGAATCGTGCACTCGACCCCAGAACGCTGTGAGCAGAATACTCGGCACTCTTCGTCGGGGCAAAGTTGTTAGGCGAAAGCCACGAGGGGTCGCCGTTCAGCCATCTCAACAATAACCTTCTCCACCTTCATACGATGAACACGACGATGAACCGTCAACAACGTAAGACAATCCACACAGACATGAACAGAACGATGATGAGCCTCCAACACAACAACCTCATCCTCAGGCCGAACCTCAAACCTAAAATTACATGTTAGCGCCAACGCAAACATCCCCGCCTTTACTAACGGCCTCAGCCTACCCTTAAGCGTTGAAGAGCCATCGCTGAAGAACAGTCTAGGCTAGCGCGAAGGCCCGTCTGGGGGACTAACAACTTGACCTTAAATGGAAATGTCAGGTTATGCCGGTAGCCTAAGAAATGTCCTCGGAAACTAACGATTCAGACAACTCGCGTAGGGTGATTCACCCCGACCAGTTCCGAGACTACTTCGATTACGTCAACTTGATCGTAAGGAGGAGCCTACCGCCAAGTGTCATTGATTCCTTCCTAGAATACAAGCGCGAGAAACTCAACTCTATCGTTAAGCTTGAGAAGCGACGCTTGACCGACTTGGGAAAATCTCGTTCTTTGGTATACAAGTATGCTCTACCCACGACCTTGGTTGATGGGCTAGCTGGAAGTCTCGCGTCTCTAGTCTCGGGCAATATTCTCTTCTTGATTCCAACGGTGCTCTTTGCCCTTGTGATCTTTCAGCTGGCCTACTTCATCGACCGGACCAAGGAGCTTGATAAATTGAATCTTATTCAAGAGAGTCGAAGATCATTGCTTGAAGTAAGACGTCAGGAAACTGAGCTGCTACTCAGGGTGTGGTGATGGTGCCTTCATATAGTGAATTAGAAACGAAATTCGAAACCCTTCAAAAGGAATTGCTGGAATTACGTGAAAAGACTGGCCGGGCTTCTCCGTGGCGACCGCAGAATTGGGTCGACACAATCACTCTGCTCCCAGCACCAATCTCGCTAGCCCTGCTAGTCATCGGATTCGGAAGGGGCATCAGTTCTATCACAGCATCGATTGTTATTGTTTCCATAGGACTAGCGGGAGTTCTGGCATATTTGGGCCTCGAGTCTGCCTCGTTGGAGAGAAGCCTCAATAAGATTCATTTGCTCTACGATCAAACGATTGAAGTAGAAGAAGCGCTGTTCGAAAAGGCAATCTTCCACGCTGTAACATCGGAAGAATTTCGAGATCTCAAGCGGGGAAGGGCTTCAGGGTAGCCCGCCGCTCTATCAGCTCTCTTGGCACACGGATACGTTCTAGGAACCATCTGAATGGAACCGTCACAAGTAGCAGTTTCGTTCTCGTGTCTGAGCAATAACTGAACGTCAGCTCAACCCTACAGATGTCGAGTCAGCGGAGCGACTGGCGCGAACGACTACACACCAACCCCTCACGAATCGAACAAGAACTAGCCGTATGTGAACAGGCGTGTTAAACGCGGTTCAGACGATTCTCATCGCATGTTCGTAGGACTTGATCTGCACAAGAACTATCTCCAGACTGCTGTGATGGATGAACAAGATAGACTCCTGAGCCAGGAGAGAATACCGAACAGGGACGAGAATATCGAAGAGTTCGCCAGTAAGAGACTGAGAGACTCTCACGCAGAGATTGTAATTGAATCCTCATCGACCTGGTACCACGTCTACGAGCTGCTGTCGAAGAATCAGAACTGTCACGTTGTTCTGTCCAACCCGGTCAAGACAAAAGCGATAGCATCCGCCAAGGTGAAGACAGACAAAGTCGACGCCCTCACACTGGCGAACCTTCTCAGAACCGGCTACATCCCCGAATCCTACATTCCACCCAGACACATCATGGACCTACGAGAGATGGTCCGGTACAGAACGTCCTTGGTGAGAATGAGAGTCGAGGCCAAGAACAAGATCCACGCAATACTCCTCCAGAACGGAACAAGAATCAAGGAGAAACCGTTCACAATCGGATTCGTCGAAGAGCTGAGACGGCTCGGAGACTATCGAATAGACGGATACCTCAACATCATCTCATCGCTCAGCCAACAGATACAGACCGTCTCAAACACGATAAAGAGGGAAGCTAGAGAGGACGAGTTGACAAGACTACTCATGACGATACCAGGAGTCGGATACTTCAGCGCTGTTGATACTGAGCGAGCTGGGAGACGTTAACCGGTTCCCTGACTCGCATCATCTCTGCTCCTATGCCGGACTCACACCATCAACCCACTCATCAGGTGGAGTAACGTATCACGGATCGATCACAAGATCAGGAAGCCGGTACTTGAGATGGATACTGACAGAATGCGCCAAGGCCCACATCAGAACTCGGAGAGACAGCCAGCTGACAAGATTCTACACTAGACTGGCGAAGAGAAGAGGAGGCTCAAAAGCCACCGTTGCCGCAGCGTCAAAACTGCTCCGGATAGTATACTGGGTCCTCAAAGAGAAGAGACCCTATCATAGTTAAGAGGAGACGTGCGACTTGATTGCTGAGAACAGAGTCTCGACGAACTAACTGCACAACCCCCCTAACAAGATGCCGAAGAAACGGTAGTGAGGTCAAGCCTCGAATAGGTACTCGGCATAACAACAAGAACAGGAAGGAGACCCAAACGCAAGACTAACAAGAAAGGAACTCCCCGTTCACATAGGTAGCAATCAAACTACGAGACAACGGAATACGGTACCAGACACAGGTCGAGATATCAATAACCACGGCGGACTTCTACTTCGCGCTGGAGTCTAGACCTTTGCTAGTGTTTGTTGATGGCCGGGTCCATCTTGGAGCTGCGCAGATGGCGAAGGACGAAGAACTAAGATCACTCTTACGAAAGAGGGGATATAAAATCCTAGAACTATACTATGACAGCTACTCGGACAAGAAAAGAAACCAATTATACCAACAAATTCTGCATGACTTGTGATAATAATTAATCATGGTTCTATCCTTTCGTCGCTCAACTTGAAGTTAAGTCGAATCTACGGAACTGCTGTCCTGACCTTGTCTATGGCCTCTTGAATGATGCGCGTGGGATCCCTTCCTTTCGAGTAAAGGTCTATCATTTGACGCAGATTCTGCTCTGACAGAGTCAGTAGCATGCTGTTGGAATTCGACCAACTGACCATCTGAAGGACCTTTACATTTTCCTGAATAGCCTTACGAGATACGATGATTCCGAATCTCCCTGGTCCCTTTGGAACAAGATACCGCAAACCCTGATCGAATTCTTTCGTAGAAATCGGTTTTCGATAGTTCTTGCACTCGAGAAGAACATATTCCCCCCCGTAACGGTGACGAACCACTTTACTCCAGAAACCAGAACTGCTTCTGTTTGGATAAATCAGGTCCCGACGCCTAATGGCAAGGACCGTATCTGCCTGGACTTGTGGGTAATCCAAGGGAGGTATGAATAAGATGCTGAACAACTCTTCGCAAATATCTTCGAAAAGCTGCCAGTGTTTCTTGCCAGGCTGGCATCTGTGCAACAGGTTTCTCAACTTTGTCGCCTCAACCTGGCGAATTTGAGATTGAATCTGACTAGCCGTCAATGTAGGCTCGATGATGTTGATGGTCGAGTCTGTAATTGGACATAACCGGACACCGTGACGCTGCGCCTTCTTGACCAAGGACGAAGTGAGCAAGTTCGAGAGTCTCGAGTTGAAGGCCAGGCCGGGCAGCTCCTGGATTCCTTTCAGTTTCTTCCAAAATTCATCCTCTGATAAGGGGTCAGGAGTCAGCAATTTGACGGCCAATCTGAGCTGCTTCTTGGCCAAAAGTGAGAACTCGAGTTTAGTAGCTGAAGTGTAACCTCTTGATACCACAAAACCTTCTTTACGAAGCAGGGTCTCACAAAGCTGAAGGTCTGCCTTTTCGTGACTGCTTGAGTACCATTCAGAGATCGTCAAAGCTTAATCTGAAGAGACTTGCTTGAGATCGTTGATCTTTTGCACAAGTAATTGGTTTAGTTGAGACATCAAAGTCAAGAGCCGTTTCCGCTTTTCCTTTTCGACGCGTTCGATCTTTAGCGAGCCCAGGAGTCTTGCTAGCCCTTCAAATTGACGTTCTAAGGCCGTTGTTTCGTAGAATAGCTTCGAGTAAATGTCATAGGCGGCGTCGATTTTATAATCTGGTTTGTCAAGTACATCGACCATGATCTTAGCGCGTTGAGAGACGGGTACAGCATCTGTCCTTAGGATGCGTCCAAGCAGTCTGTAATCGGTTATGTTTGGAACATTTCCACTCTTGAACTTGGTGACGAGCTTATCGATTATCTGATCTCGAGAGTAGGTTTGCGAGACAATTTTCCTAATGGGCTCAGCCTTACTGGACTGCAATGCTTTGACGGGCTTGAATAATTCGAAGAACACATCTTCAGTAAGTGTAGTCTTGGTCGGCTGGATCCCCTTTTCTACAAGCCTCTGTTCTTTGAGTAGCTGATCTTGCCACTTCTGTGGTAAGGCCAAAAGTGCTCGACATTGTGATACTCGAGACACAGTCAGGCTCGTATATGCTGCGATGATCTTATTCGTGAGTTTGCGATTCGGATCTGCTTGTTTCAGCAGATCGATTACTTGCTGAAGCTTCTTTGCTGTCGGGAAAAGTTTCCAATCCTCCCTGACGTTGTGAATCCGAAACATGTGGAGGAGGTACTCCATCTTATCTCTAGGCGGAGGAAGAATGTAACAAGGAACGGTCAGGAGTTTGAGTTCTGTCGCTGCTTTGAAGCGCCTCTCTCCATCTAGAATGACATAGCCTTCTCCTTCAGCATAGACCGTAAGCGGCACAAGAATGCCAGAGATCTTGATCGATTCCTCTAGAGTTACTAGACCTTCTCTGGAGAAGATTAGCCGCGGATTTTCTGGATTGGCTCTAATTCTCTTTACTAGAATCTCATACCTGACTTCGCGTTGTAAATTACGAGCTAAAGCCAACTACCCCATATCTTCTTCCTAGGTTCGTGAGTATTTCACGAATGATGAACCGCCAGATAATGCTAACCAAGTAGCTCTCTGAGATTTAAAGCGAAAGGACCATCCCACGGAGAACCCCCTCTTAGCTTGCATAAACCATCCTTTCATCACGAGTCTCTTTCCACTCCAAAGACTGGAAAACGACGACCAAATTGGCCCTCACCAAGATCTAGAGGATGGGAATTTGTCCAACTCTTGAAGCCAAACATAGAGTCTTCTCGTTTCTTCGGTTTAGCTCCAATGCTTCATTCAGGAGAATCCGATTTTCAAGGCCCGAAAGCAAGATCTATATTGCCAACTAATGAACGCTCATCACCGATGTTTTCATCGACACGCCCAGGAACGGGGTCCAAATTCACCAGCAATTCGCCGACAAGTCTTATACCGGCATCGGGTGATTCTCTGATTTGCCGTTCTAATTCATTGCGATCCACCAGCGTGGTGGCTCATCATCAAATGTTAGCATTTGATTTCTTACGAGGAAACGATCTGTCGCCCCCTGACAAATGTGTCGTTGAATACTCCAATTCCGACCGAAGCTAAAGGAAATGACTTCGCTGAGCTTTCGGCCTAAGTTTCCACAGCCATTCCTGAAGTGGGCAGGTGGCAAGTCTCAACTCTTGCCACAGATTTCTAAGGTCTTTCCCAAGACTTTCAAGAAATATTTTGAACCATTCCTTGGAGGAGGAGCCGTATTCTTCTATCTCAGACCGCATAAAGCGACCATATCAGACTCAAACATAGAGATCTTCAAAGCTTGCACAGTGATTAGAGACGAGCTAGATTCCTTGCTTTCAAAGTTGGAATGGTATCAGAGACAGAGAATTTCTCGACGCTTCTATGAGAGAATCCGCAAATTAGATCCCGAGAATCTTCCGGATAATGAACGTGCTGCTCGCTTCATCTTTCTGAACAAAACATGCTACAATGGGTTGTATCGCGTCAACAAGAAGGGGAAGTTCAACGTGCCCTTTGGAAAGTATTCGAAGATGCCGACGCTGTATGACAAAGAGAATCTATTGGAGGTTAGGAGCTTGTTGCAGTCGACGAAGATCATGTTTGCTAGTTATGAAACCCCGCTCGAACGTGCTGAGGGCGGTGACTTCGTGTATATGGACCCACCTTATTCAGTAGATCCTGATGCCACAGGGTTCACAACCTACACAAAAGAAGACTTCTCCGCATCCGACCAGAGGCACCTCGCCTCAAAATTCAAGGAACTTGATCGGCGCGGGTGTATTGTATTGTTGAGCAATTCGGACAACAAAACCGTGCGAGAATTGTATTCTGATTACTCGGCAACCACCATGCAAATTCAGGCTGGGAGAATGATAAGCTGCGTAGGGTCACAGCGAACGGGATTCCGAGAACTTTTGATCATGAATTATAAGCCACCTGCGGAAACATTAGCGCCGTGGTTGAAACAGACTAATTGAAGATTCCTCAAGCAAATGATGTTGCAAGAGTTCTCGATATTCCTCTAGCGATAGAACAAGGCGACGGAAGCGCTGCGAAGATCGCTGAAAGATACAATTTTGAGCGACGTCAAGCATTGTACTATTTGCAAGCCGCAGAATTGTTAGGACTTGTTCTCAAACGACACGAACGATACATGCTTTCGCATATTGGTCATACGTACATCGCATTCACGCAACCGCAGAGAAAGGACATGATTGCCAGAAGAATGATATCAATTCCGATAATGTCTCTTCTTATCCAAGAGCTTCTCATTTCTCCGCTCCACCGGCTCGCCCGCGGTGATATAGAAAAGCTCGTGGGGTCAGGAACTGGGATTCACGGGGCAACAGTTCACAGAAGGACCCAATCTCTCTTTAGCTGGTTTTCTTGGCTCGCAGACGAAACGGGAGCCTTCAAGGTTTCCAAGGATGCGATCACACTTCGGCCTTAGCGCCGAGTGCAAGCAACTCGGAGGTACGGGAAAATGACCGAAGAATCAGTTGACGAGTTCAAGCTCATGATAGATCGCGCTGTCGACCAAGAAGAACTCGAAACTCTCCGTCAGATGCTCCTTGAATCATCTGACCTTGCGTTCGCCGAGAAAGAGCTACTGAGCAATTACCTCAATGTTCGGAGTCATCAGGTTCCCGAGTTGCGACACCAAGAGAAGGAGCGGGAGCTAACGAATTCGAGAGTTTAGTTGGCGAACACTCTCTCAAGCGGGAAAGCAAAACTCACTCAGGAAACGTACTCTTTCTTCCGCTTGCCCTCCACAATATACTTCTTCAAGGCGTTGATTTCCTGCTCCTTTAGCTTTAGTTTACGTTTCAGCTTCTGAATAACCTCAACCAGTTCATTAGTATCCACGTCAGCTTGCTTCAACGCGCTGATCGTCTGTAAAGAGGGATTGATATCTGGCAAACGGATGGAATCTACGAGAGCCTGCATCCGTATCATTCGTTGCTGGATATCAGAGCTAATTATTGCAGACCTCTCAGCTTGTGCCGCAAGCATTGCCATTCGCGAAGATATTTCAGCTTGCCGTTCGAGGTTAGCTTGAATATCCAGCCAAGGTTTCAGACTCATTGTCACTCTTGACTGCATCTCTTGCAGACGCTGGGTGTTTGCTTCGAACATAGCCCTAGCACTTATCGCGTCCCAATCGACTTCTCTCTTACCTTTCTTCTTCTCCTTGGTCGGCTCGGACATGACCGACGTTTCGACACTTCGGCTATAAAACAGGCTGTCGCAGAGGGGCAATCCCCGTCGGGAGAAGATACCAGTAACCACAGCTGATTTTCACTTCTCGTTCGAATCCAGACCGCCAATCGTGTTTGTCGATGGCCGGGTCGACATTGGAACAGTGCAGATGGCGAAGGACGAAGAGCTACGATCACTCCTGAGGAAGAAAGGATACGGGGTCCTCGAACTATTAGTACGAGAATGAAATCACGAGCACAGGAACGAGCACAGAAACTAGCGCCAGGACCAAAGCGGCTCCAATTATCATTCGAGTCATTCGCGGCATCCATGTTGGACGGAAATTCCAAATCCAGAAGTAGAGCGATCATCATGTAGAGACATGGTCAGCGAAATCTTCGGCCAATCAGCTTTCGGGGTGTACGAAGTTCTCAGTAACATAGTTCCGGGAAGCATTATAGTAGCGACGGCATTCATATTCTACCTCTCTGTTGCTCATCTTTCAACACAAGAGATAGCCCTGCCAGACATCTTCCTATCGGTCCTCTTATTTTTCTTATCGTTCATCGTAGGGGTGGCGATACAGGGTCTCTCAGCTCATTTCGAAAAATGGATCTTTCTTAGAACACACCGCGAGCAACCGTCGAAAACGTTACTAGACTCCGGTAACGCGGCATTTCCCGCACATTTCAAGAATCAGCTTCTAGAACTTGCTCAGGAGCGCCTCAGAGTTCCTAAAGAATCCGACCCTCAACACATCTTCGATCTCTGTTATTCATACGTGATTCAGAAGGGAATCGGGTCGCGAGTGGCTCAGTTTCTCAGCATGTACAGTTTTTCACGCAACATGACCGTGGCAATGTTTCTGGAATCAATTCTCCTCATTTCCTGGGCATCGTTTGTTCCCACGTACTCGGATTGGCTGGGGGTCCTAGCACTAGGATCTCTAGCATTGGCCTACTTGTTCTACGAAAGATTCCTGAGGTACTCGAACTCGTTCGCGAAAGAGGTGTATAGGAGCTTTTACGTTGACGCGGTCACTAGGTCTGAGTGAGACATCTTGGAAGGTAGATTCCTACGTGAAAGGTCAGTAGTTACCCAGCTTTGATTTTGCGGGACCACCTGGTTAGGTATGATCATCAAGATCTTTGATGTCGCACACGGTTTCTGTGCTCACATTGTGACTGACAGTGGCAAAAGCATTCTAGTCGATTGCGGCCAAAACGAAGAAACTGGATTTCAACCTTCCAATTACATTTCTAGGCAGGGTCGTACGGACATCGAGCGCCTCATTGTTTCAAACTATGATGAGGATCACATTAGCGATTTGCCGAATCTCACAACACAACTTCCTGTTCAAATCCTCTACCGAAATCCGTCAATTAGTGCAGACGAACTTGAGGGCCTCAAGTCCGAGGCGGGCCCAATTCAACCAGGAATGAGATCCCTGCTGGACCTGATCAGGCAGTATGGTCGCACCATCACTCAACCCTTTGAATCGGATGGCACAGCTCTCCATTTCTTCTGGAATCCCTACCCTGCATTTGAAGATACGAACAATCTAAGCCTTGTAACATTCTTCCATTATGGGAATATTCATACGATCTTTCCGGGAGATCTGGAAGTGGATGGTTGGAGTGGGCTTCTTGCGAATGAGATGTTTCGCACCGAACTTGGAAGAGTAAACGTTTTCGTCGCCTCACATCATGGCCGCGAAAGTGGGTATTGCCCCGACGTATTCGATTATTGCCATCCGGAGTTAGTTATCATTTCGGACGAATCTATTCAGTACGACACTCAAAACACTCCATACGCGCAACATGCGCAGGGCATCGAATGGGGTGAAGGCCGGAGATATGTTCTCACAACCCGCAATGATGGCATGATTACGATCAGTGAAGAACGTGGGGGGGAGGCAACCATTAGAACTGCGAGATAGAGCGTCACACTGAAAAATTGCTTCAGAATAAGCCGGAGTCTGGAGTCTGTCAGCGTCGCTCGGTTTTCGAGCGGTCTCCTTACTATGAACCCGCGCTTCCTAAAAACGCCTGACTCACTGGTCCTGCCGGCTAGAACTGAAAACTATGCGCGTCTCGGTTTCAACTGGCGGAACTCACCTCTGAATCTCAAAAGTAGTTGACCCTCGCGACGCGAGACTGACAGACGAGAGAGTCAGTGAGCTTTCACGATGACAGGTCTGCGGGTTTGGGTCCTGCGATTGAGATTCTGTTTGGAGGGGACCCGTTTGGCTGGACGGTCTTGATGGAGTCTGCGACCGCTCTCCTCTGGATGTTCTCGTAGGTCTAGTAGCCACATTGCTTGTAGGCTTGTCAACAGTCTTGGCACGCTGTCCCGGACCCGACTGGTTCGAAGATCGTTTCGCCACAATTCTGGCAGACTAGTAGTCGGCCTACGAACTGGAAGTCGGAGCGGTATCGGACCTCGCGATACGTTAGTTCGCGGCAGGTTTGACAGAAGACCTGGTAGTCTGTGCTCTGCATGGTCCCCGTTGGAGGTTTTCGAAGTAAAAACGTTAGAGAGGGAGAGAAAGTATTGTGGAAGAGGCTCCCGGCTTCTAACTCTCTAAGCGGGGTTCTGTTACCGTTTACGGTTACCAAACCCGTTACCAATCGTGAAATGTCAATTGCAGTTGAGTCTCGCGACGCAAACCGCGTGTTTTAGACAGGTTCAGCGGGAAGCGTTTGCATCTTTCAATCTATGTCCCATGATTGCAGATAGTAGAAGTCAACGACCTGATCGTCCCTTGGAATCGCCTTGAAAACGGCTTGGGGTCCATTACGATGTTAATGTCAGTGGAGACCCGTGATCTGTAATAGGGGAATGTTGATGGGTCCGTGTTAGGATCCGGTTAGCGGGCGACGGTCGAGAAAAATAAGGTATGCGTGCTCGTCTCGCGACGCAGAACTGCCTTCTCTGCATCTGGCTGAACGCTTGGCCGAAGGTTCTATCTGGATTAGCCTAGACACGCTTAGGCTCGTTGACTGCGCAATTTAGAGGAGGGTTTCTTGATCCGATCGTTCCGTTTGCGCTTATTGCGGGTCTCGTCTGGTGGTTCTCGTAGGTCTAGTAGCCACATTGCTTGTAGGCTTGTGAACAGTCCTGGCAGGCTGTCATGGATCTGCGTACTTTTCCCTGGGATACCGGCCTAAGGCTCGCAACTGTTTCTTGAATCATGGTGTTGCTAATTGGACGGTGAATAATCTAATGCCAAGCGAGAACTTCAGAAATATTCAGGGAACGAAATGCCTGTTACTGATGCGGTTTCCATCGTGGGCCGCGTAACGGGTCTTCGGGTTCATCTTTTGCGGGATGACGAGATATCAGAAGCCTTAGAATACGCCAGACAACTAATCGCGTCAGAGAAGGTTCGGCAGGGTCCCTACAATGTCAAGAACGAAGTCGTGAAGGCATCAAGGGAGGCCTGGGCTGATCTGACTCCTGAGGCAAGGTCGCTTGTAGGCACACTATGGGCGGATAAGACCGGTGTCGACCTGGTGGTCACAACTTTAGATCCTGTACAAACCAAGGAAAAGATTCTATCTATGATTGCCAATATTCTTGAACAGAAGAAACGATATCCGTTGGGTCGGGCTCAAACACCGCC
>Ga0066699_10000507_pt1 | contig 11462 bp, 10 predicted proteins | sample GraSoiAngelo_148_FD_66455 | JGI IMG/M metagenome (GOLD analysis project Ga0066699, IMG submission 66455) | Grasslands soil microbial communities from the Angelo Coastal Reserve, California, USA - 14_1009_09_20cm | ecosystem: Environmental > Terrestrial > Soil > Grasslands | place: USA... | reverse complement strand
GGTCAGGCTCCGGAAGAGCTTCGCGCCCGGGCGTTTCGCCTGGACGTCGAAGACGTAGCCCTTCGGCGCCCTGCAGAAGCACCAGTAGAGCTGGAACGTGGTCTTGCGGGTGCCCTTGCGCGGCGCGGTCTCCACCGGGACCTTGACCGTTCCCTTTCCCGGCGTGCCCGTCGTGGAGTACGGGTAGGTGCCCGCGGCGTCGAACTGGAACGCGTACCCCGTGCCGGGCGCGAGCGCCGGCGAGCCGAAAAGGCCCATCCCGGAGGCGTCGCTGACCGCGTAGGCGCCGGGGCCCCGGTTCTGCCACTGAACGGTCCCGCCCAGGACGACCCTCGTGGCGGGTTGCGCGCTGGCGGCCGCGATGTTTGCGCCTGAGCCGGAGACGACGATCCGCGCGGTGAGCGGCCCGAGCCTGGTGGTCGGCGAGAGCTGGAACGCCCGCTGGTGGCCGTGGAACGTGCCCCAGCCGACGATCTGGCCGACGTCGTTGATCCCGTTCGCCGCGTAGAGGACCCAGCCCGAGTGCTTCGGTAGCGCGCGGTTCAGGTCGAAGAGCTTCCCGGCGCCGTAGAGGAAGGCGTGGAAGTCGGCGTTGCCCCTGAGGTAGCTCGATCCCACGACCTCGCCCGAGTCGTTGACCGCGTATGCGTTCGCACCGGACCCGCCGAGCGTTCCGAGGTCGACCATCTTGCCGCTCGTGCCGTGTGCGGAGCTCGGCGTCCACAGGAAGGGGTGGCTTATGCCGGCCTTGGTCCGCGAGATGCCGACGACGTCGCCGAGCGCGTTGACGCCGAACGCCTGGCTGCTCGCGCCGCCGAGCGTGCCGAGGTCGAACATGTGGCCGGTCCCTCCGTTGGGTGCCTCGGGCTTCCACAGGAACGCGTGGCTGAGCTGGCTACCGCCGGTGAGTAGCGAGGCGCCCGCCGCCTCGCCCGAGGAGTTGAGCGCGAAGGCCGTGCTGGCGCTGCCGCCAAGAGTGCCGAGGTCGAACCACGTGCCCGTGGTGCCGTTCGGGGTCAACGGGTTCCACAGTGCAGCGTGCGCCTCGAGGCCCGGCGGTACCTGCGAGTCGCCTGCCACCTGGCCGAGGTCGTTGTTCGCGAAGCCCTCGCTGTCCGTCCCGGCGAGCGTGCCGAGGTCCCGCGGCCCGCCGGCCTGCGTCCAGATGAAGGCGTGATGGATGCCGCCCGGGAGGTCGGAGGTGCCGGCCACCTGACCCGCGTCGTTGATGCCGTTGGCCTGCGTGTTGCTCCCGCCCAGCCCGGGGATAGGGGTCACCTGGCCGCCGGAGCTGAGCCAGGCCACGTAGTGCCCGTGCGAGTCCTTCCCGATGCCGGTGGCCTGGCCGACGCCGTTGTTGCCGTTGCCCTGCGCTTTCTGAACGGCCTCCTCGGCCGCCTTGATGATGTCGTCGACGCTCTCGCCCGGCTCGGTCGTGAACGCTTCCTTCACGACGGTCTGCTGGGCGTGTCCCCGTATCTGCCGGCACCGGAGTACGTGGGTGCCGGGCGGTAGGTCGTTCGGCACCCGGAACACGCCGCCGAAGTTGCCGAACTCGTCTGTCGGAAGGTGGCCGGCGAAAACCCAGCCACGGCCGCCGACGAAGATCTCGCAGACCACGGACTCGTTGCTCGCCCATCCGGCTCCCCGCACGCCGACGGAGCCCGGCGCGGTGTTCGTCTTGATGGTGGGCTCCGCAAGGGCGTTCGCCGCGGTGAGCGCACACGTGCCCATCGCCATGACCAGGGCGAGCGTGCCGATGAACCGACGTCCCTGTCCAGTCCTCACACCCTCAATCGTGACGGGGAACGTCAAGCCGCGCCACCGGTACCGCTGCGCAGCTCCCGCTCGGCGGCCGCCAGCTCTCCGGGCGTGTTCACGCTGCGGAGCGCGGCGGCGGGCAGCTCCACACGCAGCGGGTCGAGGCCCTCGACCGCCTCTCGCACCGGCCTGCCGTGTCCCGCCGCAGCTCGCAGCGCCGGCACCGCGTCCGGCGTGTAGGCCCCCAGGAGCGGTTGAAGGCCGCGCTCGTCGGACGCGACCACGGCCGCGGCTCCCCGAGCCGCCGCGTCCATCAAGGCCGCGCAGTCCGCCCCGGTCACGAACGGCATGTCGCTCGCGCACACCATGACCGGCCCGCTCGCCCGCTCCAGCGCGTGGGCGATGCCGAGCGCCGGATGGCGCGGATCGAGCGGCTCGTCGTCCCAGACCTCCCAGCCGCCCCCGGCGGGCAGCTCGGTGCCGGGCTTGCAAACCACGGCCAGTTGCTCGCACACCGCCCCGAGCGCCGCCGCCGGATAGGACAGGAGCGGCCGCCCGCACACGACCCGCGTGGCCTTCGCGCCTCCCATGCGCCGCCCGGCCCCGCCAGCCAGTATCGCGCCGACCACCGCGGTTTATGCTCCCAGGTCCAGTGGCCGTCGGGACCTTCATCTCCGTCGGGCGCTCGCTGGAGCGTGCGGCGGAGCGCGTGCGCCTCGCCGAGGAGAGAGGGTTCGAGGCGGCGTACGTGACGCATATCGCGGGCCGCGACTCGCTCACGGTCCTCGCTGCCTACGCCGCGGCCACCGAGCGCATCCGCCTCGGCACGGGCGTGATGCCGATCTACTCACGCACGCCGGTGGCCAGTGCTCAGTCGATCGCCACGGTGGACGAGATGTCCGGCGGCCGCGCGGTGCTCGGGCTGGGCGTGTCGCACAAGCAGACGGTGGAGGGCTGGTACGGCCAATCGCTCGAGAAACCGGTGCGCGACATGCGCGAGTACGTGCAGATCGTGCGCGCGATCATCCGCGGCGAGGACCCCCCGTCGGGTGAGCGCTTCCACACGGCGTTTCGCTTCATGGGCTACGCGCCGCGACCCGACCTCCCGATCTACATCGGCGCGCTCTCACCGCGGATGCTCCGGCTCGCCGGGGAGCTGGGCGACGGCGTAGTCCTGTGGCTCTGCAACCCGGACTACGTGCGCGAGGTGGTGGTCCCGGAGGTGACCAGGGGCCGCGAGCGCGCGGGCAAGCCGCTCGAGGGCTTCGACGTGGTGGCCGCCGTGCCGGCGGCGGTCACCGACGAGCCGGAGGTCGCTCGCGCGCGGCTGCGCAGCGACCTGATCCCATACTTCTCGCTGCCGTTCTACCGGGCAATGCTCGAGCGCTCGGGCTTCGACGAGGACATCGCCGGCTTCGACAAGGGGATGGCGCGTAACGATCCCGATGCGGCCGTCGGAGCGATCTCCGACCGCTTCCTCCAGACGCTCACCGCGATCGGGACGCGCGAGGAGGCAGAGGCCGGGGTGCGGCGCTACCAGGAGGCCGGTGCCACCTCACCGTGCCTCGGCGGCGTGCCCGGCACCGACTTCGATGCCACCCTTGAGCAGCTCGCCCATCTGACGCCTGCGGCCGCCTAGCCCCGCCGCCCGGCGCGGGGCGTCGCCCGCGGACGCGATGCGGAAGTGGCCCCGCTCGCGGCGGAGGTGGATCACGTCCGGGGACGCGCGCCGCCCGGCGGTGCCTGCCACGACGCCGACCTCCGCCGTGCCGGTCCGCGACAGCACGACGCTCCGGATGTCGACGGTCGGCGCGCGCAGCGGTCCCGCCTCCTGGGCCAGGACGAACTCGCAGTTGTCGCCGCCCGCGGCAGCCCGCGCGCGGGCGGTGAAGAGGCGGCCGCATATCGCGCCGTAGTCGCGCGTCGTCAACGCCCGCTGGAACGCGTCCACCACCCCGACCGCCTCGGCGGCCGTGCCGCCCACCGGAGGGGGTCGATCGCGGCCCCTTCCCGTCTCGATCAGGCCCACAAGGACGGCCAGGACGACCACCGCCGCGGCGACCGCGATCGGCCACCGGCGCACCACCAGTCCCTGCCCGACGACACGCACGCTCCGGACTCTAGTCGGGCTCCTGGCGGGCCTCGAGACCGGTCGTGGAGCGGCACCTGGGCCGATATCTCCCGGCGCCTGGGCGTATGGGCCCGGGTTCGCCATAATCGGCGCATGGAGGGATCGGTCCCGGAGTCCCTGGGGACCTCAGCGAGCTGGCTCCGCTGCTACCGCTGCTGGTCACAGAATCTGGAGGTACAGGTCCATTACGAGGGAGTGCTGAAGGTCGACCCCGACACGGGGGAGGCCGTCGAGCCCGTCGAGGAGGTCCAGGAGGCCGTGGTCCAGTGCCTGGACTGCCTCCATGACCAGCCCCACCTGAACCTCGCCTTCTACGAGGAGAACGGCCGCCGGATCAGCCGCATCGAGGCCGTCGAGGACCGCTGGGAGCGGATGATCTCGGGCACGCCCTGGGTCGCCTCGTGCACCGTCACCGTGGACGGCGACCAGGTGGAGAGCTGCTCCGGCCCGGAGGCCGCCGACTCGCTCGCGTTCGGGGCCTTCGGCGAGCACGGCACGCGCGAGTTCTTCACCCACGTGCGCTTCCACAAGCACGACGGCGACCAGATCGTGATCCACATGCTGGTGGAGCTCTACGCGCGCTCGGCGGAGGAGGCCGGCGAGGTCCTGGAGGACGCAGCCCGCGGCCCCCTGACGATCACCTCGCTGGCCGAGGAGTCACGCCCGCCAGCGGCGGCGGCCTCACCCGAAGACCCGCACTAACGTCCTGACGGCGAAAACCGAGTCGGGCAAGGACGCAGGGAGCGGACAGTGCTAAGCACGTCCGCGACCGAGGACGCAGCCCGGCGACGGTTTGCAGCCGTCAGCGAACCGCGGCGACGATCTCGTCAGATAGCGCCGGGAACTTCTCCAGGTACTCCACCCGCTCGTCCTTGAGCCGGTCCACGATCTTGCGGTACTCGTCCCGGCGGCCCTGTGACTCGTACAGCTCGCGCGGGCGCAGGATCGCCGAATCGGACTCGTCGATCCCCGGCACCCGGGTGGCGACCCGATACCCGAAGTCGGGGTCGTCCTGCCACTCGATCGTGCCCTCGGCGATGCCCTTGACGATCGCCGAGGAGTGCGGGATGCGCACCTTGGCCGAGCGGTCGTCCTCCTCCGGACCGCCCACGCGGCCGGTATTCATCAGGTAGACGTCCAGCTGGTGCTCGGCCATGAGCTCGAGGAAGCGATTTCCCTGGTGGTCGTGGTCGTCGGGGAAGAACGGGTTGGTGCCGGGCACGCGTAGGAACTTGCCGGCCTCCTCGGCGCCGCCGGCGCTGGTGCCCTGCGTCTCCCCCAGCATGAAGTAGGCGGCCGCCTGCTCGGAGTCGAGCTTCGCGACCGCCGGGATGATGTTCTCGTTGCGGTTGAGGATCAGCAGGAAGTGCGCCGACTCCAGCTCGGTGGCGTCCGCCGCCTCGATCGCCGAGAACGAGAACGTGGCGCGGCCGTTCTGCGTGTAGCTCGTGTCGAAGAAGTCGAGCTCGCCTCTGTCGTCCTGGGACACGTTCTCGAGATACGCGTCCGGCCGGGTGACCGCGCCGTAGATGGTGGGCTCGTCGTCCTTCGACAGCGCGAACGTCTTAGCGAAGCAGCCCGCCTCGGTGGCGTAGACCTTGCCGCCGGGCATCATCGCCACGAAGTCGTCCTGCACCGGGAGGGACCCGTTCTGGCGGGTGAAGGTGGTGGTCGTCTTCCCGGTGCCGGACAGCCCGACGATCAGGCCCACCTTGTCGCCCGAGTCGGTGGGGATCACCTTGCACCCGGCGTGCAGCGGCAGCCCGCCCCGGTCGTAGACGAGCTTGTTCCACATGCGCAGCCCGCCCTTCTTCGACTCGCCGAAGTAGTCGGAATGGCACACGCGGGTGACGCCCCGCTCGAGGTCGACGCTGATCACACGGTCGTGCGGATACCCCTCAATGGCGAAGTTGGGCGTGTAGATGACGATGAGCTCCGGCTCGAAGCCGTCGCGGTCGTCCACGTCGAAGTAGAGCTGGTGCTGCATGCCCGCGACGTTCGCGTTGGACTCCTCGATGTAGAGGCGGGCCGGGGTGCGGAAGTCGGGGTCGTTGCCGATGTAGCCGTCGACGACCACCATGTCGCGCCCCGCGATGTACTCGTCCTGGAGGCGTGCGACGCGGTCGCCCTCCTCGCGCGAGATGGCCTGCTGGGAGCTCTGTTCCGGGTCATCCAGAACCAGGAACGTGCAGGCCTTGGAGCGGGCCAGGACCTCGGTCTGGACGTTGAGGTTCCCGTAGCGGGTCTCGCGCGCGTTCGGCATCTTGGCGGCAAGCTGCTTGAGCTCCGCGGCCGTGGGGTTGACACGCACGGACTTGGCGTCCGGCAACGGGGTCATCTGCTTCGCCATCTGGGTCGGCTCAACTCCTCGGTCGTGAACGGGAAGGGAGCTAGGGTACCTGCCCCGGGGGCCACGAGCCAGCACTCGTAAACTGGAATCGAGGTGCACCGCCGCGTCGGATGGATCCGCCCAGTGCTCCGCTTCGTGGCCTCCGTGCTGATCACGAGCGGGATCCTGATGCTGGCCGACGCCGGGCTGACGCTGGCCTGGCAGGAGCCGGTCTCGGCCTTCTTCGCCGCCCGGGAGCAGGGGCGGCTCGCGCACAAGCTGGACGTGGAGGCCGCCGGAGTCGTGGCCCGGGACAAGCTGCTCGTCGCGTCCATCCGCGACGTGAAGCGGCGCCTCGCCCGTCTTGGCGCGATCGAGCGCAAACGCGCCAGGGCCGGCGACCCGATCGGACGGATCAAGCTGCCCACACTCGGCCGGCACTACGTGGTGGTGCAGGGCACGGACACCGACACGCTCCGCAAGGGCCCTGGCCACTACCCGAGCACGGTCTTCCCCGGCGAGCCGGGCACCGTGGCGATCGCGGGCCATCGCACCACCTACGGCGCGCCCTTCCGCACGATCGACCAGCTGAAGGCGGGCCAGCACATCGTCCTCGCCATGCCCTACGGCACGTTCAGCTACGCGGTGGAGCGGACGCAGATCGTCTCGCCGGACGCCTTCTGGATCACCCACCGCGTGCCGGGCGAGGACCGGCTCGTGCTGAGCGCGTGCCATCCGCTCTACAGCGCGTCGCACCGGATCGTGGTGTTCGCCCGGCTGATCGCCGAGGTGCCGTAGGCGCCTGCCGTCCTACGGCGACGGCGCGCGCAGCGGCGTCGCCACGCCGCCCTTGACCGACGACTGGTCGCGCGACTCGATCAGCGTGATCAGCACCACCAGCAACACGATCGACAGGGCCAGGACCGCCAGCCAGTAGAGGATCCGCAACGCCCAGCGCTGCCAGGGCCTCATCGAATGATCTCCCGGCCGCGGGCCAGCAGCGCCGCGTTGATCGCACCGAGGTCGACCCGCCGGCCGCTCCGGGCCAGCCGCAGGGCGTGCGCCGTGATCGGCGAGCGCGGCTCGAGCGCCGCGGCGCGCTCGAGCACCCGCAGCCCTTCCGGCCGCTGCCCCCCGTCGTACAGGATCGCGCCGAGCTCGAGATGCACGTACGGCTCGTTCGGCTCGCGCTCGAGCGCCTGGCGGAAGTAGCGCTCGGCCGCGAGCGGGCGGTGAAGCGCGAGTGCGATGCGGGCGGCGATCACCTTGGGCCGGGGGCTTAGCGGATTCAGCGACGCGGCGGAGTCCAGGTCGTCGAACGCCTGCCGCGCGTGGTGCGGATAGATCGCGGTCGCGCGGTTCACGAGCCGCTCCGCCAGCGCCGGCGCACCGAAGCTCGCGCCACCGAGCAGCGTCCCCGCGACCACCGCCGCCACGGCCCTGCGCCCGGTGGCCACCGGGCGACGCGCGCGCAGCCCACCGCGGGGAGCCAGCCCCGCGGCGATCCCGAGGAGCGCGAACGCGGCGGTGCCGAGAGCCGGAAGCTCCCAGAACCAATCGGCCGACCCGTGCACCAGCCAGTAGATGAAGGCCCCGAGCCCAGCGGCTGCGGCAGCAGCACCCGGGCCGGCCCGGCCACGGATCGCCCGCCGCGCCGCCCCGAGCGCGGCCGCGAAGGCGGTCACCAGCAGCGCGGCCCCGACGAGTCCGGTCTGCGAGAGCGTCCTGAGCTCGAGGCTGTGGGGGTAGCGCGGCTGCTCGGTGCTTCGCGCCGCGCGCAGATACGCCTCGCGGAAGTTGTCGGTCCCGATCCCATTCAGCGGTGCGCCCGTGAAGCCATCCCAGGCCACGCGCCAGAAGTCGTAGCGGTTCGAGCCGAGGCGGTCGAGCCGGGACGTCCCGCCCTCCGGGTTGCCCTTCGTCCGGAACTGCTTCCAGGCGTGCGAGATGTCGCGCCCGGGGCTCCCGCGCTCGACCATGTAGACGCCGGCCCCCGCCACGAGCGCGATCGCCGCCGCGGCGAGCATGCCCGCGCCGACGCGGCGCGCGGTGATCCGCCTCACGCGCCGGCGGCGATCGAGCACCGCCGCCAGCGCCGCGATTGCCGCCGCGCCCACGGCGGCACCGAAGATCCAGTTCGCCGTGTCGTCGAGCGCGGTCGCGAGCGCCGCGCCGCGCTTGTCGTAGACGTTCAGAACCGCCGGCACGGCCACCGCAATGCCTCCCACGACGAGCAACAGCGTGAGCGCCGTGCGTACGCGCCCGGGCGAGAGGGCGATGAACAGCGCAGCGACGAGCGGCAGCGCGAACAGCCATCCCCGGCTCTGCCCGAGCAGCGCCATCGAACCGAGCACCACCGCCCCGGCGATGAACACGCTGCGGAGCTCGGGCGGGCATTCACGTCGCGACCCGAGCAGCACGCAGGGCCAGAACGCCGTCGACCACATCGCGGCATTGCCGCTCGGATAGGCGATCGGCGTGGCCAGGCGGCCGTCGATGAAGTAGTGCGTCGGGTTGGCCGTCCAGGCGATCTTCACGAGCTCCACCACGGCGAGTCCGGCAACGGCCAGCGCGAAGACGCCGATCAGGGCCGCCGCCGAGCGTCCGCGCATCGGCCACAGGGCGAAGGTCGTGAACAGGACCGCGTAGAGCGCCGCGCGGTTCGCGCCGTCCCACGCATCGCCCTGCTGGTCGGCCCAGGCGATCGACAGGTAGCTCCAGGCCGCGTACGCCGCGAGCGCGAGGCACGCCAGAACCACCCCCCGATCCGGACGGCGACCGGCCGGCACCCACATGAGCGCCATGGCCGCGAGCACGAGCACGTACAGCGCCGCCGGGTACCAATCGCCGGCGAAATAACCACCCCCGGACGCCGACACGACGAAGACGGCGGCGAGGCCAAGGGCCGCGAGCGGAACGATCGGATTCACTGCGAGGAGGCGCGGCGGCGAGCTCACGCGCGGCGGTTGCCCCGCTTCTTGGACGAGGTTGAGCATGTTGCGTGAGCCCCTGGGTCTGGGTAGTATCAGGCTACCCGGAGGGGGACGCGCTCTATGCGCGGCCACGCATCCAGGATGGACCCGGGGGGAAGAGGCTCACGGCAAGGAGGCCGTACAACCGATGGTAGGGAGACCCAATATGCGACCGAGGGGAATCGTTGTCGCGCTGGTCATCTTCGTCGCGCTACTGGTGACCGCTCCTGTCGCGCTCGCGGCCAACGCTACTGAGGACGCCTACTGCGAGGGATGCAGTGCGTTGCACCAGAAGCAGGTCCCGTTCACGGGGCTGGACGTGGCGCTTGTGGTGGCCGCAGGCGGCGCGCTGATCGCGGCCGGCTTCGGGATACGACGCCTCGGGCGGTCCGACACGGCCTGACGACCGCGGCCTAGCCTGCCAACGAGGGACGCCGTGGCATCAGCCGCCGAGAACGGCTGCGGCCTTGTGCCAGTGCGCACGCCCGGTCGGGCGCACGACGATCCGCCACGTACCGCTGCGGAACACGCCGCCATGAAGGCGAAGGCGGAAGTGGCCATGGCGGCCGACAGCGAACCGCCAGCGGTAGCTCGCGCGCCGCTCGAAGCGGCCCGTTCTCGCATCCTGGCGGAACACGAGCAGCTTCGCCACGGCCCGGCGGGGCGCTCGGCCCGTAATGACGATCGTGCTGTCGCGGCGAGCGACGTGCACGACCGCGTGCCGCCGGCGCAGGACGTGGCGCGGCGGCAGGCTCGCCGGCGTGACGCTCGGCGGCAGGGTGGCGGGCGGTGGGCTGGCCGAGCTGCCGTCCTGGAGCTCATGCGCGATCTCGCGGAAGGCCGCGAAGGCCGGCTTAGGGGAGTCGTCCTGGCTCAGCAGCCCGTAGTTGCCCACCCGGTCGTCCGGCGCGCTCGAGGTGTTCTTCAGGTTGAACCAGATCCCCACCGGCACGTAGCTCCAGGTGCGCATCTTGCGAAACGCGCGCTTCAGGTACGTGGCCTGGGTGCTCCTGTCGACGCAGTTCTGCCAGTGGACCGGGCCGCGCACGTTGCATGTGCTCCAGCCGAACTCCGTCAGCCAGATGGGCTTGTCGTCGCCGTAGCGGCGCATCACGTCGCGGACCGCGGGGACGCCAAGGACAAGGCTGTAGCGCGGCGAGTCCACCGCGGTGTCGAGCGGCGATCGGTCGTCGCTGTACGGGTGGATCGACCACGCGTCGAAGTAGCCCTTGACCCCGTGGCGGTAGAGGGCGTCGGTGAACTCGAAGTCCGAGTCCGAGAGCGAGCCGGCCACGATGATCGGGCGCGGGTCGGCGGCCTTGGCCGCGGGGTAGGCGGCCCTGACCATCTTCGCGTACTCGCCCACCGGGTCGTCCGTGTGGAAGAAGTAGTCCTGGTTGGGCTCGTTCCAGATCTCCCACGAGTAGACCTGGTCGCCGTAGCGCTTGACGACGAAGGCGAGCGCGTCGGCGTAGTCGGACATGTGGCGGGGGGCGTAGTTCTGCACGTCGCGGTCCCACCAGGCGCCCCGGCAGCCCTGCTTGAGCGAGTCCGGCGCGGTGGACGCCCAGCACGGGGTCTCGGCGAAGAGGAGCAGCAGCTTGATGCCGCGGGCGTTCGCTCCCTGCACGAGGTGGTCGAGGCGGCCGAGGTACCAGGAGTCGTGCTGGCCCTTCGCGTCCGGCTCGATGCTCGCCCAGCCCACGTCCACGCGCGTGATCCCGGCGCCGAGCTGCTTCATCCGGTCGAGCTGCCGGTCCATCTCGGCGTTCGACACGTTCGCCCACAGCACGTGGCTCTGCACCCCGGCCAGATGCGGCGCCGCACCCGCACTCGCGGGGAATGCCAGCGCCAGCGCCGTGCCGCACGTCGCGAGGAGCGAGGCGAGAAGTGAGAGGCGACGGAACGGCTGTCGACGCCCGGCAGGGCGGCTCATCGGTAATCCTCCGGTGCGGGCCCGCGCCAATCGAATGGCGGCAGGGCGTTTTGCAAGATTTCTTTCGGCGGCGCGCGGGGGCCGTTGAGCAGCCGGGCAGCGCATCGAACAAACGTCCAGGGCGGAGGTGCGCGTGCGTGCGGTAGCCACGGAGCTGCGCGGCGTGCCCCCCACCTTGCGGGCCACTCCGGGCGCGCGAGTGCTGGAGGTGCTGCAGCCGCAGGACGGCGGCGTCGCCGCGCACGTGCTCCAGCTCGCCACCGGGCTCCGCCGGCGGGGCTGGGACGTGGAGGTGGCCACACCGGCCACGAGCGAGGTGGCGGGCCCGCTCGC
>Ga0066699_10000500_pt1 | contig 11504 bp, 7 predicted proteins | sample GraSoiAngelo_148_FD_66455 | JGI IMG/M metagenome (GOLD analysis project Ga0066699, IMG submission 66455) | Grasslands soil microbial communities from the Angelo Coastal Reserve, California, USA - 14_1009_09_20cm | ecosystem: Environmental > Terrestrial > Soil > Grasslands | place: USA... | reverse complement strand
TTGGCGCCTCGCGAGAACGATCCGCGTTGTTCGGTATTGGCTTGGACAAAGGCATAATCACCAAGTACGTTTGCTCTGGATGTGCCAACGGATATTCGTATGGACTTTCGGCGCCGGCCGGTAAGAGCAAGGAAGAAACTCTATCGAGAAGCAAGAGCGCAGCCTCAAAATGCCTCCCATCGTGATGAAACTTTGTTTCCACAGTTTCGCTGTTCAAATCTTGCTCTCGCTATCTTGTTGCTTGGGAAACTATGCACGAGTTAGTATTGGCCGGTGACCAGGCCATATTTTTCTTTAGTCGTGCTTTGCTATCGAAGCGGACGCTCCATTGTACCTTTCGTGGAAAGGCTGCGCCACGTACTCTCACGCTGCAATTTTACGTGGGAACTCATACTCGTGGGCAATTACATCGAAGGTCGTGACGACGAAACTCCCGAGGTTGTCGGGGAGCTAGCCAGACGCTGGCCCAACGTCGCGGCAATAGTCCGTCCCAAAGAAGGCATGATGGGGTGGGATATGCGGATGGGTCTGAACGCCGCGCGTGGTGAGTATATTGGAGTGATTGACGGCGACGGGCAGTTTCCCGTCGAGGCGGTGATTGCCTGCCTGTTGAAGGCCGAGATGGAAAATCTGGATCTGACCAAGACCTATCGCGTCCGGCGCGACGATGGCCTCTATCGCCGGCTTATTTCCTACGTGTACAATGGTCTATTCAAGCTCCTCTTCGGTCTGCAGATTCACGACGTCAACTCGAAGCCCAAGATCATCCGGCGAGACAAGTACGAGTTGCTCGATCTAAAGTCTGACGATTGGTTTGCCGATGCCGAGATCATGATTTGCGCGCGCGCGGCCGGACTTTCCATCGGTGAGATTCCGGTACATTTTGCTCTGAACGAAAACCGCGGCTCGTTCGTTAAGCCCAAAGCAATCTTCGAGTTTATGTCCAATCTCATCCGCTATCGCTTTGGCGTCCGCAAAAAGCCCTTGGAGAGCGAGAAACCCTTGAACCATCTTGATACCCAGCCGAACAGTCGCCACTTGCCTTCGCAAACTTCTCGTGGCTAGCCTTCGTTTAAGTGCAGGCCATGGACCAGCGGACCGCCCACGAACACTCAGCTACAAACGAGCCGTCGATCGAAATTACTTCGAGATCAATTCCATCCGAAGCACATCGTTTCGCGCTAGTAATCACCGCCGTTTTCTTTGTCATCGCATTAATCGGGATCCTAAATCACGAGATGTGGCGCGATGAGCTTCACTGCTGGCTGGTTGCTCGGGACGCACATTCATTTGCGCAACTCTATCAGAACCGCAGTTACGACGGCCATCCGGTACTCTGGTACGCATTGCTTTACATCTTGACGTGGTTCACCGTTAGTCCTGTGGCGATGCAAGTCTTACTCCTAATTCTGGCGGCCGGATCCGTGTATTTATTCAATCGTTTCAGTAACTTTACGGTTCTCCAAAAAGTGCTTTTTTCTTTTGGTTACTACTCCATATACGAATACTCAATCATTGCCCGGTCATATAGCCTGGGGTTTTTCCTGGTCATATCGTTCTGCTCGCTTTACGTAAACAGAGGGAGAAACGTCGCCTGGCTTTTTCTTGTTCTGATCCTGCTGGCTAATACTTCTGCTTTTGGCCTTGGGCTGTCGGTTTGTTTCGCAGGCGTGCTGTTGTTTGACTGGTTCTCAAACCGGAAGAAGGCCGAATGGAAAGCTGTGTCTTTGAGGTTCTTTTCGTGCTGGTTTGTCCTTTTTCTCGTTGGCGCTGCGTTGTCTGTTATGCAGACGCTTCCGAAAAAAGATAACAGTCTGATGCAGCCGCATCTTTCTCTCCTAGCCGACACTGGCCGGATGAAAGTTGTTCTTTCGAAAATCGCTGAGGCTTACCTCCCGATTCCGGAAATCAGAAGTCTCCCGTATTGGGTTTCACACCAAAGCGATATATTTGTTCCTGACGATATCAAGTCATATATTTTGATTTCGATTATTCTCGCCATTGCCGCCACCATCGTCCTGACGCGCAAGCCACTAGCCCTTTTGCTTTATTGGATCGGAAGTGTGGTAGTCATCTGCCTTCTCGGATTGACCTTAACTCTCGGTCCTCGCCACATCGGACATCTTGTTACCATATTCTTCGCCGCGCTTTGGCTCTCGGATTATTTTCCCGAGAGAAATTTCAAGAGTTCGGTCCTGGTTGGCGTTTCACGATGGGGCAAGAAAATTCAGAATGCGTTCGTCATCTTAATTCTCGGCGTGCAAACGATTGCAGGTGTCGCGATTTACACTACCGATCTAGAAAAACCCTTTTCAGCCAGCAAGGGAGCAGCAAACTTCATCAGGGAACATAACTTAGCTTCGCTGCCAATCGTGGGAACTCCCGACTGGGCTTCTGAAAATTTTGCCGCGTTGCTTAACACACGCATTTATTACCCTGAGAGAATGGAGTTTGGCAGCTTTGTCATGTGGGATGGAAAGCGGAAACCGAACCCAAGCGATCAGCAAATCATCGATGCGATCGACACGGTGCTCGGGCAGAGTCAGCAGCGGGCATTACTGATACTTAACAAGCCCGCTGTTGAGAAGGTAGCGGACTCAACATTCACGCTGGACCTTAACATGATCAATCCGACTATTAAACTAACCTTACTAGCCAAGTTTAACGAGGCGATGATGTTTGATGAAATTTATTACATCTATGTCGCGCAACGCGTGAAATCATGATTGGGTATCACGAATAAAAGCCAATCGACACGACTCACTCAGATTTGGCACGGACCATGCTTACTGATAATCCGAGTTCCTTCGACGGCGAATGTATATCAGGTTCGACATGGAATCCTGGTAGGCGATCGACATCGGACGCGCGATTACCCTGACGATCCCCGATGACAACCTTGCCACCTCATGCCAGGTCGAAAACGCAGCCGCCACGGCACGAATATGGATTCGAAGATTACCTTCCAGGACATCTTGGAGGTCCCCTCGCGCCGCTCAACGAAAATAATTGGCACCTCGGCTATGCGGAGGCCCGCTCGGTGGGCGCGATGAGTCACTTCCACTTGAATGGAATAGCCTTCCGCATCGATCGGGGTTTCGAGAATAGTCTCCAGCGCGCGGCGCGTATAGCAACGAAAGCCACTGGTAGAGTCCGTAATCTTCATGCCCGTGATCAGTGACACATATCGGTTCGCAAAGCGACTGAGCAGGCGCCGGTGCCAAGCCCAGTTACGCGTGCCGCCTCCCTGACAATAGCGCGAACCGATCACCATGTCGAAGCTGGCGCTGGTGTCGATAAGTTCCGGCAAAGACCTGGGATCGTGCGAGAAATCAGCATCCATCTGAACGAGCCGAGCATATTCGCGCCCGAGCGCATATCGATAACCATCTACTGAGCTGCGACCAAAACCGCGTGGACCTTTCCGTCGCAGAACGGAACACCGGGGGTCCGCCTCAAACACCTGCATGACTTCGTCTGCGGTTCCGTCAGGAGAGTTGTCGTCTACGACCAGAACATCGACATTGGGAACGATAGCCAGGATTTGTTCGATCAGAGGCGAAATGTTCTCGCGCTCGTTATAGGTCGGGATGATGATTAAGGTGCTTTCGGGGCCCATCTTTTTGCCATCGGCTCATTCCTTCGCTCGATAGAGGTAGATCGAATTTCCGAAGATTATTTCCGGTTGGCGTTGCCGATAATCGGCGAAGTAATTGATCCTGGCGCTTCGAGACAACGAGGTGGAACCCGTCTGTTCAGACCCAACGGTCGAGCCGTTGAGGTGGCTGGCGCCGATCGCTACGTATCGCGTCTTTGCCCTCGATGCGTCAGCCGGAGCGTTAATCGCTTCAATGCCGTAGCTTTCCAGGACCGGGTGCGCCATGATCGCAGCGCTGACGCTCTGTTCGCCTTTCTCCTGCAGGTACAGCGCCAGGCTCTTTACGTCGTCGCCCCACTCGACATTCGAGTCGGAAAGATAATACCAATGGGGCGATCTTGATGCCAGTTCGTTCATATAAGGGATGTAATCGGGAAACGCCCTGATGGTTTCAATTCCCATCCATCCAAACAAGGCGATCACTACTGTCATTATCAACAAGGGTTTTTGTCGGCGCCTCAGTACAAAGTCAAGGAGTGCACCACTCAAAATGAAGAGGAATGGATAAGCCGGAAGAAAGTGACGGATCCCAATGTTGATCGAACCCATCATCGAGAGCGCTGTGAAGGCAAAGAACGGAAGCAACATCACCAACAGTTGTCTTTCGCGCTTTTTATAGAAACGCCATAAGGCCCACGCTATCGAGGCCACGGAGAGCAACAGAAAAGGAATAGTGGTCTTTAACGCAAACGCGATTGGAAAGTAATACCACCACCCGTATTGACTGTACATTCCCAGCAGACTGGCAGTATTCCCGTGACGATTGTGGGCCATCTGAAAAAGAACACCGTTGACGTACTCGGGAGAAAAGATTCGTTGCGCTGCGCTGTAAGCCGCCGCCTCGACCTGTGGGGCTACTTCCATACTCGCCGTCACATCGTCCCTCAAACCAAGAAAGGTGCTGAATGGCTCCGGCGGCCCGCGGTGAAACAGGTAGGCCGCATTTACGACGATTATCGCTAAGGCGCAAGACAGCAGGACATGTAGAGCAATCGCCGATCGCCTTTGGCCAAACTTCGGCGCGAACGTGAAGAGCCCAATCTGGGCAAGAATCGCCAGGGGCGCCAGCGCCAGCATCGAGAACTTGGAAACCAGCGCCAGCCCAACCGTCAATCCAATGAAAGCAGCAGTCTTGATCTTCGGCGTCTTGAGATAAACGTAGGTCGCAACAGATAGTAGAAGATAAGCAAGACTCGCAATTACATCGGTTTGCACGACCCGGCCGTTGGCAAGGATGGTAGGCTCGAGTGTGTAAAGCGCGACTGCAAGCAACCCCGCGCGCGCTCCAAACAGTTGGCGCGTAAAACTGAAAATTAGGGCCCCAAGTAAAAGGGCAACGGCAATCATCGGGACGCGAGACCAGAAGGTCAGTTCTTCGTAACGCGTGTTATTAGCCCGCCAGAATTCCTGCGCCAGCGCGTTTTGCGTAAACCCTCGATGCGGGTCCAAAGATCCCATCGATTGGTCCATCGCGGGCATTTCCGTGTTGGTAAGAAGAAGGGGAAACGCAGCGAGCATCTTAACCAAAGGCGGTTGCTCAAAATTAATACGAAAACGCCGATGAAGGTGATAGAAACCTGCCGGGATGTGTACTATGTCATCAACCGTAATACTCTTCCGGGGCAGCACCGAAAGAAAGTTCAAGGCCATCACTGTTAGCAGAAGCGCGCATAGTGCTTCCATTCGGTAGGACATCATCAAAGCCCGTGCTTTTGATATGGCCTTGTCCGGTACTTTCGCTGAGATATTTTCCTGCATTTTTTTGGCGATCAGGATTTTCGCAGAATAAGAACCGCTTGGAAACTTATTCTCTTATGCGGTAAAGGTAAATCGATCCGCCAATGATCTTTTCGGGCTTGAGGTCGCGATAGGCCGCGAATTCATTGTGATTGGAAATGACGGAACCATTTAGGAAGCTGGTCCCCACAGCCACATAACGGGTCGGCGACAGCTTGGGATTGTCGGGGGCGCTTCCCAAGAGCTTGATCCCATATTTCTCCAACATTTCGTAGCCCCACGCCGCGGCGCATACTTCGTTTTCGCCGCGCTCGCGCAGATATTGCGCCAGGCCCTTTATATCATCGCCCCACTCGACGTTTGAGTCTGACAGATAGTACCAGTGCGGACCACGCGACGCGAGCAGATTCATATACGTCATATAATCGGGATACGCCCTGACGGCGACCACGCTCATCCAAAAGAACAGGAACAAGACCACCGCAATCATCAGTGGGCGCCATCTCCGCCAAGCGAGAACTGAATCCAACAATGCTCCGCTTAAAATAAAAAGGAACGGATAGGCGGGAAGAAAGTGCCTGATACCTATATTGATCGAACTCATCATCGATAACGCGACAAAAGAAAAGAGCGGCACTATTAAAACCAGCAGACGTTCCTCACGTCTTTGACAAAAAATCCAAAGCGCCCAAATAGTGGAAACCAGCGACAAGAACAGAAAAGCAACGCTGGTTTTCAGGGAAAAAGCGACTGGGAAGTAGTACCACCACCCGTTCTTGGCATACGTGCCCAACAAGCCAGCCGGTGACCTTTGCGCATCGAGAAAAAAGACTCGGACGAGACCATTTATGAAATCACCGGGAACGATGTACTGCAAGGCAACGTAGCTTTGCGCCATGAGACCTCGTGGCGCCTCGTCACCACTCCCGAGACCGCCCGTTACGCTAAGCACCGTGGCGTACGACACGGGAGGGCGGTGATAAAAGAAGTACGCAGCATTAAGGACCACGATCAGAGTTGCAATCGCGATAACCATTTGTGCCGCAACCAACCCGCGTCTTTGTCCGAGCTTGGGAGCGAAGACGAAAAGACCAAGCAGTGGCAGAACTACAAAGGGCGCCAGCGCCACCATCGAGAATTTTGTCGCCAGCGCCAGCCCGGCACTGAGTCCAACATATAACGCAGTTCGAGCGCTGGGCGTTTGCAAATAGAAATACAATGCAAAGGAGAACAACAGATAGGTGAGCGCCGAAGGAAGGTCGGTCTGCACTATTCTGCCATGCGCCAGCACGGTAGGTTCGAGCGTATAAAGCGCTACTGCCAACACTGCAGCGCGCGGTCCAAAGAGGTGCCGCGCAAAAACGAAGATCAAGACTCCGAGGATTAACGCGATCCCAATCATCGGGACGCGTGGCCAAAAAGTTAACCGTTCGTACTGCGCCTCATTAGCCTGCCAGAAAACCTCGGCTACGTGATAGTCCCAATATCTTCGCGAGGGATCCAAAAGCGGCGCCTGCGTGTTCGTAAAGAGAAGCGGAAGCGCCGCTAGCATCTTGACCAGCGGGGGGTGCTCAATGTTAATCCGAAACTCTCGGTGGAGGTCGTAGTAACCCGCGGGTATATGGATAGTCTCATCGATAGTGAGGCTCTTCTTTGGCAACACTGATAAAAAGTTCAACCCCATGACCGCGAGAAGCAACGCACAAAACAACTCGGTTCGGTAACGCCAGGCCCGCACACGCAATCGTGAGACTATGCTTGGTGATGGCTTGGCTGACGTGGTTGTCAAGAGGTTTTCAGTTGCAATCAGAAGGTTTTGCCACGCGGAAAAAACCGCCATCTATTAACCGACGCACGAGCGCGATCTTGCTGTGCTCGCTTAAACTGCCGGGAATGTCTCTCACAAGGAAGCTCGGATTCTCCGACGCGAAACGAATTGCCGGCTCGAAATGTTGCGGCAACGAAATGTCTCCATGAGAAGCAGTCAATCGAACGACATCGCCGTTCTTCACGAACCTGCACAGCAATCCTGGCCGGCGCTCGACAAGGGTTTCCAAATCGACCTCTGCCGAACCGTTATGAGCAATTGAACCTTCGCCGAGCCCTTGTTGGTTCCAGATAATACTTGCGTTTATCTCTTCTACAGCCCTTGTAACATCGGCGCGCTTCGCGAATTCCTGTAGCCTCTCGTCAAACTCTCTTTTAACCGAGGGATCGGTCGACCTACCGAGGAAACCTAAGGGGATTGCCCTTCTCAATCGAGCATCTTTATATCCGAGCTGGCCCAGTGCCACGGAAATCAGATCGACCCAGGTAACAGGATAAATACCGATCGTAACATGCGCGGAAGTGGAATCTGGAGACCATGCTTCGTGCACGAATCCTCTTGGCAGATACAAGAAATCGCCGGGCTCGAGTACAAACTCGTCGAGCGGCTCGTTGGCTTCATACTCCGCAACCACGTCGCGCACGATCGGCCCTTCGCGGTAGTGTATGGCGCCACCCGACTTTTCAAACTTCATTAGCGGCACATGCTCGAGCGGAAGCTCGATTGGCGATCCAAATACGCGCCAGTTCTTACGGCCGGCTATCTGTAGAATCGCGGTATCGTGAAGGTCGTAATGTCGATCGAGGGCGTGCGAGTTTGCCGGAGTACAGTAAAGGTTCGCCCAGATAGGAAAACCGAACAGCTCCTGAGTTCGCATGCAGAGATTCCAGAGGGGTTTCCACTAACGATTGACTCCACGAATTCTGACCGACGCGCCGCGCCGGTAAGCTTGATAAACCGCCGCCGCAGGTCTTTCGCTCGCTCCTTCGCTACTTTTAGAATCGTGAATCACATCCACGCCTCCCCGATCAAGTAGACATGCAACCGTGAGCATGTAGTCGATATCGTCACCGGAAACCAGGGGCGCGTAATAGTCACATTGTTTTCTCGAGATACGAAGCGGTTTCGTTTCCCAGAATTCGGAGAAAAACCGTTCGGCCAGTATCGGCGCAATCAAAGAATCGAAATTAAATTCGGACATCCTAAGCTCCTTCACCTCGGATAAGGACAATTCAATCGCGCTTCGGCCTCATGGTTGACTGAGCTTCAACGTATAATAATCAGTCTGGCCAACTTGCTCCCAGCCGGGCAGCGTGACGTTCTCAGGCACCCGCGTCGCTATTACCGCCTTCGCGCCGGTCTTTGCAAAAGCATCAATCACCTCGCGTCGGCGCGAATCATCTGCAGCCGCGAACGTGCCGGCATCCGTATTCGGCAACTCGGCGACGATGTGGACGCGAGCCAAACGCGCCCAATGCACAACGGGCAGCCAACGGGAATCGAAATTGACCATGCCGACTGGATCTCCAGGCTGTATGCCCTTTCTTCCTAAAGCATCCGCCACTTCAAGATAGACCTTGGTGTTATCGCGCTCGCTCCCCGGCATCTTTGTGAACGAACTGTAGAATGCATCCATCGATCTCGCAATCGCCGCAAGCAATACTAGCGATACGACGGGCACGATTACCCAGGCTATCAGTTTCTTTCTGGCGCTGAGATTTCCGGGCCCACTCGTACCGCTCCTCTGATTCTTGCGCGCAGGAAGCTTCAGCGTAGAAAACAATCCCAACCAAAAACTGGTAATGAACGGTGCAATGTATCTCGGCTCGACGTGAACCGGCAAATACAGCGCGAATGCCGCGATCGATAGGACGATCAGGCCCCACTCCTTTGATAGTTCCTTTAACCACCGGCGGCGTCCGACGTAGAGCAGAAGTAAAAAGCCAGCGAGGAGAATGAGCTGCGAGTTATGAGTTAAAATCTCGAAGTACATTCTCGCATTCGCCATGAGCGCGGTCGTTTGTTGCCTTCGATCAAGCCGTGGCGTGACGCCTTCATACCAGTAGGATGGATCGTACCAGGGCGCGTACGTGACATTCATCGGAGTCCCAAATTCGTAGATCGATGGATTATCCAGGATTTTTCTGGTCGGATGCGCGGGGACGCCGAAGCGAGTGTCGCCTCCCTGCCAATGGAAGAACGGAATTCTGTTTACATGCCACAAATAGTTCAGCCTGCCACTTTCTCCAAAGGTGAGGCGACCTTTGGACGCCGACAGCGCGACAATAAAGGGACCAGCCGCCAGCACGAGACCGAGTACCATCACCATCACCCGCGGCGCAGCACTTCGCAGAACTCCAACCCAAAAGATTCCGACCAACAGAAAGACGACCGAAAGCGGAAGCATCGGCGCCTTTGCCAGGTAACCGATTCCCAGAATCAATCCCAGAATGAAAAAGGACCACCGCGATTGGGCGCCCCTGCTTATTCGCAGAACTTGGGCCAGAGCGAGATAAACAAAAACAGAAACGAGCATGTCGGGCGCCGTCGCACCCAGCGTAATCAGCCCCAGCGAAGACCATACGAAAAGCGCATAACCCAATAATTGCCACGCCCACTCCGGCAGCGCAACGGTATGTTCATCAATTCGCGAGAGCGCTCGTTCTCTTCGAACGCGGATTAGTTCCTTTAAGAAAAAATCGAAAGCCATAAGCGCGCAGAGGTAAATTGCGTAGTTGACGAGATGGACCAGAGGAAACTCAAACGATGCTGAAGGTTTAAGGATTCTAAGTGCCAGGCCCAGCGGCAGGGAGTAGAGCGGACTCCAGAGACCATTGATAGCGGTGGCCCAATCACCACGAAAGAAAGCGTCTCCCATGTCGAGGTAGGAAACACCCATGGGATTCAGGGTATTCCGAGTAGTCCAGCAATCCAGCCCGCCGAGGAGCGTTGCAAGCAAAAGAAATGGCAGCCGAGCGTGTCTGGAGAGATTCAAGGCGCTTTAGTCAAACCTAATTCTTCGGCTCGCAATCCAGGCCCACGGCTGGCTGGTCGGTTGGGCTGACAAAGAATCTTCTCACCGGATTCCGACGCTTTCGTTTTTCAGAAGTGAGATCGCGTAATCGTGTCGTCTCAGTTTTTCCGGATAACTCATTAAGTCCAGCATGATCGCAAACAGATTGGCGTGAACCGTTCGAAAACCGAACTGGATAAATTATAGTGTGCTTCACTGAATTCACGAATCGATGGAAGGGTCCATTTCGCAAGCTGGGGAACTCCGGTCAGAAGCAGGGAGTCAAAACCTCGCCCGACTGCTTAGGTCCTCAGAAGGGGCGTCAATAGTTCCTCGGCGGATGAGGGTGTAAGCAAGATGTCCGACCCAACGGACAACGAAAAACTTCTACACTGGCTCGCCAGGCGATTCAGCAGCCGCAAATGATCGCGTGCTGTTACCTTATCATAACTTGCCCATGGGTTGAATCTGATTAGCCGCGTCATAGCTTCGCTAGAACTGAGAACCATTGCGGTGCTTCGGGATTCGTTCGTAATCGAGGTGAATAGCAACACCTTTGGAATACATGACTGGGTCCACTTGCCCGGAAACGCGATCTTAGGCTCAAGACGGCGCTTTGAAGGATCCGACTGCATTCGCTGGCCGAGCGCACTGTTTGCACCGCTCAGCCGACACGCGGCCAACGTCTTATCCGACACCGCGAAGAATCTGCGAATTCCCCGCGCGGTCACGGTTCCTTCGTCGTCGTTTAGGACCAGCGCGTCATCCGTTAAATAGGACCAACCTCGCGAGGCGAGAAGAGATGTCAAAGTGGTCTTCCCGCTCCCCGATCCGCCGATGATTAGCACCGGGGTCTTGTCTCTGGGCTCCAGCACTCCACCACCGTGTAGCTGGTAAAGTCCGGCGCGTCTGAAGGAGGTTTCCAGCGCATATGAGATCACATTCGCCAACGATTCTGTCTGGCGCGCGGCGGGCATATTCCTTATCCAAATTTCCAGATTACCACCACTGACGACTATGACAGAATCCTTTATCGCCAAATAGTATTTCTCTCCGTCAGTATGACACTGCCCGAAAGGTATTTCGAAGGTATAGAGCCCTTTGGGAATGGAGGGAGGAATGCTCTGCGCGGAAATCTGAATGGTGTGCGCTGAATCTCTCCCGGAATTGGAGAGGTTCAGCGAGAACTGATAATCGCGGAGAACGAGGGAAACAAGTCTCTCGATTTCCTCGTCGTCGGTCGCTATGCAAAAAGAACGACCGGCGAT
>Ga0066699_10000499_pt1 | contig 11504 bp, 8 predicted proteins | sample GraSoiAngelo_148_FD_66455 | JGI IMG/M metagenome (GOLD analysis project Ga0066699, IMG submission 66455) | Grasslands soil microbial communities from the Angelo Coastal Reserve, California, USA - 14_1009_09_20cm | ecosystem: Environmental > Terrestrial > Soil > Grasslands | place: USA... | reverse complement strand
GTCGGCGTCCGTCCCGTCGGGAGGAAACGGGAGGATGATCCGGACCCGCGTCGCGCTCTTTGCGGCCGCGGTCATCGTTGCGCGGATCGCGAGACGCTCCCGTTCGTCGATCGCGCACCCATCGGTGGGTTCCTCCGGACCGCGCGGCTTGCCCCAGTTCAGGAAGGTCTGCACCTGCAGCTCGTCGAAGCCAATGTCCTCGACGTGGCGGATCACGGCCGGGAACTCGGAGTAGCTCTGACGCGTGAGGACGAAGACGGCGCGCAGCAGCGGCTTGGCACTGCTGCCGCGGATCGCCACCATGCGCCGCGCGCGCGCCAGCAGCTGATCGTGCAGGTCGCGGCCGGAGTAGGACTCAAACGCCTCGCGCGACCCGGCGGACATCGAGATTCTGAGCTCGTCGAGCTGGTGCTCGACGAAGCCTCTCATCTGGTCGTCGGTCGCGACGGTGAAGTTCGTATTGAAGTACACGTAGAGACCGCGCGTCTTCGCGAAGGCAATGAGGTCGACGAGCCCGCGATGCAGCGTCGGCTCGCCAAGGCCGTGCAGCGCCAGCTTCGTGCCGGGCTGCAGCTGGGAGACGATCTCGCGGAAGCGATCGCCGGGCATATCGCGATACAGGTTGCGCATCGCGTTGTCGCAGAAGTGGCATTTCAGATTGCACTTCACCGTGAGCTCGACATAGACGTACTTGAGCGCGGACAGCTCGACGCCGGGACCGACCGGCGCCACGCTCACCGGCAACACACTCACCGTGCTCATGATCGGTCCACCTTTTTCATGCGCATCAGATCGCGCACGGTGAACAGCTGCTCATCGTCGCCACCCTCGATCGGGTGAAACGGGTGCAGCAGGTTGTGCAGGGAAATGTTGCGCGGCCGCAGCATGCAGCGTTCGCATTCGCAGCTCGCGAGCCGGTCGCTCGCGGCGGGCAGCGCCTTGGCCGCCAGCCGGAACTCGCTGTACGCCGTCGATGCCCAGATCTGGCGGAAGCTCCGATGGGCCGACACCCGATCGATCGGCTTCGCGCACTGGCAGCAAGGCATGACCGACCCGTTGGCCAGCACGTTGGTGAAGTACCACCCGACGTAGCACGGCACGACCGGCGGTCCCTTGATGTCGTCCTCGAGATACGTCGGCACGATGGCCGCCAGCGTGGACAGATTCGTCGCCACGCCGAGCGCGGCCGCCGTCGCTTTCGCCTGCGGGATCGACGCCAGCAGCGCTCGATACTGCGCATCGCTCAGCGCGAGGTCGCGCGTTCCCCCGTGCACGACGGTGTGGACGAACATCGCCTCGTCGGCGCCGGCTTCGCTGACAACCCGCACCATCGCCTCGACCTCGAAGTAGTTCTTCGAGCCGATGACGAATGACAGCCGTATGTGCGGCTGCGTCTGTCCCGCGCCGCCGCGCGCGTTCGACAGATAGCGCAGATTCGTTATTACTCTGCGAAAGTTGTCGGGGGTCTCGGTGACATGAATGTTCGGGTACGTCTCCGGTGTGCCGGCGTTCAGCGAAACGTTGAGCCGATCGAGCCCCAGGGCGACGAAACGGTCCGCAATGTCGGGAGAGAGCTTGGATGCGTTCGTGCAGAGCACGAGGAGCATCCCACGCGCCTTGGCGTGGGCGACGATGTCGACGACCGCGGGATTCAGCAGCGGCTCGCCGCGGCCGACGAGGTCGATGCGCCGTGTGCCGAGCGCGTGCAAGTCGTCGACGATGGTGCGGAACGTGGCCAGCGACATCAGCCCGGGCCGCTCGTACCCGAACCGCTCCGCGGTCGCCTCGCTGTGACGCTCCTCGGGAGGATGGTCCCAGCACATCACGCAGCGGTGATTGCATGGATCGCAGATGCCGATCTGCGCGTGGAGCGGTCCGACCGGCGCGCGCCCGCGGGTCAGGCCGAGACTCCCACCGGCAATGCCGGCGTACTGCTTCAGGCGTCGCGTCGCGTTCGACATCGAAAGGGCTCAAAATCAGCAACCACGATGCCGCGGCGATCTGGATGTCGAGGCTCGAAAACGGGACGCGACGGGCGCGATCGGGTTGTTCAGCGCGGGCATGCGGCGTCGGCCGGCGCAAGTTCTGAGCGGAGCCGGACAAAGTGTCTGGCTGCCGGCAGATTCCGTCGAGCTGGCGGCCTGACCGCCGGAAAGCGACTTCGGGGAAGATATAAGGAGAGATGCGAAACCGTATGCTCCGCAACAGGGCGAGGATGCTCTGCACCGTCGCGGCGATCGTCGCCGCGAGCGTCTACGCATCGTCCCAGACGGCTGATTTTGGCCCCACGTTCGTCGGACTGCCGCTCAGTCAATTCCGCGGCATGACCCGGGTAGACCAGGCGTTCAATCTCATGCAGTCCGCCGGCGCGAACTTCACCGAAATTCGTACGACGTGGGCGCAGCTCGAACCATCGCCGGGCAAAGTCAATTTTGCGGTTCAACCGTTCCCGCTGTTCGAAAGCGTGCGCAAGACGTATCCGGCCCTGTTCGGGAGCGTCGCGGTGAACATCGAGGTGGTGGTCACCGCGAACCGGAGCATGCCCGAGGATCTGGCGCTCAGGAACTTCAGTGATCCGGTCGTCCTCGATCGATTCACCCAGCTGCTCGGCAAGCTCGCCGAGTACAACAGGAAATTTCCAATCAACTACGTCATCATCGGCCACGAAGCCGATGTGTATCTGAGTCTTCACCCGACGGAAGTGGGCGCATTCGAAGACTTCTATGCGCACGCCGTCGAGACCGTTCACCGCCTGATGCCGGGTGTCGAGGTAGGTACCAGCATGACCCATACGCTGGTCACGCAGAACCCCACGCTCGTCGACAGGATTGCTCAATATAGCGACCTGCTGGTCTACACCTACTATCCTGTCGATGCGTCGTGGCAGATGCGACCGCTCACCGAGGTGCCTGACGATATGCAGTCCCTGGCGGCGCATGCCCAGGGGAAAAGCTTCGGGCTGCTTGAAGTCGGGTACTCCGTCCACGGGTTGAATGGAGGGTCCGAGCAGAATCAGGCGCAATTCGTACAGACCCTCTTTCAAAGCCTCGAACCCTATCGCAGCTCCGGGCAACTGAGGTTCCTGCAGTACTGGATGCTGTTCGACTTCCCGCCCGAACAGGCGTTTCAAGTGGCGCAGGCGCAGGGCCACGCCGATCCCGCCGTCGTGGCCTTCTTGTCCTCCCTTGGCCTTCGGCGGTACGACGCCGGCGGAGCCAAGCGCGCGGGCTGGGATGTATTCAGCTCGATGGCGAGCACGTGGACAGCCCGCCAGCTACCGCTGCAGCGGCCCTGACGGGCTGCTGTTCGCCGGGACTTGCCGGACTGCGCGTCGCATGCTGGTGGATGACCAGGACGAGGCCACACAGCGTCCACCACTGAGTGCTCACGGCTGGTCCATAGAAGAGGTCGTCGAACCAGTGAACAGTAGACCCCACGATGCCCGAGCACAGCCCGATCGCCATCGCTGTCAGCAACGCGTCGTTGCTCCACATCGATCGATAGGCGAGAACGGCAATCCATGCGAAGAAGGAAAGATAGAGCACAAGACCGACCAGACCGGTCTCGATGGCCAGCCGGAGGTAGTGATTGTGGATGGGCATCGCCGCGAAGACTCCGCCGTAGTCGTACTTTGACAACGACACGTTGAAATTGTTCGCGCCGACGCCGACGATCGGATTTTTCGCCAGGATTTGCAACCCGTAGCGCATGTGCTTCAGCCGCAGGTCGTAGAATCCAGGCCGCGTCGTGAAGTAGTAGTAGAAAACAGGTACTGATGCCGCCAGCATGACGAGCCCGGCGGTGACGAGCGCCACCAGCGCCTTGCGGCTCATCAACCCGCGCGCTGCCATCAGCAGGGGCACTAATCCCAGACCCACCATCGCGCTCAACAGGCCGCCACGCGAGAACGTGAAATACAAGCCGGCGAATCCGGCGCCGAAAGCCAGCAGACCAAGAGCGCGATAGACCATCCCGGGAGCGAGCAGCGCGCCGGCCATCGCCAGCGGAATCAGCGGCACCAGGTACTTTGCCGTTTCGTTGCCGACGCCGATTGTGCCCGAGCCTCGAAGCTCGCTTCCGGTCTCATACACGTAACCCTCGCCGGCGTGTCGTGCGAAGCTCTTCGATTGTCTCGTCTCCCGCGCGCCAAACAAATCGCCGTAGAAGTTGGAGCCGAGCTGGAACTTGTACGAGGTGATCACGAGAACGCCCTGCGCCAGAAGACATATCAGCAGGGCGGCGAACACCATCGTGACGGCTTTGCGGCTGAGCGCCGCGTTTGCGAACCAGAGCACCAGACCGACGTACTTCGCTTCATAAAAGAGCCACGCCAGCGCGAGATCCGGCGCACGGGCGGTGAGAGACGTCAGGAGGCACCAGAGGACGAACGCCACCGCCAGCAGCAGCCCCCGGGGCACATGGACCCTCTTGCGCTCGCGAACGATCTCACCGAGCCAGAACGCGAGGAGCACGAGCAGCGGCAAATCCGACAGGTGCAGGAAAGGCACCACGATCTCGTTCACGAACAGCCTGTGGGACCTCATCAGCCGATCGATGTCGTCCGGAGTGAAGAAGAACATCTTGGTGATGTTGATCGGGATCGCCACGAGGAAGATGAGAAGCCAGTAGAGTTTTGCGTCCTTCGCCACGAATGATCCGGCGATGACCGTGAGACCGACGAGAAAGAGTGCGGTCCAGACGTACGACACCTGCAACAGGCCAAAGGCCAGCGCCGTCCCTGCCGCGGCCGTCGCCAGCACGGCCAGCGGCGTGGGCGAGCCGGGCCTCGCGACAGAGACGGACGGATACATGTCGAACGTCAACGGCGGCCGCTGTTCCCGGTTTCGGACGGTGCGATGGGGATGGTGCGCTGGCCCGGCAGGATGCCGAGCGCGCCAAAGATCATTCGGCCGTCTGTCGCCTTCAGTCGCGAGAACAACCCCGGCGCGGCACGGTGGGCACGGCGTCGGAATGACGAGGGGCCGTGCAGAAAATCCGCATGGTCGTTCAGGATGACACCGCTCAGACGCGCGCGATTGCGGTCGAGGAGCGCTCGTGCCTCCTTCAGGTGGCGTTCGCGCGAATAGCCCGAGCGGACCGTGAGGATCACGTCGTCGGCGGCGGCGGCCAGCAGGTTGGCGCCCGAATCGGTCAACAGCGGTGGGCAATCGACGATGACCTCGTCGTATCCACTGCACCGAAGCGCCTCCATCAGCCGGGCGACCGACGCCGGAGTGTAGCGGCCCATGCTCTGCGTGTCACTGGTTCCGGCGGCAACGATGTCGACGCCGTTCGCGGCGGGCTGTGTCACTCTGGCGACGGCATCCGCGCCGGTTCGCCCGGGACAGGCCTGGGATTCGCTCAGCAGGTCAACGATGCCGGGTTCGCGGTCGACGTGGAATATCGCGTGGAGCGACGCGCGCCCGAGGTGCGCATCGACGGCCAGCACGCGATGACCCTCGCGGGCCAGAACCACGGCAAGACCTGACGCAACGAAGCTCTTCCCCTCCAGGGGCACGGCGCTGCTGACGGCGATGACGCGAGCGCCCGCCTGCGGGCGCGACGAGAAGGACTGCGACACCAGATGAAAGGCCTCGGCGAGCGGTGAACCGTCTCCCTGCACGTCCTGGAATTTTCGATTGGTCTGCCACGCCCGTTTCAGGACCGCGTCCAGGCGGTGCGCCTCCGGCGTGTCATGTTCGGTCCGGAACTCGAGCGCCCACCGCGATCCCCGCCCTTCGACCTGACGGACAACGGCCGGAACACCCAACCATCGATGACCCCACCACACGCGGACCCGGAATTCGGCGGTCACGGCGGTGCCGGGCGGCACCGATGGAAGCTCGCCCCAGCAGTGCAGTCCATCACGGCCCAGATCGATGAGGGTTGCGGCAAACGTCTCGCGCGCACGTGCCGACGTTCCACACAGACGCAGCCGCAGCGGCATCGGGGTCACTGGTGGCTCCACATGTCGTGGTCTCCTCCTCGCCAGAGGAGACCCGAGCCGGTCGTCCCATTGCCGACGATCGCACCGGTGCTCACGGCCACAGCGGATGTGGGCAGCGTGACGAGGACCGGCATCCCGGCGACCTGCTCCGCGTCTTCCCGGCTGCGAATGCGCGGGTCGACGTAATCCCACATCAGCACGAGGCAGAGCGCGAGGAGAAACCCGGTCGCGAGCCCTCCAACCGTGTAATAGAGCTTGATGGGACCGATGGGATACACGGGTGGGATGGCGTCGTTGAGGGCGCGGATTTCGCTGATTTCCCGGGCGGCGGCGAGGCGCGCCTGCGCGTACTCGCGGTTCAGGAGCTTGTATTCGTCCTCCCTCACCTGCACGTCGAGATCGAGCCGCGCACGCTCGGCCTGCTTGTCGGTAAAGACCGCGACTTCACGCTGATATCGGCGAAGCGTCTCGTCCAGCGATTGCCGGCGCGCCTCGAGCGCATCGCGCGTCGCCTTCCTGTCGAGCAGCTTTCCATACAGGTTCTGGTACACAGGATTCTTGCTGGAGCTGTCTTGCGAGCGAACCTGTTCCGGCTCCTCCGCAATGCGGCGCTTCGCCTCCGCAATGCGCGCGGCCAGCGCCTTGACGTCGGGATGGGCGGGCGCGTGCGTCTCCAGCAGACTGGCCATCTGCACTTCGTCCTTCGCCAGTTCGGTCTGCAGCGCGTCGCGCACGGGATTGGCGGTCATGATGGTGCCGGCGTGGACGTCCTCGCTCACACCCGCGATGGACGCTTCGAGGCTGGCCAGCTCGCGGCCGGCTTCCCGGAAGTCCTTGTTCGCCTCCTCGTAGGAAACACGGAAATCAGCCGACGCTTTCAACATCAGCTCGATCTGTTGATCCAGCGACGTCGCTTTGCTGGTCGTCTCGAAATTCTGCAGGCGGCGGCGTGCCTGCGAGATCTCGCCGTCGAGGATCCCCAGACGCTCCCGGAGAAATCCCGCGCTCGTCCCCTGCTCGTTCCGCTGCGCCTCGCCGGTGTAGTCGATGAACACCTTGCCGGCGGTGTCGGCGATGAGAGCGGCGATGTTCGGATCCTTGTACCTCGCCGTCAGCTTGAACAGATAGGTCGACTCGACCGGTGTCGCCTTGAGCGCACCCAGCACCTGCCTGACGGCCGCGGTATGCGCATCCTCCAGTTCCACGCGTCCGAAGCGAACGAAGTCCCACGTATATTTGACGGCCAGCTTGATCCTGTCGCGCGCGTCGTGATACGCGCGAATCCACCAGCGCGGATCGGGCGGCGTCTTCAGTGTGTCGAGGTGGAGAATATCGACGACGCGCGTCGCCACGGCCGGACTGGTCATGATCCCCGCGTACGTTTCCGAAATCGTCTCGGGCGGATTGTTGTAGCTGGCCGGGAAGTCCAGCAGCTCCTTCGAGGTGGGAGTGAAATTGGATTGCTCCTGCGGACGGATCAGGATGTCGATCGCTGCTTCATAGTTCTCCGAGAGAATGTAGGTCGTCAGCAGCCCACCGATGCCGGCCAGCAGCGTGACGGACAAGATGAATCCGAAGTAGGCCCGCAATACCTGCAGTAGATAGCGAATCTCCATCTTGATCTCTCGTGCCTCACTGAATCGCGTTGGTGAGGCGGAGTCGATGATTGGTCGGATCCGGATCGAACTGATCGCCAGTCACCGTCACTTCTCCCACGGCGGGCGTCAGCGTCGACGCCACACGGTAGGTCACGGAGAGCCAGGCAGAGGCCTGGAACGGCGACAAGCTGCCGACCTGGCAGATCACGTCGCGATCAGCAGGCGTGCATCCGGGCGAAACGCTCTCGACGATCGCTTGTGTGGGAGTCTTGAACCGCACTGACACGCCTGTCGCGGCGTCCGGTCCCGCGTTTCCCGCCTGCACGGTGTAGGTGAACGACCCGGCGGCACTGACCGGGTCGGGTGCAGTCCAGCCAACCAGTTGCAGATCCGTCACGGCCGGAGGCGGGACGCCGTCGATGATGACCTGTCCGCTGGCGACAGTGGTGACGGACGGCAGCACGCCAGGCGCCACGAACGGGTTGCACAGCGGCACTCCGCTGCTGGTCAGGCCGGTGGACCAGTCGCACGGCCGGACGCTTCCACTGGTCTCCAGTTGTCCACCGAAGACGCTCACGGTCGACGCATCGTTTGCCGCGAGCGGTGAGCCGGTCACGATCGAGTCATGTACCTCGATGTGGCCACCCGCGTTCGCGAAGATGAGCTGCGAGGAGATGCTCGAATCCCGCACGACGACACTGCTGCCGGGACCATTCGAACCGAGGACCGCCCACTGAAGCACCGACGTCTGTACCTCCACGTTTCCACTCCACGAGGCGACCTCGTTCAGGATGCTGTCGCGGATGGTGACCAATCCCGGACCCGCGCTGACCCAGACGCTCCATCCGACCGGATCGAGCTCGACATTCTGGAGGACCAGTGACCGGCCTTGATGCGTGAGCTGGGTGAAGGCCTGGTAGCCGGGGCGAAGGCCGCTGATGGTCTGCGGCGTGAACACGGCGTTCAGGGAATATCCGATCGAAATCTCTCCCGATCCGTCGGGCGGTCCTTTGCCTGTGCCGACGATCGTCACCTGCGACCAGGGTCGGGAATTGACCCCGAGTCTCACGAGCGAATCGACGATGGCGACGTCGTAGCCGATGCCGACGACGCCCGGCGTGCTGCGGCCGAAGTTCCAGGAATACGGGCCGGCGCTCTGGTCCGGCAGCGTCAGCGTCGCGCGCGCGCCGATATCGAACGGCAGCCAGAGCGTCGTGTCGGTACCTCCTGCCACGCGCACGGAGGCCTGATTCTCCACGAAGATCTCGCTCGGAAAGTTCTGTGACCGGGTGACGACAATCTGGGCGGTGTTGATCGCCCTGGCGAGAAAGAAGCTGGTTGCCGTCGGCAGCGCCGAGTCGGTCACCCAGAGCTTGGAGGAATTCCGCGCGAGGTAGGCCATGAAGTAGTTGGCATCCGTTTTCTCGCTCGAGCGGAACTGGACCTTGTTGAACCACAGCAGAGCGGTGCCGAGCGTCGTCATCGACCACTGGGTGCTGAAGCTGTTGTCGACGATGAACTCAGTGCTCTGGACGTAGACGATCGCGCTGTCGCCCGCCGTCAGGTTGCCTCTCAGGACGAATCGCGCGTCCCTGATGGTCAGCAGGCTCGCGCCCTGCAACGTGATGTCACCCTCCACGGTGCACGCGCCCGTAATGGTGAGCGATTGCCCGTTCAGCAGCGTGAAGCCCCTGGTGGGGCATGAATCGGCGGCGAACGACGCCGCAGGGAATCCGATCGTGCCCGCGCATGCGGCGGCGAGCAGCTGCATGGCCATCCACGCCGCGGGCGTGTGGGTGTGTCTCCCGCCGATTGACGTCATGACACCCAGGACTCAACCCAACGGCGGCCAGTACGCCCGATAGACCGAGTCGTGCCATTGGTCGCGTCCGCGCAGCGTGAACACCGGGCTGTGCGCCACCGCGTATGCGACGGGGATCGACAGGTCCGGACGGCGGATGTTGCGCGAGACGTTGTTGACGTAGACGCGGCCATTGGTCTCCCTCGCGTGCTTCTGGGCGATCTCGCGCGCGCTGTATCCCGACGTGAAGAAGACCTCGCTGCCGTCCTCCGCCAGCGTGGCCGTGATCGTATCGAGCTGGGCCAGGTCCCCGGCATCGGTTCCCCGGTCCACCAGGCTGCACCGATAACACTTGTGTCCAAGAGTCGCCACGACTCACCTCCCTCGCATGCTGCGCGATCAATGTTCGTCGAGGACTTCGCGTCCGAGCGCGGTGTCACCGAGGTGCAGGATGGATATCTCCGGACGATCCTTGAAGGGAATGGTGTAATGCGTGATGTCTTTCCGCTTCAGCACCGCCGAGAGGGCATCGTCGAGGTCCCACATGCGCCGCTCGTTCTCGGGATCCATCCAGCGATCGGCGTCCATGCTCTCGACCATCTTCACCAGCTCGGCGTACAACGGCGACGCCTCGTTCTCGAGATAGACGTTCATCCACCACCAGAAGACCAGGCGGACCTTGTCGATCCACAGCCGGTCGTCGTCCGCCCATTTCAGCTTCGTGTCGTGGATGAAGTTGTGGTAGTGCCGCGTCTCGTCGATCAGATCGAGCTTTTTCGCGATCTCGTGGTACTCGGTCCCCGGATAGGGATAGCCGAGCGAGACCTTCAGCCCGTCGGGCAGCAGCTTGGCATTGAGCTCCAGCGTCTTCTTCATCTCGTCGCGGGTTTCGCCGGGATTGGCGAGAATGTTGAACGCGAACGTCCGCAGCCCGATCTCGCGGCAGGTGCGGAACACTTCCGCCGTCTTGGTCTCGGAGAAGTCGCGTTTGAGCACCTCGCGCTTGATGCGCGTCGTGGCGGTCTCGACGCCGAAGCGCACCAGCTCGCAGTTGCTCTCCTTCATCACCTCCAGCATTTCGCGGTCGACGTCGAGCACGGTCGTGTTGCAGACGTAGGGGATGCCGATCTCCCGCTTGTAGCGCGGGAGAAACTCCTTCATGTATTCCTGATTCATCGTGAACGTGTCGTCGTTGAAGGAGAAAGCGGTCACGCAGTCGTACTTGTTCACGATGGCCTTGAGCTCGGCGAGCATGTCGTCGATGCCGCGCAGCCGCAGATAGCCGAGGTCGTCGTTGCTCGACGTCTTGGTGCCGAACGACTTCTGCAGCACTTTGGCGACGCCGTTGTTGTGGCAGTAGGTGCAGCGGTATGGACAGCCACGGTTCATGTAGACGTTCACCCAGCCGCGGCGATTCTCGGTAATGCGCTTGAACTGCCACCCTTCGAGGTCCATCCACGGAATGCAGGTGATGTTCTTGAGACGTCGCGCCGGATTGGCGATGATGTCGCCATTGCTGCGCGCCCAGACATTCGGAATGCGCGTGGTGTCGCTCCGGTACTCGAGTGCCTTCACCAGGTCGAGAATCGAGTCGTCGCCTTCGCCGACGTTGGCGAAGTCGATCGCCGGGTTGTCACGCATCACCGTCTGCGTGTTGAGCGTCGTGTGGATGCCGCCGAAGAGAATCGGCGTGTCGAGATCGTCCTTCAGGCGGCGGGCGAGCTGCCGCATCTCCGGATAGTGGTTGGCGCCGGTCGAGAAGGCGATCAGATCGGGATCGAAGTCGCGGACGTGTCCTGAGACCGTGTCCAGATCGAAGGGGTTATCCAGCCACTCGCAGATGTGCTCGACGCGGGTTTCGTGGCCCGCGTGCTTCAACGCACCGGACAGGTACGACACTCCCACGCTGAGACCGAGGGGGCAGTCGAAATTGGGCCATATGAACTGCACTCGCATGGGCTCTCCTTCAGCGGGACACGTCCCTGGTCAGCGCGCGCCTTCTCGTTTCCACAAGACGGGAATCGTTCTCACGAGGATTTCGAGATCGAGCGCCAGGGACCGGTTGCGGACGTACTCCAAATCGAAGCGGTTCGTCTGCTCGAATGTCAGCAGCCCGCGCCCGCGGATCTGCGCGAGACCCGTCACGCCGGGCTTGACG
>Ga0066699_10000490_pt1 | contig 11566 bp, 12 predicted proteins | sample GraSoiAngelo_148_FD_66455 | JGI IMG/M metagenome (GOLD analysis project Ga0066699, IMG submission 66455) | Grasslands soil microbial communities from the Angelo Coastal Reserve, California, USA - 14_1009_09_20cm | ecosystem: Environmental > Terrestrial > Soil > Grasslands | place: USA... | reverse complement strand
ATACAGGCCTTCTCGAGCACCGCCAAAGTGAAGGCGCTGCTGGCCGGCGCTCGCGACGCCGTCGGCGAGATCACCGTCGGCTTGCCCGGCGGTGTAAGCGTCACCGTCAAGCCGGGCATAGCTCGCGTCCCCTCCATCCTCGAGGATCGAGTCAGGAACGCGCTGGTTCACCTCGGGCGTCTTGCATCCAAGGCACAGCGCGGCGTCGCTTTCCTCTACGACGAGGCGCACACACTCCACGACCAGCCCCGCCGGCGCCAGTACCCGCTCGGCGCGCTACTCGGCGCCTTCGTCCAAGCACAAGACGAGGAAGCGCCGCCCCTCCCAGTGATGCTTGTCGTGTCTGGCTTGCCGCCGCTTGTGCAGAATCTTCAGGCGGCCCGCAGCCATGCGGAGCGGCTGTTCCGCGCCGAGGAATTGGGAAACCTCGCGCTCCAAGGGCCGGGGCGCAACCAAACGAGCGCTGCCGCGCTCGCGTTGATCAAGCCAGCGGCCGAGACCGGCATCCCGTTCGATCCCGCCGTCGCGGAGCAGGTCGCCGCCGACGTCGTCGGATGCCCATACTTCATTCAAAAGTACGGCGAGGCCCTTTGGGACGCAGCTGACGCCGCGAACCTCCGCTCCGTCAGCCCCCAGCTGTACGAAAACACACGTGCGCGTGTGCAGGAGGCCCTAGACATCGAGTTCTTCGAGAATCGCTATCTGGACGCCCCACGCGCCGACCAGCTGACGCTGCGCGTCGCGGCCGACCTTGGCGACGAGCAGTTCGAGATCTCAAGGCTCGCGCTCCAGTTCAAGAGCCGCAACGCCAACGCCACGCAGCAGAGCGTCAACCGGCTCTTGAAGAGCCATCACGTATACCGCGTGAGCCAAGGGGTGTACGCCTACACCGCACCGCTGTTCGGAGACTTCGTGCGCCGCAAGTATCCCCGCCAGCCGGCTGACCGATAGCCGGCGGAGCCGCCCGCTGCACGCCCAGCCGGGACGCGCTGCCGGTCGCCTCGAGCGTGTCACACCGAATTGAGGACACCACGATTCGTGCGCGAGGCCGTCTGTGTTCGATGATCGTGGATACCCGTAGCTCCGTGCGGTTTCGCACTCGCATCCCGATTCTGAGCGCAAACGCGACCTGAGTTGGCACCCAACAGGCACCGGTGCGTTGCCATCCAAGGTCCCAGGCAAGGCATCGTTCGCCTCAATACGGATCGGCCGAGCCGTATACGCCTTTAACCTCGCCGCTCCTGAGTAGCGATTCCCGGGCACACCAACGCCGTGAGGGCGCGCGTCGGCGCCGTGGTCTCCCGCGGCGGGCGCCCCGATCTCGCCGGCGACGCACTGCTGGGCGTCACCGCGCCGACCCTGTTGATCGTGGGCGGAAACGATCCAGAGGTCCTGAAGCTCAATCGGCGGGCGCTCGACGCGCTGGGCGGAGAGGCACGCGTTGAGATCGTGCCAGGGGCGACGCATCTGTTCGAAGAGCCTGGTGCGCTCGAGCGGGTAGCCGTGCTGGCGCGCGACTGGTTCCGGCGGCATCTCGCCACACATGAGCTCCCCGGCGCAGAGGGCACAGACGCCGGCTGAGACGCACGCATAACGAGAGCTCCGCCTCGGTGGTCCATAGCGAGCGCGCGTCCTTGCGGCTTGAGGCTCAGTCAGGGAGGAGATGCTGCGCGAGGAACCTGTCCGGCTGGCGGACGCACACGAAGATGGTCCGCACAGACGTGGCAGCCGTGAGGCGGGGGTGACGCGCTGCCGTGTCAGGCTACTCAAACGCGGAGATGCCGACTTGAGCTGGCGAGTGTGGGGAGCATCCCGGGAGGGAGGCACGGCTGCGCCTGGGTTGGCGAACTAGGCGGCGATTGCGTTCGATCCCGAACACGAACAGCAGGCCCTTGCCATGATTGACCGCATACAAGTCGGCGGACTGCGGCTGCGTCTGCGTTGGCTTGCCGGCCTGCGTGTCGATATGCGTTTGCTGCGGCATTTGAGACTCCCTCAGTCGTCGGTCAATGGAAGGCGAAAACCTAAGAAGGCGATACCCGGTGAGCGAGGGTCGAAGCTCGGTAATTCGTCCATCGTCATGCGCCGTTACTTCCGGTACGTGGGAAAGGACCAGTCCGGTCGGCAGCGCGGCGGATTGATGCGTCTCGTCCAACTGGGGAGCCAGATCGGCGACGGTAATGGCTACCGGTCGCGCGCAGCGAAGCAGCAGTCCGCCCTTGGTACCCGAAGGGCGTCGGTTCTTCAGAGCTGAAGGCCCGCTCTCGCGGACATCATGGGCGCGCGACGCGCGTGGACGGTCGAGATGATCTCCTCGCCAATGGGAAGCTACGAGCCCGGCGTGCCGGTCAGCGAGCATTGTGTGGACGGCGTCGTTCACAATGCTGGCGGGAACGAGATGGAGCCGCGCGCGCTCACGTACGAGGTCAAGGGTGAGGGGGATCCGATCGTGCTCGTCCCTGGCGGGCTCACGGGGTGGCTCTCGTGGATCCCGCATGCTGAGCGCCTTTCGACGAGCTGGAAGACGATCCGCGTTCAGCCGATTCACAACGAGCTCGGCTCGGCCGGGCGACCAGGCGATCTCAGCTACAACGCCGAGACGGAGCGCGAGTCGCTCCGGCTCACGCTGGACGCGCTCGGAATCGAGCGGGCTCATTTCGCCGGATGGTCTGGCGGAGGCCGCGCGCTGATCGAGTTCGCGCTCGCCTACCCCGAGCGCGTGCGGAGCCTGACGCTCGTCGAGCCGGCCGCGTACTGGATGCTGGATCAGCTCGGATCTCCAAACCCTGACGTGGACCGCCTGAACACCTTCATCCACGGGCTTGCCGGGAGGGCGGTAACCGAGGATGACCTGGCTGAGTTCCTCGAGCACGCGGGCTTCGTCGCGTCGAAGGCCGAAGCTCCGAGCCATCCCAACTGGGAGCGGTGGCTCCCCCACCGGATGGCACTCTCGTGGCAGTCAGAGGAGTCGGACCGGTCGGGGCGATCGATCGAGGAGCTGGCGAACATCCGCTGCCCTGTCCTGCTGGCCAAGGGCTCGAGCACTGCCGACTGGCTTAAACGCGTAGTCGACGAGCTCGGCGAGCGCATCCCGGGCGCGAGCGTGATTGAGCTAGAGGGAGACCACGCCTGCCACATCCAGAGCATGGACGCCTTCCTCGAGGGATTCAGCAAGCACCTAATTTCCCAATCGCCCGAGCGCGCTTCTGCTTGAACCAAGAGCAGCAGCACCGCCCTGAGTGACGGACCCCCACCGTTGCATCACGCGCGTGAGACGGCCCGGTGCTCGGAGCGCACTCGCCTGAACATGGCCCGACCCTCCGCGTTATGGTCTTGGCCGTTAGCGTTCAAACGGAAGGAGAGACCCCATGGCCGTATGTCTCGTCATCGATATCCCAGGTGGTCAGCTAGAGCAGTACAACGCCGTGATGCGCAAGCTTGAGGAGAGCGGCGGCGAACTCGGCGAAGGCCAAACCTTCCACTGCGCCGGGGCCACCCAAGACGGCTTCACCGTCGTCGACGTGTGGAACTCCCGCGAAGATTTCGACCGCTTCATGCAGGGGCGCCTCGGCCAGGCGATCCAGGAGGTCGGCCCCCCACAGCCCCAGGTACGCGAGATCCCGCTCCACAACGAGATTCGGGCCTAGGCCGGAGGTGTATCCCTTCCCTTTTGAGTGGAAGCGTCAGCGATCCTCTCGCTGATGAGTCCCCACCTTTCCATCACGCCTGCCCGCATCTCCGGGGTGAGGCTGCGGAGTCGCTTAGGATGGTCGAGGGGCCAGCGGCGACGCCCCGCGCCAGCTCGGGCTGCGCAGGTCGCGAGTAGTAGAGCCCCAGAGTTGTGCGCGAGCGGCGTGCAGTACGGCTCCCGGCCCTCGGATCTCAGACAGGCCAGGGCTGAGAGGATGACACCGTGCGCGTTGACCGAGTGTTTAGGAGGCGACGCTCGGCTTGGGGCGCGCTCGCGGCCGCCCTGATCGCTACGCCGTTAGCTCACGCGAGTGCAGGCCATGCGGCAACCGCCCCGACGCCCTCGGCGCTCTCTGCACGTGCTCAGGCGCTCGTGCCGCGGGGGGACCTGCTCGTCGAGACGGGGATCGGCCTCTCGCGACGCTTGCGCGTCCTCGATCGCGCTGGCCATCCTGTTCGGCGCTCGGCACCGCTCATCAGACGCGGGATGTGGAGCGCCATCGAGCTTGCACGCGATCGCCGGCATGCGTTCGTCTCAAGCTGCCGCCCCTGCTTCGCGTTGGGCCCGGCCTCCGACGAAGCCGAACCCGCCGTGCTCTACGAACTCAATCTGGCCGATGGGCACAAGCGGTTCATCGCACACGGGGTCAGCCCGGCTCTCAGCCCCGATCACACCCGGCTTGCGTATCTCGCGCTAAAGCCGATCCCGGAAATGTACGAACAGACGGGCTTGGTAGTCCGCGATCTGCGCACCGGCGCCCAGCGCTCGATTCCGTTCGTGCCGACGGTGTCGATCGGAGCGCCGCCCGAGTTGATCGTCAACTGGTCGCCGGACGGCCGGCTGATCGCGCTCGTGGACAAGGCAGAGACCGTCGCGCTCGTCGAACCGAACACAGCGATCAGCATCGGCGCGCAGCCTCCGCTCGCGGGCGAGGCGCCAGTGTTCCTGGACTCGAACACGCTCATCGTGCTCGCGAACTGCTGTACCGGCCGTCAACGCCTCGCGGCGGTGGACACGCAGTCAGGCGCCAGGAGTCCCTTTGCCCAGGTCTCGTCGGTCCCGGTGTACATGCGCCGTATCGGCGAAGGGAGGCTCCTCGTCGTCACGATTCTGGGCGAACTCGTCGTCGTGTCCAAACGTCGCAGCCGGGTGATCGCGACAGACGTCTATACGGCTGCTCTCTGACGCCGGGCCCCACTAATGCAATTCCGGGGGAGCATCAGCCCGGCTCTCCGTGTCGGTCCCCCACCACAGCAGAAGCGCTGATTCCGCTGCCGAGCAGCACTGGTGAGGCGCGCTTGCCGGGCGATTGTCAGGCCAGCTCTGCGCCTGAAATCGGCAATCGGACGCCCGAGCATGCGTTGCGGCGGTCAGGTGTGCCGTTCTCGAGCGTTGTGTCGTGCGCTTTGACGCAGCTTCCGGAGCCGTTGATGACCGGAGATGCGGGCTCCAGCGATGACGGCGAGTATCACTGGGGCGAACGTGAGCGCGGTCTCCTCAACCGGTATGCCAAATACGTGGGCAATGATCATGGCTTGACTACTCGATGAAGCAGTAGGAGTCGCTCGACGCATCCCCGCCCTGTAGGCGGGTCTGGTGCACGCGTAGTCCGCGGAAGTCGTTGCCGTGTGGGAAGAACCGCAGATCGACGGTCATGCCGCCTGTTTCCGTGTTCGCGTCGATGCGGGCCATCCAGGCGCCCACCCCGTCTGGGTAGAAGATGTCATCCCAGGTCGCGTAGAGCGAGTTGGTCGCGTACACCCGCCGTCCGTCCCGGCTGATCTCGACCATCTGGGGTGCGCCCCCTAGTCTCAGCTCGGGAGCGGCGGGGTGGGGACTTCTCCCGACGATCCCGCCCAGGCGCACGGACCCCGTCTCTTTCGGGTTGTGGGGGTCGCTGACGTCGTACTGTTTGAGCTCGCCCGTCCCGAAGCACGACACGTACAGCCAGCGGTCATCGACGGACAGGTCGATGTCGCTCACCAGCGGCGGCACGGCGCCGAACGGCTGCAGCGCCGGTGGAAGCTCCGCGGCGTCGGCGGGCTCGGCGGGGATCGTGATCACCTTCTTGGCTGCCCAGCGCTCGCCGTCCCTATGCCACAGCCACACCGAAGCGGACAGGTCAGCCACGCTGATCACCACGCCGACCAATCCCCAAGCCTTCCGCGGGTCGTGAGCGGGCCGTAGCTCGAGCACCATCTGGTGCTCGTCGCCGAGATCTATCCGCTGCGCCAGCTTCCCATCGGACAAGCTCCAGAAGTTGAGATGGTGGCCGAAGCGGCGCCCGAGCAGATCCTCGGGGTTCAGCCCTGCCTCGATCATCGCGGGGGTGGCCCACTCCGAGGTGATCGCAACGTCGTCGTTGAGGTGCCACCACACGTCGTAGGCGAAGTACTGCTCGCCGCGGTCTGTCTCCCACGCGCCGGTCACCTCGAAGGTGTCGTGGTCGATCAGCGCCACACCGCCCGGACCGTCGCCATCGGCACCGCCCAAGTTCGACATGAAAATGCCGCCAGGTCCACAATGCACGGTGTGCGGGCGGGAGTAGCCGGCCTTGGCGGCGAGCTCCTCGGCCTCGATGGTGCGGACGACCTTCGGCTGGCGCGGATCGGGCTTGGTGTCGAGCACGTATGTGCGCGACGAGCGCAGACCGGGGACCACCAGGTACCGGCGCTCAAGCGCGCCAGTGTGGCCCTCATGGCACAGGGCACTGGAGCAGGCGTTCCAGCCAAAGTGGTGCAGCTCATTTCCCGCCGTCGGCAACTCCGTCCAGCCGACGACCTCTCCGTAGGAGGGCGATCCCGCGTCGCAGTCGATCACGGTCATGGCGTCGTGCTGTGTGCCGGTCGGATCGAACGCCGCGACATAGGCGAGCGTCTCAGGCGGCGCCGCAGCGGCCGCGGTGGGTGTCCGATAGAACGTGGGATCCGCTGACTCGGCCATCGCAACCTCCCTCACTCGATCTGAAGTAAGCCGAGTCTACGCCCGCCTGCCGGAACATGAACAGCGCTGTCGAGTCTCGACTCGCGGCGTCTCCGCAGCAGTTCTGCTTCTCGATCCAGCCAAGCAGGTCGGGACCGGTGCCGGACCGACGCTTCCTTAGCGGTTTGGCACGAGAGCACCAGCGAGCAGCTCCCTCTCCGGTCCCCACCTAAGCGGCAGCGGGTTCGAATCCCACCGTCTTCATCAAGACTTGCTTGCTTTAGCGGGCGATCGCCGATCCGGTGAAGCGGATGCCATATTGGCCCCACATCCTGCAAAACGACCAGTGTCGACGGTCGGGTTCCCGCGGGCGTCGCGGGGAGTGAAACAATCCAATCCGTGGTCCAGCCGAGATGTGGTGCGGCGTGATCCCGGCCGCGGACATCCGCTACGCGAAGTCGGGCAAGGTGTCGCTTGCCTACCAGACCTTCGGCGCGGGCGATACTGACCTCGTGCTGGCGCCCGGATACATCTCGAACCTCGAGGCCAACTGGGAGGAGCCCAACTACGCGCGCTTCCTGGAGCGCGTGGCCTTGACGTTCCGGGTCGTGATATTCGACAAGCGCGGTACGGGGCTTTCCGACCGGATTCCCGCCGCCACGCTCGAGGAGCGCGCCGATGATGTGCGCGCTGTAATGGACGCCGCCGGCGCCGAACGAGCGGCGCTGCTTGGGTGGTCGGAGGGTGGCAGCTACAGCGCTTTCTTCGCTGCCCGGGAGCCTGAACGCGTCTCGCACCTCATCCTGTACGCGGCTCCGCCGCGCATCCTTCGGACCGACGACTACCCTGCGGGCTGGCCGCTGGAGATGTTCGAGGGGATCCTCGTCGGGACCGAGACCACGTGGGGCACCGACGCGGTCGCCGGCTGGGTTAACCCGAGCGCGGCGGAGGACGAGGCCTACCGGCGGTGGTTCGGCCACATGCAGCGCCTCGCCGCGAGCCCCGGGAGCGCCCGGGAGATGATGGCCGGGCTACGCGACCTCGACATCCGCGAGCTCCTGCCCTCCATCCGGGTCCCGACGCTCATCCTGCATCGAGCTGAGGAGACCTGGGTTCGGGTCGACCACAGCCGGTATCTCGCCGAGCACATCCCGGGTGCCAAGTACGTCGAGCTTCCGGGCGGCGACCACTGGCCGTGGATGGGCGACAGCGACGCCGTGATCGACGAGATCGAAGAATTCGTGACCGGGGCTAGGCCCGTACGGGACCTCGATCGCGTGCTGGCGACCGTGCTCTTCACCGACATCGTCGACTCCACCAAGCGGGCGGCGGACCTCGGTGACCGCCGCTGGCGCGACGTGCTCGAACGCCACAACCGGGTCGTCCGACAGAGTCTCCAGCGCTTCCGTGGACACGAGGTAAAGACCGTCGGAGACGGCTTCCTCGCGACCTTCGACGGCCCGGCGCGCGGCATCCGGTGCGCGCTCGAGATCGTCGATGAGCTGGGAACGTTGGGGGTCGACCTGCGTGCCGGCCTGCATACGGGAGAGTGCGAAGCCATGAATGGAGACCTAGGTGGCGTCGCGGTCCACATCGGCGCGCGCGTGGCGGCGAAGGCTCAGCCGGGCGAGGTGCTCGTGTCGAGCACGGTCAAGGACCTGGTCGCGGGTTCGGAGATCCACTTTCAAGACCGGGGCGATCACGAGCTCAAGGGCGTGCCGGGCCGCTGGCGGCTATTCGCGGTAGCTCGTTAGCGCCTGCAAGCTTTCTCTCCGCGCGTGCTAGGCAGGGACCCTCCAGTCACCCGTTTGGGGGACTGACGGCGAGTCGATCGGTCTCAGCGCCTGCGCGTCGGGCTCAGGGCAGCGCTAGCTCGGCTAGCGAGATAGTGCCGCTCCTCGATCCAGGCGGGCGTCTTGTGGCGCCGGCCCGAGGGTCGGTCTCCGTGCCGCTCCGTCTCGAAGCATCACGCAGATCGCTCCGTGATCCACCCCCACCTAAGGATCATCAAGTCCGCGCCCCGTCCGGCCTGTGCGCAACGACGAGCCCGGCGTGCCAGCCGGGCGCGCGTCCACCGGCCGGCGGGCGAATCGCCTCGGTGTCTATCCCACTGCGAACGATCACCCAAGCGATGATCGAGTTGGAGTTCCATATTTCGCCCGTCGCGAGCTCATCGCGACCCCAAACAGGAGTTGGAACCTGAGCGACGTTGCCGAGCACACGGCGCGCACAGTCCTCGTCGCTGCTGAGTAGGCGCGGGCTCTCCACCGCCTCGGCGACGTCCGGAATGTGCCCACCGCGCCAGAGCCGGATCTCGTAGCGGAAGATCCGAAATCGACCCGCCCAGCGACTACCGACGGCGCCTTCGGCGACCACGCCCCGCTGCTCTCCGCTAAGGTCTGGGACCGGCGTCTGCTCGATCACGAACTTGCCCTCTGGAACTTGGACCTGGAGCGCGGAGTGGTAGAGGTCGCAGCTCGGTCGACGCTGTACCCGTGCAGCTAGCGCCTCGTAGACGCGACCGTTGAGCCTCACGAAGCTGCCGCCCGCGCCCAGCGGCAGCCAGTACAGATCGACGGCGGCCATCACTCGATTTGTCGCATTTCAGCGCACATAGTTCGTCGGCTGAGGTGTCACGGGTTCTCTAACATCTACGAGCGTCGCTGCTAGGCAGCATGCATCGCCGCCGTCTCCTGCGCAATCGCGGCAACTCGCTCTCGGGTCGCAACCGGCGTACAAGCGGAATTGACGTGGCCAGCCGCTCCTGCTTCTCGCTCTGTGATCCACAGAGCGGCACTGTCGAGGCGGTGCGCTCGAGACGATCGCACCGCGCGCAAAGCAGAGGGGCGCGTCGCTGTGTCCGTTTACGGGGCGCCCACTGGTCTGGGCTCGGCGGGGGTCGCGCCGGCACGCTGAGGCAGCGGGACGCCGTATCGTCCGCGGGACATGCGTCAGTCGTCGCAGCCCATCGAGCTGGGCGCACCGGTTGGCGCGGATCAGCCGCACCCCGAGCCGGAGAAAGTCAGCGACCAGCTCGAACGCTGGCTGAGATCCGACGGGGACAAGACCCTGGGCGGCCTTATCGACCTTTTCGAGAAGAAGAGCTTCGCGATCCTCTTCGTGCTTCTGCTCGGCGTGCCGGCGCTCCCGCTGCCGACCGGTGGCGCCACACACGTGTTTGAGGTCATCGCCGCACTGCTCGCGCTTGAGCTGATAGCCGGCCGCGACCAGATCTGGTTGCCCGAGCGCTGGCGCAAGCTCGAGCTGGCGGGCAAAAAGCAGAAGCGCTTCATCACCGCACTCTTGAAGATGATCCGCCGGCTCGAGCGCTTCTCCCGACCCCGCCTGCGCTTCCTCTTCGACCATCGTTTGAGCAACATCGTCTTTGGACTGCTCGTGATCGGCGGGTCCGCCGGCGCGTTCTTGGCCCCGCCATTCACTGGGCTCGATACCTTGCCGTCGCTCGGTATCGTGCTGCTGTCGCTCGGCGTGCTGCTTGAGGACTTCGTCGTGGTGGTCGTCGCGCTCATCGTCGGGGTCGCCGGCGTCATGCTCGAGGTCGTGTTGGGCAAGGCGGCGATCAACGGCCTCGGGAAGCTCATCTAGGCGACCAAGTTGTGAGCGTATCCCTGTCGCCCGTTATGAGAAGCCCTGTTATGACGCTCCGGGCGGCGCGCCCAGCGAGCGGTAGTGCTCTCGCCAGATCAGCCGATACAGCGGGATCCAGCGCGGGATGTCGCGTAGGCCGGGGATGAGCGGGATGCAGACGAGCGCGAGGCTAAGGACGACCATCACCAACACCACCAGCGCGTCGGCGTTGTGCGAGGCTTTGAACGGTTCGACCTGGTACCAGAGCGTGTACAGCCACAGCCACGTCTGTCCCGGGTAGCTGCCGGTCTCGTTCATGATTCCCCACTGCTTGCCGAGCAGGTGCTGGGCTTCGGCGCGTTCGGCGAGCAGGCCGCCGTCAGCCATGACGAAGACGGCGAAGGCGCACCCATCCGCGTCCACGTAGGGCATCGTGTCTACCGCGCCGTGGCTGCACTCGGCATCGGCTGAGGCTATCGGCCGCTCCGCCGCCGCGTCTCCGCGACTCGCGATCGGTCGATCACGGTCACCTTTGGCCAGGTCTCCCGGATCGCCTTGCTTTCGAGCCGCTCGCGAAAGTAGTCCTGCGTCACCTGCCTCGAGTTGCGGCGCAGGATCAAGCCGAAGAGATCGTCAAGCCCGCAAGGCGCGATCACGAGCAGATCGTCGTCGGGCAGCAATCGCACGGCGACGGCCGTCGCGGTCTCCGGCCATCTGCCCACCGCGTCCTCGATCGAAGCGATCCGGTCACTCGGGTGCCCGAACCTTCGCTCGTACCACAGGTGCACGCCGGCTTGGTTGGTCACCTGCCACGGCACCGAAGGCAGACGCCGGCGAAGCTCCACCTCGACCTCTTCGTCGCGCTCGCGCGATGGGTTCGCCCGGTCGAAAAACGCCACGTCCACGTCCCTCACCGGCGTCCGGCGCTCGAACCCGTGAAGGCGATCCCACACGAGGCTGCGGATCACGCCCGAGCCGACCACCCAGTCGGGCAGATTGCCCTCCCTCACAGCGCGCAGAATCTCAACGAACCAGGCGTCGGCAAGTAGAATTGAGCGAAGCCTGCCCACGAAATCGAGCATCCCCGGCCAAGGATCCCATGTGGTTTCCGGGAACGGGAGTCCGACCGAGCACCCAACTCTGGCATCGCGATCGCGCCAAGGGTTCAGTGTGCGAGCATCGCCTCGACTTCGCGTGCGCAGCCCCACGAGAGCCCCACGCCGCTTGCGCCGCGGCCGTAGTTGTGGATGCAGCGCAAGCTGCCGAGCGCTTGGCCCTCGACTCGCACCGCGTCGCGCACAGCAGATCGCGGGGGCGCCGATCGCGCGTGCTCTACGCCGATATCCGTAGATTGCCGTAGATGCC
>Ga0066699_10000489_pt1 | contig 11566 bp, 11 predicted proteins | sample GraSoiAngelo_148_FD_66455 | JGI IMG/M metagenome (GOLD analysis project Ga0066699, IMG submission 66455) | Grasslands soil microbial communities from the Angelo Coastal Reserve, California, USA - 14_1009_09_20cm | ecosystem: Environmental > Terrestrial > Soil > Grasslands | place: USA... | reverse complement strand
GCCCCGGCTGCGCCGGCGACTGTGGATCCAGGCCAGGATGAGCCCGCTCACCCCGGTCGGCCCGGTCAGCGTCCCCGACAGGAGCCCGATGGCCCCGAGCATCAGCGGGGAGATGTGCAGGTGCTCCAGGGCTTGGGGGGCGACGGAGAAGACCATCGCCACCACCGCTACCGCCACCAGGGACCGGAAGCCAGCCAGCACCGGGATGGCCAGGTAGACGAGCGAGTTGATCGACAGGTAGCTGATGTAGCTCGGCGGAGTCGGGTACAGCGGGGCGGTGACGACGCCGGCCAGCCCGGCGAAGAAGCCGGCCAGGGCGAAGGCGAAGATCTTCGCCCGCCACGGCGACACGCCGACCGAAGCAGCGGCCTGGCGGTCGGTCCCGGCCAGCATCAGCCCCCGGCCGAAGCGGGAGGCCCGCAGCCGGGCGAGGAACACCATGCACAGGCCCAGCACGGCCAGCGCGAACAGGAAGTAGGCCCGGTCGGAGATGAGGTGGACCCCGAAGAGCGCCGGCCGGTGGATCGTGTGCTCCGGGTCGGTCTCGACCAGCTTGATGTTGGAGAAGAACGTCTTCTCGATCGTGACCTGCAGGGCCAGGGTCAGGATGATGATGTAGATCCCCGACAGCTTGGCGGTGGAGAGGGACACGAGGAGCGACAGCAGGACGACCACGCCGATGCCCAGCGCCGCCGCCGCCAGGTACGGCCAGTGCCAGCCCGCCCCGGACCGCATGGCGAACCCGCAGAGGTAGATGGCCGTGGCGGTGAGGCCGGCCTGGGCCAGGCTGACCTCCCGGGCCCAGCCCACCAGCACCAGCAGCCCCAGGGTGGAGATGGCCAAGGTGAGCCCGGTGGTGGCGGTGAACAGCCAGTACTGCGGAGCGGTGAAGAGCCAGACGCCTGCGACCGCGGCGAGGACGGCGCCGACGACGGCCCGTCGTTTCATCGTTGCGGCCGTCACAGCGTCTCGACCTCCAGCACCTTGATCGGCCGCAGCCGGTTGATGAGCAGAACCAGCCCGAACAGGGCGGTCATGAGGATGACTTCCTGGCGGCCGATCGACGCCTGGCCGAACACCCCGGCCGTGAGGAACGCCTCGCCCACGCCGAGCAGGACGCAGCCCACGAGGGCCAGGGTGAAGCTGGCCAGCCCCCCGAGGACGCAGACGGTCAGCGCCCGGAGGAAGACGGTGAGGAGCTCGGGGACCAGCATGCCGACGGTGGCCGTGACCAGCGCCCCGGCGAAGGCCGACACGGCGGCCGAGAAGGCGTAGACACCGGCGCCGACCTTGGTGAGCGGCACGCCGACGAAGCGGGACGCCTCCACGTCGTCGGCCACGGCCCGGATGTTGACCCCGGTCTGGGTTCGCATCAGCACGAAGGCCAGGGCGGCGATGATGCCGAACAGGATGAGCAGCGTGGCCACCTGGTGGATGGTGATCACGCCCCCGAAGAGCCGGTAGACACGCTTGCCGAAGATGCTGGGGATGCGGGTGCTCTGCGGTTCGATCACCGTCTGGGTGATGGCGATCATGCCCAGCAGCCAGGCCAGCGAGTAGACGGTCAGGTTGAGGCGGGGCCAGTTCCCCATCCGCTTCCCGGTCACGGTGAGGCCGTAGAGCAGCCCGATGAGCGCGCCGGCGGCGACCACCAGCAGCAGACCCGGCCACTGCCCCACGCGGCCCTGGCCGGCGTTGGGGTTGAAGCGGCCCCGGACCCCCGAGTCGTAAGTCAGCCACCAGTAGAAGTGGGCGGCGAACACGGCGATCCCGCCGTGGACGAAGCCGATCGTGCGGCTCACCCGGTAGGTGAGGACCAGCGACACGGCCAGGAGTCCGTAGAGCCCGGCCGCCGCCACGCCCAGCACGAGGGCCGGACCGACAAGTTGGGAATGGAATTGGAGCGCGAGCAACTTAGGCCCCCAGGTGTCGGGTTCGGGTTGGGTGGGCGGCGCGCCCCTGCGGCGCGCCGCCCACAGTGGTCAGTCTCCGGCCCCGGGCGCCGGAGCGTTGGCGACGAACTCACCGGGGTCGGGGATCCAACCCTTGGTCTTGCCGTCGTCGCCCGAGTACGTCTCGGTGCTCACGTACTTGTAGACGTATTCCTTCCGGTTGATGGTGTCGTCGGCGTAGCGGTTGCCGGCCGACCACATCATCGACTGGCCCAGCCCCGGCGGGGACTCCCACCGCTGGCTGTTCATGCACTCCATGAGGGCGACCCGGGTCAGGTTCGGCCCGATCCGCTTCATGCACTCGATCATGGCCTGCTCGCCGATCCACTGGCCCTGGAGGACGTGGTGCGACTCACCCTTGTTCTCCGGCACGTACTTCCGCTGCCAGGCGATGTGCTCGGGGCCCCAGAGCAGGTAGGTCGTGTTGTTCCAGTAGCCCTTCTTGGCCGGGTAATCGCCGATGATGCCGCCCAGGGGCTCGATCGTCTTGTGGTTGGCGATGATCCCCATCGGCGGCCAGTAGTCCTGCTGCTGGGAGTCGATGTAGAACCGGGCCCCGACGAAGGCGTCGATGGCGTAGTCGAAGATCATGTCCGGGGCGGCCGTCCGGGCGGCCAGGACGTCACCCGACATGTCCGGCGTGCCGGACCGGTAGGTGCGCTTGAAGACCTGCTTGGCCCCGAAGGCGTTCATCCGCTTCTCCACCCGGCTGCAGGCGGCCTGCGAGTCGGGGATGTTGAGGCAGATGACGCCGTAGGTCTTGGGCTTCTTGGTGTCCGCCGCCCAGTTGGCGGTGGCGGTCCCCTCCTGGCGCATGTCCATGTGGACGGGGAACGAGTAGGGGTTCGCCCACTCGACCTGGTAGAGGCTGCAGGGGGCGAAGGCCGGAATCTGGTCCGACTTGAGGTCGGCCTGGTACTGGTCCTCGCTGATGCTGCAACCGGCGCTGAAGGCGAAGATCTTGTCCTGCTCGACCAGCTTCTTGTAACAGGCTCGGGTCCGGGCGGGGTCGCCCGGGCCGTCGTCGCAGTCGATGTAGGTCAGCTTGCGGCCGTAGATCCCGCCGTTGTCGTTGACGATCTTGAACAGGGCCCGCATCTGGCGGGTCATCGGCTGCCAGACCTGCTCCGACAGACCGAGCCAGCCGTACATCATGATGCCGCCGAACTTGACCTCATCGGCGGACACGCCACGGTCGGTCGCACCGCCGTTCCCACCCGGGGGGGCGGGCACCGCCGCTGGCGGCGCGGGGGTTGCGGCGGAGGGGACGCCGGCCGAGGACTTGGCCGCCGGCGACGAGCTGCTCCCACCGGCCGCCGGCTTGGACGCCCCCGCCAGCGCGGCGGGCTGGGTCCCGGCGCCCGACGCGCCCTTGACGCCCGACGGAGCCTGGCTCGGCGCCGGGGCGGAGGCCGTCGGAGCGCCCACCGACGCGGCCGCCGGTGCGCTGTCCGCCGCCGGGGCCGACGCCTGCGCCCCCTCGGGGGCGGCCGCCGCGGGCTGGGACTGGCCGGGGGAGCTCGGCGCGGCGCTGCTGGTCTTCCCCTTGTCGGAGCCACCACCGCACGCCGTCAGGACGATGGCGGCCGCGGCGGCTAGAGCGACGATCCTCGAACTTCGCATATGTTCACTCCTCACTGCGGTCTCCGTGGAGGCTGCGTCTCGTCGTTCGTCTGCGAAGGCTGGCCGCAGCGCCGACCGTGGACCAGCAGGGAACGCGGGCACCGCGCTCTCGAAGTACCCCCCCTCCCTGTGCCGAATGTCCCATTCGGGCGGGTCGGGCGGTACACCCAGGTGGAGAGTTCCACCTGGGGGGTCAGGCTCCTCTCAGCCGTCGTCATCGGCCGTGGCCACGAAACACAGGAACCCGTAGAGCGCCGGCAGGTGGCGGACCAGGCCGCGGATCCGCAACCGGCCGGTGAACAGCTTGGAGAAGACCGACCGGGCGTTGGCGTCGAAGACGTCGGGGAGGCCCCGCCAGCCCGTCCGGAACATCGTGAACTGCACGAAGGTGGCGTTGTCGCACTCGACGGCCAGGTCGACGGGCCCCGTCCGGCCCCGGCTGACCGTCGCCTCCCCCCGCCGGAAGGCCACGCTGGCCGACTGGCCGACGTCGACGACGTGGACGGCCAGCACGAAGTCGAGCCGGTCGAAGATCCGCTTCTTCTCCGGCTCTTCGAGCTTCTCGTCGACGACCCGGGCCAGCAGGCGGGCCACCCCGTTGAGCTCCCCCACGGTTGTCACCATGGTTCCGTCATACCGGCCGGGCCCCCATCCGGACACCCCCAGGTGGGTGAGGAGTTTCAGGAGGCGACGGCGTAGAACCGCTCGCAGAAGAAGCGCCGTTCCGGCAGCCCTTTGGCGGTCAGCAGCGCCTCCAGGGCGTCGCCGAGGGCGACGGGGCCGGCCACGTAGGCGTCGTGGCCCGAGGCGTCGGGCACGTCGCGGCCGATGCGCTGGACGATCCGGCCGAGCCGCAGCCCGACCGGGCCCTCGGCGGGGAGCTCCACCGGTTCGAACTGGAAGGCGGAGAACTGGCCGGCCAGAGCGGCGAGCTCGTCGGCGTGGGGGATCCCGCCGGGCCGGGCGCCGTACCAGAGGCGGATCGGTGGCGACCCGCCGGCCGCCCGCAGCTCCCGGAGGATGGCCAGCAGCGGGCCGATCCCGGCGCCGGTGGCGGCCATGAGGATCGGCCGGTTGGCGGGCCGGTGGAAGAGCCGGCCGAACGGGCCGAGCAGCGTCACCGGCCGGCCCGGCGCGGCAGCCAGGGGGTCGAGGACGCGGCGGTGGCCGGCGTCGACCAGGAAGGCCAGCGCGCCCGACGGGTCGGGGGGGCCGGTCATGGCGTAGGAGCGACGTTCCCCCGTTCCCGGCAGGGCGATCTCGACGTACTGCCCGGGGCGGTAGGACAGCGGCGCGTCGGGCCGGAGGCGCAGCTCGACGAGATCGGCCGACGCCGGCACCAGCGACACGACCCGGGCCGTTCGTTCCTGGGGCGGGATGAGAACCGAGCCGTCGTCGGCCGGCGGCTCCCCGAAGGGTGTGATCACCAGCGGGCTGCGGGCGAACGTCGAGCACAGGAGGACGCCGCCCTCCTCCCGTTCCCGGTCGGAGAAGGCGTAGGGGGAGGCGCCGACGTGGGCGACGTCGCCCTCCACCACCACGTACTTGCAGGTGGTGCACTTGCCGTGGCGGCAGCCGTAGCGCAGGTCGATGCCCTGGCGCAGACCGGCGGTCAGCACGTCCTCCCCCGGCTCGACCAGGAACACCCGCCCGCCCGGCAGGAGCCGGACCGGGTAGAGGCCGACGGCCTCAGCGACGGCGCCCATCACCGTTGGTGACCCCGTCCGACGCCACCGGCGACACCGTGAGGACGGAGTCGTCGACGTCGATCTGGCCGAAGTAGGCCGACAGGGTCACGAGGAACGACGACATCGGCAGGTCCCGGCCGAGGTAGGCGGCCACCTCCCGCAGGTCGATGCGGAGATCGCGTTCGGTCATCACCCGGAAGTAGGTGACGTGGTCCTCGACGCGGATGTCCGGCGAGTGGTCGAGCAGGTGGGTGATGGTGGCGTCGGCCTCGTCGCTCTTCATCAGGCAGATGCCCACGGTCGCGTCGTCCACCACTCACCGCCTCAGCTCGAGATCGAATCGTTCCAACTGCTGCCCGCACTCGGCGACGACGACGTCGCGGGCCGCCTCGCCCACCACCGGCCGCATGGAGGGAAGGTCGAAGACGGGCAGGAAGGCGTCGACGGCGGACAGGACCGGCGGACCCCAGTCGTCGACCCACTCCTGGAGGACCGCCCGGTTGGCCGCCGCCGGCACCGGCCGGCCGGCCCGGTCGGTGTCGGCGGTGACCATCTCGACGACGGCCCGCACGGCCCGGAGGTAGCGGAGCCGGTCCCGCTCGGCGGCCATGGCGATCACCGGCGTGACGGCGTCGCCGTTGACCGAGGCGAAGCGGCGGAAGAAGTGCCGGCCCACCAGCGTCGCCAGCAGCGGGTCGACGAGCAGGCCGCAGACGACGACGATCTCGCACCAGTCCTCGGCCGCCATCAGCCGCTCGACGACCCGCCGGGCCGGCTGGTAGGCGGGGGCCGACAGCCAGGCCTCCCGGCCCAGGCCCTCGGGGATCCCGCCCAGCTCCTGCTCCAGCTCCAGGCCGAACATGGCGATCGCCTGCTGGTGGCGGAGGCGGTCGACGGCCGTGAACGTGATCATCATCGTGAGCGTGTCCGATAGCGCCAGCCGGATGGCCCGGTTGAGCGCCAGGAACAGCCCCCACTCCAGGAACCCGTACCCCTGGTGGTAGCGGGCCAGGATCTCCCGGGCCCAGAACCCGTCGAGATCGGCGAGATAGCCGTTGGCCCGGGCCGAGTCGAGGAGGGCGGCGACCGCCCGCTCCTCCACCGCCTGCTGGCGCATGTACGTCCGTTGCCACAGCGACGACGGGTCGCGGTACTGGAACCAGTCGGGGTGGCGCAGCCGGGTCGACGACTCCTCGAAGAGGTTCTCGCCGTCGGGGGCGAGGATCAGCCAGCCGCCGAAGTCGTAGTGGGCGACGTCGGGCTGGACGTGGCAGATGGCCGCCTCGTAGTCGGACAGGCGCCGCCCGGCGGGCTGGATGTAGGTCAGCTCTCGGGGCGAGTAGAACCCGTCGGCCGGCTCGGCGGTCTGGAGCCCGGTCACGCCACGACCGGGAGGGTGGCGGCGTCGACGTCGCGGAGCGGATCGCGGATCTCGACGCCGAGGCGGCGGATGTCGTCGATGGTCCAGAGGTGCCGCTCGTCGGTGTGCAGGTGGGGCTGGCCGACCAGCGTTCGGCCGTCGGAGCGGAGCAGGCCGACCCGTTCGATGTACTCGTCGAGGCCCAGGCCGTCGTAGAGCTCCAGCCAGGTGGCGCACTGGTAGCGCCACGGCGCCTCCCGGAACAGCGTCTCGCACGGCTCGGAGCACAGGGCGTGCTTGCGGCCGGCGGCGTCGCGCACCAGGCGGGTGTCGGCCAGGTCGGGCCGGGGCAGCACGGCCGGCATGTGGCACACCCGGCACAGCGGCGGGATCGACTCCACCAGGCCGAGGGCCAGCGCCCCGTTGGCCGGGTCGGCCATCTCCCGGTACTGCTCCCAGAACGGGCCGTAGTATCGGTCCCAGCCGGGGTACTTCTCCTCCAGGTACTCGAAGTCGGCCGGCTCCATCACGTCGTGGCGCCAGTAGTGCACCGGCCACAGGGCGGCGGCCAGCATGGCGCAGGTGTGGCCGCCCCAGGCGATGTCGGTGCGGATCCGCTCCGTCCACCGGGGCACCTCGAGCCCGAAGGGGGCGAGGCGCTCGACGTAGCCGCCGATCCAGTCCTCCCAGATCCACTGCTCCCAGTACTCCCGGTACGACCGCAGCCGCACCTTGGGGAAGTAGTCGTAGACGACGCCGAGGAAGTTGTCCATGAACACGTGGAGGCGCCAGAAGGCGGTGTCGAAGTCGCGTTGGAGGACGGGCAGGTTGTCGGGTTCCGCCAGCAGCGCCGAGAGCGTGGCGTAGCCGTTGGCCATGTGCCGGACCTCGTCGGACTGGATGTTGAGGAACACCGACGGCGTGGCCGGGTCGTCGTTGGCGGCGGCGATCTCGGTGGCGGCCACGAACACGGCGTTGGTGTAGCCGGCCTCCCCCACCACCTGGACCTGCACCGAGCAGGTGAGCGGATCCTCGTTGAGGAACACGTCGAAGACCGCCCCCCGGGCGGCCCGGATGAGCGGGTTGACGGAGCGGGCGGAGAGCGCCGAGTTGAAGCCGGCCGGGTCGGGGGCGTGGCGGGCCAGGTAGCGGATGAGGTACGTCTCCTGGTTGGTGTGGCGCATCTCGTCGAGCATCTGGGCCACGTAGCCCTGGCGCAGCTCGGGGCACTCGACGGTGTCGACGAGGCTGGCCATGCACTTGACGGCGGCGTACTCGGCGCAGGTGGTCATTGACAGCAGCGGCTTGAGGACCTCCATCCAGCGGTGCTGGGCCCGTTCGGGGCTGCGGGTGCGGGCGACGACGTCCTCCAGGGCGCCGTACTGCCGGTTGTCCTTCTCCTCCTCCATGGCGACGTAGTCCCGCAGGAGGTGCCGGAACGGGTCCTTGCTGCGGCGGGGGATCTTGTACTTCGTCTCCCGCATCGGCCGGCGGGCGAAGTAGTCCGGCTCCCAGGCGAACTCCTTGACCTTGGCGTGAGCGGTGTCGAGATCGCGCACCGGTGCGGTCACTAGAGAAGGCCGAACTCGCTGGCCCGGGCGATGGCTTCCACCCGGTTCCGGGCCCCGAGCTTCTGGAGGGCCGACTGCAGGTAGGTCTTGACCGTGTTGCGGGACAGGCCGATGGCCTCGGCGATCTCGGGGTTGGTCTCGCCGATGGCGACGCGCCGCAGCACTTCGTACTCCCGCCGGGTCAGCTCCGGGCCGGGCATCTTCGGGGCCCGGCCGGGGAGGCTGTCACGGTCGAGGCGGGCGTCGTAGACGCTCTCGCCCCGGGCCACCCGCCGGATGGCCTCGACGAGGTCGGTGTCGGCGGCGTCCTTCAGCAGGCAGCCGTCGACGCCGGCCTCCATGGCCGCCTTGAGGGCCCGGTGCCCGGCGTAGGCGGTGAAGATCACGATCTTGGCCCGGGGCGCGGCCATCCGCAGCAACTTGACCGCCTCGGAGGCGAGCATGTCGGGGAGGCGCAGGTCGAGCAGCACCACGTCGGGCCGGGTCTGGCGGGCCACGGCCACCGCCTCCTCGGCCGAGCGGGCGCTGCCGGTGACGACGATGTCGGTCGAGGAGTGGACGAGCAGCGAGACGCCCTCGCACACCACCGGGTGGTCGTCGACAACCAGCAGCCGGATGCGGGCCTCGGGGAAGCGGGCCGGCGTCGCCTCGGGCTTCAACATGGCATCCAGGCCCGCATCGTGCACCCCCCGTCCTCGTTGGTGGAGACGACCACCTGCCCGCCGACCCGGCCGAGCCGGTCGGCGGTCGCCTCCAGACCCAGCCCGGTCGTCGAGACAGGCCCGTCCTCCGCCGGCCGGGCCAGACCCACGCCGTCGTCGGCCACCACCAGGCTGACGCCGCCGTCGGTGCCGTGGAGGCTGACCACCACCGACCGGGCCCGGGCGTGCTTCTCAGCGTTGTGCAGCGCCTCCCGGGCCGCCTGGAGGAGAACCTTGGCCCGGCCCTCCTCGAGCGGGGGAAGGTCGCCGAGGACCACGCAGCCGGCCTTCATCCCGGTGCGTTCCTCCAGAGCCCGGCACTCCGCCCGCAACGCCACCCCGAGCGCCACCTCCTGCGGCACCTCGTTGAGCGACCGCAGCGCCTGGCGCAGCTGCGCCGAGGCCTTGGCCACCTGCTGCTCGATGTACTTGAGGCGGGCCCGCAGCGCCGGCTCGCACTCCCGTTCCGTCTCGAGGTCCCGGGCCGCGGCCCCGATGCTGAACAGTATCGCCCCCACCGAGTCGTGGATCGTGAGAGCCAGGTGGCGCCGCTCCTCGTGGACGGCGACGTCGGCCATCTCCCGGGCGTGGTCGGCCACCTCGATGGCCAGGCCGGTCTGGCGGGCGAGGCGCATCATGGCGTCGACGGTGTGGTCGGGGATCTCGCCCGGCTCCCGGGCCGCCCCGACCAGCACGCCGTAGAACCAGTGGCCCCGGCTGATGGGGACGGCGACCGCCGCCCGCAGCCCCTCCGCCCGCCACTGCGGGTCGAAGTCGTGGGTGATGCCGGGCTCCCGCAGGTAGTCGGCCACGGCGATCGGGTGGCGGAGGCTGGCCACCTTGCCCGACAGGCCCATCCCGGCCGGGATGACGAGCTCCTGGAGGGCGCCGGTGCGGTTGCCGGAGACGGCGCAGACCGAGAGCGTGTCGAGGTCGTCGCTGCGTTCGGCGGCGAAGCCGACGTCGAGGCCGACCTCGGCGGGGACGAGGGCGGCGGCGTGGCGGAAGGCGGCCGACCGGTCGAGGAGGGCGATGACGGCGGCGTACTCCCGCTCGATCTGCTCGAGCTCCGCCACCGGGTCGGCCGTCCGCATGCGGCCACGGTCGCACGGAGACCTCCAGGTGAGTACCCCCACATGGAGAGTCCCGTCGGTCTGCGACGCTTATCCAGGCTGCCTGTACATCGAACCTTCAACGGTGAAGTCCGCGGGCCGCGTGAGTGAGTTGCCGTTCTGGAAGCAGATCAACGCCCGGCCCGGTGACGACGGGGGAATCGTGGCGTCCACCGGGTTGATGCTCCCGCTGGCGTCCGGAGTGAACGGCCCGGCGATGGGTGATCCGTGGGCACAGGCTTCCTTGTGGCCCGCCCCGCCCCCGCCGGACTCGAACGATGACACCTGGGAGGGATCGGCGAACATCAGCGAGTAGGGGGAGCCCTGCTGGGCACCGGCGGCGCTCGCCTTGACCGACGACCCCGGCGCACCCCTGGCCGGATTCACCGCCGTCGTACCCTGGACGGTCGGGAAATGCGCGTTGACAGGCGCGACCGAGAACATCAGCACCACACCGGCGAAGGCGCCGCTTGTCAACAATTTCGATTGCAAATGCTTCTTGGATTGCGTCCGGTCATTCATGGCCTACGCCTCCGTGTTCAGGGGCAAAAAGAACAAACCGCTCTGCCTCGGTCCGTCCCCTGTTACCGCAGGCGGCAAACCACAACCCGGTCTGGAACACGCGCCGTGACGGCTATATAAGCCGACTCTTGTTACGGGAATGCCGCAAGCAAGATTCGCCTTGGGGGGTTCCACTGGGGACAATTTCCAGTGCCGCTCGTTGCGGGGTCTGGCACACTACGCCGCATTGGGAGGCTGACGATGTCTCGCGGGAGGGACCGATGACGGCACGGAGGACGCTGCTTTGTTGCACAACGATCGCGTTGGCGGCCGTGCCTCCCGCGCTGGGAACGGCATCGGCCAGTGCCGGCACCGGGCGGTCCAACTCCGTTCCGAACCGCGCCCTGGCCCTGCACCGGTCCGAGAGCCGTTGGCACCTGCGCCAGATGGACAATCACCGCACCACCTTCGCCCGGCTGAACCGCTCGGTCCACCGCCGGTTCCCGTTCGCCGCGCCGGTGGCCGACCGGGCCGTCGACGCCACGCATGTGGTGCATGGATTGATGGGCTGGGGCGACGAGGCCTTCCTCCGGTTCCATGAAGGGTTCGCCACGCGCTGATCTGCCGACGGGCGGATTCTGCTCAGCGGAACGGCGCCGTTGACCGGGGCGGGAGGCCGCCCCTCAATGGGCCCGATGGACGTGCACTCGCTTGGTTACCTGCGCATCACGGCCGAGGATCCCCACAACTGGGCCGGGTTCGCCGCCCACGTCCTCGGCATGGAGGCGGTGCCAGGCGACGGTGACGGCATCAACCTCCGCATGGACGACCGGCACCACCGGATCGCCATCGAGCCGGCGGACCGGCCGGGCGGATCCTGCTACGGCTGGGAGGTGGCCGACGCCGCCGCCCTCGACGCCGCCGCCGGCGAGCTCGACGCGGCCGGTGTCGTCGTGACGGCCGGGACCAAGGCCGAGCTGGAGAGCCGCCGGGTGGCGGGGATGATCCACTGCCTCGACCCTGCCGGCCACCGGGTGGAGCTGTTCTGCGGCGCCGAC
>Ga0066699_10000487_pt1 | contig 11572 bp, 9 predicted proteins | sample GraSoiAngelo_148_FD_66455 | JGI IMG/M metagenome (GOLD analysis project Ga0066699, IMG submission 66455) | Grasslands soil microbial communities from the Angelo Coastal Reserve, California, USA - 14_1009_09_20cm | ecosystem: Environmental > Terrestrial > Soil > Grasslands | place: USA... | reverse complement strand
TCTCGAGTAGCGCGGGTCATGCGATTCTGCGGAACACGCACCTTCAAGATCGATGGCTAACATCGGCTTGCAGCCGACGGCTTCAGGTGGAAGAGGAAGGGTTGGCGCCTTTTCGTACCGAAGGGTAACGTTTCCACAAAGCCGCGCTCCTGCAGACGTTTCGTTCAAAAGGCGCCACGTTTGCCGTCTGCAGAATCGAAGGTTAATAGAGGGCTGATGCACTCGTATGACTTCAGGCATCCTTGAGAGTAGATTCCGCACGCAAGATGAACTGCGCAATCCGTTCCGCCAGTTGATTCCGTAATCCGGGCGGCAGGTTGTGTCCCATACCTTCGATCAGCACGAGTTCGGCGCCGGGGATCGCTTCGGCCACCGCGCGACCGCCGCTGACGTCGCACATGCGGTCAGCGAGACCGTGGATCACGAGCGTGGGCACGTTGAGGTCTCGCAGCCGCTTGGTGCGATCGCCGGACGCGACGAACGCGATCGCCTGGCGCGCGTGGCCGAGCGGATCGTATGAGCGGTCGTAGGCACGGCCCGTGCGCGCCGCGACTTCCTCCTCGTCCATCGGATATCCCGGCGAGCCGATGACCCTGAACGCCTGGAGCATCTGCTGAATCACCTCGTCCCGCGTCACGGCAGGAGGACGTCCAGCCAGCTCGCGCATCGCGTCGGGCGAGGGTTGCCCGACCGCCATGTTGCCTGTTGACGCCATCATCGACGTGAGCGAGCGAACGCGCGCCGGATGCTCGATTGCTATCGTTTGCGCGATCGAACCTCCGAGCGACGCGCCGACGAGATGCGCATGCTCGATGCCGAGCACGTCCAGCAACCCGACCGTGTCCGCAGCCATGTCGGAGAGGGTGTACGAAACCGATGACAGGTCGCCCGCGAGCACGGCCTGAAGATTCGGCGCGGGCGCATCCGTCATATGCGTGGACCTGCCGACGTCGCGATTGTCGAAGCGGATAACCTGCAACCCGCGGCCGACGAGCGTGTCGCAGAAGTCATCGGGCCACGAAATCATCTGCGCGCCGCCGCCCATGATGAGCAGCACCACGGGCGCATCGCGCGGCCCGAGGCGCTCGTGCGCGATGTCGATCCTCGCCGGCCCGACCTGCCGCGCGATCTCCTCCATGTCATTGGGCTTTCGCCAAGAGTCGTGGTAGGTTACATGTAACCGCGATCCATGGCAATCATCACTCGCACGAAGTCCAGTTCCCGCGACAAGGTTCGCGCACACCGTCAACGCTTGCGTCGCCGCGGTCTGCGACCGATCCAGATTTGGGTTCCTGACGTGCGCTCACGCACGTTCATGCGAGAAGCGCGACGGCAAGCGAGACTTGTCGGCAGCGCTCGATTCGAGGCCGACGAACAGGCATTCGTCGATGCCATCTCGGAGTGGAAATCTGAATGAAGCGAGCCGAGATCTGGACGGTTGCCGGCGGACCTGACTACACGGGAAAGCCACGGCCAGCGGTGATCGTTCAGGACGATGCGTTCGAAGGCACAGCGTCGATCACCGTGTCTCCATTTACGACGCACGTACTGGATGCTCCGCTCATTCGATTGCCCTTCGAGCCGACGAAGCAGAACGGCCTTAATGTTGGAAGCCACCTCATGATCGACAAGATCACGACCGTGGCGAAGTCGAAGCTGCAGAGGCGCGTCGGGAAGCTCGCGGAGGAAGACATGATTCGTGTGAATCGTGCCATCCTCGTATTCCTGGGTCTTGCCGGACGGTCGAACGGATAAACGTCGGAATCGAACAATCAGTAGGGAATGGAGATCAGTCGATCGCTGCTGCGCATGTCTTCCTCGAGCAGCTCCAGGAGCGCTTTGCTGACCGGACCCGGCTTGCCGTCGCCGATCACCTGGTCATCCCACTGGACGACGGGCGCGACCTTGATCGAGCTGCCAAGCTGCAGCATCTCGCGGCTGGCGCGTGCCTCCGCGACCGTGATGTCGCGCACCTCGACGCCGGCCACTCCGGCCCGCTGCTGATTCGCGCGCGCGAGTTCCAGCAGCCGCAGCGACGTGCAGCCGGACAGGATGTGATCGAACTTCGGATGGAGGAGCACGCCGCCGCTGGTCACGAACGCGACGTTCATGTTCGAGCTCTCGCCGACGTTGCCGTTCTCGTCGATGAAGACGCCGTTGTCGAAGCCCTTCTCCTTCGCCTCCATCTGCATGAGCACGTTCGGCAGATAGTTGGTCGCCTTTGTGATCGCGTAGAGCGGCGCCTTGATCGGATAGGTCGTCGTCATCACGCGAACGCCTTCGGTGTAGTAACGCTCCGGATACGTGAGGCCGCCGAAGATCATCACGAAGAAACCGGGTTCGGCATTCTTCGCGGGCGTGAGCTCCAGGCTCCCCGGTCCTGACGACAGCCAGTAGCGAATCGACCCGTCGCGCCGGCCGCTTGCCGCGGCCGTCTGCACGATGATGTCGCGCATCTCCTCGCGTGAGCACGGCAGCTTCAGCTTCGAGCGCTCCGCCGACTTGATGAACCGATCGAGATGCGCGTCGACGTCGTAGATCTTCCCGCCAACGATCGCCGCGGTGTCGAAGATGCCATGGCCCCGGTGGACGATGTGATCGTCGAACGGGAGCACCATCAGCGACGGATCGGTGACGATCCCGTTCAACTGGCTCGAATAGAAGGCCCAGAAGTCGACTGGCTGCTTCGCGCGGAGCGATCGCAGCTGTCCGACGACGTCTTTCTCGGCGAGGACGGGAATCGTGCGTGCGTGGACCGTCATGGATTAACCACCAACTACCAACCACCAACTAGCGTGCCGCCGGCGCGGTCGTGAGCGGCGCATGCGCCGTGATACGCTCGCCGTCAGCGGGATCTTCCAGCTCCTCGTCCGGCTTCATCCAGAACGCGAGGACGGCGCCGAGCAGCAGCAGCGCGATGCCGGCGACGAACGTCATCTCCCACTTCCCTGTCGTGTCGATGATGTAGCCGCCGATGAGCGGCGACACGATGGCGGCGAGCGCGGAGCCGGAGTTCATGAAGCCGCTCGCAAACCCCGAGTAGCGCGGCGCGATGTCCATCGGAATCGCCCAGAACGCGCCGACGGTGAACTCCGAGAAGAAGAACGCGAGGCTGAGCGACAGGACGATCGCCGTCAGGTTGTGCACCATCAGCACGGGAATCATGAACACCGTCGACACGAGGAAGCCGGCGACGATCAGATTGCGCCGCGCCTTCGTGCGGCTGTGCGTCTTCTCGAAGATGCGGTCGCTGACGATGCCGCCGAGGAAATCGCCGAGCGTCCCGCCGAGGAAGACCCCTGACGCGAAGAGCGCGGAGCTGCTCAACTTCAGGTTGTAGCTGTGGAGGAAGTAGGACGGGATCCACGCGAGGAAGAACCACAGCGTCCAGCCGTAGCAGAAGTACACGATCGTGACCGGCATCATGCGCGCGGCCAGGCGGCCGAACGGCACGCGCGACGCGGTCTTGACGCGCTTCTTCGGCAGCAGTGCGAGATCCTCGGCGGTGATGGCGGGATGCTCCGCCGGATCGTCGCGGAAATACCAGAACCACGCGATCGCCCAGAGGAAGCTCGCGGTGCCGACGACGACGAATGACCCGCGCCAGCCGACGTACGGAATGAGGAGGATGCCGATGAGCGGTGGCGTGAGCGTGTTGCCAAGCCTGGCGAAGGCATGCGTGATACCCTGCGCGAAGCCGCGCTTCTCCGGCCGCGTCCAGTTCGACATCGCGCGCGTGGCGACGGGCAGCGCCGACACGCCGATGCCGACCAGCACGCGCCCCAGCACCATGCCGCCCAGGCTGTTGGCGAGCCCCATGAGCACGGTGGCCGACGACCAGAGAATCGCGAAGACCGTCAGCGCGCGCCGCGCGCCGAACTTGTCGGCCACCCACCCGCCCGCGATCTGAAACGCGAGATACGGATAGGCGAACGCCGAGAAGATCAGCCCCACCTGGGTGTTGGTCAGCCCCAGCTCGGGCTGGAACACCGCCGCCGCCGTGCTGACATTCACGCGGACGATGTAGTTGATGAAGTACATCGCGCACAGCAGTCCGAGGACGTTGGTCGTCGCAGGGATGCCACGCCGTTGTGCGGTCATTTCCATTCGCGGATTCTAGTCGATTAGCGAGTGCAGGATGACGGCCGGGTGCTGCGCGTGCGCACCGGCGAAATGCTCGACCTGATGGCGGCAGGAGGTGCCCGCCGCGGCCAGCAGCTCGCCCGGCTTCAGCGCACGAGCCGCCGGAAGCAGCCGCCGTTCCCCAATCTGCTTCGAAACCTCGTAGTGGTCCTTCGCATAGCCGAACGAGCCCGCCATGCCGCAGCAGCCCGAATCGAGATCGACGACCGTGCACGACGGAATGCGCGAGAGCAGCGCCTTCGCGGACGCGACCAGCCCCATCGCCTTCTGATGACAATGGCCGTGCAGCACGACCGTCGGTGGTCCGGCCTTGAGATTGAGCGTCAGGCGGCCGGCGGCGAGCTCGCGCTCGAGATAGTCCTCGAACAGGGTGCAGGCGTCGGCGACGACCCGGGCGCGGCGCTGCTCCTCGCCGCGCAGCAGCGCGGGCGCATCCTCGCGGACGGCCGACAGGCAGCTCGGCTCGAGGAAGAGGATCTTCTCGCCACGCGACGCGGCCTCGTAGAGCGCGTCGGCATTTTTCTTCGCGAGCTTGCGCGCGGCGTCGAGCTGGCCCGTGGATATAAGGGGTCGGCCGCAGCAGTCGTGCGGCAGCAGCTGCACGCTGGCGCCCGCCGCCTCGAGCACCGCCGCCGCCGCGACGCCATTCTCGGGTTCGTTGTAGTTGGTGAAGGTGTCGTTGAACAGGATCACGGAGGTCCGGCTGAAGCCGGACACTACAGAATCATCGGTAGTGTCCGCCTTCAGGCGGACAAATTTGCGCTCGAAGGTATCGCTCGTCCATGCAGGCGGGACCCGACGACGATCGATCCCGAACAGTTTCTCGTTCATCCACCGGCCGAATCCGCTCGACGCCATCGCATTGGCGAGCGGCGCGAACTGACTGCCGATCTTCGACAGCCCGCGCACGTTGCCGAGGACCCGCTTGCCGAGCGGGATGCCGTGCTTCCGCCAGTGCTGCGCGAGGAACTCGCTCTTGAACCGCGCGACGTCCACGCCGACGGGACACTCTGCCTTGCACGCGCGGCACTCGAGACAAAGGTCGAGGGTCTCGAGCACGCCGTCATCATCGAGCCCCGCCTCGGCCAGCTTGCCCGTCATCGCCAGCCGCAGCGCGTTCGCGCGACCGCGCGTGACATCTCTCTCGTCCCGCGTCGCCATATACGACGGGCACATCGTCCCTTCGAGCTTCTTGCGGCACGCGCCGACGCCGCTGCACATCTCGACCGCGCGGCCGAAGCCGCCGTACTCGGAGTAATCGAAATAGGTCGGAGGATCAGGCGTGTTGTAGCCCGCGCCGTAGCGCAGGTTCGAGGTGAACGACGGGCAATCGACGATCTTTCCGGGATTGAAGATGCCGTTCGGGTCGAAGGTGTGTTTCACGGTCCGGAACGCCTGATACAGCGCCGGGCCGAACATCTTCTCCATGAACCAGCCGCGCACCAGGCCGTCGCCATGCTCGCCGGAGAGCGCGCCGCCGTACTTCAGGACGAGCTCCGCGCTGCCGTTGGCGATGCGCTCGAACTTCGCGATGCCTTCCTCGGTCTTCATGTTCACGACCGGCCGCACGTGCAGGCATCCGACGGATGCATGTGCATAGACGCCCGACACGCTGCCGTTGCGTCGGATCATCGCGAGGAACTCGTCGATGTAGTCGCGCAGCACCTCCGGCTTGACGGCCGTGTCCTCGACGAACGAGAGCGACTTGTCGTCCCCTTTCATGGCCATCGACAGGCCGAGCGACATCTCGCGGAAGCTCCAGACGCGTGCCTGATCGGGGAGCGGCATCAGGCGGCGATAGACGCACTTGAACGGCTCGAGGTCGCGTTCGATGGCCTCGAGCCGCGGCGGCAGATCCTCCGCGCGGTCCGCGTAGAGCTCGACGTTCAGCAGCGCGCCGGGATCGTCCGTCTGCAGGATGCTCCGCCGCATCCGATCCATCGCCGGATTCTCGCGCGCGTGGTTGAGGATGAACCGGTCCATCACCTCGATGGCCGACGGCTTGTGCTTCAGGATGATCGGCGTCGCGGCGAGCGCATCGAGCAGCTCGTCGAACTCGATCGCGAGCACCGCCTTCTCCTTCGGCAACGGGACGAGGTTGATCTTCGCCGCCGTGATCATCGCGAGCGTCCCTTCGGAGCCGACGATGATCTTCGAGAGGTTGAACGGCTTCGACTCGTCGACGAACTCGTCGAGGTTGTAGCCGCCGACGCGGCGGACGACCTTCGGATAGCGCCTCTCGATTTCCTCCGCGCACTCGAGCGCGATGCGGCGCACCTCGCGATAGCACGTCGCCTCGAGCGTGTCGCCCTGGCAGGCGGCCTCGAGCTCCGCGCGATTGAGCGGGCGGAAGTGCGCCTGCGACCCGTCGGAGAGGATCACATCCAGCTCCAGGACGTGGTCGATGGTCTTGCCGTACATCACGGAGCGGGCGCCGCAGGAGTTGTTGCTGATCATTCCGCCGATGGTCGCGCGGCTCGCCGTCGAGATGTCGGGCGCAAACCGCAGCCCGTGCTGTTTGAGCTGCGCATTCAGCTCGTCGAGGACGATGCCCGGCTCGACGATCGCCCAGCGTTCGGGCACGTTCAACTCGAGAATGCGGTTGTAGTACTTCGACGTGTCGAGCTGGAGCCCGTGGCCGATCGCCTGCCCAGCCTGCGACGTGCCGCCGCCGCGGGCGGTGATCGAGACGCTGTGCGCGCGGGCCAGATTCACCGTGCGGAGGATGTCCTCGCGCGATTTTGCGAGCACGACCCCCAGCGGATGCATCTGGTAGACGCTCGCGTCGGTGGAATAAAGGGCGCGCGAAACCGCGTCAAAGCGGACTTCGCCGGAAATCTGCTCCTCGAGCTGGCGCCGCAAGGTCCCGCTTTGAATGACTTTGAGTGGTTTGCCCGGCAAGGAAATCCAATTGTATAGTGGCGTCCGGCTAAAGCCGGACACTACCAGGTCGGTAGTGTCCGCCTTCAGGCGGACCGGGGGATCGATGAGGATTCACAACCGCTGGTTTCAGCTCGTCGCGGCCGTCATTGCGATGGTGATGATTGCCAACCTGCAGTATGCGTGGACGCTGTTCGTCAAGCCAGTCCAGGCGGGCACGGGTTGGAAGTTATCGGACATCCAACTCGCCTTCACACTCTTCATCCTCTTCCAGACGTGGGTGCAGCCGGTCCAGGGCTGGTTGATCGATCGCATGGGGCCGCGGATCTTCACGAGCGTCGCGGCGATCCTGTGCGCCATCGGCTGGGGCGGCCTCGGCATGGCGACCTCGCTGCCGATGTTCTGGACGCTGTACATCCTCGCGGGGATCGGCGCGGCGCTCGTCTACGGCGGCTCCATAGGATCGGCGCTGAAGTGGTTTACCGATCGCCGCGGCCTGGCGGCCGGCGTCATCGCCGGCGGGTATGGCGGCGGCGCCGCGCTCTTCACGCCGATCATCGCGTGGGTGCTGTCCCATTACGGGTATCGACAGGCGTTTCTGTGGACCGGTCTTTTTCAGGGCAGCGTCATCCTCATCGTCGCGCAGTTCCTGCGTCATCCAGCGCCGTCGGCGCAGCCCGCGGCCGTGCGAGCGCCGGCGGTATCGACGAGTATCGGCACGCGGCAGTTCACCACCGGCGAGATGCTGCGCACGCCGCAGTTCTATCTGCTCTACGCGATGTTCCTGATGATGGCGACCGGCGGACTGCTCGTCACCGCGAACTCCGGACCGATGGCCGCGTCGTGGGGCATCAGCGTCGGCTTCCTCACGCTCGCCACCTCGCTCAACGCGGCGGCCAACGGCACCAGCCGCATTTTCTGGGGATGGGCTTCCGACAAGATCGGCCGCGAAACGGCCATGGCGGTCGCGTTCCTCCTGCAGGCGGTCTGCCTGATGCTCGTGCTGACGCTGGGCAGACAGTCCGGCATCCTGTTCACGGTCACGCTGGTGTCCGTCTACCTGACGTGGGGTGAGGTCTTCTCGCTCTTCCCGTCGCTGGTGGGCGATTACTACGGCGCGACGCACGCGACGTCGAACTACGGCGTGATGTATTCGGCCAAGGGCGTTGCGTCGATCATCGGCGGCGTCGTTGCCGCGCTGCTCTACGAGAGCTTCGGCAGCTGGGATGCGTGCTTCTACGGCAGCGCCGCGCTGGCGCTGGCCGCCGCCATCATGGCGTTTGGTCTGCGTGCATCGGTCGCGGCTCCGCGCGCCACGGGGGTCAGCGTTCCGGCGTAGGCCGGACGTACCGGTTCACCGCCTCCAGGAACTTGTCGAAGTCCAGCGGCTTCCGGAACTGCGCGTCCGCATCCGGAAGCTTGCCGGCCGCCGACACCGCGATCACCGGGATCGTCGCGAGCTTCGGATCGCGTTTCTGCGCGTGCCGGAAGTCCCAGCCATCGACGTCCGCCATCATCAGGTCCAGGACGATCAGCTGCGGCAGCGACGAGACGCGAAGATAGTCCAGCGCCTCCCGGCCGTCCGGCACCGCGACGGCGGTGAATCCTTCGTCGCGCAGCAGCGTCACCAGCGCGTTGCGCGACCCCGCGTCGTCGTCCACAACCAGAATCTGCGGCTTCACGCCAGCACCTCCACCGCACTCGCCTCCGCGCCGCGCAGCGGCAGCACGATCGAAAATGTGGCACCCTGCCCGGGCTGACTCTCGACGGAGATCGCGCCGCCCATGGCGTCGACGAGCTGGCGGGTGATCCAAAGCCCGAGTCCGAACCCACCATACCGGGCGCCCGAGACGCCGCGTTCAAACCGCGTGAAGAGACGTTCGTGCTGCTCGGGCGCGATACCAATCCCATGATCCTTGACGGACAGCCGCGCCGTGAGATGGTCGTCATCCAGCGAAATGACGATCGGCCGGTCGTTGCCGTACTTGATCGCGTTCGACAGGATATTCGAGACGATCTGCTCGACACGAAGCCGATCCCATCGGCCGATTACCGGGTGTCCGGTATTGAACGTGATCTGGCCCGGAGTCGCTTCGGGTCGGAATTGATCGATGACGGCCTCGACGAGGTCCGCGAGGTTGACGTCTTCCCGTTCGAGCGCGATCGATCCCGCGCTGATCCGCGACACGTCGAGCAGGTTGTCCAGCAGGCGCGCCAGCCGGCCGACCTGCACGTCGGATTGCGCGACGCGATCGTGGATGTCCTCCAATGGGACCGCATCGGGACTGCGCTGAAAGGCGCGCAGGATGCCCGTCAACTGCAGCTGCAGCGCGTTCAGCGGGTTGCGCAGCTCATGGGACGCGATCGACAGGAAGTCGTCGCGGGCCCGCACGGCCGCCTCGAGCTCGGAGATGAGATTCGATCGTTCGCGTTCGACACGTCGCTGTCGTCCACCGGAATCTCTGCGCCGTGCCTCGCGATGAGGACCGTGTGGTTCGCAAGTCCCACGACGACGCCTTCGCGCAGCACACGATCGATGGGATTGTCGACGGTGCGGCGGGAGTCTTCGTTGATGATGGCGAAGATATCCTCCAGCGGCTTACCGGCCGCTTCCGTTTGCGTCCATCCCGTCAGGCGCTCGGCGACCGGATTGACGTGACCCGACCTGCAGCGTCGGTGGCGATCACGCCGTCGCCGATACTCGAAAGCGTCACCCTGAGCTGTTCCGCGAGATTGACCGCGACGCGTCGTTCCGATCCAACTCTTCTCGTCACCAGAAACAACGCTCCGACGACGGAGAGCCCAATCGTCGCGATCGCAGCCGCCGTCAGCCGGGCCGTGTTGTACGCGCTCTCCGCCTCCGCTGTGCGCAGCGTCAGCAACGCCTCTTCCCTCGCTTCCATCCTCGCCACGATCGCACGGATGCTATCCATCGTCCGCTTTCCGATGTTCGTCACGACGATGGTTTGCGAGGCTTCGAAGCCGGCGTCCCGACGCGCCTGGATCGCGCTCGCCAGCTCGTCGAGCTTTACGTCGGCCTGGGCGGCGAGCTGATCGAGGTCGGCTTGTTGTTCCCGATTGTCGGCGGTCAATCGACGCACGCCTGCTGTTTCGCGATCGATCGCACCGACGGCGCGCTGGTATGGCTCGAGATAGGTCGGATTTCCAGTGATGATGTAGCCGCGTTCGCCCGTCTCCGCATCGATGAGCGTCGACAGCACGCTCTCGAGCTGTCCCTTGACGTCATTGGTATGAGCCACCGCGTTTGTGGCGAGATAGACCGTCTGCAGGCTGGCAATCGCGATCGCGAGACCGGCGATGAGGACGACGACAATCGCGACAAACCCGGGCACCACACCCGGCGTGAGGGTCCGCGTCTCGGGCGCGGCATTGCGCATGCGATCTGGTCTAATGGCCGCTGTCGCGATTGAGGTAAGGTTATGCGCTGTATGAAGCCGGCGATCATCACGCTCGCCCTCGTCGCCGCGACGATCGGCGTAGGCGCACAGGGCGCAGATCAGCCCACCAACAATTCGCCGAATCCCTATCGCACGATCGCGAACTACTTCAAGCTGCCCGACGGCCGCGAGTGGGGATCGACCAGCGCGGTGGAGATCGACAAGGACGGGCGCAGCATCTGGGTCGCGGAACGCTGCGGCAGCAATTCGTGCGCGGGATCGAACCTGCCGTCGATCCTGAAGTTCGATCCATCCGGCAAGCTCGTGAAAAGTTTCGGCGCGGGGCTGCTGCTCTTTCCGCACGGCATCTTCGTCGATCGCGACGGCAACGTGTGGGTCACGGATGGTCAGGACGATGCGCCCCGGCCGCAGGGGACGCAGGCGAATACGCTGCCCGGTCCGCCGGCGGGCGCAACGCGCGGCAATCAGGTGTTCAAGTTCAGCCCGGACGGGAAGCTCCTGATGACGCTCGGCACGCGCGGCGGCGCCGCGGCGCCCGGCTTCTTCTATCAGCCGAATGACGTGCTCGTGGCGCCGAACGGAACGATCTTCGTCTCGGAAGGACATGGCGGCGCGAACTCGCGCATCCTGAAGTTCTCGAAGGATGGAAGACTGATCAAGACGTGGGGCACGAAAGGATCGGGCGACGGCCAGCTCGATGGTCCGCACGCGCTCGCGATGGATTCGCGCGGGCGGCTCTTCGTCGGCGATCGCAGCAACAACCGCATCGTCATTTTCGATCAAGAGGGGAAGCAGCTCGACGTGTGGCGGCAGTTCAGCCGGCCGAGCGGCATCTACATCGACAAGAAGGATGTGATCTACGTCGCCGACTCGGAGTCGGAGTCGGTATCGCGCAATCACGATGGATGGAAGCGCGGCATCCGTATCGGCAGCGCGCGCGACGGATCGGTCACGGCGTTCATTCCTGATCCGGTCGACACAGCAACGGGCACGAGCGCCGCGGAAGGTGTCGCCGCCGATGCCGACGGCAACGTCTACGGCGCGGAGGTCGGACCCAAAGGCGTGAAGAAGTATGTGAAGGCGGCGGCGACAACGGCGCAGGCCATCCCGCGCACGCCGGATGGGCGTCC
>Ga0066699_10000486_pt1 | contig 11578 bp, 13 predicted proteins | sample GraSoiAngelo_148_FD_66455 | JGI IMG/M metagenome (GOLD analysis project Ga0066699, IMG submission 66455) | Grasslands soil microbial communities from the Angelo Coastal Reserve, California, USA - 14_1009_09_20cm | ecosystem: Environmental > Terrestrial > Soil > Grasslands | place: USA... | reverse complement strand
GATTCCGACGCCCACTACGTCGACCAGTTCGTCTACGTTGACCTGGCGCTCTGGATGACGCGGAAGGCGGGCATCCCCACCGAGCACATCGTCAACTGGCTGCCGGCCGCGGGCGTTCGCAAGGAGTTCGAGTAGACGTGGCCATCGGCATCATGATCGAGGGGCAGGAAGGCCTGACCTGGGACCGCTGGCGCGCGCTCTGCGCCGACGTGGAGCGGCTGGGCTTCGCCTCGCTGCGCCGCAGCGACCACTTCTTCTCGGTGATGGGCGAGCACGCGCGGGACTGCATCGACTGCTGGACCTCGCTCGCCCTGGCGGCCGAGTGGACGTCGCGCATCGAGTTCGGCCCCATGGTCACGCCCCTGACCTTCAAGCTCCCCGCCCTGCTGGCGCGGGAGGCCGCGGCCGTCGACCTGCTGGCCGGGGGTCGCCTGATCCTGGGCGTGGGCGCGGGCTGGAACGTGCCCGAGCACGAGGCCTTCGGCATCCCCTTCCCCTCGCTCAAGGAGCGCTTCGACAACCTGGAGGCGGGCATCGAACGCATCTACCAGACCTGGGAGATCTCCAATCCCAAGCCACCTCGCCAAGGTCGGATCCCGCTGCTGATCGGCGGCGGCGGCGAGAAGCGGACCCTGGGCTTGGCCGCGCGCCACGCCGCCGAGTGGAACCTGAACCCGCTCGACCTCGACGCCTTCCGCTCCAAGTCGGCGATCCTCGACGGCTACTGTCGCGACCTGGGCCGCTCGCCCGACGAGATCCGGCGTTCGGTGATGTGCGTGGCGCTGGTCGGCCGCGACCGCGACGAGCTGCGCCAGCGGGCAGCGGCGCTGGGTCAGGTGATCCCTCGGTATCGGGAAATGGAGCCGGACGCGGTGGTGAGCGCGGTTGCCGAACGCGGCCTGGCGGGAACGGTCGACGAGGCTTCCGAGCGCGTGCGTGAGGCGTCCAAGGCGGGTGTGCAGCTCCTCTGCTGCCAGCACTTCCTGCTCGACGACCCGGGCCACCTGGAGGCCCTGGCCGAGGTCGCCCGAGCGACCGGCTAGACGGCGACCGGCTCCAGGACGGCCAGCGCCAGCTCCACCGCGCGCAGCTGGCGGTCGAGGTCGACGTGCTCGAGCGGCGGCACGTGGATGAAGCCCGCCCGGAACCCGTAGTGGTCGGCGAGCCGGCAGGCCGTGTACAGCATCTGGTTGCAGATGTAGGTGCCGGCCGTGTTGCTGAGGTAGGACGGCACCTCCTCGGCCTGCCAGGCCGCGGCGATCGCGCGCACCGGCGCCGAGGCGAAGTACGCCGCGGGCCCGCCGGGCACGATCTCCTCGCCCTCCACCAGCACGCCGTCGTTGTCGGGGAAGGGGAAGTCGAGGCAGTTGATAGCCACCCGCTCCACCGCCACCTGGGTGCGCAGACCGGCCAGGCCGAGGCCGAGCACGACCTCGGGCCGAGTGTTGGCGATGGCGCGCTCCAGCGCGTCCGGCATCCGGCGCGTGCTGACCGGGAGGACCACGCCGCCCAGCCGCTCCGCGAGCAGCATGCTGGGATTGACCTGGTGCGCGCCGAAAGGCTCGAACCCGGTCAGCAGCACCCGCACGGCTTAAGGTTAAGTCCCGTGGATTTCGATCTCACGCCGTCCGAGCGGGAGTTCCAGGCCGAAGCTCGCGCCTGGCTGAAGGCCAACGTGCCCCGCGAGGAGGAGTCCGACGGTGAAGGCCTGGCCGCGGGTATCGAGCGCCGCCGGGCCTGGCAGCGGAAGCTCTACGACGCCGGCTACCTCGGGCTGGCCTGGCCCAAGGAATATGGCGGTCGCAGCGCCACCCTCATCGAGCAGATGATCTTCAACAACGAGGCCATCCTGGCTCGGGCCCCCGATCCCGTGAACGTGATCGGGCTGGGGATGGGCGGGCCCGTGGTGATCGCTCACGGCACCGAGGAGCAGAAGGCCCGCTACCTGAAGCCCCTGCTCACCGCCGACGAGATCTGGTGCCAGGGCTTCAGCGAGCCCAACGCGGGCTCCGACCTGTCGGCGCTGCAGACCCGCGCCGAAGATCGCGGCGACCACTACCTGGTCAACGGCCAGAAGGTCTGGACCAGCCTGGCCCACGTCGCGAAGTGGTGCATGCTGGTCACCCGCGAGCGCAAGGAGGCGAACCCTCGTGAGGGCCTCACCTACCTGCTGGTCGACATGGAGTCGCCGGGCGTCGAGGTCCGGCCCCTGCACCAGATCACGGGCGACCCCGAGTTCAACGAGGTCTTCTTCCACGACGTCAAGGTGCCCAAGTCCCAGATCATCGGGCAGCCCGGCCACGGCTGGGAGGTGGCCATCACCACCCTGATGCACGAGCGCGGCACGCTGGGCCTGGCGCTGGCGACCCGCGCCCAGATCACGTCGGGCGAGCTGCTGGAGCACGCGCGCCGTCTGGGTCGCTCGCGCGAGCGGCTCGTCCGCCAGCGTCTGGCCCAGCACTGGATCGAGGCCAAGACGATCCAGCTCAACGGCTACCGCGCCATCACCGCGACCATGAGGACCGGCGTGCCCGGGCCGGAAGGATCCTTCCTGAAGCTGGCCTGGTCGGAGCTCAACCAGCGCATGGCCGAGACCGCCGTCGACCTCATGGGCCCGATGGGCCAGGTCGAGAACGGCGGCGGCTGGCAGTACGCGTTCCTGCGCTCGCGCGGCAACACCATCGAGGCCGGGACCTCGGAGATCCTGCGCAACATCCTGGCCGAGCGGGTGCTCGGCCTGCCCCGCTCCCGCTAGTACAGCAGCCGGGTCAGCGTCTTCCGCAGGGGCTTGCCGCCGGAGCGCTCCGCATAGGCCGGTAGCAGGCGCCGGAGGGCCTCGCGAGCAGCCGCCGCCACCTCGTGCGGTTCGCGTCCGGCGGTTGCCAGCGACTCCCCGATCAGCACCCGCACGCGCTTGCGCAGCCAGAGGTCCTTGGTGCCGGAGAGGGCGACCGGCAGCACCGGAACACCTGCCTTGACAGCGAAGTAGGCAAAGCCGGTCTTCCAGCTGTCCTGGAGCTCGCCCTCCCGCGGGCCGTAGCCGGCCTCCGGAAAGATCGCCACGGCGCCGCCCAGCTCCAGGCAGCGGTCGACATGGTGGAAGAGGGCCTGATCGCCATGCCGCTTGAGGTCGACCGGGATGTAGCCCCGGATCTGCCGGATCAGCCACCAGTGCCAGCGGTTCTTGACCAGGTTCTCAGGATTGGCCAGGAAATGCAGGCGGGGCTCGGTGGGCATGCCCAGCAGGAGCAGGAAGGGATCGAGCCAGTTGAGGTGGTTGGCGATCAGCACGTAGGCGCCGCGCGGGATCCGCTCACGGCCCTCGATGCGAACGTCGAACACGGCCAGCACCAGCGGTGTGAGCAGTGCCCGCACCAGGCGAAACGCGAAGGTCGCCTGGCGGCCGACGGGGAGCAGGTCGGCCGGCGGAATTGCCATTTGCCGGCAAACCTTATGCTTCGAACGGCATGGACTTCGCCTTCTCCGAAGAGCAGGAGCAGCTCCGGAAGGAGGCTCGGTCCTTTCTCGCCAAGGAGTCCCCGACCAGTCGCGTCCGCAAGCTGATGGACACTGAGGACGCCTTCGACGAGAGCCTCTGGAAGAAGCTGGTCGAGAACGGCTGGACCGCGCTCGGGATCCCCGAGGAGTACGGCGGCTTCGGCAATTTCCTCGACCTGGTGGTCGTGCTCGAGGAGGCCGGCCGGCACTTGCTGCCGGGCCCCTTCTTCAGCACCATGGGCCTGGCCGTGCCCGCGCTGCTGGAGGGCGGGACCGGCGCCCAGAAGAAGCAGTGGCTGAGCGCGATCGCGGCCGGCGAGGCCCGCGGGACGCTGGCCGTGACCGAGCCCTCCGGGCGCTGGGATCCCGAGGGCGTGGGCCTGCGGGCCCAGCGCGAAGGCGAGAGCTGGAAGCTGGACGGGGTCAAGCTGTTCGTGCCCGACGCCGGGGTGGCGCAGTTCGTGGTGGTCGCCGCGCGCACCCGCGATTCCGCCGAGGAGGGCGTCACCCTCTTCCTGGTCGAAGGCCGGCCCTCGGGTCTGTCGGTGGCGCCCATGAAGACGCTCGACCGCACCCGGCGCTGGTACGAGGTCAAGTTCGAGGGCGTGACGGTGCCCGCCGCCGCCGTGATGGGCAAGGTCGACCAGGGCTGGCAGCCTCTCAAGCGGACGCTGGAATGGGCGACCGCGGCGCTCTGCGCCGAGATGGTGGGCGGCGCCTCGCACGTCCTGGAGACGTCGGTCGAGTATGCCAAGACCCGGCAGCAGTTCGGAAAGCCGATCGGGATCTACCAGGCGGTGTCCCACAAGCTCTCCGACATGCTCCTGGAGGTGGAGAGCGCGCGCTCGGCCACCTACTACGCGGCCTGGGCGGTGGATGCCGACGCACCCGACCGCTCGCTGGCGGCCTCCATGGCCAAGGCCTACGTTTCCGACGCCTACCGGCGCGCGGCCGGCAACGGGATCCAGGTGCACGGCGGCATCGGCTTCACCTGGGAGCACGACATGCACCTGTACTTCAAGAGGGCGAAGGCGTCAGAGGTGACGCTCGGGGACGCCACCTACCACCGTGAGCTGGTGGCCCAGGCGCTCGACCTTTAGGGGGACGACCTCCCATGCCCGGTGAGGGTCATCGGCAGTTCGATTTCATCTTCGGGCGCTGGATCATCCACAACCGGAAGCTCGTCGACACCACCGACCCTGCTTGCGAGGAATGGATCGAGTTCGAGGCGTCCAGCGAAGCCTTTCCGGTACTCGACGGATACGGGCACGTCGATCGCATGTACGCGCGGAACCCGAGCGGCACCGACCCATTTGAAGGGTTCACCCTCAGGCTGTTCGACCCCGAAAACGGGACCTGGAAGATCTGGTGGAGCTCCACCCGCGCTCCCGGGGTTCTCGACACTCCCGTCGAGGGACGCATCCAGGACGGCCACGGCGTGTTCGAGTGCGAGGACGAGGTCGGGGGCCGGAAAGTGGTCGTGCGATTCGAGTGGCTGACCCGCGATCCGGACTCACCACGCTGGCAGCAGTCGTTCTCTTATGACGGCGGGCGCACCTGGAAGCTCAATTGGCTCATGAATCTCACCCGCCAGTAGCCACGCGTCATGGCGAGCTTGATGTGGAGGGGCTGGCGGTACGCACCGACGAGCTCGGGCTGGGGCTCGGGCTGGAGCTCGGGCTGGGGCTCGGAATCGGGGTCGCACTGGGCGTCGAGCTCGGTGCGACGTTCGGGTTAGACGTCGGTGCGAGGCTCGGGCTCGACGTGGCAGCCACGGGGCTGACGGCGGTGACAGGGTGCTGCGGCGGCGCCTGCGGCAGAGACAACGGCCGCCGAGGCTCGGGGTCCGCGTTCGGCGTGAGGCCCGGCGAGGCCGACTGGATGGTGCCCGCCTCCGCCGGCTGGATGGGGCGCCCGTGGGCCACGATGTTCAGGCCCAACACCAGCCCAGCCGCCGCCGAGACGACGGCCAGCATCGCCCGCGGCCAGGGCCGCTCGGCGCCATTCCACAGCGCGCGCAAGAGGCGCATGACGGTCAGCGCCAGCACGTAGGCGAACCCCGCCAAGGGCAGCGCCACCGAGATCAGCTCGCCGGCGGCCAGGAGGGCTGGGAGGGCGTGCCCTGCGGCCAGAGCGCCGATCAGCTTGATCGTGACCGCCTGCAGCGTGCGCGCAGCGGTTGGGATGATGCGCGGCAGGCTGGCCAGCAGCAGCAGATAGGAGCAGCCGAGCACCGCCACCGTGAGCAGCACCCAGGCGGCCACCAGGCGCCGGGCCGCCGGGCGCAGGGCGCCCGCGCGCGCATCGAGCTGGCGCCCCGGCAGGAAGGAAGCCAGGGTGGGCCGGATGCGGGCGAAGAGGTCGGGCACCCCGATCATGTCCGCGACCATGTAGTAGCCGTCCAGCCGCAGGAATGGGAAGAACTGGTGGAGCGCCTCCACCTGCTGCAGCAGCACCACCGCCAGCAGAAACTCGTGCCCGGTCCAGGCGTATGCGACGGCCAGCCCCAGGCAGAAGAGGAGGTTGAAGTAGACGCCTCCTAGGTCCGTCCGGATGCGGCCACCCCGGCCCAGCCGGTAGGCGTCGGTGACGTCGCAGAAGAAGGCCGGCCAGATCAGATAGAGGCCGGCCCCGATCCGACCCGGCCGCGCGCCGCCGTAGCGGCAGGCGGCGGCGTGGCCGAGCTCATGGAGGCCGCCGGCTGCGATCACCAGGCCGAAGGCGACGGCCATGGCGCTGGGATGCGTGAGCAGATCGGCCGCCGGCCGGGCCACTCCGTGCGCAGCGAAGAGCCAGGCGTCCAGCGCGGCGGCCGCCGCCAGGACGGCGATGACCACCCCGGCCCTGAAGAACGGCGTCAGGCCGCCTGCCAGGAAACCGGTGAGGCGCGGCGGCAGTACGCCGAGCCGCAACCGCAGACCCAGGGTCTCCGGCGGTCGCGCGAGGGTACGAGCCTGAGGTCCGGCCAGGATCCCGGCCGGCTGCAGGTGCTCGCCGGCCAACCGCCAGACGTCCAGCGTGGTCAGGTCGCCACCGTGCGCGCGGTTCAGGTCGTCCACGATCTGGCGGTAGCTGCGCCGGCCGTCGGCCCGGCGCGCGATCTCGTAGAGCAGCGGCGTCATGCGCACGGTCAGGCCGTCGCCCCGCCGGGCCAGGAAAGTGGGATCCCGGTATCCGGATCCCTCGTACTCACCGATCAGCTCGGTGCCGTCAGCCAGCGCCGGCGGCGGGGCGCCGGTGGGGTCGATCTCTGGCAGCTCGAGCTGACGTATGGCCATGGCGTGAAGAGGGGAGCGGCCCGCGAGGGACCGCTCCCGATGATCCGGAGCTAGATCCCCTGCGGGATCTGGTTGCTCTGGGTGGCGAGGGCGCCGGCGGTCGCGTTGTCCGAGAGGACGTTGGCCGCCAGGGCCAGGTTGATGGGCGCCGCGAGGTTGGCGTTGATCAGTGACATCTCCTCGCGGTCGGGAAGAGCCTCGATCTGCTGGTCGTCCAGCTTGTGCAGCTCGGTATTCATGTGGAACCTCCTAGATGCTCTGCGGGATGTAGTTGGTCTGCGTCGCCTGAGCGAAGGCTGTCGAGTTGTCGCTCAGGACGTTCAGGGCGATAGCCGCGTTGATGGGCGCGGCCACGTTGGCGTTGACCAAGGACATCTCCTCGCGGTCGGGGAGCGCCTCGATCGCCTGCGACTCGAGGTCGGTCAGCTTGTGTTCCATATCGGAACCTCCTGATTTCGGGATTTGGGCGTCGAGCGCGGTGCCGCAACGCCGGTTCCGACGCTAGGAAGCGGTCCGCCGCCAGGGCAATACGCGAAAAACGACTGCCGGGCCCTTGTGGTCATTACCGACCACAAGCTGCAGTTCAGGCCAGCTCGAGTGCCAGGTAGGCGACTCCGCTGGGAGCCACCGCCCAGGCGCCGCCGAGGTAGTGGTAGGGCCCCAAGACGGCGGTCCGCTGGACAGGATCTCCCATGATCAGCGAGTTGACCTGGGCGTCGTTGACGCCTGACCAGTAGGTCAGGACCTCAGCCGGCGGGGGGCTGGCCAGGCTGCCCAGGTGGCAGCCCGCATCTCGCGCCGAGCCATCGGCGGACGACACGAAGCCCTGGGCGGCCACACGCTGAACCTGGGTCGTGGCGACCGTCGCCAGGCACTGGTTCCAGACCAGCGGTGGCAGCCCGGCAGCGGCGCGGTCCTGGTTGATGGTGCTCAGCTCTCCATTGGCGGACATGACCTGGATCGGCACGGTTGTGCGTAAGGGCAGCATCGTGGCGCCGGGGGTCGGCGTGGTCTTCTGCGGGCTGGCTTGAGGAGTTGCGGCCTGCAGGGACACCTGCGAGGAAGGGCTCGGCGGCGGCGACGCCACTCCTGAACTCGACGCCGCCAGGCGGTGGCCGGAGGAGGGTGCCATCTCGACGACCGCCCGGGCCAGGGGCACGCTGAGGGCAAGCGCGGCCACCACGCCCAGCGCAATCCCAGCGCGCCAGATCGGCACGTGGCGGTGGAGCCCGCTGAGCGGCTTCGAAGGAGGTGCGTCGCCGGCCTGCAGAGCGACCCAGGCACCCACGGCCGCGGCCCGGTTGCTGAAGCCCTCGGTCGTATAGAGCCGCTGGAGGTGGGTGCGGATCGTGTGCACCGACAGCCCCAATTCGCGAGCGATCTCCTTGTCGGAGTGCCCGCGCGCCGCCAGTTCGAGAATTTGTGCCTGACGTTCAGTGAACGGCATTGAACGGCCAGGCCGCACGTGGCCGAGCCTAAATAATTATAGCGTACCTATCAGCTTATCGACCAATACCATTGCTAGGCAGAGATTCGATGCCGCAGCTCCGCAAGGTGCTCGGTGTAGTGGTAGATGGTGTTGGCGCGCACCTTGCCCGTATAGCGCTCGTCCGCCATCTCGTCGTCGTCGAGGCTGGCGGCAGTGGTCACGGCCCGCCGGTGCGCGGCATCCAGCCGCTGCAGAACCTCGCGCGTGCTGTGCCGGCGGGCCCACTCCGCCTCCCGAGCGTTGTGCACATCGGCATGAGGCCAGGAGCCGCTGAGCCGCAGGTTGTCGCCGCCGTACCACTCGGCCTCTGAGATCGGCTCACCGCGCAGCTGTCCGACGATGACCATCTCCACCGTCTCTGCCCAGAAGGCGACGTGGGCCAGCATCTCCTTGACCGTCCAGCCGGCAGGCGTCCGGGCTTCGAAATCCTGAGCGTCGAGCCTGTCGACCTCCTGGCGCAGCTCGAGCCAGGCCGTGTCGACCTCATCGGCGAAGACGTCGGCCTTGGTGGTCATCCTCGAACGTAAGTCAGCACGTGGTGGGTCAGCAGCTTGCCCTCCAACGTGCGGCATTCGGCGGTCCCGAAGACAAGCCGCCGGCCCCAGCGCAGGACGCTAGCGGTGCAGTCGAAATCCTCGGCCCGCGCCGAGGACAGGAAGGCCGTGTCCAGGTGGCTGGTCGTCGACGGGTCGTCCAACCCGAGCCGGGTTTTCATGGCGCACCAGAATGCGACATCGGCCGCGGACATGTAGAACTCGCCGGCGACCACGCCGCCAGGCCGCTCCATCTCCGGCCGGAAGGGCACGCGCAGGCAGCACACCCCGTCCTCCAGGCGGACCACGCGCAGCCCGCGTCCCGCCGTGAAGCTGGTCTGCGCCAGCAGCTCCTCGAGCTCGGGCGGGCTGACGTTCATCCGACCGCTAGCAGCGCGATCACGGCCAGCACGAAGGCCGCGCAGCAGGGCAGGACCAGGCTGCGGTAGAGCGCGAAGTAGGACGCCCAGGCCGCGCGCAAGCGGTCGAGGCGCCGGCCGGCGCCGAAGACCAGCGCCGAATAGATCGGCAGGGCCGCGCCGGTGTTGAGGGTCAGGGCCAGGAGCACGATACCGCCGCCCACGCCCAGCCAGCCGGCCAGTGGCGCTGCCGGGCCGAATCCGGCCTGCGCACCCCAGAGCAGGCCCGCGGCCAGCAGCAGCACCAGCTCGGGCAGGCCGAGCAGGAAGAAGGCGGCGAAGTTGACGGCCAGCAGCGCCAGCGCCAGTGCCAGCCCCGCCGTGATCCCGGCCAGCGCGGCGGCCGCCAGGTTGACGCCGCCGTGCAGATGGACGCTGGGCGGTCCGAACCCGCCGCCGGACGGCAACCCGCCGGCGTGCCCGCCGGCCAGCGCCAGTCGGAGATCGGCCCAGCTGTGCACTCCGAGGGCTGCCGACAGCGCGGCGCCGGCCCCGGCCGCGATCAGCGCGGCCAGGAAAGCGACCGCCAGGCCGCCGGCATGTGCCCGCAGGGAGAAGCCGGCGAACCAGCGCCGGCGCTCGCGCCGACGCGTGACGCCAGCATCCAGCAGGCGCTCGCGATCGAAGCTCACGCCGACCAGCACGGTCAAAGCCAGGCAGGCGGCCAGCGGCACCAGCAGCGAGTAGGGCGCCAGCGGCGACCCCACCACGAACAGCGCCAGCGGCAGGTCGGCCACCGCCGCCGAGACCGGCGAGAGCAGGAAGGACCAGGCGCCGCCGGCTGCGCCCTCGCGCGGGAAGAGCAGAAAGCCCAGGATGCGGCCCATCGCGGCCCAGTAGGCGGTGACCAGCGCGACCAGGGCGAACACCGGCAGCAGCGACCAGGGCGCCGGCCGCCCGAAGAGCGCCAGCAGCGCCATGCCGCCCGCCAGCCAGGCCGTCACCCAGACCACGCTCACAACCGCGCCCGGCAGCACCTCCATCCAGACCAGGGAGGGATCGTCGAGCGGCGCGTAGAGCAGGACCTCGAGCGAGCCCTGCGCCTTCTCCCACCACAGGCCGATCGAGGTCTTGATCGATTCCAGGAGCGCGAAGGTCATGAAGAAGAGCGGCAGCAGGAGCCCGGCGTCGAGGCTGCCTCTGCCCAGGCGCGAGGTGATGCCGCCCCCCGCGGGCAGCGACCCGAAGAGCGAGGCGCCCGCGATCAAGAGGAGCACGAAAGCGTTGAGGTAGAGGACCCAGGAGAGGTCGCCGCGGCGCCACCAGGAGCTGACGTAGAAGGGCAGCAGGTGGCGCAGCAGGGCTGGTTGCCCGCGCAGCGAGGCCAGCATCTGGCGTGGCCTTATACCCTCCCCGACCGGCTCTCGTAGGGGCGGGTCTTGACCCGCCCTCGAGGGAGGGGCAAGCCCCTCCCCTACGGAAATTGCCGTCAGATAGATCGACTCCAGGCTGGGGGGCTTCTCGGGTGGGCTGAAGCGAGGGACGCCGGCGGCCGCCATCCGGTCCTGGGCCTCGGAGCGCACCCAGCGCACCAGCTCGGCCCCCTCACGCCGGCGCTGGGCGGCTCCCCGTCGCAGCTCGGCCAGCGAACCCTGGGTCACGATCCGACCCTGGCGCATGATCGCCACCCGATCGGCCATCAACTCCGCCTCGCCCAGGATGTGCGTGGTCACGATCAGGGAGGCGCCGCGATCCCGCTGCTCGGCCAGGTAGGCGCGCATCTCGGCGGCGGCCACGGGGTCGAGGCCGGAGGTCGGCTCGTCGCAGAACAGCCAGTCCGGCCGGTGCAGGGTGGCACGGATCAGGGCCACCTTCTGGGCCATGCCCCGGGAGAAGGTGGCGAGCGGACGGCCGCTCTCCGCCAGCAGGTCGAACCGCTCCAGCAGCTCCTGGATGCGCCGCGAGCGCTCGGGCTCCGGCACGCCGTAGAGGTAGCCGAAGTGGTCGAGGTACTCGACCGCGGTGTTGCGGCCGTACAGGCGGGCCTGGTCGGCGACGACCCCCAGGCGCCGACGCACGGCGTCCAGGTCGGCCGGCAGCCGCAGCTCACCGAACCGGATCTGACCGGCGTCGGGGTGCAGGATGCCGCCGGCGCAGCGCAGCGTCGTCGACTTGCCGGCCCCGTTTTGGCCCAGCAGGACCAGGAGCTGACCGGCCTCGACCTGGAGGTCCACGCCGCGCACCGCCAGCACGCTGCCGAACGCCTTCTCGAGGCCGAGGATCGAAATCACCGGCGAAAGGGTAGACTCTCCACCTGGACGCTTCCGCCGAAGCGCCACGTCCGGCTCGTTTCCCTCAACAGGTCGCGGCAATCAACGTAACGAGAGGGAAAGGAGCTTTTTTGTCGACATTCGCTGAACT
>Ga0066699_10000480_pt1 | contig 11610 bp, 10 predicted proteins | sample GraSoiAngelo_148_FD_66455 | JGI IMG/M metagenome (GOLD analysis project Ga0066699, IMG submission 66455) | Grasslands soil microbial communities from the Angelo Coastal Reserve, California, USA - 14_1009_09_20cm | ecosystem: Environmental > Terrestrial > Soil > Grasslands | place: USA... | reverse complement strand
TGCCCTTGAAGTGTTCAACACGTATGAAACGAAAGCCCATACGGCACACATCACGCGGACTGTGTTCGATAATAATGGTGCTGAGGTCTTCGGTGGCGCGATCGTAGGCGAAGGCACCTTTCCGCATGAGAACTCGAGCCTGGAGATCAATGAGAGCACGTTCGAAGGCAACACCGCCAGCGAGGGTGGCGCGATCGTTTTCGATACCTTGACAACGACCGTCCGCAACAGCCGGTTCGAGCGGAACATCGCCACCGTGACTGGCGGTGCCCTGGCCACGACGAACATCGGTGCCACAATTGCGAGCGCGGCGTTATCCCGACCACGCCATGGGTTCGTGAAGCTTGCGACTACTATTTCTCATTGCGAGTTCAACGGCAACATTGCTCGTGGTGATCAGGTGGCGCACGACGGACTGGTTGGCGGGCCCGCGGCCGGACTCAACTTTGGCCTCGGCGGAGGTGCACTGCTGGCCTATATGAACGGATATCTCAACGTCGCCGATTCATCGTTTCGCGACAACGTCGCCGAGAACGGTGACGGTGGTGCGATCCTGAATGGCCGGTCTGAGGCACAACATCCATTGTCCACTGACGCTGTGGCCTTCGATGTCCGGACGGTCGTCGTCAACAGCACGTTTGTCGGCAATAAGGCGTTGACCGGCAACGGCGGCGCGATCGCTTCCCTGCCAGGTGCAACGCTAAGCATCCCCGAGAGGACCATCACGAACACCACACTGTCTGCAACCGCATCGACTTTCAAAGGGAATTCCGCCCTCGGTGACGGTGGCGCAGTCTATCTTCACATGTCGAACGCGACTCTCGATGCGAACGCCTCCGCGGAGAACCACGCAGCTTTAGGCGAATCAACATATGGAGTTGGTTCGATCATCAATGGCAGCGCGATGAGCTCTTTCATACGATGAATCGTTGATGAAGGGATCGCTGATGGAACTGGACGCGCTCGAAGAGAGCAAAGACGCAGGAACGGCTGGGCCCGCGTGCAATGGGGTGCAATGGGCCACGGCATCGCTGGCATTCACGGCAACGTCGGGATTTTAGAATGTGCAACTTATAGAATCTAAACGAGGCGCGAAAGTTCGAATCCCACTCTCTCCGCCATCCGACCTCTGTAAAATCGCTGCAGCCGGTCATCATGCCGCATGCGCGCATGGCCGCTTCGCACCACTCAAACCGCGGAAACCGTTCCTTGTTTCGTGAGCCGTCCTAAGCGCTGTGGGCCGCCGCTCGAGTATTCGCTGGGAATCAGTCCAACTAGCTGGCGACGGCTTTGCCGTCGGGAAACCTGCACGTCGGCCCGTTGATCGGCAGCGTGCGGTTGCACGTGACAACGACGTGAGAGCCGACTGGCCAGCGCCGCTGCGCAACGGGGTGCCGCGTCGAAGGCCATTCGCCAACGCGATGCTTCGCAGCGCGTTTAGTACCTACGTCCGCATCCGAACCCCACCTGTCGCGATGCAGCAGCAACGCGCGCAGATCCCGTAACTCGGTCGACGGCATCCAGATCTTTGCGGCTCAGTGACCCCGTGTGAGACACGCAGCCGCCTCCCGGAGCCAGCGAACGACCAGGAAGTATTCGAAATCAAGAATCGCTGCGGACGAATGCCCCCTGGCGGCGCAGCACCAGACAGAGAGCTGCAGCGAGCACACCGAAGCGCGTCGAGCGCACCGAAAGACGCGATCCCGCGGAATGGCCGATGCACCCGGCCATCACGTGGTGCACACTGCGAGGGTTACTGGGCAACATCCACTCGGTCGGACCCTCGTCCCAGCAGCAGATCGACGAGCTGCTCCTCGAACGTGTCGAGATCGGCGCCCAGATCCTGCGCCCGCCCGCTGAACACGAGCCTGCCGTGGGCGATGATGCTGATCTCGGAACAGAGCGTCCGGATCTCCTGTGCATCATGGCTGCTGAGAAACGTGGTCACCTGCTCCCGTCGCGCCAGGTCCTGCAGCAGCCGCCACATCTCGCGCTTGGCCGGCAGATCGAGGCCACGCGTCGGCTCGTCGAGGAAGAGCACTTTTGGTCCGCCCATCAGCGCGCGGCCGATCTCGACGCGCCGTTTCATGCCGGTGCTGTAGGACCCGATCAACTTGCCGCGGAAGCGCGTATGGAGGCCGACCGCCTCGAGGATGCGCTCAACTTCAGCCTCGGGGTTCGCCAAACGGCGGACGCGTGCAAAGTAGCCAAGATACTCGCGCGCGGTCCAGGCCGACTGGCTTTCGCTCGTTTCATCGCTGACAAGGCCGACCAACCGGCGCACGGCGAGTGGCTCCCGCCGCACGTCGTGGCCCCACAACCTGGCGCATCCCTCGGTCGGCGGCAGCAGCGTCGTCAGCATGCGGATCGTCGTGGTCTTGCCGGCGCCGTTGAGACCGAGAAATCCGTACAGCTGCCCTTTCGGAATCCGCAGCGCGACACCATCGACGGCCACAAACGATCCGAACCGCCGCGTCAGGCCCGACGCTTCGATCGCGTAATCGGTGGACGCGCTCATCGGGTACGCCTCCAGCGACGCCACGCGGCGGCGAAGCACCAGATCGGCAGCAGCGAACCGGCACCCGCCATCTCGTACATGCCGGTGGTCACTTGTGCGTTCACCGCGGTCCGCGAGGTGAGCATATGCGGCATCGCGTCGCCTTCCGCGGCATACGTCACGGCGATGGTCATTGGATACCGGTTGCCGCCGATATCCCACGGCCTGGTTGGATGCAGGGACACCGGAACGCGCGCGATCCACCCGGTCTTCACGTGATGCCCGTCGGCCGCGACCGGACCGACGTCGCTGTCGTAGGTGTGCTCCTCGAGCGGCGGCATCGCGGTTCCACCGCCGGCCGTGGCGGTCAGTCCGCCTTGCGGATCGAGCTTCAGCGAGAACTGTGTCAGCTTCCGGTTCGTCTCGACGGGGAGCAGAATCAGCAGGTCCTGCTTGGTGTCCGCGTCCGTCGCGATCGGTGCGTCGCGATTGAGCATCGTGCCGCAGCACCGGAACGGCAGCGCACCTCCCGGATCCGTCAAGCCGAAATTGCCGTTGCCGCGGGCGAATAAACCGGGGATCGCCGGAGCGGTATTCGGCCGCGGCGCGGCGACGTCGTAATTGCGATCCGCGATGCCGACCGGCACGATGCACAGCGCGGCGACCGCCGCCGTCACCGTCCACCGCTGTCCGCGTCTCGCTTCCCACGTTTCGACGCCTTGCAGATGCAGGAACGTCCACGTCGCAATGGCCAGCGCGCCACCGATGACGAACGCCACCGCGACCCAGGTTGCGGTGCGCGTCGCCGGAATCATGCCGGTCACGAGCGTAAAACCGAGCGCGTTCTTCAGCAGCACGGCCGGACTGAGCAGTGTCAGCCCACCGATGCGTGTCGCGCCATTGCCACGCGCCACCATCAACTCCTGCAGCGGCACGAGCGCCGCGTAGGCGAGGAGGATGCCCATGCCGGTCGCCGTCGGCGCGGCGATGCTGCGGCCGATGAACAGCACGCCGATCAGTGTCCCGATCGCAATGCTCGCGACGAGCAGGCCGGGCGCCCACATCAACAGTTTGCGCAGCAGCAGCGGCATCGGCACGTGCGCGAGATACACACCGAGGATCGGCAACAGCGCGATGTAATAGGCGACGCCCAGCGTGAGGAGCACGAGCATCTTCGCGATGAACCAGTCGCGCCGCTCGACGGGAGCGGTGAAGAGGCTCTCGACGAAACGGTTCGCCCGCGGCGCGGCGATGACGCCGGCTGCGAGCGGAACGAACGCGAGCGGCACCAGGAAATACGCGATGATGCCGTAGCCATCGACCCACGTGTCCTGCGTCGCGGCGGCGGCAACGCCGCCGAGCGCGAGGAGGACGACTCCCGCGCCGAGCCATGCGAAGTGCCCGCGCATGGTCGCGCGCAGTTCTTCAGCGTACAGCGTCAGGATCACGACGTCATCTTGATGAACGCGGCGACTGTAGTGCAGCGAAGATGAACGACAGATAAACCGAGCAATATCGCTCGAACGCCGTCCATTGGTAATCGCTTCGCGCGAGCGAGTGCGACGTCGCTTTGCGGTCCCAAGGCACGGGCAATGCAGGGGGTGCCAGCCAGGAGTAATTCTCATGCGCACCCTAACACTCGCTGTGGCAGTCACGCTTTTACTGGCATCGGCCACTCGCACCGCGGCGCAGGACTCGACCATTCCGGCGTCATCATCCGCTGCGGTAGCGCAGCAGCAGCAAAACCCTCCGGCGGCGGTCGGCGAAGAAGCCGCCAAACCAACGAGAGGCTTCTTCTCGTCGCTCGGCCATAATCTCGCGGACGATGTAAAACACATCCCCCGACGCAACAGTGTGTATTGGCTCGCCGGTGGTATCGCAGCGGCGTATGCCGTCCATCCCGCTGACCGCACGTTGAACGCGCACCTCGTCGGCCACTCCAATCCATTCGTTCTGGGCGATTACATTGGATCGATGTTTACGATCGGTGGCGCGGGCATTGCGGCGTACACCGTTGGCCGGCTTGACCATTCGCCACGTGCACAACACCTCGGCATGGACGAGATTGAAGGTGTGCTGCTGGCGGAAGGCATCTCCGAAGGCGCGAAGCAGATCGTCCGACGGAAGCGGCCGGTTCCACCGAGCGGTCCGCTCCACTCCGGCTTTTCGATGCCGTCGGGCCATGCGACGATTTCGTTCACGGCGGCGACGATTCTCCAGCAGCACCTGGGCTATAAAGCCGGCGTTCCGACGTACCTGATTGCGAGCTATGTCGCGATGTCGCGTCTGCACGACAACGTGCATTGGGCCAGCGACGTCGTGATGGGGGCGGCGACCGGCATCATCATCGGCCGGTCCGTAACGTGGCACGGCCGCAATTTCTACGGCCAGCTGCAGCCGACACCTGGCGGCTTCGCGGTCGCGATCGCCACGCGCTGACGGGGGCCGCGTGCGGGCCATCGAGGCCACCTCGTCGATGATGCCGCCGCTGACGCCGGCGAGCTGCTCGAGTTCCTCGCCTGGCTTGCGCGTTCCCGGTTGGTCGGACCGCACGAGCCTCAGCGAAGATCGCGGTGCCCGTGCGCTCGACGTCCTTGCGCGGACGAAATCAGACCAGCGCCGCGGCGAAAATCCTTCGTCGCACACCGCCGCTGCGGATTATCGTGCGTCGTCTAGTGCAGGACGTTTCTGTAGACGCCGTAGAGCTCGTCCGTGACGACGTCCCACGACCACCGCATCGCGGCGGTGCGCGCGCCGCATCCGAGCCGCGCCAGCCGCGCGCGATCGCGGGCGAGCGCCACTGCGGCGGCGATGAATGCGCGGTCGTCCTCGGCGAGCCATCCGGACACGTTGTGCTCGACGAAGGACGCTGGTCCGCCGCGCGCCATCGCGAGGACGCCTACGCCCGACGCCATTGCCTCGAGGACCGCGAGCCCGAACGTCTCGGACGGCGACGGGAACGCGAAGAGGTCGAGCCTTCCGTACTCGCGCGCGAGCTGTTCGCCTTCGAGCACCCCGCGGAACTGCGCGGCGGGCATCGCCCGCTGCAGCCAGGCGCGCTCGACGCCTTCTCCAATGACGACGAATTCAGCGGGAACACCACGCGCCACAAGCTCATTGTTCACTGTCGCCAGCAGGCGCACGTGCTTCTCGGCGGACAAGCGTCCGACGAAGCCGATGCGCAGCGCGGCATTCGGATCGTGCGCACGTGGCCGAAACGTCGCGCAATCGACGCCGTGCTTCATCAGGTACGTCGACTTGCCTGTCCGTTCAGCGAGGAGATTGACCAATTCCGTATTGGGCGCCATGAGCACGCGGGGAATCCTATAGAAGAGCAGCGCTGCGGCGAGCGCAGAGTCCTCGATCGCCGCCAGCACGCGCGTGCGTCCGCCCCGAGGCATCCAGCCGAACCACTTCGCGGATCGCATCGCCGCGTACTGATGCAGGTTCGTATGCCACGAGCCGACGATCGGTATGTGCATGCGATGGCCGAGCAGCGCGCCGAGCTGTCCCACATCGCTCGGTCCTGTGATGTGCACGATGTCAGGCCGAAACGCCGTGAGCACCACCTTTGCGAAATCGTAGTGACGCCACAGCACCGGATCGAACGTCAGATCGTGCTCCAGCCGGAGGGCGGCGGCGCTGCGGCGCAGCTCCAGCCGCGACAGCGGCCCGTCGAATGACACGCGCGTTGAACGGCCGCCGTATACGCACAGGAATGGCAGGTTGCGCCGTCCGGCGCTCGCGGTGATCGATCGGCTCAGACGCGCGATGCCGTTGGCCTCGAAGTACGAGTCGGTGAACAACGCGACGCGCGGCGCTCCGTCTGACGTCATCACCGATCCGACGAGGATGCTCCGGTCAGCCAGACGCACAGTCGCGACGCTGGCAGGAACGGTGCCCGAGTAGCCATGTCGAAGAGCGCAATCGCGGAGCGCACCCACAAAGGTCCGCCATCCGGCCAGTGGTCCGATAAGGGCCGGATGACTCCGTCACGTTCGTACGCCACGCGATCGGTCCAATGCCGCTGGCCGGGCGGCCGCGCGGGATACGCGCGGACCGCGTCGGAGGCGGCGCCGAGCTTGCGCGCCACCAGCGCCTCGCGATACTGCGGCATGACGACGACGGTACTGCGCCGCTGCCCGCGGACCTCGGCGACGAATGCCGGGAACGACGTGGCGTGCGTGAGGTTCAGCAGGCTGTTCGGTTCGCAGCCGTGCCGGTCGCCACCGGAGATGAACGGCAGGGACCACGCCTCCGCAAGCTTCATCGCGTGGCGGTTCTCACGCCATGACCGGTATCCGTTCAGCTCGATGGCATGGAGCTGGTGCGCGTGATCGCGCAGGAACGATTGCACGAGATCCGCATGCACCGCATGGCCGATCCCGGCGAGGTCCCACAACGGATGGTTGAACACGACGAGGGTATGCGGATCCGCATTGAGCCGATCGAGCAATACCGGAAGAGCGGCCGGGCTGGGCCGCCGTGTGTAGTCCTCGAGCGCGTCAAATACCTCGACGTGTGACAACTGCGGCAGGTTGTGCACGCCGAGATGAAAGAAGCCGTGGCCGTACGGGACGGTCCATTCGAACGACAGCGGCACGGTGGCGCGCGTATTCGCCGCCTCGAGCATCAGCACGGCGTCGGTGTTGTCGTGATCGGTGATCGATACGAACGGTGTCAGCTGCAGCCTGCTGGTGATCTGAGTCGCTTCCGACATCAGCACATCCTCCGGCGTGACCGGCGGATGCCACCAGCCCTTCGAGAAGTCGACCGGCCGTCCGTGCCGGCGCTCGTAGGCACGCAGTTCACGGCGCGTGAGCGACGCGACGAGCGGGATCCGATCGAGGTAGGGCGGGACCACCGTCATCACCTCGCGCGAACGATTGGTGTGGGCGTGCAGTGAAACGGCCGCGGCGTGCCGGCCAAGGGCAGCCACGTCGTCGAACTCGACGAGCGTCGCGTGTGGTGCGGTCTCAGTCGGTCGCCGTGATCTGGTAGTCAGCATAGTGAATGCGAAGGACATACTCGCCAGCGAATCGAATCTGGCTGTGCGTCTCATCCTGCAGCGGCAGCCAGAACCGTCCGATGCGTTGGTATTCGCGGACGAAGGGCGCCTTCACGACCCAGAACGACGGGCTCTTCACGGGCTCGCCTTCGAGCCGCGCGATGCCGAAGTCCTCCTTGTCGATCCAGGCCTTCCCGCGAAACAGGTACTTGTCGCGGCGCTTCGGCTGCAGCGCGACGACGTAGCAGTCGCGGCCCCCCTGCGGTTCGCTGCCGAGCAGCTGCGCGTCGTAATTGGCGGACGTGATGGCGCTGTCGCTCCGATCCTTGCCGGATGCGGCCTGCTGCTCGGCCGCCATGAGCTGCCGAAACACCCGCCGGTCGATCCAGCCGACGCCGCGCGTCTCGATCGTTCGGAACGTCTTCGTCGACGGCGCGACGTATTCCATCGACACGATCAGCTCGGCATCGGGGTCGTGGCCGGGCTCGAACACCGAGTAGCGGCGGGTGGAGAGGTAGGCCTTCAGCGCGGCCGCGCGCTCCGCGTTCGCCTGCTGCACGCGTTCAAAGAGCGTCGCCGCAGTGATGCCGCTCTCGTGCTCGCCTTCTGCGAGGGCGCCTGGGTGGAAGCACACGATGAACGTGGTCGCCATCGCGAATAGTGCCGTATGACGCACGGGTCGCGTTACGGTTCGACCCATTCGACTTGTCCTGGTGACGTGGTGAAACAGAGCACGCCGACAAGCGCCGCCGGCATGTAGAGAACGGCGTGCAGCACGATGACGGGCAACACCGTGTGCGCGCGGTCGATATGGAAGAAGGCGACGAGGCCAAGCTGGCAGATCGCGTGAAAGCCGCCCACGGCGCCGGGCGTCGGCACGATGCCCGCGATGGTGATCAAACCGAGCAGGAGGAACCCCGCGGCGAAGGAGATCGGCATCTGAAAGGCGATCAGCGTCAGCCACGCGCTGGTCGCCGTCAGGGCAGACAGCGCAAGCGAGTAGCCGGTCACGATCAGCAGCCCACGCCGCTGTCGCAGCGCGCCGAGCCCGAGCGCGAATGACCTCAGCGCGCGGACGGTCCGACCGCGGATGTCGGACGACGGGGCGCCGGCGCTGGACGGGCCGTCAAAATGCGCCGCCCGTCCGGCGGCGAGGCGCAGCAGGGCCAGGCACGTGGTCACCAGCGCGAGGAAGAACAGCGTTGCCGTCATCGGCGCGCGCGCCGGCGCGCCGTTGCCCGCACGCTGCCACAGCACCGCCGCAACGAACAGCGCGATCACCGCAACCGCGTCGAGTACCCACTCCGCGATGGCGGTGCCGAGCGTCGCCGTCAGGTTCACGCGCTCGCGTCGGCTCAGCACGTAGGGCCGGATCAATTCCGCGGCCTGCACGGGGGCGACGACGCTCGCGGTCACGCCGATCATGGTCGCGGCGAGCACGCCGCGAAACGGCACGTGCTGCGTCGGCTCGAGCAACGCCTGCCACCGCAGCGCCGAGACGGCGAGCGAGGCGAAGCGGATCACGATTGCCAGCGCGATAATCGACCAGCCGGCGGATCGTGCGGCCTCGACGAGGGCGCGCCACTCGACATTCCGCGCGAAGAGCCACAGCAGGACCGCCGCCAGTACGTAGCCGCCGAGTGAGCCGGCGCGCGATCCGAACCGGCGGCGTGTCATTGCTCCGCGGCCACCTTCCGCCGTGTAATCTGATCGACGAGGCCCTCGGCGACGCCCCTCAGCGCTGTCCGCGGACTGAGCAGGCTCGGAACGGTGACGACGGCGTCGCCAAGATTCAGGAAGAGGAGCTGCGCGAGCTTGTTGCCTTTGGCGTAATCGATCACTTCGCTCGTGACAACCAGCGTGTCGGACGGCGCTGCGCGCGCGGAAGCCTGGCGCTCGCGATCCATCACGGCCAGATCCGCATCCGGCCGGAGCGGCGCATCGAGGCTGTCGGCCGTGCGAAAGGTCTCTGCCGCGTCAACGGCATCCACAGGATGCGGAACCCGCGGATCGTACCCGTCGACGATGAGGCTCCTGGCGCGCAGGAACGCGATGCTAGTGCGCATGACGACGCAGCGCCGCGGAGAGCCGCGACGCACGAAGCTGCTGAATCACTTCGATGTAGGTGGCCGCCTGGCGGCCGCGCAGCAGTTGCTGCTCGATAATGCCGATCACGCGAGCCATCCGCGGCACGTGGTCGATGCACGGCGGGTGAAGTACGACCCGCACAACGTGGAACCGCGTGAGCAGACGCGAGACACGCTCCTGCAGGGCGATGCCGACATCCTGATTGAGATGTCCCGGCCCGAAGACGACGCTGGGCGCGAGGTGCCGCTGGCCCTCAGCCAGATCCACCACCGTGAGGTAGGAGTTCGTGTACTGAAACCCGAGATCGCGCGCGGCGCGCACGCCGTCCCTGGTCACGAGCCATGCCGGCGCGACGAATCCCTGCGGGTCGAGGCCGGCGCGGTGCATCAGCGCGCAGCCGCGCGCGATCCGCCCGAACGCCTGCTCGTAGTCGAGTGACAGGAACTCGCCTTCACCCTGCGTAAACCACCGGTTCCGGAAACGCTCGTCCGCGTTCCTTGGCGTGCCGACGCCCACGTGTTCCCACCCGTGCAGCACGATCTCGTCGCCCTGCGCCTGACACGCCCGCAGCCACGCACAGAAACCGTTGTCGCGATCGATGGGATACCGCCCCTGGAAGTTCGGAATGACGAGCAGACTCCGCCGCGTGACGCCCGTGTCGCGCAGCATGTCGAGCATGCGCTCGACGCGTGCGCGCGTCGGGGGCGCGACGTCGTGTACGGAAACGACGAGCACGCCGCCCCCGTTCATGCGGATCGCTCCGCGGCCGCCGGTGCCAACAGCTCGTGGTACATCGCGACGTAGCGGTCGAAGACTCGATCCCACGCGAACTGCGCGGATGCGAACCGGTGACACGCGTCCCGCGTAGTGTCCGGACGCCACGACGCGACGGCCGAAATCGCGTCGGCCATGCTGGCCGCATCCCCAGCTCGTGTCGCAATGCCCGTCTGTGGCGTGATGAGTGCCGCGGTCCCGCTGTCTTCTATGCCGACAATCGGCAGGCCACTGCAGAGGGCTTCGGCCGTGGACATGCCGAAGGTTTCGTAGCGCCCAGGCGCCACGAACAGATCGGCGGATGCGTACGCTGTGGCGAGCTCGTCGCGCGAGGAGAGATGGCCCAGATAGCGCACCCACGGGTGCGTGTCCGCGTATCGCGCCACTGAGGCAGCCTGCGGACCGTCGCCGGCGAGCACGAGCACGTACTGGCCGCCGCCCGGAAGACGCTCGAACGCGGCGAACAGCACGTCCAGCTCCTTCTCGGGGCTGAGCCGCCCGGCGTAGAAGAGGATCGTCTGGTTCGGGGCAATACCGAGGTCATCGCGAAACGCCGCACTCCGGCGGTTGGGGTGGAATGTGTCGGGGTCAACGCCACAGGGCAGCAGGCGGGTACGGTGCACGCCCATCCGGGCAACACGATTCGCCATCGCCGCATTCAGGAGGACCGTCACCGTGCAGCGGCGGTAGATCAGGCCTTCGTAGAACTCGGCAAGCCGCTCGACGGCCGAGGCAACGAGCGAGCCCGTGCGCCGCACCCAGTGGCGGAGGCACGCCGGTACGTCGGTGTGGTAGACGCCGATGACGGGCGTACGACGACGGCGCGTCGCCAGGAACGCGGCCCATGCGAGCGTATACTGACAATTCACCTCGATGACGTCCGGTCGTTCGCCCTTGATCAGTGCCGCGACCTCGAACAGGTTCAACCCGAGGCGCACGCCTGGATACGGTGACCGGACGCCGCGCACGACAATCACCTTCGATCGCCCATGCATCCGGATGCTTGCCTTCGCCCCTGGCACGATGACGACGTGGTCGAGGTACGGACGATGACGGACGTAATCGATCTTACTTTCGATATACGTGCGGACGCCGCTGCTCGTCGACTCAGAGAACAGGGCGAGGTCACACACCTTCATGCGATGGGAGGCGCTACGGCGATCATATTCGGATTAGAGGCGCGTGCCGGCGGAAATCCTTCGCGAAGGAATTGCCCGTCCACGCTCCTCTCACGATCGACGAC
>Ga0066699_10000479_pt1 | contig 11616 bp, 8 predicted proteins | sample GraSoiAngelo_148_FD_66455 | JGI IMG/M metagenome (GOLD analysis project Ga0066699, IMG submission 66455) | Grasslands soil microbial communities from the Angelo Coastal Reserve, California, USA - 14_1009_09_20cm | ecosystem: Environmental > Terrestrial > Soil > Grasslands | place: USA... | reverse complement strand
TGATCCTCGACGAGGCGACCTCCGCGCTCGACACCGTGACCGAGGCGCGCGTGCAGCGCTCGCTCGAGCGCCTCATGGCCGGCCGCACCGTGTTCGTGATCGCGCACCGCCTCTCGACCGTGCAGCGCGCCGACCGCATCGTCGTGCTCGAAGCGGGGCAGATCGTCGAGGTCGGCACGCACGCTTCGCTGTCGGCTGCCGGCGGCTTGTATGCGCGCCTCGCCGCGATGCAGTTCGACCTGCAGGCGGCGGCGTGACGGGATGGCCCGCGCCGACGTGCCCGAGCGACTCTCAACGGAAGAACAGGTTTGCGAGGAGCGCGCGCTGCTGCCACAGGATCACCACGCCGCTGAGCACCATCAGCCAGACCACGATCTGCCGAAAGCGCTGTTCCGAGATCCGCCTCAGCCACCGCTTCGCGAGCCAGCTCGCCACCATGCCTGCACAGCCGGCCGCGGCCGCATAGCCGAGGAACTCCAGCTTCATCGCACCGAGCGTCGTGTAGGTGCCGATTTTGGCGACGTGCATGACGAATGAGTTGAAGGACTTGGTGCCGATCATTTCCTCCTTGACGCTGCCGTAGTTGAGGTAGAGCGGATTGAGCACCGGGCCCATGCCGCCGATCAACCCGGACAGGAAGGCCACGAGAAAACCGGCAGGCAGGAACCATCCCAAGCGCATCTCGAAGGAGCGTTCACGGCGGCCGAATCCGTATTGAAGCGGCGCGCTGAGCAGGAACAAGGCGATTGCCAACTGAAGCCAGTGCGCTTCGGTGCGGGTGAACAGCCACGCCCCCAACAGAGCGCCAGGCACGGCGCCCGCCACGAACCAGCGGACGATGCCCCAATCGATGTGCTCTCGAAACAGCAGCGTGCGCGACGGCACGGCGATCAGGCTGCTCAGCGTGACCACGGGCGCGACGGCTTGCGCCCCCAGCCAGTAGCTCGCCGCAACGATAAGGATGAACTCTCCACCGCCGGCGCCAACGGTGCTGACCAGCCACGACAGGAAGCCGGCAACGCCGAGGCAGACAAATGTCATGCGCCTGTCGGGATCATTTCACCCTCGTGCGTCGAGCGCGCATCGATCACCTGCTCGATCGCGCTCCTCATCGTCTGCGCGGTGTTGTCCCACGAATAACGCGCCACCGTCGCGAGCATCTGGCGGATGCGCGCGAGCCGGTCTTCGGGCGACTCGGCGAGCATGTCGCGGCAGGCCGCGACGAAGGCCGCCACGTTGCCCGCGATGCGCACGTCGCGCCCATACAGCAACGCCACGTCGCGCACCGGCGTGCTCACCACCGGTTTCTCGGCGGCCATGTACTCGAGCGTCTTGGTCGGGCTGATGAAGCGGGTCGCCTCGTTCAGCGCAAAAGGCAAGAGGCAGACGTCCCACCCGGCCACCAGCTGCGGCAGCAGCGCGTAGCTCTGCTGGCCCAGCCAATGGATGTTCGGCCGGCGCGGCAGGCTGTCGGCCGAGATCTTGGCGACCGGCCCCACCATCACCAGCTGCCAGCTCGGATCGGCCGCCGCCACGCCGTCGACCAGGTCCAGATCGAGCCGCTCGTCGACGACGCCGAAGAAGCCGAGCCGCGGCTGTGCGATCGCGCACTGCAGCTCGCCGGCGCAGCGCATCGCGTCGATGTCCGACAGCGCGCGCTCGCGCGAAAAGTGCTGCGCGTCGACGGCGCTCGGCAGGCAGAACACCTGCGGATGCAGGTCGCGCTTGGCTTCGTACAGGCTCGGTCCGCCGGTGAACACCAGGTCGGCCACCTCGAGCAGCGCGGCCTCGCGCTCGCGCAGCTGCGGCGGCGCATGCTTGAAGCTCGACAATTCGTCCATGCAGTCGTAGACGACCGCCTTCGGGTTGAGCCCGTTGAGCATCGGCAGCGCCATCGGCGTGTAGAACCAGACCACGTAGTCATCGATGCCATGCTCGCGCAGATGATCGTGCAGCAAGTCTTTCAGCACCGCGAACTGGTCGTCGGCAAAGCCCCGTCCGCCATCGGGCAGCTGCGGTCGCAGCACCTCGATGCCGGGCGCCGGTGTCGTGCGTTCGAGCCGCGGCGCGCCATCACCGCGCATCGGCTCTTCGACCAGATGCACCGGCCAATGGCGCGCCAGCCGCGTCAGCAGGTGCTGCGGGCGCTGCTGTACGAAGTCCCAGCGCAGATGACAAAACACGATCAGGTGGCGCATGACCTTGTCCCTCGTCGCGGATGAGTCAAAAGCGAGAGAGGGCAAGCCGCATTCCCGTCGCCGTTCACGCCGCGGGCACAAGCGTTGCCTGTCGAGCCGATGGGCCGAAGCGGTTCGGCCCAGGAGCCGGGAATTGGATGTCGACTATCCGCGACCCCAGATGCAGCGCTCGGACTGGATGTCTCTGAACGGCCCGTGGCGCTTCGGCTTCGACGATGAACGCGCCTTCACCCATCCCTCGGCCATCGAGCGCTGGCCACTGACGATCAACGTGCCCTTCCCGCCCGAGGCCGAAGCGAGCGGCATCGGCGACCGCGGCTTTCACATGTCATGCTGGTACGAGCGCGACTTCGAGCTGATGCCGCACGACGGGCGCACGATCCTGCGTTTCGGCGCGGTCGACTATGCGGCGCGGGTCTGGGTCAACGGCCGGCTGGCGGTGACGCACGAAGGCGGGCACACGCCGTTCTCGGCCGACATCACCGCGCTGCTCGACCGCTCGGGCAAGCAGACGGTGACGGTGCAGGTCGATGACGACCCGCACGAGCTCACCAAGCCGCGCGGCAAGCAGGACTGGCAGCTCGAGCCGCACTCGATCTGGTACCCGCGCACCACCGGCATCTGGCAGACGGTGTGGCTCGAGCGGGTCAGCCGCACCTACATCGAGAAAATCCGTTGGACGCCACAGGTCGAGAACTACGCGATCGGCTTTGAGGCGCGGGTCGCGGGCGACCGTGCCGAAGGGCTGCAGATTGAGGTGACCTTGAACCACGGCAAGCGCCTGCTGGCCCACGACCGCTACCAGGTCGTCGACCGCGAGGCCGACCGCATCGTCGTGCTGTCCGACCCCGGCATCGAGGACTACCGCAACGAGATGCTGTGGAGCCCCGAGCGCCCGACCCTGCTCGACGCCACCGTGCGCCTGTGGCATGACGGCAAGCTGCTCGACGAATTCAAGTCCTATACCGCGCTGCGCTCGGTGACGATCCTGCGCGACCGCTTCATGCTCAACGGCCGGCCGTACCTGCTGCGCATGGTGCTCGACCAGGGCTACTGGCCGGGCACGCTGATGACCGCGCCCGACGACGATGCCCTCCGGCGCGACGTGCAGCTCGCCAAGGCGATGGGCTTCAACGGCGTGCGCAAGCATCAGAAGATCGAGGACCCGCGCTACCTGTACTGGGCCGACCGGCTGGGCATGCTGGTGTGGGGTGAGATGCCGTCGGCCTACCGCTTCACGCGCACTGCGATCAAGCGCACCGTCAAGGAATGGACCGAGGCGATCGAGCGCGACTACAGTCACCCATGCCTGATCGTCTGGGTGCCGTTCAACGAATCCTGGGGCGTGCCCGAGCTGACGGCGATGCGCGCCCAGCGCCATGCGGTCGAAGCGCTGTACCACCTGACGCGCACGCTCGACCCGACGCGCCCGGTCATCGGCAACGACGGCTGGGAATCGAGCGCCACCGACATCATCGGCATCCACGACTACGACGCCAACTGCGACCACCTGCGCCAGCGCTACGGGCCCGAGATGGTGCCCGAGCAGCTGTTCGACCGGCGCCGTCCGGGCGGGCGCATCCTGACGCTCGACGGCTACCCGCACCGCGGCCAGCCGATCATGCTGACCGAGTTCGGCGGCATTGCCTTCGCCAAGTGCTCGGAGCCCGCTGTCAAGCAGCCCTGGGGCTACAGTTCGGCCGAGAACGAAGCCGAATTCGCGACCATGTTCAGCCAGCTGCTCGACACGGTGATCCACACGGCGCTGTTCAGTGGTTTCTGCTACACGCAGTTCACCGACACGTTCCAGGAGGCCAACGGCCTGCTGTGTGCCGACCGCACGCCGAAGATCCCGCTCGAGGAGATCGCGAAAGCGGTGACGGCGTCGCGGATGCACATTCCGGGTGGGGTGTGAGGATGAGGCTCGGTATTGGTATTGGCTCCTTCTCCCGCTTGCGGGAGAAGGCGGGGGATGAGGGTCTGTGCACCACATCCACCCTCACCCCAGCCCTCTCCCGCAAAGCGGGAGAGGGAGTTACACCGCGGAGCGGCTGACATGTACCGTGCCGAGCTGACCAAGCCCGATGGACGTGCGCTGACCTTGTATGCGCGGCAGCCGATGCACAGCACGTTCAGCGCGCCGAGCCCGTTTGCGCAGCCGCTGGCGGCGCGGGCGCATTTGCGCTGGCATCCGCTGCGCGGCGAATGGGTCACCTACGCGGCCTACCGGCAGGACCGCACTTTTCTGCCACCGCCCGAATACAACCCGCTGGCGCCGACCGTCGACTCGCGCAACCCGACGGAGGTGCCGGCCGGCGACTGGGACGTGGCGGTGTTCGACAACCGCTTCCCGTCGCTCGGCGGCATGGCGCAGGCCGAGCTGCCCGAGCTGATCGTGCCGACCGCGCCCGCCGATGGGCAGTGCGAGGTCGTCGTCTACACCCAGGACCGCAGCGCCTCGCTCGGTGCGCTCGCGCTCGACCACGTCGAGCTGCTGCTGCAGGTCTGGGCCGACCGCTGCCAACGGCTCGGCGCGCGGCCCGATGTGCAGTACGTGCTGCCGTTCGAGAACCGCGGTGCCGAGGTCGGCGTCACCCTGCACCATCCGCATGGCCAGATCTATGCGTATCCGATCGTCCCGCCGGTGCCGGCGCGCATGCAGCAGCAGGCCGCCGAGCACTACAACACGCATGGCCGCGGGTTGCTCGAGACGCTGATCGCCAACGAACGCCGCGAGGCCGTGCGCATGCTCTACGACGGCCCGCACGCGGCCGCCTTCGTTCCCGTCTGCGCGCGCTATCCGTACGAGGTCTGGGTCGCGCCGCGTGAAGCCGTCGCCCAGTTCGCCGACCTGTCGGCCGAGCAGCGTGCCGACCTGGCCCGCGCCCTGAAGACGGTGCTCCTGAAGTACGACGGCCTGTGGCAGCGCCCGCTGCCCTACCTGATGGCGTGGTACGCGGCGCCCAGCGACGGCGCGCCGCATCCCGAGTCGCATCTGCATGCGCAGTTCTATCCGCCGTACCGCACCCGCGACCGCCTCAAGTACCTCGCAGGCACCGAACTCGCGGCCGGCTTCTTCGCAATGGACGCATTGCCCGAGGACAAGGCGCGCGAGCTGCAGGCGGTGGAGGCGCATCTCGAATGAACGGCTTCGACAAGGCTTTCGGCCATGCGCCCAGCGTCGTCGGCCATGCACCGGGGCGGGTCAACCTGCTCGGCGAGCACACCGACTACAACGACGGCTTCGTGCTGCCGATCGCGATCCCGCAGCGCACCTGGGTGGCGGTCGGCACGGCGACGCGGCCCGGCATCACGCTGGTCGCGCAAAGCCTCGGCGAACGTGTGCAGTTCGCGCTCGACGCACCGCCCGAGGCGCAGTTCGCGCGTTATGTCTACGGCTGCCTGCATGTGCTGGCGGCGGCCGGCCATGCGCTGCCGGCGGGGCTGAACATCCATGTCTCGTCCGACGTGCCGATCGGCGTCGGGCTGTCTTCCAGCGCCGCGCTCGCGGTCGCCACCTTGCGGGCGCTGCGCCAGCTGCTGGCGCTCGACATCGACGACGTGCAGCTCGCCCGCCTCGCCCAGCATGCCGAGATCGAGCATGCCAGCGTGCGCTGCGGCATCATGGACCAGATGGCCGCGAGCCTGGCCGGCACGACCCGCGCGCTGTTCCTCGACACCCGCTCGCTGGCCACGCGGCTCGTCGATCTGCCCGCGCAGTCCGAAGTGCTGGTGCTCGACTCGGGCATCGCGCGCGCGCTCGCCGCCAGCGGCTACAACCAGCGCCGCGCCGAATGCGAAGAGGCGTGCCGGCTGCTCGACGTGCCGATGCTGCGCGATGTGCCCGATGCGCTCGCCGTCGAAGCGCTGCCCGAGCCGCTGCGCCGCCGCGCCCGCCATGTGGTCAGCGAGAACGCGCGCGTGCTGCGAGCGGTAGAACCGATCGCAGCCGAGGATTTCGGCGCGCTGATGAACGACTCGCACGCGAGCCTGCGCGACGACTACGAGGTGTCCACGCCGCAGCTCGATCGCCTGGTCGAGCTGCTGCAGTCGCAGCCCGCGGTGCACGGCGCGCGCCTGACCGGCGCCGGTTTCGGCGGCGCCTGCGTTGCGCTGTGCGAGCAGGGTGCGGTCAACGATGTCGGGTTGTCGGTGCTGCGCGACTACGAACGCAGCGGCGGCCGCGGCAGCATGCTGGTACCGACGGCCCTCACCGTCGAGCCGGGCTGAAGGCGGCACGCCTGTTGCTCACAACTACCATGGAGCTTCCAAAACATGAGGAACAGACCATGAGTCTCGAGGAATTCAGAGCCTGGGAACGCAAATGCCTCGCCGAGGCGGTGACGAATGCCGCGCGCCTGCGCAGCCAGCAAAGCTCCGCGGCAGCAGCGTCCAGCCCGAGCACCGACCCTGCCGCAGCCAGCGAAGGCGACGAGACAGGCAGCGCTGATCAGTCCGGGCCGCACCCACAAAAAGGGTGACGCACGGCGCCACCCGTTCGATATTTCCAAGGGGGCGGCGCCTTTGCGGCACTTGCTGCGATCGCTCTGACGTTGTGAGCCGGGGTAACGACTCTCAGGCGGCCGTCACTTCGATCCGTTCGGCCAGGTAGCGCTCGAGGCCGTCGGTCAAGGTCGGCATCACCGCGTGGCGCTCGCTGTCGAGCACCGAGTAGCGCGGCCGCGCCGCTACCTGGCCGAGCGACGAACCCGCGCAGGCGGCCACCAGGCGGCGGTCGAGCCGGGCCGCTTCGGCGGCCATGCAGGCGAGCTCGGCCCAGCTCACCGCGCCGCGGTTTGCGAGGTGCCACACGCCCGACTCGCCGTCGATCAGCAGGTCGAGCGATGCGCGCACCAGGTCGGGCACATAGGTCGGCGACACCCACTGGTCATGCGCGGCCGGCCAGCGCAGGCCCTGCGCCAAAGCGCGCAGCGCGAGTGTGACGAAGTTGTGCGCGTCCCACGGCCCGAAGAACGCCGAGGTGCGCACCATCAGCGCATGCGGCGCATGCGCGAGCACCTGGCGCTCGGCCTCGAGCTTGCCGCGGCCGTAGGCGTTCAGCGGCGCCGGCGCATCGCTCTCGACATACGGCACGAGCTTGCTGCCGTCGAACACCAGGTCGCTCGAGAAGCTCATCAGGGCGATGCCGTGGTGCTTGCAGCGCTGCGCCAGCACCCGCGGGCCGAGCGCGTTCTCGCGCCACTGCGCCGGGTGGTGCTCGGCGTCGTCGACCCGCACGAACCCCGCCGCATTGACCAGCGCCCACGGCTGCCAGCGTTCGATCGCGGCGTCGACCGAGACCGGCTCGGCGATGTCGAGCTCCTTGCGCGCGAGCAGCTGGTAGGGCAGCCCACGTGTGTCGCACAGCCGCGCAAACGCCCGGCCGAGCGTGCCGCGCGCGCCGGTGATCAAAAGCGGCCTTCCCGCTTGCGGCAGCGCCTGCACGCTGCTGCCGCGCGGCGGGTACCACAGGCGCAGCTCGCGCTGCCACCAGCCGGGGCCTTCGAGCACCGGGTGCTCGGGCTTGTCGCCGCGCGCGAGCTTGGTCGCGAGCTTGCCGAGCGCGGTGATGCGCGGCGTGCCGCCGCTCACGTCCCACAGTCCCGGCTCGTAGTGGCCGCGCATGCGTGTCAGCAGCTGGTCCCAGTCGTAGGTGCCGAACGCGGCCCAGGCCGTCACCGCGCGGATGTCGGCCCCCTCGGCGCACAGCGTGTTCGCGGCCTGCCAGGCCTGGTGCAGCCAGCGCATCTGCTCTTCGCGGGTACAGCCCAGGTGCACCTCGGTGATCGCGACCGGCCGCCGATAGCGCGCGCAGGTCTCGCGCAGCCGCGCCTCGAAGCCGCCGGGCAAGGCAGGGTGCGCGCGCACCATCTCGACGTCGGCATAGCGGTGGCGCTTGTTGCCGCCATGGCGATCGCGCGGGTAGCGCGCCAGCTTGTCGTCCAGAAAGCGCTCGCTGGTCACGTAGAAGTTGATGCCGAGGATGTCGGGCGGCGTCGGCTGATCGACGAACTCGCGCAGCTCGGCCTCGCTCGCACCGTTGCCGCGCAGGTAGCGCCACAGCCGGTGGTCGGGGTCGACGCGGCCGCACAGCAGATCGAAGCTCAGCCAGCGGCGCAGGTTCTCGAACTCGGCCTGATAGCGCAGGCGCGGCGTGCTGGTGACGAAGCCGAGGTCCTCGGTCTGCACCAGCTGCGCTTGCGGGTTCACCGCCCGCACCGCGCGCATCGCGAGCGCAGTGGCACGCATCTGGTTCAGGAGCGCCCGCACGAATGCGCCGTCGTCGCAGCGGTGCGGGTACCACAGGCCGTAGAGCGCCGAAAAGCGCGCGGTCGTCAGCGGCTCGTTGACCGGTGTCCAGGCGTCGATGTGCGGATAGCGCTCTGCCACCGCGGCGGCATAGGCGGCCAAGCGCTCGGCGAACGACGGGTCGAGCAGGTGGGTGTCGGGTGGGCCACTGCCATGGTGCAGCAGGCCGGCGACGGGCGCGATGCCGAGCTCTTGCAGCCGCGCGATGCGCTCGTCGGCCCAGTGCCAGTCGAAGGCAATGCCGCCTTGGGGCGCCGTGCGCTCCCACAGCAGCGGAAAACGCATGCGCCGGATGCCGAGCGACGCGAGCCGGTCCAGGTCGTCGAGCCGCCGCGCGAAGCCGCTCAGCTCGAGCTGGTCATGGTACTTGTCACCGACCCGGTTGACGGTGCATTCCGGGCCGGCCCACAACATCGGCGGCGTCATGCGGCCTGGGCGACGACCTTGCCGCGCGATTTGTTGGCCACGCCTTCGATCAGCGCGGCAGCCGACGACTCTTCACGCTCACGCAGGCGCTTGAACGCGGCCAGCGCCTGGCCCACCACCTGGTCCATGTTGTAGTACTTGTAGGTCGCGAGCCGCCCGACGAAGGTCACGTTGTCGAGCTGCTCGGCCTCGGCCTCGTAGCGCTTGTACAGCGCCGCGTTCTCGGCCCGCGGCACCGGGTAGTACGGATCGCCTTCGCCGCACGGATATTCATAGACGATCGACGTGGCGGCATGCGGCTGCCCGGTCAGGTGTTTGAACTCGGTGATGCGGGTGTAGCCGTAGTCGTTCGGGTAGTTCACCGTGCCCACCGGCTGGTACTGCTGCTGCGACAGGGTGCGGTGCTCGAAGCGTACGCTGCGGTATGGCAGCTTGCCGTACTTGCAATCGAAGAAGGTGTCGATCGGGCCGGTGTAGATCATGTGCTTCCACGGCACCATGTCGACCACCTCGCGGTAATCGGTGTTCAGCATCACCTTGATGTTCGGATGCGCGAGCATCGCCTCGAACACGCGCGTGTAGCCGTGCAGCGGCATCGCCTGGTAGGTGTCGGCGAAGTAACGGTCGTCGCGGTTGGTGCGCGTCGGGATGCGCGCGGTCACGCTCGCATCGAGCTCCGACGGGTCGAGCCCCCAGTGCTTGCGCGTGTAGCCGCGGAAGAACTTGTTGTACAGGTCGCGCCCGACCTTGCTGACGACGGCGTCCTCCGAGGTCAGCACGCGGCCCTTCTTCTCGGCCACCGATTCGAGAAACTTCTCCATCTCGAACGACGTGAGGTTCAGGCCATACAGGCGGTTCACGGTGTCGAGGTTGATCGGCAGCGGCACCGTCTGGCCGTCGACGCTCGCGAGCACGCGGTGCTGGTACGGGCGCCACTGCGTGAAGCGCGACAGGTACTCGAAGATCTCGGCCGAATTGGTGTGGAAGATGTGCGGGCCGTAGGGATGGATCAAGAGACCGGCGTCGTCGTAGCGGTCGTAGGCGTTGCCGCCGATGTGCGCTCGCTTCTCGACCACCAGCACGCGCCGTCCGAGGCCGCGCGCCAATCGTTCTGCGAGCACGCTGCCGGCGAAGCCGGCGCCGACGATCAGGTAGTCGAATCCGGCAGGCACGCTGCCGGCCTTCACAGTGACGGGGCTGAAGGCATCGCGTTGATTCATGGGCGTGTGCTCCAAGCTGTTTTGCAAATGCTTGGGAAAAGCAAATGGCAGACCTGAGAGCCTGTAAGGCCATCGGTTGACAGACCCGGGTTGGTCCCGGGGCAAGCTGTCGCGCCTCCCCGGAGGACAAGTGCGTTGTGCGTGAAGAATGGCGCTGCCACGGCGCGTGGCGCCGCATTTATTGCCGCAACTTGATGCCTAACCCGCCGAGTCTTTGTGCTGCTCGATCAGCTGTGTCAGCAGGGCCTGCACCTCGTCGGGATCGGCCGGCTTGACGAAGTGGCGCACGAAGCCGGCGTGCTTGCTGCGCGCAATGTCTTCGCTCGAACCGAAGCCGCTCAGCGCGATGTACTGCGTCTTGCCGAGCGCCGGCAGCGCACGCAGCCGGCGCATGATCTGGAAGCCGTCGGCACCGGGAATCGCGAGGTCGAGGATCACGACCTGCGGCACCATGCTGGCGGCAGCGCGCAGGCCCGATTCGAGGTCATGGGCCACTTCGACCTCGAAGCCCGAGAGCTTGAGCAGCACGGCCAGGCTCTCGGCGCCGTCGACGTCGTCGTCGAGCAACAGCACGCGGCCGCCGCTCGCGCCATGACGCGGCGCTTCGTCCGAAGGCTTGGACCTGACCGCATCGGCCAGCAGCGGCAGCGCGACGACGAAGTCGCTGCCCTGGCCGATGCCGGGGCTCTGCGCCTCGATGCGCCCGCCATGCAGGTCGACCAGGTGGCGCACCAGCGCGAGTCCGATCCCCAGGCCGCCTTGCGAGCGGTCGATCGAGCGCTCGTCCTGCACGAACAGCTCGAACAGGCGCGGGCGCACCTTGGGATCGATGCCGATGCCGTTGTCGCGCACATGCACGAGCGCGTGCTCGTTCTCGCGCGAGAGCACCAGCGAGACCTCGCCGCCCTCGTCGGTGTACTTGGCGGCATTCGTCAGCAGGTTCTCGAAGATCTGCGCGAGCCGGATCGCATCGCCTTCGACCCACAGCGGCTCGTCGTGCAGCGTCAGCTCGAACTTGTGGCGCTTGCGCTCGAGCAGCGGCCGAGCGCCGTCGACGGCACGCCGGATCACGCCGACCAGCTCCACCGGCTCGAGGTGCAGGCTCATCGTGCCGCGCGTCACGCGCGAGATGTCCAGCAGGTCGTCGACCAGGCGCGTCACGTGGCCGACCTGGCGCACCAGCGTGTCGCGCACCCAGCTCACGCGGGTGTCGTTGCTTTGCAGCCGGTTCAGCACCTCGGCCGCATTGCGGATCGGCACCAGCGGGTTGCGCAGCTCGTGGCCCAGCATCGCGAGGAATTCGTCCTTGCGCCGGTCGGCCACGCGCAGCGATTCTTCGGCGCTCATCTGCGCATCGATATCGAACATGCAGCCGACGAGGCCGCCCGGCTCGGCGGCGGCCGCGGCGCGCAGCGCGATGATCTTGACCCAACGCGAGCCGCCGTCGGCGAGCAGCAGCCGCG
>Ga0066699_10000477_pt1 | contig 11629 bp, 14 predicted proteins | sample GraSoiAngelo_148_FD_66455 | JGI IMG/M metagenome (GOLD analysis project Ga0066699, IMG submission 66455) | Grasslands soil microbial communities from the Angelo Coastal Reserve, California, USA - 14_1009_09_20cm | ecosystem: Environmental > Terrestrial > Soil > Grasslands | place: USA... | reverse complement strand
TCGATCTCGTCGCCGACGCGTTTCCAGGGATCCGATCCGAGTTCGAGAAGGGCGTAATCTATCGCTGGAGCGCCGAACCCTGGACGCGAGGCGCATTCGCCGTGTATGGTCCAGGGCAGATGGCGACGCTCATGCCGGTGCTCGCGTCCGCGGAGAACGGCCTGCACTTCGCCGGGGAACACACGTCGATCTGGACCAGTTGGATGGAAGGGGCGCTCGAGTCGGGCGAGCGGGCCGCGCGCGAAGTGCTGGGCGCCACCGGCCGGGCGTGGCCCGAGCAGACAGGACCAACACGATGATTGTGGTGCTGCTTATTCTTCACGGGCTGCTGGCGGTCGCGCTGCTCGGGGCGATCACGCATCAGGCGCTCAGCGTGATGACGATCGCGCCGGCGGCCAACAGCCGGTGGACGTTCATCAACCGATTTCGCGGCGTCGACGCCACGGCGTACGCGACGCCCATCGTGGTGCTGTTTGCCGTCACCGCCATCGGCGGCGCGCTGCTCTATCCGCAGTACCGGATCGACGTGCGGCCGGCGCTCGAGGACACGCAGAACTCCGCCGCGAATGGCGTGTTCGAAATCAAGGAGCACCTCGTCGCCATCGGGTTGGGACTGCTGCCCGCGTACTGGCTGTTCTGGCGGAAGCGGCTGGGACCGGAAACAGCCGCGACACGACGTTACCTGACGTGGCTCCTCGCGTTCTTCGTCTGGTGGAGCTTCATCGTCGGACATGTGCTCAACGACATCAGAGGACTGCTGCCATCATGACGGGTAGGCTGACCATCTTCTCCATCATGTTCGGCGTGATCTATCTCGCCGCGTTTTATTACGATTTGGCGCTGTTCCGCTATTACCCGGAGGTCGGGCAATTCCATTTCCTGCGCAATGACAACCTCGGCGTGGTAATACTGTGGTACGGCTGGATCGCGACGTCGGCGCTGGCCAGTGCGGCCATCGCGTTCGCGGTGCCGAAACAGATGGCGGAGCGTCTGTGGCCCGGCTGGGCATGGATCATCCCGGCGGCCGTGGTGGTCGGGATGCTGATCTACGAGCGCCGGTGGTTCGTTTCGTAACGGAGAAGCAGATGAAGAAACTGGCGGCGGTTGCGGCTCTCATCGTTGCGAGCGCGGGAACGCTCCTCGCGAATGGTCAAGCCTTCTTCATGGCGCCGTCCAGAGGGCCGGTGGAGCTCGTCTACTTTGCGCGAGTCAAGGACGCGCGGACGGGCAGGCCTATCCAGAAAAAGCCGTACGTCACCATCGTCGATCCGTTCAGCGGGATTGTCATTCCGTTCCAGGGCGACGCCCCGGGACATTTCAGGAGCCCGGACATCGGCGCGGCGATTCTGGAAGTCAGCTCCCGGCCCATCGACACCAAGCAGATGGAAATCATGGTCACCGCGGCGGGCTACAAGACGATCAAGATTGGGTACGTCCCTCGCCAGTCGAAAGGCGCCGTCGAACTGAACGTGAAGATGGAGCCGAAAACGATCACCGACAGCACGGGCGCCAGCGCACCCATCGCCGCCGAGAGCCAACCCGCCGCGCCTGGCGGCGGCAGCACTTCGCCTGCCGATTCGGCGAAGCCGACGTTCTTCCTGTTGGCGGCGTGCTTCGGTCTGGCGGCTATTTCAGCGGTGGTGCGAACAGTAGGCCGCCCCGAGTCCACAGCGCGTTGAGCCCACGCTCCAGCGCGATCGGCGTACCCATTCCGAGGTTGCGCTCGAACACTTCGCCGTAGTTGCCGACGTCCGCGATGACGTGCCGCGCCCACGCCTCGTCGAGGCCCAGTGCGGCGCCGTTGCCCGCATTCGCTCCGAGCAGCCGCGCGATGTCGGGATCATCCCGCGCCGCCATCTCCGAGATGTTGGCGGACGTGACGCCAAGCTCCTCCGCCGCGATCATCGCGAAGACGGTCCAGCGGAGAACGTTGAACAGATCGACGTCCTCTTCGCGTACGAGCTGCGCGAGCGGTTCCCGCGAGATCCGATCCGCGAGGATGCGAAAGCCGCGTGGATCCTCCATCGCACTCCGCACCGAGGCGAGCTCGGACACGTCGGCGCTCAGTGCCTGACATCGTCCTTCCGACAGCGCACGTCCACCAGCCGCCCCGTCCGAGACAGCGACCTTGTCGAGCGCGATCTGATGCCGCCGGAAATACGCCGTCAGCGTGACATCGTGTTCCGAACCCTCCGCCACGCACACGGGAGCACCTGCCAGCTGCGCCGCATGATCGACATCGAGGTGCCTGGGGACGAGAAATCCCTGGCCGTCGTAGAACGTGACCGGACCGAACAGCACGTGCAGCCCTTCGCGGCGCAGCGACCACGTCAAGCGGCGCGATACGATGTCGATATCGCTGGAGCGCTGAAAGAGATCGATCGAGGCGACCGGCTGGTACCGAATCCGCTCGGCGGACCCGACGATGGCGGCCGCGACGGCGCGGCAGAAATCGACGTCGAAGCCGGTATAGTGGCCCTGGCTATCCACCTGGGCGAAGCCGGCGATCCCCGGGAAGACACCGCAGACGAGGAAACCGCGCTGGCGGATGCGCGAGACGCGCGAGCCCGGAGCCGCGCCGCCGCACGATGTCGACCACGAGGCCGACAGCATGGCGGCGATGAGGAGCGTCGACACGGACCGCCACATAATGTGCAGGCGAACATCGAGTGTACAACGTCAGTGAGGAAGCCATGCCAGCATCCAGCACACTCGGACGGGCAATCCTTCCCGCGGTCATCGGCGCGCTGATTGGCGGAGGGGGCGTCGCCTACCTTCATCGGAACGACGCCACGTCGGCCGCTGGCTCGAGGGCGACCGCTGTCGTCAGTGGCGCCGGAGCGCGCGACGATCTCGACGCGCTGCGCGCCGACATCGCGCGTCTGAAGACCAACGCGCCATCGCAGTCGCACACGATGTCCGACGTCGGATATCACTGGACCAATCTCTGGTTCGCCGCGGAAAAGAAGAACTGGCCGCTGGCGATGTTCTACTTCCAGGAAGCGCGCTCGCACATTCTCTGGACGATCCAGCTGAGGCCCGTGCGAAAAGGGCCGGATGGCAATGATGTGAACCTGGTCCCGATCTTCGAAAGCATCGACACGAGCGCGTTCGCCTCGGTGGCCAACGCCATCCAGACGCAGAACGCCGCCGCGTTCGCCGCGGCGTATCGCGAGACGCTGCAAGCCTGTTACGGCTGTCACAAGACGAACGGCCTGGCCTATCTGCGTCCCGAGGTTCCGACGGAGCCGGCGCAGTCGATCATCAACTTCGACGGTTCCGCCACCTGGCCGCAGTAGAACGTGGCTACGGGACGATTTGGATCCCGGACGGTTTGGCCAGCGTGTCCAGATATTCGATCGCTTCCGACGGGATGCAGAGCGTCTCGGGAAACTCCTGCGCCTTCATCCAGTACAGGCTCGCGCGCATGAACGTCCACGGCTTGCTGTAGTACTTCGGGTCGGTCACCGTAAGGGTCACCTGGATGTTGTATTGATCGACTCGCGTGTACCGCTCCGTGATGAGCGCCATGGAGCTGCGCGGATGCCCCACCGTGTCCAGCCAGGGGCGCTCGTCCAGACCGGTCGTGTCGATGACGAGCGTATTGTCGCCCTCCCAGTGGCCGACCGAATATCCGTAGTAGCGCGATTCGGGAGCACCTTTCACGTCGACGGCCTTCGGCAGCGCGCGCCCATCCATCCAGATCTCGCGCCAGAGGCGATTCTGCTCGTAGGCGATGAGGATGCGGTTCGGCGCGGAGCCGAAAATCACTCCGCCGCGGTTGGTGATCGCGTACGTCTGCACGTTGCGTGGGAAGCCGAGCGGATCGCACTTGATGGCCGGGTCATTCGATGCTCCGGGATCGGCGCTCGCGTTGCTCCCCAGATTGGTGGCCAGGTTGTACGCCTTGCGTTGCTTGAAAATCGCCTCGCCCGCGGGCGTCATCGGCGGAGCGGGATCGGGCTTGTTGCTGGTGCCCGGTCCCACCCACACCCCGGCCAGATCCCGTTTCGGCGCGGGACCGGGTGGGTTTGGCATCTTCGGGATGCCTTCCGAGATGAAACCTTCGCCGTTGACGCGCTGACGCGCCTGCTGCGCGGCGAGATCCGCGACGTGCGCAACGGCGAGCAGCGCCAGCACCGCGGCCAGTGAAGCCAGGATAGAGTTGCGCACGGTCTGCCTCCTCGTGATGCCCAGCAAGACGCTGCATGATAACCGAAACAGTCTGCCCTTCTCCTTTACAACGACAACAAGAACGCGATCAGCTTCCGCTGGTCGTACCCGTTGAGGAGTTTGAAGTTATCCCGCACCTGCGACGCCTGGCCGCCATGACGCAGGATCGCATCGGTCAGGTTGAAGGTTGCCGCGTCGTGCATGAAGCGGCCGCGCGTGCGCAGACCCCAGAGCGGCGCCGTCCGGATCTTGTTGCGCGTCGCCGCTCCGCCGTTCTGCACGATGCCGTCGCCGGTGCCGACGTTGTGCAGGAGGAAGTCGCTGAATGGCTTGATCCTTTTGTTCCCGAGGGCGTTCGACACCGTCAGCGTGCCCTGGTTGATCAAGGTCCCCGGCGGCAGGGTCACCATTTCGCGAGTGTGGCACACCCCACAGCCGATGTCGTCGAAGATGCCGCTGCCCTGGATTGCATCCGACGTGGCAGCCCGCACGGGATCCCGCGGCGGCGCCTTCGTTGACCGCATGAAGAGCGCGAACTGCTCGACGTCCACGCCGTCGTTGTCCGGATCCGGCACGCCGTCGAAGGCGGCGACCGAGTTGCCGTTCGACGTATTCTCGTCCGGCTGCAGCAGGCTGGTGACGCCCATCTCGTTCAGGTAGGCGTCAGCGGCGAACGAGAGCAGGCTTGCCTGCTGGTCCTTGTGGCCGAAGCGGCCCCCTCGCAACTCCCCCGGCTTCTCAAAGACGTCCACGTAGATGAATTGCCCACGCATGGAGGACGGCTGGTTGGCCGCGATGGCTTCCAGCGTCGGATTACCAACGGCTTCAACGTATCCGTCGCCGAGGATGCTGAGGCTGGAGCGCAGCGCGACAACGTTGGTCTCGGAGGGTATCGTCAGTTCCTGGATCGACGGATCGATCGCCCGATCATGGATCAGGGATCCTCCCGGGTGCTCGAAAAACGTGTAGCCGTCGAAGAAGCCGGCTCGCTTCTCCGTGACCTGAGTCGAGCCGCCGAGTACGGGCACGGCATGGCACCCCCCGCAACTGGTCGCGTTGAACACTGGTCCTATGCCGTCTTCGATGCCCTCAATTTCCGCGAACTGATTGACCGCCGCGTCGAAATTGCATTGGGCGGCCGGGATTTCCGGCGAGTAGGGCGAGTTCCTCAGTGCCTGCTGGTTCGCGCAGTACTCCTCGGCAAAGCCGTTGGACAGGCCGTCGAAGCCAGTCGGTGCGTCGGTCACGCCACCAGTCGTGCCGACACGAGTGCTGAACCCAATCACGATTGCCGACGCCATCGCCCACACGACGACGCCGAACTTCATTGCTCCACGCATGGTGCCCCCTTTGTTGTGAACGTTTGTGATCTACCTGGAGACTGCTGAGGGGGCGATGAGGATTTAAGACGCGCCGGCGAATGGGATCAAGAGGATTCGTCGATCTACAGAATCGTGACTAGAGGTAGCCGAGAGACGTTACGTTGCGTTCGAGTCCATCCGGCGAATGACTTCGCGAGATTCGAGCAGTCAGTTTCGCGAGCGACGCCGCAAATGTAATTCTGTTTTGTGTGCAAACGGGACGTGGACTTGAGGACATATAGATCGAATTATCGCCACGAATCCGCCGCCTTCTTCGGCAGCGACTCCGGAATGTACTCATTCAGCTCGATTCGAATGCCATCCGGATCGAACACGTTGACGTTCCTGACGTGCGCGCCCGGAGAAATCGTCACCGCCTGGCCGATGGTACCCGGCGCATTGCCGGCGGCCGCTGCGAGGCCGGCTTGCCGGAGACGTGCGATCGTGGCATCGAGATCACGCGTCAGCACATGGAAGTGCGTCAGTCCGGCCGGAAGGTTGGCTCCCGCCGGCTGCAGCTCGAGGAATGTATCGCGGCTGGTCTGATAATAAATATTGATTCGCTGCGGATCCGTGTTGCCAAAGGTGAATGCGACCCGAAGCCCCAGGAGATTCTGATAGAACTTCGCCGATGCCGGCGGATCCTTGGCGGCGACGCCAACCACGCTCAGCGTCAAGCCCCTGGCGTCCTGAGCGGCAGTCCATGCTTCCGCCGCCTTCTTCATGAGCGACTCGGGAACGAGCTCGTTCAGCTCCAGTCTGATGCCATTCGGATCGTAGACGTTGGCGTTCTTCACGAAGATATTTTGAGAGTAGCCCGCCGCGGTCACGGCGCTCGCGGGAGCGCCGTTCGCCGCCGCTGCCGGCAAGCCCGCCTGGCGCAGCTTCGCGAGCGTGGCGTTCAGATCGGAGACGAGGAAATGCGCATGCGTCAGGCCGGGTCGCACATCCGCGGTCGCCTGCTGCATTTCAATGAACGAATCGCGGCTCATCTGAAAGAACGTGTTCGTGCGCGTGCCATCCGGGCTCGAGAACTTGAACGCGACCGGGAATCCCATCACGCGCTCGTAGAACGCCTGCGACTTCGGGTAATCGCTGACGGCAATCCCGACGAGGATCAACTTGAAGCCGCTGCCCGTTCCCGCCTGGCCTCGAGCCGGGGCCGGCTGAAACACGACACCCGCGACGAGGACGCCAAGTCCCGCTGCGCACAGAGCGATCCGCTTCATCTGATCCCCCTCCTTTGCATCCGCCGTCCTTATACACCAACCTCGGACGGGGCGGACGCGGTAACATCGCCCTCGAAGGAGCGAATGTGTGTCACGTCTCAGTGTGAGCTCGCGCGTGGTTCTCGCCGTCGGTGCGGCGATCTTCGCCAGTTACGCGACTTTTGCGCAGTCCCCGGGACCGCAGCCGGTGCCGATGCCGCCGCCCGTTGTCGCGCCCGCGGACGTGCCGTACCCGGGCACGATTCAACTCCGCGTTGACGCCACCGATCTCGCGCATCGCATCTTCACGGTGCACGAAACGATTCCCGTGCGCGGCGGACAGCCCATCGTCCTGCTGTACCCGCAGTGGTGGCCTGGCCACCATTCACCGGTGGGACGCGCCGACATGCTGGCCGGCCTCATCGTCCACGCCGGCGGCAAGCGCGTCGAGTGGGTTCGCGATCCGGTGGAGGTCTTTGCCCTCCACGTGAACGTCCCCGCGGGTGCCGACGCCCTTGACGTGGATTTCCAGTTCACCTCGCCGATGGAGCCGAACGAAGGGCGAGTGGTCATGGCGCCCGACATGCTGCGGCTGCAGTGGACGTCGACGACGATCTATCCGGCGGGGTTCTTCGCGCGCGACATCACCGTGCAGCCGGCGGTGCGCCTCCCCGAGGGATGGCAGTTCGCGACGGCGCTCGAGGCGCAATCGAAGCAGGGAAGCGAGACCACGTTCACAGCGGTCAACTATGAGACGTTGATCGACTCGCCCATGCTGGCGGGGCGCTACTTCAAGAGCGTCGATCTCGATCCCGGCGGCGCGGCGCCCGTGCGTCTCGACATCGTCGCCGACAAACCGGAGCAGCTCGAGATGAAGCCGGAGCAGCTCGACGCGCATCGCGCGCTCGTGCAGCAGGCCTACAAGCTGTTCGGATCGCACCATTACGACCACTACGAATTTCTGTTCTCGCTGACGAACCAGATTGGAGGAATTGGCCTCGAACATCACCAGTCGAGCGAGGACAGCGCCATCCCCGGCTACTTCACCGAGTGGGATCGCAGCGTCGATGAGCGGGATATCCTCCCGCACGAGTTCACCCACTCGTGGAACGGCAAGTTTCGCCGGCCGGCGGACCTGTGGACGCCGAACTTCAACGTGCCGATGCGTGACAGCCTGCTGTGGGTCTACGAGGGACAGACGCAGTACTGGGGCTACGTGCTCGAGGCGCGATCGGGCCTGATGACCAGACAGCAGGCGCTCGACGTGATCGCCGCGACCGCAGCGGTCTACGATGTCGCCCGAGCGGGACGTGAGTGGAAAACGCTCGCCGACACGACCAACGATCCGATCGCGGCGCTGCGGCGGCCGCTGCCGTGGCGGAGCTGGATCCGCAGCGAGGATTACTACTCGGAAGGCCAGTTGATCTGGCTCGACGCCGACACGCTGATTCGCGAGCGCTCGCACGATCAGCGCTCGCTCGACGACTTCGCGCGCGCCTTTTTCGGCGTAGACAACGGCAGCTCCGTCATCAGGACGTATACCTTCGACGATGTGGTGGCGGCGCTGAACAAGGTGGAGCCGTACGACTGGGCGTCGTTCCTGCACTCGCGGCTCGAGAGCCACGGACCGGGCGGTCCGCTCGATGGCCTGACGCGCGGAGGTTACGCGCTCGGCTACACCGAGACGCCCAGCGACTACTGGCGATCGAGTGAGGCGCGTACGGGCACAGCGGACCTGACGTACTCGATCGGGTTGACGCTGGCGCGCGACGGCCGCATCAGCGGGGTGCAGTGGAGCGGGCCCGCGTTCAAACTCGGTCTCGCGCTTGGCTCACAGGTGACCGCGGTCAACGGCGTCTCCTACACGGCCGATGCGATCAAGAGCGCGATCACCGCCGCGAAGGGGAGTGGTGCGCCGATCCAGCTGATCATCAAGACGGGTGACCGATACAGCACAGTGAACGTCGACTATCACGGCGGCCTGCGGTATCCGCGTCTCGAGCGCATCGCGAATACGCCCGCACGGCTCGATCAAATCTTCACGGCGAAGCCTTAGCCACATTGTCGGGACTCTGCCGGGCGGCCGCCGCGAAAGAGCTCCTCGCAGGTCCGGCTAAAGCCGGACTCTACAGCTATCGTCGCCGGGCGGTGGAGTGCAACTGGCGGTACTCGTCGCTCTGTCGCAGCGCCCACTCCAGATCCCGCTGCGTCCAGTTGTTGTTGATGACCTCCTGCGTCCAGCTCCGCAATCCCGCGGGTTCCGGGTCGCGTCCCAACACCGATCGATAGCTCTGGCGGACGATCTGCTCCGCGTCGCGGTAATTCCACGGGCTCTGGCGCGATTGCACGGCCGGTCCATACGGCACGTTCGACCCATACGGCACGTTCGACCCTCGCGGGACGGCGCGCGATGTGTTGTAACGCGCGGCGCCGACTTCGTACGACGAAATGCGATCGTTGAAGCCCATCGCTCGCAGGTCGCTCACGCTCGACTCGATCACCCGCGACGACCCGCGGAAATCCGGATCGCGGTAGACCGTCGCGACGGCGTTGCCAAACAGGCGAATCGAGGAAATCTCGTCGTTGTTGCCGGACGAGACGCGCGCCGCTGATGCACCGGCGTCATCGCAGAAGTAATGGCCGCCGTAATTGATGTCTTGGTAGAAGCACACGCCCGACCGTGGCGTCGCTCCCCGGCCCCAACGTTGTGCCTGCGCGGGGGCAGCATTGATGAAAAACGCCGCGCCAAGCACAGATGCCACGGTCATTGAACGCCACATAGAACTCCTCACATCAAACGCGTGAATACCCTCACGAAAGCAAGGTTTCTGCCACATCTCACCGCCAGCGAAATGGACATTTATTCCGCAAATCGAACAACCAAAGGGACAGTCGTATCATGGCAGGCGTCACATGACCGAGACGATTACGGGCAAATCCGAGAAGAACTACATCACGCCGAGCGGCCTGCAGCGGCTCAGAGACGAGCTCCGCTTTCTGCTCACGCGCGAACGTCCGGCGGTGACGCAGGTGGTCGCGTGGGCGGCGGGCAACGGCGATCGCAGCGAGAACGCCGATTACCAGTACGGCAAACGGCGGCTGCGGCAGATCGATCGCCGCATTCGTTTTCTCACCAGGCGCATCGATGCGGCGGAAGTGGTGGACCCGGAAGCGCGGCGCGCCGGACGCGCGGCGACGCACGTATTCTTCGGCGCCACCGTGCGCTATGCCGACGCCTCGGGCACCGAGCGAGTGGTCAGCATTGTCGGCGTGGACGAAGTCGATCTCGAGCGCAACCACATCAGCTGGGTGTCGCCGCTGGCGCGCGCGCTGATGAAAGCGGGACCAGGCGATACGGTGGTCGTGCACGCGCCGGGCGGCGCGCAGCAGCTGGAGATCCTCTCGGTGAATTACGGGCGCATTCCGATGGCCCCGTTCACCGAACCGCCCGGCGCCGAGGCTGCGTCGAAGGCGTAGATCTGTTCAGCGCCACCGCCCGGCGGATGAGAGCCTTGAACGACGCCGCATCGACTTGGTCCCCTTCGCTGAAGTCGATGGCGCGTCGCGTCTTGCCTTCAAGGCTCGAGTTGAAGAGCCCCTTGGGATCCTCGACGTGCGCGCCTTTGGCGAAAGTGACCTTCACGACGTTCTTATAGGCCTCGCCGGTGCAGATCAACCCGTCGTGTGACCAGACCGGCACCTCCCATTTCCACTCTTCGACCACTTCCGGGTCCGCCTCTTTGATCAGACTTCGTAGCCGGGCGAGCATCGCGCCGCGCCAGTCGCCGAGCTCTTTTATCCTCGCGTCGATGAGCTGAGAGGACGTCTTCATGCCGTTTCATCCATTCAAGTGCCGCAACTTTTCGGGATTGCGCACGATGTACAGCGCTCGAATGCGGTCGTCGCGCCACCCGTGCGCGCGGCGCCAACCAGGAACCGCGCCGCGCGATCGACGCCGTCGATTGTATTCAGCGCCGCCGCCACCTTGCCGCCGCCGTCCGTCACGACGCGCCGGTCGTTGCGAGCAGCTGCGTCAGCGCAAGTACGTCTCCTGCACCGCGTCCTCGGCGTCGGCCATCGATCCGAGCATCCGGTAGGCGAGACCGAGCAGGCGCCGGCGGTACGGCTCGAAGCTCGCGGCCGGATTCGACATCAGGCGACGTCCGCAGGCGCGGGGACGCGTCCGTGATCGAACGTGATCGGCCTGCCGTCAACGACGATGCGCATGCAGGCTTTGCCGTGGCCGAGGGCGTACTTGACCGTTGGATAGAGTCGTGCCGCGGTCATGGCGAACGCCACGCTCACCAGCGCCCGCTCTCCCCAACGCTTCACGATCGCCTCGCGATACTCATCGGCCGCGGCATCGTGCGCGAGCGTGGCGCGCGTGAACTTCCACACCAGCGCGACATCCGGTGGCATGGCGCCGGCATCGTCGGAGAGCACCGCACGTAGAACCGCCGGGCTGACGCCAGCCCGTTCCGCCATCGTGACGGCGAGCTGAGTACACGGGCCGCAGTCCTCGGCGCGCACGGCCGTGATGCCAGCGGCGAACCATGCCTCGACGGGGAGGTCGCGCCGGAACTGTCCGATGGCGGTGGCGCGGGCAAACAGCCATGCGGCGCGCGGGCTCGCCTCGATCATGTCGCGCATATACCTGGCGTCGTAGTTGAACTCCCGCTCGAACTTCGTCACCCATCTCCGCAGTACCCATCTGATCATGGCGCTTCTCCTGTCTCCAACAAGTGAGACGGCACAGGGCCTGAGAATGTGACAAGCCAGCCCCTGAGGCGGTCGTGTGATCACCAACGCGACGCGATCGTCACGCGCATCGCGGCACGATTCGTGCCGTCAAAGCGTCAGCGTCTCGCCCGTCACAATGGCCACTGC
>Ga0066699_10000476_pt1 | contig 11662 bp, 10 predicted proteins | sample GraSoiAngelo_148_FD_66455 | JGI IMG/M metagenome (GOLD analysis project Ga0066699, IMG submission 66455) | Grasslands soil microbial communities from the Angelo Coastal Reserve, California, USA - 14_1009_09_20cm | ecosystem: Environmental > Terrestrial > Soil > Grasslands | place: USA... | reverse complement strand
GCTCGACATCTACAACGCCTTCGGCCACATCGATCTGATCGTCGACTTCCTCGGCTGGTACGAGTGATCCGCTAGCTCAGTTCGCGTTCGTGTTCTCTTCCGGTTCCTCATACCACCGGACGCGATCGCCCACACGATTTCGAAGCTTCCACCTCGTGCTTTTCGGCGCCTCCTCGATGCGCTTCCATAGCGCTGACAGGCGCTGGGCGATCCGGTCCGCGGCCTCCGGCTCCAGGCCATATGGGGCCATGTTGGCCAAGCACCGCTCGATAGTGGCCCGCGTCGTACGCCACAACCCCCAGTCCTTGGCGCATAGGTTCGCGATGTAGTCGACCTCGATCCCGGAGCTGTCTTTTTCGCGGAGCTCGTGGTGGTAGGCGAGGTTGTAGATGTCGCGCTGGTCCCGCTCGGTCAGCTCGACGATCTGCAGCTTCGTGAGCATCAACTCGGCGAGAGGAACCGTCAGCGGATCGAGCTCGAGCCGGTCGGCGATGGGGATGACGTGGCACATCGAGAAGTCGCCGATGAAAACGTCCAGCTTGCGGCCGTTGGTTTGGTCGTAGAAGAGCAGGCGGCTCGAGCCGTGGAAGGCATTGAAGTGCTCATCGGCCGCGTAACCGGCCTTGGTCAACACCTCCGTTGCGGCGCGCTTGCCGCCCTGCTTGATGGCGATGTCGATGTCGCCGATCTTGCGCGGAAGCAGCGGCTTTCCATCTGGCGCCTGCAGACATACTGCGACGCCCCCGAGGACGCGCATGACGAAGCCCGAGCCTTTGGCCGCCTCGATCAGGCGCTTCGACTCGTGAAGCGGATCCTCTTTTGGCGTGGCGCCATTCGGGTGCGGGTCAGCCACTAGCCGGCCGTGAAGAGGAAGTCGAGGTAATCCCCGGCTGAATCGAAGTCGACGAGGACTCCACGCAGCATGTCAGACGAGTATTCGCTGCCGGGGTTGAAGCACATAGTCTTGCCGATGCGCTGGGCACCTTTCGACTCGTGGATGTGTCCATGCAGGCCGACGACCGGCTGGTACTTCTTGATGACCTCGCGCACAGCTTTGCTGCCGACTGGAATTATGCTCGGGCGGCCGCCGCGTATGACTGGGAGGAGCGTCTTGTCCAGCTCGGCCGCGAAATCGAGACCTGAGCCATATGGCGGGTTGTGGAAGTTGGCGACCACCTTCGCGCCCTTCGGCGCCGGGTCCAGGATTCCCGACAGGCGCTGCGCCAGCTCCTCCTCCGGAAATTCACGCTCAGTGTTCCAAGGCGTCGGCGTGACATCGCCACAGCTGGCGAGCAGGACAGGGCCGATCTCGCAGAGCTCGCGCTCCGGACATTCGATGCGCGGCGCGGCTTTGAGGACTGGGTCGATGGCGAGCGGGTCGTCGTTGCCGGGCGTGATGATGCAGCGCACGTTCGAGTCGAGCCGCTCATCAGCCAGCTTGCACCAGCCCTCTAGCTGCTCGGCGATGGCGGCGGTGAACGCTTTCGTGAGATAGGCCGCGTCGTCTTCCATACGCTCGAACTCGTCCTCGCCGGCGATGACCGAGTAGAAGCCGATGCGGTTGATCTCGGCACGCAGCCTCTCCCCCTCGGCGACAGGCACCGTGACCGATTCGCCTCGAACCCTTGCGCTGAGGCTGCCATTGTGGCTGCGTATCGGCACGAGGCCTTTGCCAGCGATGTCGCCACCGAGCACCAGCGCATCGGCCTCGTACACCTTCGCGGCCGCGAGAAACTTGCGAAAGCAGCGGTCGGAGCCGTGGATGTCGGTCGCGAAGTAGACGCGGAGAGCCCGCTTCTTGTTCGCCACGACCTAGGCCTCGATTCCGATCGCTTACTCCGGCGGCAGCTCGCGCATGGCCAGGTCCATGTCGATGGACGAAGACTGCAGTCTTCGCTGGCGCACGATGAAGTAGATGACTGGACCCGAAAAGAAGATCACGATCAGGGAGCCCACCGATACGTAGCTGAACGCCCCGAACACATTCGGCTTGGAGACGATCACGCCTACTGTGAACAGGGCGCCCAGCGTGGAGATGGTCCCCCAGATCGCGGCGGTGGGGATTCCGGCCACGCGATCCACGTCGTTGGTGGCGGGGTTTTTGATCAGGTCAGGCCTCCGGAACGGCAAGAAGATTGCCGCCACCGAGCCCGAAAGCAGGACCAACGCGAAGAACAGGGCGAGGTTGGCCGAGATGGCGGCGATGTTGAGGATCGAGCCTCCAATCGTGAAGAGGATTCCGATGGCGACGGCGAGGACGACTGCGTTGATGGGCGACTGGCTGCGCTCGCTGATCTTCGCGAGCCCGATTGGCAGCACGCGGTCGAAGGCCAGCGCGAACATGACGCGGGTCACCACCGCGACGAATGCGAGATCGACCGCCAGCTCGGCCGCGGGCACAGCAAGACCAATGAAGATCTTGGTGATCGGGTCGCCCGACAGCACCAGTCCATAGCCGAGGCCCCCCGCGTTGGCCTGGAGGCTAGTGATGGCCCCATAGTTGGCTGCGTCGTTGGTGCCGACCTGCGCCTGCGCCTGCATGAAGTCGAGCCCGATCGTGTTGACCATCAGCAGCCACACGCCGACCCAGACCACGATCAGGAGCGCAATGCTGATGACCGAAGCCCAGACGTAAGTGCTGCCTGGGCGCTTGAGCTCGCCGCCGACGTAGTAGGAGTAGAGAACGCCGTTGTAGTTCAGGACCATGAAGGGCACGACGAAGATCGACGCTCCCAGGCTGACGCCGAGCGCGATGTTGTCCTTCTTGGCGAGCTCGACGACGTCCTGGTACGCGGTGCTTTTGCCACTGAAAGATCCGAGCGCGTTGACGAAATCCTGGTGCGAGTGAGTGGCGAAGAGGAACCCGAGGATCACGAAGGCGACGACCTGAAAGATGACCAAGCCCAGGATGACCTGCGCGATCCGGCGCAGCGAAAAGATGGAGCCGAGTCCCACGATCACGAGAAACGCCACGGCGAAGATGACGAGGCCTGGCGCGCATGTGACCTGGATGCACTGCGTCGTGCTCGAGATGCTCCCGGCCGCGCTGGTGAGCGCGGAGCTGTTGAAGGCCAGGCCGAGGCTGTTCAGCGCAAGCGGCACGTAGTTGGCAGCGAAGTTGGCGTTGGCCGCCAGCGTGTAGCTGAATCCGACCGCACACGCGATGCCGACCATCGTCCCGACCGCGGGATGGATGATGCGGGACAGGTAGATGTACTCGCCGCCGGCACGGGGGATCGCCTGCAGCAGGTACCTGTAGGCGAACATGGCCACAAACCAGATGGCCGCCCCGAGCAATAGCGGCAGGACCATGTCGACCTGGGAGAAGTTGAGCAGGCCGCCGTAGAAGTTGATGAAGGTGTTGACCACCGCGACCGAGGCGAGGGCGATGCCGGTGGCCGCGGGGATGCCCAGCTCGCGGACCAGGCCGGAGGACTGTCTGGTGAACAACCCCTGTGCGCCAGGGCGTCCTGTGGAGGCGCCGCTGCTCATGGTCTTGTCAGCCATGTGTTCTCCTTCCCACTCCTTCCCGGAGCGCTGAGAGCCCCGAATTGGAAGGTTCCAGAACCATACTGCGGGGCTGACGAACCGTCAAGAAACGGCCGTCTTTGCGAGCTCCTGTAGGCGGACCCAGCGGCGGCCCATCGCCGCCTCTTCGATCGCCTGGCATACCGCCTGCACCCTTGCGCCGTGCTCGAAATCTGGCTCCCAAGGACCATCCGGCCAGCGCTCGAGCAAGTCGCCGAGGTGGTTGACGAAGCTCGCCCCATAACCCACTCCCTGGCCGATCGGCCACCAGTTCTTCGCGTAGGGGTGCGACTCGTGCTCGGCGCGGATGGTGCGCATGCCGTAGAGGCCGGGGTCGTCGGAGCCGTCGCCGAACCGCAGCTCGTTCAGGCGCGAGTAGTCGAAGGCCAGCGTGCCCACCTCACCGTTGACCTCGACCGTGAAGTCGCACGGCCGGCGCACTGCAGTCCGCGCGACCTCCATCACCCCGAGCGCTCCGGTATCGAAATGAAGCAGCGCCGATGAGGCCTCGTCCACCGTGACGTTCTGGCTCGAGCGCGAGCGCACGAAAGTCTCGGATTGGCTGCTCACCTCTTCGACCGGGCCGACCATCCACAGCGCGAGATCGAGGAGGTGGCTGCCGAGGTCGGCGATCGTGCTGGCGCCCATCGATTTGTCGAAGCGCCAGTCGAAGGGAATCTTAGGGTCGACGAATTCGTCTGACAGCCACGTGGCTCGCCACAGACGCACTTGTCCGACCGCGCCCTCGTCGATCATCCGCTTCATCAGCGAGACCGCGGGCAGGCGGCGGTAGTTGAAGCCGACGGCATTGAGGACGCCGGCCTTCTTCACGGCCCCGGCCGCGTGCACCGCCTGGGCGTAAGTGACCGCCAGCGGCTTCTCGCAGAGAACGGCCTTTCCGGCTTCGGCCGCCGCGGTGGCGATTTCCGCATGCGTTCCCGGCGGCGTGCAGATGTCGACGATGTGCACATCTGAACGTTTGATTACGTCGCGCCAATCGGTAGTCGACGTCTCAAATCCGTAGTTGGTGGCTGCCTGCTGGACTTTCTCCCTGTCGCGCCCGCTGATCATCACGAGCTTCGGCTTGCAAGGGAGCCGGCGCATTACCGGGAGCGCCGCGTAGGCGTACGAGTGGGCGCGGCCCGTCATCCCGTAGCCGATCATCCCGATGCCGACGTCCTTGGTTTCGCTCACTTGAGGCTCCCGTTCGCACGCTCCGAGGCCTCAATGGCTGCGGCGGCATCCTCTCCACCGGCACCCTGACGCTCGGCGCCGCCGACGTGGCGGGCGAAGCTCTCCGCCTGCAGGCGCACGGCCGCATAGAAGGTGTCGTCCGCGCTCGGCGGCCAGAGGAACTTGCATTCCTGTGCGTCCTTCGTGCCGAACACCTCGACCTTGCAGACGTCGCCGAGCGGATAGCGGCGGCCGAGCGAGACGATGGCCGACGTGCCACCGGACAGCTGGGCGATCGCCTGCGCGCTCTCGGGGTCGCCGGGCCATGGCTCCTCGGCGACGCCCGACGCATGAGCAGTGATCGACTCGAACTCCTGCCCCGTGAGGAAGCGCGTCTGGTCGAATTCATGCACCCCCATGTCGACGAAGATGCCGCCGCTGTGCCTGCGAAAGTAGGTGCTTGGCGGGCTGCCGTCCCACTGATAGCACGCGACCGCATAGATGCCGCCCATGTCGCCTGACGCCATGCGGTCGCGAAGCCGCGTGAGCATCGGCACGAAGCGGCGCCAGAAGCCGATCTGCAGGGCGAGCCCGGCCTCGCTGGCCAGGCGCGTCGCTTCGCGCGCTTCGGCGGCGGTCACGCCCAACGGCTTCTCGCACAGGATGGGCATGCCCGCGGCCACCAGCTGCTTGACCGTGCTGAGGTGGAGGTCGCTGGGCACGCAGACGATGACCGCGTCGATGCCGCCCGCGTCGAGCATCGCCTCCAGGCTCTCGAAGACGCGGGCGCCGGTCGAAGGCAACGTGTTGCGCGTCTGCACGCCCGGCTCGGCGATCGAAGCGACCTCGACGACATCGGAGTCGCCGAGGGCGTGCAGATGGTTGCGACCCATCCTCCCCGCTCCCGCGAGTCCGAACCTGAAGACGGCCACCTGTTAGTGACCTGTACCGCCAGAATCGGCGGCATCCGGCCTGCCGTCGATCTGACGGATACAGTCCACTAGAAGCCTCGGGCTTTCAGGAACTGGCGATTCGCGCGCTGGTCGCGGGCGGGCGCGCCCAACGGATCGTCGGCGTCGGGCAGCACGTCCTGCTCGACCACGAGCCAACCCTCGTAGCCACCGCGCAGCGAGTCGAGGACCGCGTCGACGTCGAGGTCGCCGTCACCCAGCCGGCAGAAGGCCTTCCGCTGCCAGATCTCGGACACCGGCAAGGCTTCGCGGATGATCTGGTCGACCACAGCACGGCGAGCATCTTTCAAATGCATGTGATTGATGCGCGACTTCCACTCCCGCACGGCGACGACCGGGTCGCCACCGCCGAGCAGCAGGTGGCCCGTGTCGAGACAAAGACCGATCTCGGTGAGCTCGAGCACCTTCTCGATCTCCCACTTGGCCTCGATGTGCGTGCCGGTCTCGTGATGGAAGGTGGGCTCGTAGCCGCGCTCGCGGCAGCGGGCGAGCGACATCGCGACGCCGTCGGCGAAGCGCTTCCAGCCCTCGGCGTCGAAGCCGAGGCTGCGATCGATGTTGCCTTGCGCCGGGCGGGCGCGCCTTGCGTCGCTGCCCGCGTCGGCCAGGGTCGGCCGCGGCTTGGGTCCGCCGGCACGCACGGCGTCGAAGATGTCGAGCAGCCCATCGAGGCCTTCGATCGCCTGCTTCATCGCCTTCGGGTCGCTGAACGGCAGCTCGAAGAACCCGCCTGCCAGGCCGAGGTGGCGGCGGCGCAGCTCCTCAGCGAGCTTCTCTTCGGGAGCCAGGTAACCCGGCGGCCCTAGATCGATGCCCGCGTATCCCGCGGCGGCGACCTCGTCCATCACCATCGCGCCATCGGGCACGTTGGGCAGGATGCCGACGGTGACCTCGAACGCGCCGTAGCTGACCGGGGCGTTGGCGACCACGATGCTCATGTCGCCGATGGCCTCGCGAGCGGCTGGCGGCTGCGGTGCACGTCGACCACCGCCTTGCACAGGGCGATATCGTGCAGCGTGTCTTCGGCCGACGTGACCGGCTGCTTGCCGGTGGTCGCGCACTCGTGGAAGTGGATGAGCTCCTGCTTGAAGCTCTCCTCGTAGGACACGACCTCTTCTGAGCGCTGCGTCTCGGCGTACCCGGGCGTGCCTGTCTCGTCGATGAAAAGCGTCGGCGCGCTGCGCAGGAATGGCGATGGAAACGAGAGGGTCATCCTGCGTTTCGGCGTGTAGAAGGCGAACTCCATCTTGTAGCGCGCGATCTCGGGCAGGTCGACCCACAGCAGCACGACCTGCGTGTCACCGTACCGGAACACGGCGGTGAGGCCGGTCTGCCGGATGTCCGCCCACAGCAGCTCGTCGGGCTCGCCCAGTGCGCCCCGCATCGCGTTCAGCTCATGGACGAGGCTGTCGAGAAGCACGGCATGGTACGCCCAGCGTGAGAGGTCGTCGACGTCACCGATCGCAGCCCTGATGCGCGCCTGGTTGTCCGCCTTCAGCGAGTCCGCGAGCGCCGGCACGAGCGGTCCGCCCTTGCGCAGGTTGTAGTGGCGCACGTAGGGCTCGATGGGCGACTCGAGCGTGGTGATGCGGACCAGGCGGAGGTCCTCGAGCTCCTTCGACTTCTCCTGCAGCCGGTGGTAGGCCGGGTCGTAGCGCTTGTTGTAGGCGACCATCAGCGTCTTCCCCGTGGCCCTGGCCGCGTCGATCATCTCCCGGCCCTCGGCGACCGAGAAGCACATCGGCTTCTCGACGAGCACATGGCGTCCAGCCTTGACGGCGGCGACGGCGGCGGGGGCGTGGCTGCCCGAGGTGAGCACGAACACTGCATCGAGGTCGTGGGCGATGAGCTCTTGCCACTTCTCGAATTGAGCCGGAACGCCGTACTCGCGGGCGCACGCCTCACGAACCTCGGGCGAGAGGTCGCAAACGGCGGCGATCTCGAATCGGTCGGAGAGCTCGCGCAGGTAGTGAAGGTGCATGACCTGGGCGATCAGCCCGCAGCCGATGACCCCGACCCTCAGCCTCTCAGGCAATCGCGCCTCCCCCACTCTGCCGATTCCGCTGGAACGTTCCACGGCAAGCTAATAGAATCGGGTCTGGGTGTCAATCGGCTCGCATCACCACCTACCCGATCATCATTGGCAGCTGTAGATGCGGAGATCGCCGACCATCCTGGACGTTGCCGATCGAGCAGGAGTCTCGAAGTCGACAGTCTCCAACGTGATCCGGGGCGGCGTCGGGGTGTCGGGGGACACTCGGCGCAAAGTCGACTCCGCGATCAAGCAGCTGCGCTACCGCCCCAACATCCTCGCCCGGCAGCTCGTGCAACAGCGGACGAACATCCTGGGCGTGGTGGTCGGCGACCTGGCGAACCCGTTCTACGCGGAGATGGCGAAGTCGGTCGAGCGGCAGGCGGCTGCGCGCGGCTATACCGCGATGTTCTGCAACACCGAGGGCGACAGCGCAAGCGAGCTGGCGGGGATCGAGATGCTGCTGGCGCAGCGCGTGGCGGGGGTGGTGTTCCTGGCGTTCTCGGGGAATTCGCGGACGATGCGGGAGACGCTGCAGCACGAGGTGCCGGCGGTGTTCTTGAGCTGCCACGAGGACTGGGGCGATGTGGTAGCGGTGGACGACGAGCTGGGGGGAAGGCTGGCGACGCGCCATCTGATCGAGGCGGGCCACCGGCGCCTTGCTTTTCTTTCCATCCCCGAGCTCTCCGACAGCTCAGACCAGGCGCGCTACGTGGGCTGCCTGAAAGAGGCAGGTGACTCGGTCAAGCGGATCAGCTGGTCGCCGGAAGCTGATCACGCCGAGATCGACGGTAAGGCGTGCGATCTCCGCGAAGTGTTTGTGGGTGAAGATCGAGTCACCGGTGTCTTCGCGTCGAACGACGTGGCGGCGGTCGACCTGATCGAGTTCGCAGACCGCGTGGGATTGCGGGTGCCGGAAGACATCTCGATCGTCGGCTTCGACGACGTGCCGATGGCGGGGCTGGCGCGGATCGCGCTGACGACGGTCGCTCAGCCTCGCGACGAGCTGGCGCGCCGGGGAATCGAAACGATCATCGAGCGGATAGAGGGCCGCCTCAAAGGCAGACCGACGGCGACCCTGGTGGGGGTGAAACTGGTGCTGAGGGGCTCAACCTCGGCCGCGCTGACCGCCCGCTGAAACCCGCCGCTGCCGGCGCACGCGCCATTCATGCGAGCTTGAAAGCCGCCGCTGCCGGCAGCGGCGCGGGGGGATCTTGAGGCGGGGGCGCGCTTGCTTGCATGGTCGGGTCCACGCAAGCCACCAGACGAAGTCCTTCAGGGTCGGGGTAAGACTCCTGTTCATGAGCCGCCGCGGCTGCTGCGAGCAGCAGCACGATCGCAGATGTTTGCGCCCTGTTCATGATGGCCGCACCTCGTTGCTGCATCGAACTGAAACGCGAGTGCACGCGGCGAAGAGTGCGGAGTTGAACTCATGCGGACGCTTGATGCAGGCGAAGTGGTCCCCTTCGATCTCTTGCACTGAGCCACCCAAGGTCCGAGACATCGCCCGCTGCGTCTCGGCGGGAACCGTTTGATCCTCTGCGGTCACGATCACAGCCGCCGGGACGGTGTTGGCCCCCAGCCAATCCAACGAGTTGAACCGTCCGGCCTCGGCGATCGCATCGAGCATTGCCATCGTGTCGTGCCGGCGGACCTGACTCATCATCCACTGGCCGCGCGGGGTCTTGACAGACTTCGGGGCCAGCATGGCCATCAGAGCTGCGCGCCGCACTGGCTCCGGTACTCGGCGCGCTGCCCAATCGACCGCGCGAAGAGGGCCGTGCCCAGTGGGGACCTGAAAACTAGTAGCTGTCGCGCACAGGACCAGGCCGGCCACCAGGCCTGGATATCGGCGCGCAAACAGCTGGGCGACCATGCCGCCCAACGAGTACCCGACCACGATCACAGGTCCGAGCTCGAGCGCCTCTACGATCGCAGCCAGGTCGTCGGCACACTCCTCGCCGTCGAATCGGCGGGTCGGGAGACCTCGACCGTGCCCCCGCAAGTCAGGAGCCACGACACGAAATCGCGAAGCCAGGACTGGTATCGCCAGCGACCAGTTGAGATCGGCAGTTGCAAACAGGCCATGGACGAGCAGCACGGTCGGAGCGCCCTCCGGGCCGTCCGCGACGCGGACGAAAGCCGTACCTCGCCCCGCCAGATCAACCTCGCGGCCGGCAGGCATCTCATCCGCGAAGTGGAGATCCTTGACGTCCAGCCGCTCGAGCGGGGGTGCAGAAGGGCGCCGAACAGAGCTCGGGGATAGGGTCTTGCCGAACATTTCTCTCCTCCTTCGGCCCCTGGATGGGGTCGCTGAGGCGAGGGTTCGGGCAGACCGGTATGGCCGAGGTCTGGACTAGGTCTGGACTAGGTTCGAGACGGAATCGAGACCAGTCTTGAGATCAGAAACGGCCTCGACAGCGCCAGGGCGGAACGCTCAGGCGGTCGAGACGGACTCCTCCAGCTCGTGCAGGCGGTCGACAAGACGCCTGACTCCGTAAGAGCGTCGGTTGAAGTAGGCGGCACGGCTCAGCCCGACCCGCATGATCACCGCGTAGTGGCCGCCGATCCTGCGCACGTAATAGAGGTCGAGGATCTGGCCGGCCTGGGCGTCGAGCTGAAAAGAGGACGTCCGGAGGTGCTCGATGGCTTCCACCATGGCCTTCCGCAGGTCAGCCGGCGCAGGGCTGGCCAGGCAACGAAGGCCGACCAGCGGGCTTTCTGCCAGGTCGCGCGTGCTGGCAAGAACTTTCAGCGCGTGTTCGACGCGCTCAACAGTGATGTCGGGCGCCTCGGCAATCGAGTCCGGGGCCAGGGCCGGCCATAAGACCGAAGCCGCCCGAGTCGCGTCGGCGCCCGGAAACACCACATAGCTGATCAGGCCGCCCACCAGGGCGCAGGACGCAACAGCTCCGTACGTCATGTCAATCGGCCACCAGGTTCCAGGGTCTCGACCGACGAATGCGAGGTAGACGCCGCTCAACAACAAGCCAGTGAAGCCCGCGAACAAGTGAAGGCTCAGGATGCGGTCGGCTCTCGGGCGGGCGAGCCAGAGAGCTACATCGCACAGAACGCCGACGATCAGACCAACGATCAGCATCGAGTAGTTGCCCAGCTGGAAGGTGGTCAGCAGCGTGGTGACAAGCAAGATCGCGGTGATGCTGCCTACCGGCAGTCTCGACTGCCGCAGGGTCCACATGATCACGCCGGTAACCGCGGCCACCTGCATCATCAGGCCGAGGACGCCGAGGATCTCATCGCGGAAGGTGAAGGGGCCGATTGGGTTGGTGGGCTCCGTGATCAGGAGCACGCTGCCTTTTGCGGCGTACTGATCGATGTACGGATGGTCGAACTGCGTGAAAAACGTCACAGCCGCCAGCAGCAGTGCGGCGGAGGCGACCGCGGTGGGCCCGGCCAGCAGCTCTCCGCGACCCGCTGAGGCACGCAGCGGCCCAATGACGATGAGGCACGCGCCTGCGATCTGGAGCAGGTTGGGAAGTCTGAAGATTGCCGGCACGCCAGCCGCCTGGCCGAGGACGTCGGTCCACCACCCGCTGATCAGAATGCCGACGAGGAAGACAAGCAGCCCCGCTACCGCCGGGCCGTAACCTTCCGGCACAGCAGTCTCGAGCCGCCCCTCACGCCGCCAGGCGACGAACGAGACCGCTCCCAGGTACACGGTCACTGCGAGCCACGCAGCCTGGACAGGAAGGTGCTCCCAATCCGGAATCGGCGGGTGGCGTACGAGCCAAGAGTCGTAGTAACCGGCACCGATAAGGGTGGCGCTCAGCAGCACAAAGGTCCGGTCGGTTGCCGTTCCCGCCGCCCACCACTTCAACGAGGCCCCGAGACGATCTAAACGATTGGTAGGCTCGGTGTCGCTAGGGGCCTCGATCGACGCCATGATGCCGTAGCATGCACGCCGCCCGAGTTCGCAGCAATGGGCGCGCGCGACAAC
>Ga0066699_10000474_pt1 | contig 11670 bp, 3 predicted proteins | sample GraSoiAngelo_148_FD_66455 | JGI IMG/M metagenome (GOLD analysis project Ga0066699, IMG submission 66455) | Grasslands soil microbial communities from the Angelo Coastal Reserve, California, USA - 14_1009_09_20cm | ecosystem: Environmental > Terrestrial > Soil > Grasslands | place: USA... | reverse complement strand
TGCAATCGGCGCGCGGTCGGCGAGTGGCCAGTTCGAACCGATTGAGTCGCTTCTCGAGAGTGATCTGACTCGACTGTTCTGCGTGCGCCCGACCGAATGTGGCGGCCGCGTCGTCTTCAAGATGCGTTCTGGCGTCGGCGCGGCGGTGCGACTGCGTCACGAAGGCAAAATCCTCGCTCGGCTCAACGAGGTGGATGGAGTTTCGCGCTTGCTGCCCCCGGACAGTCCAGAGGAGGTGATGGCGCTCGACGACCGTCATTGCGTGGCTTTGGCAACGTACGTGCCGGCGACTGGGCTTGATGTGCCGGCGCTGCTCGTGCTGGCCCGGCGCCTTGCCCGCGTCGTCGCCGTTGTGCATTCCGCCGGCGTGATGCACAACGACATCAACCCCACAAACATCCTGCTGTGCGGGCCGCAACGCGAGCCCGTGTTGATCGACTTCCACCTTGCCACATTGACGGCAAAAGAGCGGCCGGGCTTCACTCATCACCGCGAGATGAGGGGCACGCTTGCTTACCTGGCGCCGGAGCAGACTGGCAGAACCGGCCGACGTGTCGATCAGCGATCGGACCTGTATTCGCTGGGTGCCACGTTGTATGAGCTCGCCACCGGCCGGCCGCCCTTCACCGACGAGGACCCGCTGCAGCTGATTCATGCCCACATGGCGCAGGTTCCATCGCCGCCCACGATGTTCAACGCCCAGTTGCCGCAGCTGCTATCCGACATCATCCTGCGCCTGCTCGAAAAGGAACCCGACCGCCGATACCAGAGTGCCCAGGGCTTGGCCAACGACCTGGAACGGCTCGATGCGCAGCGTCTGGCAGGCGCTGCAGCAGCGCCCTTCGCGTTGGCGGAATTCGACTATGCCTCGCGGCTGAGTGCCCCATCGCGGCTCATAGGGCGGGAAAGCGAGAAGGCAGCACTCCAGGTGGCGTTCGACCGCGCATTGTCGGGCGGCGCTCGGGGCGTGCTGGTGGCGGGTGCGGCGGGTGTGGGCAAGACCGCGCTTGTCCATGAATTGCGCCCGCTCGTGATGGCCCGCAAGGGCTGGTTCGTCACCGGCAAATTCGATCAATACCAGCCCGATGCGCCAACGGCAACGGCACAGGCGCTGCGCGTACTCGCGCGTTTGCTGCTGGCCGAGCCCGAGGAAAACTTGCCGCGCGAGCGGTTGCGCATCCTGCAGGCGGTGGGCCGCGATGCGGCGGTGCTCGCCGCGCTGTCGCCCGAGTGGGCTGTTCTGCTTGGTCCGCAGCCTGAGCTGGCGCCGGTGGATGCGATGCATGCCGAGGCCAAGCTGCGCACGGCCGTTGTGGCGCTATTGCGCGCGACCGTCTCATCCGAGCGGCCGTTGGTCATGGTGCAGGACGATCTACAGTGGGCCGCCGCAGCGTCCGTTCGCATGCTTGACCTGCTGCTGAGCGACGACACATTGGACGGCCTCGTCGTGGTGTGCACCTACCGCGACGCGGAGATTGGCGCGACTCATCCGCTGTTCGCAAAGATCACGCAGTGGAAACAGCTCGGCCTCGCGCGCAAGCTGCGGCTCGAGAACCTCCGCCCGCCCGACCTCTGTGCGCTGCTGGCTGACATGCTGCGACTGCCGGCGGCGCAGGCCGTCGAGCTTGCCAGCGCCGTCGGCGAACGCACGGCCGGCAACCCCTTCGACACTGTCGAGCTGGTCAACGCCTTGCGGCACGAAGGTGTGCTGGTGTGCGGCACCGACGGCTGGGCCTGGAATGCCGCGGACATACGCCGCCACGTCGGCCAAGGCGACGTCGTCGATCTGCTGAGCGCTCGCATCGCCCGGCTCGGCCCGGAGGCACGGTCGGTTCTGGAGGTCATCGCCTGCCTCGGAGGCGAGGTGCCGATGGGGCTGCTGCGGGCCGCATCCGACCCGGCCGGCGCGGCGGTGGATGAGCAGCTCGCCGCGCCTCTCGAGGACGGCCTGATCGTGTTCGAACCCGGAAGTGGCGGCAGCGTGTGGTTCCGCCATGATCGCGTGCAGCAGGCGGCGCACTCCGGCTTGACGGACGCCGAGCGCATTGCGCTGAACCTGGTACTGGCACGCCGCCTTGCGACGGCGTCGGCTTATCGCTACGAGGCAGCTTCGCAATACCTCCCAACGCTGGCCGCTCTCGACGATGTGCATGAATGCCACCACGTCGTGGATCTGTTGCGGGAGGCCGCAGCGCAGGCGCGTCGCCGCGCCGACCACATCGCGGTGGAGCGCTTGCTCGCGGGTGCCATCGACCTGATGCAACGCGGGCCAGGCCGCATCGACGAGGCGCTGCTCGGCGGTCTGCACATCGAGTGGCATGCTGCGCTGTTCATTCTGGCTCGCTTCGAGCACGCCGATCAGGTGTATGAGCTGATCGAGGCGCGTTGGGGCGACCCCATCCAGCTCGCCGAGCCCGCCGGCCTGCAAGTGAGCAGCATGACCACGCGAGGGCGGCCGCGCGATGGCGTGGCCTTCGGCCTTGCCATGTTGCGGCGCCTGGGCCTGGACGTTCCGGAAGAGATCAGCAGAACCGAGCTGGCGCGGCGGATGGAAGCGTTCTACCGCTGGGCCCGCGAAGACCGCCAAGCCGATGACGTGGCTCGGCCTGAGCCCACCGACCCGCGCATCGTCAGCGCCTGCAACATGCTGCGTCAGATATCGACCTCGGCGGGGCTGTGCGATCTCAAGGTTCGCGCCTGGATCACCCTCGAAGGCCAGCGGCTGTGGGATGAGCACGGGCCCTGTGCGGCGCTATTCGGGGTGGTCTCGGCAGCGTCCGCGCTCACAATCGGCTTGCGTGCCGACTTCCGCACAGGCTACGACGTGGGGCGCCGGATTCTCGCGCTGGGCGCGGCCCGCGGCTACGAGGCCGCGACGGCAGCAGCGCGGGCGCGGTTCGCGATGTCGGCAGCGCATTGGTTCGAGTCGCCCGAAACGATCATCGAGCATGTACGGCGCGCACGCGAGCTGCTGCTGCGCTCCGGCGAGCTGCAGCTTGCCGGGTTCGGCTACTTCACTTCGGTCGCTGCATTGCTCGACTGCGGCGTGACGCTCGATGCATTCGCTCAAGAAGTTGAGGCGGGGCTCGCCTTTGCCGCGCGCAGCGGCAACAGGTCGGCCGTCAGCGTATTGCTTCCTTTCGCCGAGTTGCTGGTCGCCTTGAAGGGCCACGATGGCGGCGCCGACCTTGCTCGCAATGCCGCCTTTGCAGAGACAGCGGTAGAGAACCAGTTGAATTCCCCCGGCACCGTCGTCTGTCACGTTGCCCGGGGACTGGCCGCGGCGCTGTTCGGCGACATGCCGGCCGTGCAGCGGCATGTCGCCTCAGCGAAGCCGCATTTGGCCTACTTCGAACCTTACAACCTCAGCATGTGTGCTCAGGTCTTGCAGGCGCTCGCGCTGGCTGAACGGATTCGCACCGAGCCTGACCAACACGACGCGTTGCTCGAAGAATTCGAGATCAGCCATCGTTGGGTGACGCGGCGCGCTGCGGAGGCGCCGGCGAATTTCCAGCATTTGCAGCAGTTCGTCGAGGCGGAACGAGCCTGGGCCGTTGGCGACCTGTGGGCGGCGCAATGTGCCTACGAAGCGGCACTGCGGCTGGTCGAGCATCGCCAGCGTCCCTGGCACCGCGCGCTGATCAGCGAGCGGGCAGCAATGTTCAATCTGTCGCAAGGACTCGATCGCATCGGGAGGGCGCTGCTCGCCGAGGCTCGCTCGGCCTACCTCGGCTGGGGTGCCGCGGCCAAGGTTCGCGAGTTGGAGCAGCACCACCCGTTTCTTCGTAGCACACCAAGCCGACCAGACGCCCAGCGCAGCGTCGATGTCACCCCTTCGACCAGCATCTCGGTGGACTCGATCGACATGCTGGCGGTACTCAGAGCTTCGCAGGCCCTCAGTTCGCAGACAAGCCTGGGTCGGCTCAAGGCGAGTGTCGTCAAACTGCTGGGCGCGATGACGGGCGCCACTCAGGTCGAGTTGGTGTGGCGGCGCGACGACCCTGCCGGCTGGTACGTCTCGGCCGACGCGGATGAAGAGCAGCCCCCGCTCACAGTCGAGCAAGCCGCGGCGCGCGAGCTCGTGCCGCTGTCTGTGTTCCGGTACGTCGAACGAACCGGACAGCCCCTGCTGCTGGAAGATGCCTTGCGCGATGACCGATTCGCGCAAGACCGCTATCTCGCCGGAGCAGCACACTGTTCGATGCTTGCCGTACCCATTCACAGCCAGGGCGTGCTGCGCGCCGTTCTTTTCCTCGAGAACCGTCTGGGCCGTGGCGCATTCTCGGTGGACCGGCTCGATGCCGTGACGCTGGTTGCCGGCCAGTTGGCGGTGTCGTTGGACAACGCCCTGCTGTATGCCTCGTTGGAACACAAGGTCGGCGAGCGTACCGAGGCGCTGGAGGCAGCAAACGGGCGGTTGCGCCAGGTCGAACGAGAGAGGATTGCCGTCGAGCTGCATGACACGCTCTTGCAAGGCGTCTATGGACTGCTCTTGAAGGTCCAGTCGGCCGTCGATCGGCTTCCGCCCAGCACAGACGTGTACCGCGATCTCAAGCGCGCCATCGACCGCACCGAAGCCCTTGTCAACGAGGGGCGCGATCGAGTAAAGGGTCTCCGCGGACCCGGGGGAAAGTTCGAGACGCTGAAGGCGGCCATCGAGTTCGCCATCGCCGAGTTCGATCACGAAAATGGCGCTTGCTTTGAGGTCGCTGTACGAGGGCGGCCGATGGGCCTGCTCCCCGACGTGCAAGATGAGCTCTACTGCATCGCGCGCGAGGCCATGCAGAACGCGCTGGATCACTCCGGCGCGAAGCTCATCCGGGTCGATCTCGTGTTCAGTGACTCAGAATTCCGAATGGCAATCCAGGACGATGGCCGCGGCATCGAGCCGCAAGTCTCGTCTGGCGGCCCTCTCCGCGCGCGATGGGGAGTCACCGGCATGCATGAGCGTGCGAAGCGCATTGGAGGCGTTCTCCACATCTCGACCGGCGGGGACGGCACTACGGTAGAAGCTGTGATCTCGGGGACCGCCGCATATGTGGGATGAACGTGTCTTCCAACAAGTTGTTCGGGGAAGGAGGAGCGATTTGCGAGATGAAGCGCCGCGCAACGAGCGGTCCGCGCCTTGACGAATCGCAGGTTCGGCAGCGCAACCGCTTCGCAGATCGCTTCAGCATCGGAACTTGCGCTTCCCCGAGAGCCGCACGGCGACACGTCAGACCGCACCGGAGCCTGTCGGAACGCCGGTTTGCGCGCCGAGCGCAAGGCCGGCGCCGCCTTGCCGATCACCTGGACGGCGCGATACGTCCTCCTGCGTGATGATAGGAGGTTTGATCCGTCCGGCCGTTAGATTCGCTGCATAGGCGATGACCCCGATTGCTTCGTCGTTGAGCATGAACTGCGCTTCATTCCACCCAGGCAGGAAGCTGTTCAGGACGTGCTGTTGCGCCTGATCGAGCTCGTAATTCTCTATGCCCCTGAATTCCTTCAGGATGCCGACGAGGTCAATCGGTCTCCCTGCATCTCGTGTGCTGTGGTCCGCCGAGGTCAGCAGGCTCAGATTCTTTGGCTTGCGGCTCCAGCTCCTAAACGATTGAATTTCTTGAGCAGTGAACACTTCGTCCGGCCTTAGACCCAACGCCACTGAATCCCGCGCACACCCACTCATCACGCTCAGCACGCTTTGCGCCCACGAAAGCTGGGGCTCGAGGTCAGCACGCAGTCGAGTCAGATCCGACCCCTCGCCCGCCCCTGCCGGCTTGGTTTCGATCATTTCGCTCGGGTGAGCGCGCCGCAACACCTTGTTCAGCTGCGCGGTCGACAATGGGATGTAAGTCGAGCGACTGCCATGAGCAATGGTTGAGCGACGCGCGTAGACGGCTTGTCCGTGAACGATCGCGAGACAGTCCTGACCCGGGCCGAGATTATGGATGGCCGTCGCTTGCAGAGTGCCGAGGGCGGCGGCGATGTCGGCTTCCGTGGTGCGCCCCGAGGACAGCATGCTCAACAGTACCCGACCAGGATCTTGGGCGAAACCCAGGATCCGAGTCTCGATCCATCCGTTCTGCAGACGCTGTTCCAGTCTGCCGAAGTCGACGCGCTCGTCGGAGCGCAACTTGTAGGTGACGGGCTCGGTCGCATCGTCGGGATAGGTGATGTCGATGGAGCGGTAGCCTGGATCCGAGATGGAGCTCTTTGCTCTGTTGATGTAGCGGATATGCAGGAAGCCGGTCATGGTGCCGGTCCGAAACTCGCGCGTTCGACCGAGCGATACGGACTTGATGCGATAGCTCTCCAACTTCTTCAAACCCGATTCTTCGCCCGTGCGCCGAACCGGTTCAAGGTGCTCCGGAGCAATCTCGAGGTCAACATGGATCTCGCGACCTTCCTTGCGGCCGGTGTTTGCGATGTCGATCAGACTGGCGCGAACCTCCGGTGAAGCTTGGGCAAGCGCGCCCAGCTGGTGCCCGAACGCTTTCTCAAAGTCGTTGCGGATCGACCGGCGAAACGTCGCGCCCGTCACGCGTCCATCCTGGCCCCGGGCCACAGTTGGCGCGAAATTGGACGACCGGTGAAGATTGTGAACGGTCACCCCGATCGCCAGCGGGACCTTGGCTTCGCTCTCGAACCCGTCTGAAATCCTGGGATGCCCCTTCAATCCGCCCGGCATGGCCGCTGCCTGCGCGCGTCCAGCAGGCGACCAGCCCATCGGGAACGGCGACTGCCACGGGATGATCTTCGAGCCCTGGATCTCGGTGACCTCGATCGGCACCGCATTGATCGCGCGCTGCACCGATCGGCGTACACTGTGCCGGCTTCTGTCGCCGTTTCCCGACGTCTGGGTCTCGTGCTTTGACAACTCCAGTTTCGCTTGGGTTTGTATCAACCCTGCGGCGACCATCTTGAAGCGCCATGTCGGATCCCGTTCGGCGTTGAATATCGCGACTGCGGCTTGCAGGGGCTGGCCGTTGACTCCCACACCGATCGACCTGCCGCGGGAGGAGGTCTCGCCGATGGCCGCCGCGGTGTCGCACAGGTCGTGCGCACTGACTCTGCCGGCCATCACGTTGCGGGCGACGTAGTCGCTGCGGCCATGGCTGTCATTCTCGATGCGGAAGGTCAACTTGTCGGCGCCGGTCCGCTTGAAGAAGATCCCGGGGATCTGTTCATGCCCGAAGTAGTCGAGGACGAGGGCCTTCTGCGCTCCGGGATTCTTCGCATACAGCCCCGCACCGTTCATCAGCTTGGCCTCCAGGCTCATAGCGAACTCCTTTCCTACGACCAGCTCGATTTCGCAGCCCGTGCTCGTCTTCTTGACTTGCTTCACATGCGATTGGTTGCGCCCGATATTCCATACCGGCTGGGCGCTCGGAAACGTGTTGTACGGGATGTTCAACTTGTTCCGGGTCTCGTGCGGGATGTAGTGTTCCGGCGCACCCTGCAACTGCCGCGACTGGAAACGAAAGGAATTGCCCCAGCCGTCGCCGTCGCCACCCAGGCTGGTGCTGGCCGCCTGCGACCAGACCTCACCGATCTTCATCGCGTTCCAGACCCTCCCGACCATCGCGTCGACGTCTCGTGCATCGACTTCGCCGGCTTTCGTGAGCGCGCGCATCGCCTGGCTGTCCGGATGTGAATCAAGGAGCAGTCGGCGCTGAAGGCTGACCATCAGGCGGTACGTGGAGGCGTCGAGCACACCTCTGTCAAAGAGCTGCGATACCGGGTCGCTGCCGGCGAAGACCTTTTGCAGTTGCTCTGCCGCGATAGCGCCGCGTTGATCCGCGCCCACGGCGGCCGAGCCGCGCCGTGCGGCCTCCTCCAGCGCGATCTGGTCGTGCACCAGCTTACCGGTCTGAATGGTCACATGGTTGCTGACGGCCTTGCCTGCAGGGAAACTGCCGGGCATCGCCGCCTGCGTCGTCAGCGTTGCCGTAGCGGTCGCCGGAATCAAAGTGTTCTGTCGAAGCATGAACTCGAGCCGTGCCGTCAGGCGACCGTCTTCCAACGGTTCGTGGATTTGCATTGCGCCGAGAGCCGGCAGCACGTTTGCATCGGAGACGCCGTGCAGGCTGACCATGCGCCGCTTGTACAGCTGGAACAGCACGTTCGACTCGCTCCACACCTGCTCGTATTCCTCAACCAGTCGGTGGGATTCGGCGGCCTTCGGTATCACGGGAAGCCCTGTGGGGCTACCGCCGAGTGCGCGCACCACCGGGTTCTGATTGGAAAGGATGAAGCTAGTGCTCCGCGCGACGTTGAGGTCATTCGCGTCCACCAGAATTCCGAGTACTGGATCATCTGCGAGCGCTCTCATCCGATCGAAGACGCCATCCAATCCGAGCACTTTCTCGATCGAATCGATCGCGATCTTGGCATTGTGGCTTTGTGCGTACAGCAGCGTCTCGAAACGCGGTTCTTGCGCCGCCAGGCCGAGGAGTTGCGTGCGCACGGTTGAGTCAAACGGCAGGCCGTCCTGATGTTGGGGATCGAGCTGCGCGACCTCGCTGGCGAGCTGCGCATCGACCACATTGGGATCCATGTCGATCTCTAGTCGCGACGACGTGTCGTAGCGTTCGAAATCCGTATTGATATCGCCGGCCTTGTAGCGTGAGTTCAAGTCCTCGATCGCCTGCAGGGCAATGCCGTCCGAGCGCTCCGACGCCAGCACGGGATCGAGCTCTGGCTCTTGCGCCATCCGGGTCACGTCGCCGGTGGCTTTCATCGCGAGCGCAAGGTCGTGCGCCATCTTGCGCATCTGCACGGTGCAAAACGCATGGACCATGAGTGCCTTCCGGCCGCCTGCCGTCCATTCCTCCGTGGGAGAGGGCCATTCGTTGGCCCTGAAGACCAGACCGGTGTCGGGCCCATTGATCAGCGCGTCCAGACGCCGCAGCAGCGCGCCGGCCCCTGGAATGTTCGCTTCCGCTCCCCCGAGGAGATGGTGAGCCTGAAGGCGAATTTGCTGAAGCAGGTTCTCGTTGCTGCCGGGTGCGGTCTGGATCGCACGGGTGACGGCCGCAGTACCGCTGGCGCTGCCCCTGGCATAGCGCTGGAAGTCGGGGTTGTTCCGGAATTGCGCAGCGTCCACCAGCTGGTTGGCGACATCGCGCATTCCCAGGGTTTGCTCAATACGATCCGACGCCAGATTCATGTTCTGGAGGACTTCCGGAACCAGCTGTTCACGGATCGTCCTGTGGTAGTCCGTCTGCGCTGCTGGCGTGGGCTGCAGCCGCGTGTCGTTGCGCGGTTGGCTGCCGCGAGGACCCATCAATTCCTCGCCCGCCTGCAACTCCCGGCGGACCCTCGCGTTGAGCGATCCGCGCTGCGTTGGATTGGTGAACGTCGCGCGCCACCACTGAGACCAGCGCTGAGGGCGGGACATCGGGTCGCGTCGCTCGCTGCCCGGCATTTGCAGCGGCGCAGGAGACTTCTCAAGACAAGCGCGGTTGCTCCAAAGAGTCGGCAACATCAGCGCAACCGGCGCGAGGAACCAACCGACGCTGCGGCCAGTGTGCCTGGCGGATTCTTGTGCGAGCCACCAGAGGCCGCGTCGTGTCGCCTGAGCGGCGACCACCCCGAGGGCTGCGCCGGCAACGCGGTGGTAGAGCGAGTTCGGCTCGGTTCGTCCGGCATCGAGACCGGGAAAGGTGCCGAGAAGCAGCTTGTCGGTTCGCGTGGTGGCCTGGTCCTTTGCGGTACCCAGGTATTGGTCCTTGGCGTTCACTTCTTCGGGGTTGTAGCCACGCCAGGAATCGTTCAAGCCCAGGACATACGCGTCGCGTTTACTTGCAAGCAGGCTTGGCCGAGCGGACACTTGCGGCTCCTTGCCTGGGTCCACGGTTTGCACCAGCAACTCGCCGTTGCACAGCAGCTCCACGCTGCGGATGCCGCGTCGGCTGGGTACTGCGGGCAGGCGCTGCCAGCCCTCGGCTGCACCGCCTCCGTCCGCTGAAGCGTTCTCCAGCTTGTCAGGATGGCCGCGCCACATCGCGCCGTTGGCATCGACGACGTACAGCCGCCCCTCGCGGTCGCAGCTCAGGTCCACCAGGCGCCGTGCGGTTGCGGGAACCGACAGCCTCGACTCCTTGAAAGCCTCGCGCTCCTGCGTGCCATCGGAGGGCCTTCGCTCATCAGCCGTCTGTTCCCTTCGGCGAAGGAAGAACAGTCGCGTTGTGCCCGCGTGGGACCCCACGTAAGCGACAGAACCATCTGTCGTCGTGATGAAACTCGTCGCGCGCCAACCACTTTCGAGAGGCAACTCCAGAGCCACTGCACCGGTGCCCGCAGATGCCGGCTCGTTGATCGCTATCAACGTCGATCCTTCAGCAGTCAAGGCATAGACGAATTGGTTAGCGCCGATCTTGATCTGACGCACGCCTTTGAGCACCGGATTCCACCCGGGCGTTGCCCTGTCGTAAGCGTAGACGAGCGGCTCTACTCCTTGGCTCGGGGATGCCAGCGCGAAGGCCTCGTTGTCGGCGGTGACCAGGGTGGTACCGCAGGAGTGCGGAGCATCTCTGTCCTCGTCGAGCAGGTTCGGCCCGATGCTGTCGATCTCGGGGCCCACGGGCGACGAGGGACGAGAGGGGCTTGCGGTAATCGGGTTTTCCACCCCAAAGGACCTGATACTCGGAGTGGCGCTGCTCCTGGCGGACGCGGAGAATTGCCGCTGCGGAGGCGAGGCGGGCCGGGCGATGAAGGACATCGGGTGTTCCGATACCGGGCTCACTGCCGTTGCCGGGGTTGCCGTTGGAGCGAGACTCGGTCCCGCCGTCGCCGTGATTCGAGATGTCGCCCCGCCCCGTGACGGCCATCGCAGCCAGTTCGGTAGGGATAGGCTGGGCAGGCTCACGGCTACTCGCATCTGCTTTTCTCCCAAGAGGTCATCACCGGAAAGGCCAATGTCGCACCGGGATGGGTGGACGCCTGCACCGGCGTGGTTCCGGTTTGTCGTCGTTGCAACGCAACTTGCAACTCGTTGCGGTCAGGACCGGGTTCGGTGCAACTCACGGCATTCCGACTGGTCTAGACCAGCGGTGAACCGCCAACACCGGGACGACGTGAGGACCATCTCGCCCGGCCGGCGCCGATGGCAACTTCAATGCCCTGAAGCACCAGGCCAACACGCAGATGGCGTCGCTGGCCGCGCAACTGGCCGAGTTCAAGCGCCGCGTGTTCGGCGCGCACAGCCAAGCGCTCGCCGCACTGCAGCCCGAGCTGTGGCTTCAATTCGTGAGGCTGAACTTGGTTGTTATCAGGATTCTTTTTGTGTGCCGGGATCGAATCGGGCGCTTTGTCCACGAAGCGAGATGAACATCCACGATCGCATTCAGGCAGCCATTCGTCGGTATATGGGACGAACGTCCGGCAGGTATCCTTCCGCAATAGCGGTTGCTTCGCCACTGCTTCAACAGCTCTTGGCTTGCCCGTTTGCGGTGTCCAAGATGAGGGCAGCCTATGTGACCGATGACAGCACGCGATGCGCCTTTGTTTTGTACGCAGGCATGTGGTTGCTTGTTAGCTCGGGCAAGCTTGAGTTTGTGCTCCTCGACGAGTTGCTTTCTGGCATCGATGATGCGTACCTGATCCCCATCTCACCAAGGTTCGCCGCGGGATAGCGAAGTTATGCTCCACCGACCGGCCCGGTATGTCGGGATGTCGATGATCCGT
>Ga0066699_10000471_pt1 | contig 11674 bp, 11 predicted proteins | sample GraSoiAngelo_148_FD_66455 | JGI IMG/M metagenome (GOLD analysis project Ga0066699, IMG submission 66455) | Grasslands soil microbial communities from the Angelo Coastal Reserve, California, USA - 14_1009_09_20cm | ecosystem: Environmental > Terrestrial > Soil > Grasslands | place: USA... | reverse complement strand
CCCTTCCCTACGTCGCTGACGAGAGTCAGGAACTCCTTGAGACGTCGCTGCATCACGTCTCGCTCTTCCTCCGTTTGGACGAGGGCTGTAATTCGGTCGAGCATCTGGTTGAACGCAGTGGCCATATGACCCAGTTCGTCCTCGCTCTGCATTGAGGCTCGGGCTTGCAGATTGCCAGCAGCCGCTTGCTCCGCGACCTTGGCGATGTGAATGACGCCTCGCGAGAAGAACTTGGCCAACAGGTACCCGATGGTTCCTCCGAGGACGATTGCCACCAACGCGCCGATGGTCACGACGCGAGTTCTGAACGAGGCCTCGGCCTGTCCGCGGTCGTTCCGATCTTTCGCAACGTCCCGAATCGTGGTCAGCAGCTCACGGATTTTGGTTGACGCCGAGTTGTATTTCGTGGAAACCTCGACGGAGAGCGCCAGGATACCAAGGTCCCTCATCATCTGGCGCTGCTCCTCCGTAAGGGCTGGCGAATAGCTGTCCTGGAATGCGCTGATGGCCCCGTCCGTTGAGGCGAAATAGGAGGATAGCGCGTCATTGAGGGCCTGGAGATCTTTGGATTCGTCACGACCGCTCGCAGAGACCCGCAACCGCGTGCTGCCGTACGCCGCCAGTGGTCCCAGGATGTCCTTCTTGAAATCGGCCATCGGCCTGAGCGCCTCTTCGAAATCAGACTTGCGCGTGATCCGACCGGCATTCAGGACAGCATCATGGTACAGACCCAAGCTGCTGCTACTGGCGCCGACGTTGGCCAAGGAGAGCGTTGAACCTTCGTACACGGTTCGGAGCTCCTCTCGAAGCTGTTGAAGTCCCAATAGACCGATGATACCGACTGCGACCATGATGACTCCTACGGCCGAGAAGCCGAGCATCAGCTTGGTCAATGTCTTGAGATTTCTAAACCAAGCTACAAATTCCCACGTGAACATGATCCTCCTCCTTCTCCTTCATACATATACCGAGGTGCGCCATCTGGGCAGCTACTTCGTCGGCCCAAACCGAGCATGTTGTGACGAACATCGCTTCGTTGTTCAGTGTTACCTTCCAGATTGCACGTATGCCAACAGCGTCGGGACCTCCACGACGCCGCTCATGCGGTCTTCGACCCGTAAAATGGAAGAGACGAAAGGTTTCTCTATGGCTCCGGTCGCTGGAGCAGCAAGAAACTCATCAGTGTAGACGGTTCGGAGTTCTGGCACCTCGTCCACCAACACGCCCATCTGGTGAGACCCATGTTGTATGACCACACCGAACTTAGGAACAGGTCCGGTGACGGAAAGCCCCAACATCGGACGCAGATCGACAAGTGGAATGACCACCCCCCTGAGGTTTACCACGCCGGCAAGTGCCCGCGGCATCCCCGGAACGGGAGTGACCGAATCCACCTCGAATACTTCCCGGATATGCCGCAAGTCAATGGCAAAGAGCTCGCCCGACAGGCTGATCAGGCAGACGCGTGCCGCCGTCGCGCCTTCCGTCCGGTCAGGAGAGGGTATCACCGGTAAGGCGGAGGCTCCGGTACAATCCTTCGCCTCAGCTATTATGATGTCGTGCGAGTCAGGCATCGGCTTAGCGCATGGCCCGCTTCACGGCGGCGAGCAGGGCTTCCGGTTTGAAAGGCTTGACCACATACTCACTGGCGCCCTGCTGCTGCCCCCAGAATTTGTCGCTCTCCTGGCCTTTTGACGTCACGAGGACGATCGGAATGGTCTTGAACCGCTCGTCGTTCTTAATGTCTCGACAGGCCTGAAACCCGTTCCGGCCTGGCATGACGACGTCCAGAATGATGCAATCTGGTTTCTCGACCAACAGCTTATCCTCTAACTTATCGGCATTGGGATACGACACCACGGTGTAGTTGGCGGATTTCAGATACCCTTCCATCATCTGCAACTCCGAATAGGAATCATCGACGAGGACGATCTTGCTCATTGGTCACGCCTCCCCTAAAAAGTATCAGGTTCTGACGAACTGCGATGTTGATCTCTTGGCGTCATTGGATCGGAAGCACCAGACTGATGGCTCCGGCCAGGTCGCCCTCTTTCCAGCCTTCCTTCCTTCCGCCCGTAATATCCCGTTCACCCTTCGGATCCCCATGACACTTGAGACAGGTCGCCGCTGCGTATTCAGGCGACATCAGACGGAGGACCGGCTTTCCGTTCACCATGGTCGACTTAGCATATTCCTGCCCTTTGGGGTGCCGCGGGTCTGCAAACATCTTCAGGACCTCGAACTCAAACTCATCTGGCTTGTTTCCAGGGAATCGGTAGTCGATTCCCGTCAGCTTCAACTTGATGCCGGTTTTCTGGTAGAACTTGTCTCCCGTCTTTCGAGCATATACGGCGGGGAGAAACCCTTTGAATCCTAGCCCCTGCTTATTGATGATCGGCTGGGCTTCCGCGACCACCTCTTTGCCGGATTGCAGCAAGAGATGAAGGAGCTTCTCCGCTTGCGTGCTCGAGGGCTTGCTTAAGTCGATCTTGGTTTGCTCTCGGTACTTCGGAATGACCACGCTCTCCAGGGACTCGGCGGTGAAGCCCTTGTACCCCTTGGTGGCATCATTAATCAGGTCCTGATTCGCTGATACGACCCCGCGACCTGTCTTCAACAGCTTGACGAGTAGGTCGGCCGTTTCGGCTTCGTTGGCTGCCCTTGCGGGCCCTGCCGTGAGCAGGAGGCCGGCGAACAGCGTGGCCCCAACACCTAGCGCAGAGATGTGCCCTCTCATGATTCTCCCTCCTCGCAATTCAGACTTCGACGGTCAGGGTGGTCCACAGGACTCGCCCGACCCCCTCTTTTTGCTCATGTGGAGGCGACGCACTGGCCCCTTAAGTTGATGCGTGATCGGGCCATCCCTGGCGCGACACGACGGCTGGAAAGCAAACTCTGGAAGGCAAGGCTGCAACTACGATGCCGAGCTAACCACAGGCGGGATCATCATTTCTTGGTAGGAACCGCAAGATGCCAAACTACTGCGTTATCAGGCTCTTATGGGGACATATGAGGATATCTGAGAGTGTTGGATAGCAGGTGGGAAGAGAGAGCACAGGATAGCCCCATCAGGTGCATTGATGTGCGATTCCTGACAAAATTTTGAACGGACAGGGAAAAACAGCGGAAAAATCAGGAGGAAAGGGAGGGCCGTCATCACCGACAAGTAGAGGATTGTTCTGGTGACGACCGAGTCAACTCAACGAAGATGCTGAGTCTTCGCATGCTTCGTGCTGAGGAGCCCTTTTGTGACACCGCGCTGGACCAGTCGTCCAATCATCTCACCAATTTTAGTGTGTGTCCCGCTGTACCGGAGGGCAGGACCGGTCCCACAGGTGATGACAACGGCATCGGTTCCGGTCCCGGTAGCACCTGGTGACCCAGTCCAGCTCGGAACGTTCTTGGAGAGGAGCACGGCCGTTTTGCTTTCTGTCGCCACTTGCACGGCACCGACCAGCGCTGAGGAGGACAAACGGGCATTCGTCACCAGAATGATGTTGATCGTGCCGAGGGCAGGTTGGACCGGACGACGGTTGGGACCAACGGCTGGCTCCCCGGCCTTCACTGCGTTAGCGACTCCCACTGTGAAAAAGCCCTCGACCCATACTCCATCCGACTCCTCCCGAAGGGTCACAAGCTGCGCCAGCGGGACGGCGGTCATCAGCGCAACGCAGTTTCGATCGGCCGCGAGCTGAGTTGCCACATCGCCCAGGCGTCGGGCTGGATCGTCCCATCGGCGCTTGGAGGCCGGGATCGGTGCAGGCACTGGGTTAGCCATCACCTGATGATTCAAGATATGCCTGGCTCGGACCAGTCCGCCGCCGCGTGGAGCGGAAGACAACACCCTCTGACGCTTTCCTAGATCAATGACGAGCGTGTGATGCTCGAGGCGGAAGTGAGTCAAAAATGGTCTCGGCATCAGGATGGCCGCTTGATCTATCTCTTCAGCAGAGGCAGCAGGGCCGTCGTCAGACAGCGATTCTGCGCCGCGGTACGCACAGCCACGCGGATTGTCCGGTTATTGAGTCCTGGAACGGACGAACAATCTCGGATCAGTAATCCTTGCTTACGAAGTGCACTGGCAAGCCGTGATGCTGGCATCGAAGGGGGCAGCTCCACAAGGAGGAAATTGGCCGCGGAAGGGTACACAGTCACACCCACAATGGATGCAAGCTTCTCTGCGAAACGGGGCCGCTCGGTCCGCATGAATGCGAGGCTTTTTTGAGCGTGGCGCCGATCTTCCAGGGCGGCTCGGGCAGCCGCCTGAGCCAGCGCATTGACTGACCAGGGGGGCTGCCGTTCCCTGATGCGTTCAATGACCTTCGGTGGACCTGCCAAATACCCGATCCTGAGTCCTGGCAGCGCATAGAACTTGGTGAAGCTTCGCAATACCAGCAGAGACGGATAGTCTCCAACCTTGGTGAGAACCGACTGGTCCTCGCAATACTCAACAAAAGTCTCGTCCATCATGACCCAGATTCCGTGACGAGAGGCCAACGTCACCAGGTTTTGCACCTCCTCCGCTTGGATGGACAGGCCAGTTGGACTGTTGGGGTTGCAGACAACCACGAGATCGATCCGGTCTCGACTCGCCTGCCTGGTTCTGATGGCTCGAAGCGCAGTCTGCACCTCGGTGACTGGCGGTAGATAACGCTCCGTCCTTTGGGCATTGATGTAGGTCACGCGTCCGCCATAGATTGCCACGGCTCGCGCATATTCCGAGAAGGTAGGGCCGACAATTAACGCATGACGGATGCACAGCGCAGCAGGAAGCAGATGAATCAGCTCGCTGGACCCGTTGCCAATGGCAAAGCTGTCATGGGGCAGTTCATATCGCGCGGCCAGTGTTTGGCAAAGGGCCACGCAATGTGGATCTGGGTAATGGATGAGCTCGGCCTGCGCGGTCCGGATGGCCTGGAGCGCGCGCGGCGAGGGGCCGAGCGGATTGATGCTCGCGCTGAAATCAATGAGGCATTGCAACCGCTGGCCGCTTTCCCGGGCAGCTGCATAGACGTTGCCGCCATGATTATCCCAGAGGTTCACAGCAAAAGCAGTCCTGTTGCCAACAGGACTCCAAGGAATGCGGTCATCCACATCAGGATCACGGCGTCAGTAATGTGCGAGAGACGGAGTCGTTCGTGAGGGTCTCCAAGGTGGGGGCGCTGTTCTGGTTGCCCATGATAGATATTGGTTCCTCCCAACTGCACCTGCAGGGCTCCAGCCATGGCTGCTTCCGGTCGACCGCTGTTGGGGCTTGGATGCTTGTGCCCATCACGCCGCAGGGTACGCCAAGCCTGTCGCATGCGATGCGCGCTCAAGGAGACGATCCCGGCCGCCACCACCAGCAGCAAGGCGGTGATGTGAGCAGGCACCCAGTTCGCCACGTCATCCAGCCGGGCCGAAGCCCAGCCGAGATGTCGATAGTTTGGCTTGTGATGTCCCACCATGGAGTCCAGAGTATTGATCGCTTTGTATGCCAGGGCTGCGGGAGGGCCACCCAAGGTCAAGAAGAAGAGAGGCGCAATGACACCATCTGTCGTGCTTTCGGCAAGGGTCTCCACTGTAGCTCGCACGACTTCCGGTTCGGATAACTGAGCGGTATCACGTCCCACGATCTGAGCGACTGCCTGCCGAGCCTGTTCGAGAGACTCCTGCGCCAGCACATGCTGTACCGCGAGAGCATGATCGGCTAGATCACGAGCTGCTAAGGTAGTCCAAGCAAGGAGGATCCACACAGCAACGCCGAGCATCACGTGCGCCCTTCCGGCAAACTCAATCGCCAACCACCCAGCTGCGTAACTGCACGCCGGCAATCCCAGGGCAAGTACGATGCCGGCTGCGCGCTCGCCGATTGGGCCATGCGCGACGTGCCTCACGCGACCTTCATACCAGGCGGTTACCCAACCCATCAGTCGAACTGGATGCGGCAGCCAGCGTGGATCGCCGAACATGACATCAAGCACACAGGCGAGGAGTAACTCACCTGCGATCATCGCAAACTGAACAACATCGGACTGACCAACAGAAAGATGACTTCAGCAATCTCGTTGGTCGCTCCGAGCGTATCGCCGGTGATCCCTCCGATGAATCGCTTCGACACTACCGCAAGAACGCGCGCGATGAGTGCTGCGATCCCCACGCTGACGAGAGTGCCGAGAGGGCCAACCAAGAAAATCATGGCAGCGACCAGCAACCCAGTCGCCCACGTGACGTCACGCCACGTGAGGTGTGTAAGAAACGGTTCAGCAAGTCCGGTTCCTGTTCTGGCGTAGGGCCCCGACAGGGCGCCCAGCACCATGGCCCATCGGCCGATGGCCGGCATGCAAAGGAGCAACGGCAGACGCTCCACCTGAGGCATGGCTGAGAGTCCGGCGTAGCGAAGCCCCAAAGCCAGCACTAAACCGGTGGCGCCGATGGCGCCGATGCGCCCGTCCCGCATAATCTCCAACCGCGCCGCCGGTGTGCGCCCGCCCGCCAGCCCATCCAAGAAATCGGCGAGGCCATCCTGGTGTAACCCGCGGGTCACTGCCACCAACAGGACAATCAGGAGCGCGTTCACGACGCTGCGTGAGAACAATCCCGAGAGGAGGATATCGCCGGCGACGAGCAGCCCTCCGAGCATCAGCCCAATCAGAGGGTAGAGCCGCATAGATAAGGCTAGTTCGCGCGGATTCGGATCATGATGCGAGCGACTCAGCGGAATAGCGGTCAGGAAGTGCCAGGCAAAGAAGAAAGGACGGACCACCGCAGAGCCTCACTTGACCTGCTTAGAGACGCCAGCTTCGTCGAAGGTTGCCATCTGGGCCAAGATCTTGATCCCTGCCTGTACCAATCCGATCCCGAGGCATGCGCCGGTCCCCTCCCCTAGCCTGAGCTCCAGATCAAAAAGCGGCTTGAGGCCCAGCTGGTTGACCACGGCCTGATGTCCCTGTTCCACTGAAAGATGTGAGGCGATCAGGTACTCGCGGCACAGCGGCTGAAACCCGGTCGCGATCAGCGCCGCGGCGCCTGCAATGAACCCATCCAGTACCACTGGGATTCGACAGGCAGCTGCCCCAAGAATGAGTCCAGCCAGACCTGCGATTTCAAGACCGCCGACCTTCGCCAACACGTCAATTGGATCTCTCGAATCCGGAAGGTGTCGTTGCAAAGCCTGCTCGATTACCTCGAGCTTGCGCGCGTATCTCGCATCATCGATGCCAGTCCCACGACCGGTCACCTCTTCAACCGGCTGTCCGGTCATCGCAGCCGTGATCGCTGCGCTCGCGGTGGTGTTGCCGATCCCCATATCGCCGGTACCCAAGAGACCAAACCCTTCTCGCGAGGCTTCAACAGCCAAGGTCACGCCAACCTCCAGAGCTCGCATGGCTTCGTCCCGGGTCATGGCTGGTTCACGGAGAAAGTTTTTGGTCCCATGCGCTATCTTACGGGAGATCAGACCTGGTAGCGGGCCGAACTCGTGCGCCACGCCGATGTCTATAACGCGGACCTCGGCACCCACATGGGAGGCCAGCACACTGACTCCGGCGCCCCCTCTCAGAAAGTTCAGGATCATTTGAGCGGTGACGGCACGAGGATAGGCGCTGACGCCTTCCTCCGTGACTCCGTGATCGGCTGCGAAGGTGAAGATCATCGCACGTGGAAGCTTCGGACGTGCTTCCCCAGTCATCGCCACATATCTGGCCGCCAGTTCCTCCAGCCGTCCCAGGCTTCGAATTGGTTTGGTGAGCTGATCAAGGCGAGACTGGGCCTGTTGCAAACAGAGCTGATCCACGGGACGAATCCTTTGAATAGCCTCCTTGAGTGTCATCATTTCATCCGAGTCGGTAGCCCGCTCAGAACGAAATACACTGCATCCGCCTCAGCGGCGACTTGTTGATTGACCTGTCCTACCAGGTCGCGGAAGCGACGGCCCGAGGCATCCATCGGCACCAACCCTAGCCCTAGCTCGTTGGTGACGACCACGACGAGCGCTGTTGTCGCACGAATCGCCTGGAGCAGATCTGACACCAGCTCATACATGCGTGAACCGACTAGACCTCGCCCCAGAAGATTACTCAACCACAGGGTGAGGCAGTCAATCACAATCGATTGATATCCTTGGCCATGTTTCTTCATCCATTCAACGAGGTCTGAGGGGACTTCATGGGTCTGCCAGCTCCCACCTCGCGATGCCCGATGACGCAGAATTTTTTCGGCCATCTCCTCATCCAGCGGTTCGCCGGTCGCGACAAAGGCTCGTTTTGCGCTCTTGCCGGCAAGGTCCAAGGCTGCTGCACTTTTGCCTGATGACGCCCCGCCGATCACGAGAATGAGCTGACTCCGTCGAGAGGAGGTGAGGCGTAAGGCGTGAGGTGTAAGGTGAGATGGCCTTAAACTTTTGCCCTGACTTCTGACGCCTAGCCCCTTATGCCTAACGTATTTCATCTCCTACACTCCCAGCTCGATGATGGCATCAACCGCTGCAAGATCGACGTAGCGTTGGACGAAGTCAGCGAGCCGGTCAAGCTCCTGTTCAAGAGAGGAACCGGTCGTTGCCTCTAGCGGAGACCAGCCGCGAGTCTCTCGCAATCGGTTCAGGAACATTCGTCGGAATAGGGGGACATCAAACAAGCCATGCACATAGGTCCCCATAATCCGACCGTCGTTTGAGACAGCGCCTTCAGCCCGCTCGACCGATTCACCGGCTGTCTTGACCATCAGGAGAGGAGCCACTTTGCTGCTTAGGCTCGTCTGTCCCATATGAACTTCATAGCCGTCAACGGGACAGCCGGTCTCGCGATGGAGCCCAGTCACCCGAACAGTGACCTTTTCACGAGCAAAGCGCGTCACGATATCCAACAATCCCATTCCTTCCAGTTCCGGCTCGGAGGATTCGACTCCAAGGGGATCCAGAATCCCTTTGCCTAGCATCTGGTACCCGCCACAGAGGCCGATCACCGTTCCCCCCTCAGCCAACACTTTTCTGGCCGTTTGATCGAGTCCCTTTGCTTTGACGAAGTTAAGCGCATACGATGTATTTTTCGTCCCAGGGAAGATCAGCGCGTCGAGGCGCAAGGTGGTCATTCTGTCTAGCCGAATCAGGCGCACATCTGGTTCACGTGACAGGGCCTCAAAGTCGGTGAAGTTTGAAATCGCCGGCACATCCGCGACCCCAATGGTCAGCGAATCGGGACGATAGGGATGAGATTGAACCCAACTGTCCCACCCAAGCGAGTCCTCCTGCGGGATCTGGAGGTTAATCCAGTGCGGGAGCACACCGAGACAGCGCACCCCAGTCTGGGCCTCGATCATTCTTATCCCAGGAGTCAACAGCTTTGCCTCGCCTCGCAGCTTATTAATCAGGAACCCTTTCACATGCTGCCGCTCTTGAGGCTGAAGGAGTGTGAGTGTGCCGACGAGTGCAGCAAAGACTCCGCCCCGATCAATGTCTCCGACCAGCAGCACGGGAGCCTTGGCCGCTTGGGCCATCCGCATGTTGACGATATCCTGATCGCGAAGGTTGATCTCGGCCGGGCTTCCAGCACCCTCCAGAATCACCAGATCGAACTCCGAGGCCAGTCGCGCAAAAGCCTGCTGCACCGCTCCGCAATACTCACGGGCGACGCGACCGAAGTCGTGGGTCTCTAGTGAACCGGCTACCTGCCCATTGACCACCAACTGGGCCCTATGGTCACTCTCCGGTTTGATCAGCACCGGATTGAAGTCAGACCGAGGAGCAAGCCAGCATGCTGCTGCCTGAACTGCCTGAGCTCGTCCAATCTCCTTTCCGTCTGGTGTGACGAAGGAATTATTCGACATGTTTTGCGCTTTGAACGGAGCCACCTGAATGCCACGGCGTACATAGAGCCGGCAAAGCGCCGTGGCTAGCACCGACTTGCCCACATGGGACGCAGTACCTTGAATCATGAGGGTGCGTGCAGCCATCTCTTAACAACCTCGTGAGGCGTAATGCGTTATGAGTGATGAGTGAACAGCAAAGAGGTCCGTCGATCTCTCAGTCCCCACAACACATCACTCATCACCCATTACTCATCACTTCCCAAGATCGCGTTCCCACAGAAACTCCGCCTCGCCTTGTGTCTTGGCGACCCAGCGAGCCAGCACGAAGAGCGTGTCGCTGAGCCTATTGACAAACTTGAGAATGATGGGTTCTACCGACTCTTCACGAGAAAGCCGCACACAGACTCGCTCGGCTCGACGGCAGACCGTCCGCGCCTGATGTAGAAGACCGGACACCTTGCCGCCGCCCGGCAGAATGAACTCCTTGAGTGGGGCCAGGTCTTTTTGACACTCGTCAATGAGCTTTTCTAGACGAGTGACATCCTTCGCGATCACTTGCGGCATGTTCTTGAAGGTCTGGCCTGGAGTTGTCGCCAAAAGGCCGCCTACGTCGAACAGTTTGTTCTGGACCCATCGAAGTTCTTCTTCCAGACGCGCAGCCTCGGTGTGCGACCCTGCTTTTTCAGCGTTGAAGACCCGCACCACGCCAACTAAGGAGTTGAGTTCATCCACGGTCCCGTAGGCCTCGACCCGCAGGCTGTCTTTCCAGGCCTGCTGGCCTCCGGCCAGCCGCGTTTTTCCAGCATCGCCAGTTCTCGTGTAAACCTTCGTGATGCGCATTACCGCCCTCCACTCTCAGTGGCCAGCATCTGCTCGGAGCCATCCACTTTCTTCAATAGGTGATCTTCACGCCACCATAGACGGACCTGATCGGCGTACCGAAGAAAAGGACCTCTTCGTACTGCTGGTTAAACAAATTCTCTACGCGTCCAAATACCTGCACCCGCTTCACGACATCGTACGTACCTGACAGATTTACCACGCCGAATGAGCCTTGCTTCTGGGTATTGGCTGCATCGTTGAAGCGAGTCCCGACGTAGCGATAGTCCAGATTGAGTCGAACGGGATCGATGGGTTGGTAGCTGACCCCCACTGACGCCTGATGCACCGGCCAACGCGGAAGCCTGGCCGCCGTGGAGAGATCGCGGGTCAGCGTGTAGGTATACTGCCCCTTCACGTCGAGGGATTTCAGGATGGCCACGGTGAACCCGGCTTCCCACCCCTGGCTCTTGGCCTGCCCAATGTTCTGCGCACAGAATCCGAACGGTGGGGGACAGGCCGACGAGGCAACGCCTAGGATCAAGTTTTGGAACCGGTTCCAGAAATACCCGACACTCAGTGTCAACCGATCATCGAAGAGATGCTGGTCCGCCCCCACATCCAGGCTCTTGCTCTTCTCCGGTTTTAGATTGGGGTTCCCGAAGCCGAAAGGAAAGAATAGTTGATTGATAGTCGGAGCGCGAAACCCGGTCGCATAGCTAGCCCGCAGCTTGCTGCCGGTTTCCTTGTAGATATAGCCTCCCGTAACGCGGTACGTCGTCGCCTCCCCGAAGACGTTGTAGTCGTCCTGGCGTACCCCAGCGGTCAATAAGAGCTGGTCTCGGTAATTGGCCTGAGCTTGTGAAAAGCCGGCATGTGAGGAAATAATTTTCGCCTTCGGATCGATTGTTGGATTTGTGCCTTGCTCTTCTCTGAACTGGTAGCCGCCGGTCAACAGAAGCGACTTCCCGGCCTGGATGTTGTGTTGCCATTCAATTCGGTTATTGAGCACATTGATATCACCGGGGAACAGATCCACTGGACAGATCTGGCCCGGGGGACACACGACGCC
>Ga0066699_10000466_pt1 | contig 11698 bp, 9 predicted proteins | sample GraSoiAngelo_148_FD_66455 | JGI IMG/M metagenome (GOLD analysis project Ga0066699, IMG submission 66455) | Grasslands soil microbial communities from the Angelo Coastal Reserve, California, USA - 14_1009_09_20cm | ecosystem: Environmental > Terrestrial > Soil > Grasslands | place: USA... | reverse complement strand
GGATCGGCGATTTCACGCTGACCTCTCCGTAGCTGAAGCTCCCACAACGCGAGTTCCGCTTCAGCTGCGGTCTCCACGTCTCCGATCTCGGCGAGCAGGCCGGCGGCACGTTCGAGCGAATCTTCGCCGCCTTGGTGGGCCACGTAGCGCGCACGGCCCGCTCGAAACAGCAGGCGCGCGTGCTCGAGCGAGTGCGGCGGCCAGAGCTCGAGCGCTTGCTCGTAAAACCCCGCAGCGGTCGCATAGGCGTTGAGGGCCAGCGCGCGATCGCCGGCGTGCTCGAGGGCGTCCCGAGCGCGCGCCTCGATCGCCTCTGTCGACTCGCCCGCCGCACGTCCGAGCTCGAGCGCGCTCGTGTAATGGTGCGCGAGCATTTCCGCGTTGTCGTCGGGGCGGCCGAGTGTCGCGACCCACTCCGCTGCCTGGCGATGCTTGTCGGCTCGCGCAGCACGCGGGATCTGGCCGTACGCGACGTCGCGCACGAGAACGTGCCGAAACGCGTACTCAGCTTCGTCGGCGACAGAGGACTGCCGCGCGCGTTGGACGAATCCCTTGCGTTCGAGTCCGTGTAGCTGCCGCTCAGCGTCGGCGCGCGCGCGACCGTTGACGAGACCGCCGAGCCAAAAGACCTTTCCGTGCACCGACGCGTCCTGAAGTAGGTGCTTCTCTTCCGGCGGGAGCAGATCGAGCCGCGCGGCGATGATTCCTTGCACGGACTCCGGAACCGGCAGCTCTTCGGCGTCACCGCGCTCAGCGTGCATCTGCGCGTACTGCTCCGCATAGAGCGGGTTGCCCCCGGCCTGCGCGAGCAGACGCTCTTGCGCATCCGCTTCGAGCACCGGCCGACGGAGCAGCGCGCCGAAGAGCCGCGCCGTCTCGTCGTCGGAGAGCGGTGAAAGCGAAAGCGTCGCCGCATTCAGTTTGCCGCCGCCCCAACCGGGTCGACGCTCGAGCAACTCCGGCCGTGCCGTGCAGACCACGAGGATCGGTACGCCGGTACCCCAGTCGACGAGATGGTCGATGAAATCAAGAAGCCCGTCGTCTGCCCAATGGATGTCCTCGAAGACGAGTACGAGAGGCCGCTGCTCCGCCATCCCCTCGAAGAAGCGGCGCCAAGCGGTGAACGACTCGCTCTGCTGGCCGTCGCTCGCGACCTCCGACTCCGGGGTGATGCCAGCCAGCGGCCGGAGTTGTGCCGCGATCCACGCCGCCTCGGCTGCGTCCGTGATGAGATTCGTGACGGCGACCTCCAACTTCCGTTCGGCTTCGGCCGTCGAATCGGTCTCGAGCACGCCCGCCTGCGCCTTGACCATCTCGCTCAGCGACCAGTAGGTGACTCCTTCGCCGTACGGAAGCGAGCGGCCCTGCCGCCAATAGGTGAGGAGGCCGCTCTGCTCAACGGCATCCAGCAGCTCGTAGACGAGACGGCTCTTTCCGATTCCGGGAACGCCGACGAGCGTGACGAGCTGAGACGATCGTTCCTCTTTCACTCGGTCGAGCGTTTCGCGCAGCAGCGTGCGTTCTCGCTCGCGGCCGACGAGCGGCGAGCGAACTTGACGTAGCAGGTCGACGCCCAGACGCGAGTGCGCCGCGAGTGCCTCCCAAACCGGGATCGGCTCGGCTTTCCCTTTCGCCTCGACAGCCTCGTGCTCGGCGTAGTCGATCGCATGCCGTGTCGCGCGATAGGTCGACTCCCCGACGAGGATTCCGTTCACCGGTGCGGCCGCCTGCAGGCGCGCGGTCGTGTTGACGACGTCGCCCGATGCCATGCCTTCCCCGCTCTCCGGACGGGCACCCAGCGCGATCAACGCTTCGCCGGTGTTGACTGCGATCCTGATGTGCAGTTCACCCGGCTCATTGCGCATCCAGTCACGAATTTCGATCGCGGCGCGTACCGCGCGTTCGGGGTCGTCCTCGTGAGCGGCCGGCGCGCCGAAGAGGGCCATCACGGCATCGCCGATGAACTTCTCCACGGTGGCTCCGAATCGCTCGAGCTCGTGACGGAGGCGCTCGTGGTACGGCTCGAGCAACGCGCGAACGTCCTCGGGATCCATCTGGTCCGCGCGTTGGGTGAAGCCGACGAGATCGGCGAACAGAACGGTGACCGTCTTCCGCTCCTGTCCAGCCGCCTGCACGACAACGAGGTTCGCGCCGCAGGAATTACAGAACCGTGAATCCTCGGGATTCTCGCGACCGCAACTCGGACAGGTGATCACGTCAAAAGCCTAGGGCGCTCGCCCGAGAAAGGCTAGGACGACGGGCCGCCTCGCTACGCTCGGATCATGAGACACGCGGTCCGATTCGTGGTTCCCGGAGCCGCGGTAGCCGCGATCACACTCGGGATCGCGCTTCCGGTTCCGCACTCCTTGCCGGGCCCCGCGCTCGGCAGTCAGGAGCTGCTTTGGGTCGAGCGGGCGATCCTCTTCTTCTATGGATTCCTGTTGCTCTTCGTTCCCGTGTTACGTGCGCTCGAGGGTGTCCTCCCGATCGAGCTATCGACGCGAGGCGCGCGCTATGCCGAGGCCTCGGACGCAGCCGTCGAAGCGTTGACGCAGCGGTTGGCAGACGTCGAGGAGTTCCTGTATTCGATTTCCGAGGTCGTCGAGACGGAGGAGCTAGAATAGGACCATGACGCCCGAGCAGAAGCGCGAGCGGCAACGCAAGATCGAGCGGATGCGCAGAGCGCGGGAGCAGTGGCTGAAGACGCGGCGAGAAACGGATCCCCAGTTGAGGGCTGCGATCCAAACCCTGCGCGAGCTCTCCGGCCGGGCTTAGGGCTTTCCTTTACCGCGCGCCGTGATGTCGCCGTGCGTTCGGTACCTGCGGCCGACGAGCGTGTCCGTCCACGTTCCCTTGCCGCCCTCAGTGGCGTGGTACCTGAACTGGTAGCGCACGTACGCGAAGCTCTTGAAGTTGTCGGTGCTGCTGAAGTACGCGCTCAACCAGTCGTACGTTCCGGCGCACTCGCCTTTTGTGTCAGCGCTCGTGCACTGGAAGTCCTTCGTGCCGAGATCTCCGCGCGTGGGCGTGGTCGCAGTCTTCTGCGCCCCCCGGAACGTGGTCACGGATTGCCCGTTGAACGTGCCGCGGATTCCAGCGGGAATCGTCGTGGTGCCGCCCGGGCTGGCGCCGGCGATCGTCGTGAACGTGCCGCCGTAGGTGGAGGCCGCGCAGTAGCGTCCCGGCGACTTCCGCCAGACCAGCACCGTGCGGGTGTACGAATCGAAGGCCCAATTGTTCCCGTGGACGCCCGTATCGACGTCGTTGAGCACGCGGTAATGGACGTGGAGAACGAGCTTTCCGCCGCCGCAGCCGAGATTCGTGGCTGCGTTGCCGGTCGAGGCTGCGGTCAGGGCCAGGAGCATTCCGGCCACGAGAGCGGGGACTCGGCCTCTCATGCTGAAGGAGATCCTTTTCAAGCCGTAAACTTGCGGCTTGCGAGGGGTGTCCTACGGCCCGGCGAAAATCGTCTGGATGGCCGAACAGCAGCCTGAGCTGACCGAAGCCTGGCGCGTGCTCGCGGAGCGCGAACGCCACGCGAACGAAACGCTGAGCCGGCGAGCCGCGCAGCTCGACGAGCGCGCGTCGCGTGTGGACGAGTTCGCGGCGGCGACGGGCGAGCGAGCCGACGCGCTCGACGCGAGGGAAGCGGAGCTCGGGGCGCGCGAAGAACGGTTGAACGAATCTTCGCGCCGGCACGAGGATGAGGTCGCGGCATTGGAAGCGCGCCTCGAGGCTGCGCGCGGGCGCGAGTCTGAGCTGGACGCCCGCGAAGCACGGTTGGCGCAGACTGCCGCCGAGCTCGACGAGCGCGGTGAATGGGTTGCTGCTGCGGAGTCTGCGCTCGAGGTACGTGAGCGGACGGTCGCGGGGCTCGAGGCGCGCGAGCGTGAGGCCGCACTGCGGTTGCGCGACATCGCGGAGCGCGAGCGCGTGACGGATCTCCTCGAGACGGAGCTCGACCGGCGTGCCGCCGCCGTGGAGAGCGAAGCCACCGCCGCGGCCCGGCGGCGTGCGCGCATCGATCGCGACGAGGAGGCACTTGGGCCGCGGCTTCGTGACGTCGCGGCACGAGAGCAGTCAGTCGCTGAGCGGGACCGGGCCCTTGTCGAGCAGGAGTCGCGCGTGCGGGAGGGCGAGCGGCGGCTCAACCAGCGCGCGGCGAAGATCGCGACGGCCGAGACGCAGCTTTCCCATCGATGGCGAGAGGTGCGCGCGGCCGAACAGCGCGTCGAGTCGGTGACGGAAAGCGAACGCGCGTTGGACGAGCGGCGCGACTCCCTGACACGGACTGCGACGGAATTGGATGAGCGTTCGGCGATCATCGCGCGCGTGGACGAGCGATTGGATGCGCGCGAGCGAACGTTGACCGAGCGTGAGCTGGCGGCCGAGCGGGTGATCGCGCGCGAACGCGAACTCGAGGAGCGCCAGGCGCGGCTCGACGACCGCGAAGCTCGGCTGCGCGAGGCGGAGGACGAGATCATCGACTGGCGCCGTCGCGTGCGCGAAGTGGAATTGCGTGTTCGTACAGAGCTGAGCGAGTAACGCGCGGGCACTTGGCCCGGATCCGGCACAGATGGGTGCGGGTTTTGTCGGTATCGTCGCCGCTCAGGGTGGCGGGTTCTTCCCCCTCCCAGGGTGGGGCCGCGCGCGCGCGTGTAACTCGTAACTGGCGACCGACGTGGTGACGTCTCGACCGAGGTGCCGCCGACGTTAGAGCTCGTACGCCATCAGGATCGCGTCGACGAGCTCGCCTCCTTGGCGGTAGTGCTTCTTGCGCAACCCTTCGCGCTCGAAGCCGAATCGCTCGTACAGCTTGATCGCCGCCTGGTTGTACGTGAACACGTGCAGCTCGAGCTTGAGCACGTCGTTTGCGCGCGCCCAGTCGACCGCCGCCTGGAGCAACGCAGTTCCGATTCCCTGTCGCCGGTGCGACTGCGCGACCATCAAACCGATGTCCGCGACGTGCCGGCTTGCAGGATGTTGATCACGCGCGAGCGACAAGCGGCCGACGATCTGCCCGTCCTCCGCCTCGGCCACGAAGACCGCAGCATGCGGATAACGACGGATCGCGCGGAGATAGCGGCGCTCGTCGCCGACGCTCCGCCAACCGTCCTGCGTCGCGAGCCAACCTTCCGGCTCCGCGGAGACCTCGTCTCCGAGCTCCTTCACTCCCTGGGCGTCTGTCGGCTCCGCGGGACGAACGACGAACGTCATCGCACCACCACGCCGGCGCCGCCGCGCCGCGGATCGCCCGCCGCTGCAAACGTCCCGTCCCGCCGCATCTCAACCGCTGCTGCTCCGCCGAAGTACAGGTTGCGTCGGCGCCATCGAACGAGCTTCCATCCCATCGCCTCGAGCCGGCGCAACTCGGCCGGATTGTTGCCGCCCTCGCAGTGCAAAGAGTCGCCCTCCAGGTGCACCCGCGGACGTTCGATCGCCTCGCGTACGCCGAGCCCGTGCTGTACGACATTGAGGACGACCTGCATCACGGCTCCCCGCAAACGGAGGGAGCCGGCACTGCCGACCACGAGATGAGGGCGCCCGTCCCGCAGGACGACGGAGGGACTCATCCCGGACGACAGGCGACTGCCGGCGCGCGGCGCCTTCGCAAGGAGGAACTCCCCGATCATGTTGTTCAGGTGGATTCCCGTTCCGGGCACGATGATTCCCGAACCCGAGCCGGTCGACGCGGTGAGCGCAACCGCGTTCCCGCCCCCGTCGACGACCGAGATGTGCGTCGTGCCGCTCGACACGACCGCCCGTTCCTCGAGCAGCTTCGACAAGCGTTGCCGAGGCCAGCCGCTTGCGTCGGCCTGCGCACGCATAACGCGCGCCAGCGCGTCGATCGCCTCGGCGCTTCCCGGAGCGCCGACGTCCTCGAGCAATCCGAGCCCGTACGCGATCAACGTTCCGCCCGCGCTCGGCGGAGGATTCGACAGGAACTCGTCGCCACGAAACTCCGCACGCACGGGCCTGCGTCGAACGACGCGGTACTCCGCGAGATCACGCTCGGTGATGCGTCCCCCGTTCGCCTGTACGTGTTCGACGAGTGCGCGCGCGAGCTCGCCGCGGTACAGCTCTTGCGCGCCGTGATCGCGCAGTACCTGGAGCGTCGCCGCCAGATCGGAGATGACGAGTGTGTCTCCCACGGCTAGCCGCTTGCCGTCGTGCTGGTAGATCGCGCGGCCCTCGTCGGCGTGGCACAGGATCAAATCGAGGATGTCGTGGAGGTACGCCTGAGCACGTGTCACCTCCACTCCTTGGCGCGCGAGCTCGATCGCCGGAGCGAACAGCTCCCTCCAGGGCAACGATCCGTACGCGCGATGTGCCTCCTCGAGTCCGAGCGCAGCACCGGGCACGGCGACGGATGCGCCGCCGATGTGAAAGACCTGCGTCGACGAGCTGGTGAACTCGACATCGACCGATACCATCTCCGACGCGACGCCACGCGAGAGCCCCAATCCCGGCACCGACGTGAAGAAATCGAGCACCCGCGTCGAGCGATCGCGCCCGCGGTGGACCAGCATGAAGCCGCCGGCGCCAGGGCCTGTGAGCGGACTCTCGGCGACCCAGGAGACGAAGGCCGCCGCGACCGCCGCGTCGACGGCGTTTCCGCCTTCCTCCAACACCTGCGCGCCGGCGCGCGCCGTCAGCGGATGGCCGGCTGCGATCGCGCCCTTCATTCGCGGAGCGTACGGCCTCGGCGGCCTTAACGGAACACCAACACCGGTCTTATCCGGGCCTTAAGGAGGTCGTGAACACTGGCGCAACGATGGCGCCGAGCGGATCTGGTCAGACCCCTCCGTCCACGCCGTTCGGAACTCCTCCTTGGGAGCGGAGGGCGAGGACCGCCTGCCTCCTCGCCCTCCTGGCCTTCGCGTCCTGCGGCCTCGCCGCGCTCCTCGCCGCGTCCGCAGCGTCGGCGGCCTCGAACCATCACCTGGATGCAGCTCCAAGTCTCGCCCGGATCGCGCTCGGCCCGCCCGTCATCACAGACTCGACGTTCGACCGGCAGGCCGTGCCCGGCTCGTTTTGGGGCGGCCCGTATACGACTTCGACAGGCGAGCACGTGACGATCTATACGTCGCGCAGCTATCCCGTGGACGACGCTTCGAATCAACGTTGGGCCGATTTCCTTGCGAGCCTCGTGCACGGACCGGAACTCTCGAGCCTCACGCTCTATTTGGAGACGCCGGCCGAGGTGTCACGCACGTGCGGCGGCACGGACATCCTCGGCTGCTACGGCCGCGACACGATCATCGCTCCGGGGGAAGACTCCGGCGGTGCCACGGCCGAATCGGTGATCACCCATGAGTATGGTCACCACGTCGCCGCCAATCGCGTGAACACGCCCTGGCCGGCGATCGACTGGGGCACGAAGCGCTGGTCGTCGTACCTGCAGGTGTGCGCGCAGACGAACGCGCACCAGCTCTTTCCCGGTGCCGAGACTTCCCTCGAATATCAGTTCAATCCGGGCGAGGTCTTCGCCGAAGATTTTCGGGTACTGAACGAGCAGCGGCTCGGACTTCCGGTCGCGCCGTGGGCGGTCGTCGACGCCAGCCTGCAGCCCGATGCTCAAGCGCTCACGTTGTTGCAGGAAGACGTCCTCACCCCGTGGACCTCCAACACGACAACGCAGTTCTCGGGACGTTTCACAGCGCGCGGAACCTCCACCCGTACGTACAAGCTCGCCGGCGCGCTCGACGGCAACTTCGCGGCAGCCGTGCAGACGGGCGCCCATGTGCGCGTGCAGGTCCTCAAGGCGGGTCGCGTCGTCGCGCGCGGTGCGAAGTCCGCCCGAACGATAATCTGCGACGGCTCGCGAAACTATGCCGTGCGAATCACGCGGACGAGCGGCAGCGGCCCGTTCACCTTGTCGGTTTCGAAGCCCTAGCCGCTGCCGACGGCGTCGCTTGCGATGCCGCCTAAGAAGGTGAGCGTCACTGTTGCCGCAAGAACGAAGGCGGCTCGAGCTGCTCGTCCTCCGGCGCGGTCAGCGCAGCGACGAAGGAGTTCTGCCGGACCGAACGCGGGGAGCCGAGGCCCGTCGCGATCACCGTGACCCAGATCTGACCGGTCAGCCGCTCGTCGATCGTCGCACCGAAGATGATCTGCGTGTCGTCGGTGGCGGTCTCTCGAATCACCTCGGCGGCCTCGTTCACCTCGAGCATTCCGAGGTCGTCGCCACCGGCAATCGACAGGAGAATCCCGCGTGCGGCGCCGAGCTCGGTGTCGATCAACGGTGAGCGCAATGCGCGCTCGGCGGCCTCGCGCGCACGATTCTCGCCGCCGGAGGAAAAGCCGATGCCCATCAGAGCGGTGCCGCTGTCTTCCATCACGGTGCGCACATCCGCGAAGTCGAGGTTGATAAGGCCTGGCAGCGTGATCAGGTCACAGATTCCCTGCACGCCCTGACGCAGGACGTCGTCGGCGATCTTGAATGCATCGAGCATCGACGTCGTCTTGTCCAGCACCTCGAGCAAGCGGTCGTTGGGAATGACGATCGCCGTGTCGCAAGCCGCACGCAGGTCGTCGATGCCGGTCACCGCCTGGGAGCGGCGCTTCGTGCCTTCGAACTTGAACGGCAGCGTCACGATGCCGACCGTGAGCGCGCCGAGTTCCCGCGCGATCTTCGCGACGACCGGCGCAGCGCCTGTGCCCGTGCCGCCGCCCTCGCCTGCGGTGACGAACACCATGTCCGCGCCGCGCAAAGCCTGCCTGATCTGGTCGTATGCCTCTTCCGCAGCCTGCTTGCCGATCGTCGGTTCCGAACCGGACCCCAGGCCCTTCGTCAATTCACGTCCGATGTGGATCTTGTGGTCCGCCTCCGACATCTGCAGCTGCTGCAGGTCGGTGTTGACGGCGACGAACTCCACCTGGTTGATCCCCGCGTCGACCATCCGGTTGACGGCGTTCAGACCGCCGCCTCCGACTCCGACGACCACGATCTTCGCGACGTACGTCCCCGGCGCTCCGGTCGGGGCGCGATGCAAGCGCGGCGCAGGCTCGGGAAGCGTGTCGACGTAACGCACGACGGGCGGCTCGGGAACGCTGGGCGGCGGCGGAGTCGGTTCGGGCACCGGACTCGGTGCCGGCGGCTTCGGTTTCGGCGTGGGCTCCGGCGGCCCCGGCTCACCGGGCCCCGGCTGTGGTTTCGGCGGCGCCGGTGTCTCGACCTCGTCCTCCCAGGTCGGAACGTGCTCGACCGTGGACTCGTGCGGCTCCTCGGCCGGAGCCTGTTGCTCGGCCTGACGCTGTGCGGCCTCGGTTGCACGGAAGAGCTCGGCGAGCGGGCCCTCACGCATGCTCGCGCGCTTTCGCGCCATTGAGCACCTCCTTCGCGAGGTCACGGTACAGGGCGGCCGCCTCACCGGACGGGTCGTACGAGAGCACCGATTGTCCTTTCACCGGCGCTTCTGCATAGCGGATGGTCTTGCGGATCATCGTCTTGTAGACGAGATTGCCGAAATTCTCCTTGAGGATCTCGACCGCTTCTTTCGAGTGCAGCAGGCGCCGGTCGAACATCGTCGGCAGGATCCCTTCGATCTCGACGTTCGGATTCAGATTCTCCCGGATCATCGAGAGCGTGTTCTCGAGCTGCACGAGTCCCCGGAGCGAGAGGTATTCGCACTGCACGGGAACGATCACGCCGTCGGACGCGACGAGCGCGTTGATCGTCAGCAACCCGAGCGACGGCGGCGTGTCGATCAGGATGTAGTCGTACTCCGGCTTGATCGGCGCAAGCGCCTTCTCCAGCGCGCGCTCGCGTCCGATCATCGACGACAGCGAGAGCTCCGCGCCCGCGAGATCGATCGACGACACGGCGACGTCGACCTCTGCCGTCCGGATGATCTCCGTGATCGGAAGCCGGTGGACGAGGACGTCGAACATCGACCGCTCGATCTCGTCCGGGTTCCAGCCCTGGCTCATCGTCAGGTTCCCCTGGGGATCCAGGTCGACGACGAGCACCTTGAAGTCCCGCTCCTTGAGCGCCACCCCGAGGTTCAGCGTCGTCGTCGTTTTCGCCACGCCGCCCTTCTGGTTGGCGAAGGCGAGTACTTTGTTCACTTGTCTCCCCTTAGATGAGGACGCGCGTGTATTCGGTCGCGGAAGTAGGCGTGACAGCCCCATGGGCCGGTCTTTCGGGCCAGGATAGCTGAGTCCTCCAGGGATTCCGATGATGCACGCCGCGTCGGACGGGGTTCCGGGCTCGGCGGCCCCGGGTACGGTCCCGCATCGTGCTCGAGCGGAAGTGGTGGACGCTGGTCGTCGTCTGCACGGCGATCTTCATGCTTCTCCTCGACATCACGATCGTGAACGTCGCCCTGCCGCCCATCTCGCGGTCGCTGCACGCGGGGTTCACGGATCTGCAATGGGTGATCGACGCCTACGCGCTCGCGCTCGCCACGTGCGTCCTGAACGCCGGCTCGCTCGCCGACCTCCTGGGGCGGAAGCGCGTATTCGTCGCCGGAGTGGTGCTCTTCACGGCAGCATCTGCTCTGTGCGGCGCGGCGACCACGCCCCTCTTCCTCATCCTCGCGCGCGCGGGTCAGGGAATTGGTGGCGCGATCATGTTTGCCGTCTCGCTCGCCCTCTTGTCGCAGGAGTTCCAGGGTCGCGAGCGCGGTACGGCCTTCGGCATCTGGGGCGCGACGACGGGCGCAGCGGTTGCGATCGGACCGCTCGTCGGCGGAATGCTGACGACCTGGTTGTCGTGGCGCTGGATCTTCTTCGTGAACATTCCGATTGGCGTTGCGGCGACCGCGTTGTCGATCATGACGTTGCGCGAGACACGCGACGAGGAACACGGCGGCGTCGACGTCGTCGGACTCGTCACGCTGAGCGGCGCGCTCTTTACCTTCGTGTTCGCACTGCTGCGCGGGAACGACAAAGGCTGGTCGAGTTCGTTGATCCTCGCAATGCTGTTCGGCGGACTTGCACTGCTCGTCGTCTTCGTCTTCTCGCAGTGGCGCGGACGGCGACCGATGATCGACCTTGCGCTTTTCCGCAAGCCCGCGTTCACCGGCGCGCAGATCACGGCGTTCTCGCTGTCTGCTGCGGTCTTCTCGATGTTCCTGTACCTGACGCTGTACCTGCAGAACTTCCTGGGGTACTCGCCGATTCAGACCGGACTACGGTTCCTCCCGATCACGCTCTTGTCGTTCGTGTGCGCTGCGATTTCGGGAAAGTTGTCGAGCTTCGTTCCGCCGAGGCTTCTGCTTGCGGCGGGCCTCGCGTTGTGCGCCATAGGGCTATTCGTCCTGCACGGCCTCTCCACGAGCTCCAGCTGGACCGCCTTGCTGCCGGGATTCATCTTGATGGGTGCAGGCGTCGGTACGACAAATCCGGCACTTGCCTCGACTGCGATCGGCGTCGTTCCTCCGCGCCAAGCCGGAATGGCATCCGGAACGAACAACACATTCCGACAAGTCGGGATCGCATCCGGCATTGCAGCGCTCGGCGCGTTGTTCGAGCACCACATCCGGACAACGCTGCACGTGACCGGCGCCGAGTTGAACTACGCCGCTTCAGGGCATCGGCCGCCGCGCAACGTGGGGCTCGTCGTCGACCGGATCTCACCCGCGTTCATCGGCGCGCTCAACGAGATCTTCGTCGTCGGCGCGGTCATCGCGGCGGTTGGATCGGTGCTCGCGCTGACGCTAGTGCGCCGCCGCGACTTTGCGGCTGCGTCCGC
>Ga0066699_10000464_pt1 | contig 11722 bp, 12 predicted proteins | sample GraSoiAngelo_148_FD_66455 | JGI IMG/M metagenome (GOLD analysis project Ga0066699, IMG submission 66455) | Grasslands soil microbial communities from the Angelo Coastal Reserve, California, USA - 14_1009_09_20cm | ecosystem: Environmental > Terrestrial > Soil > Grasslands | place: USA... | reverse complement strand
CGCGGGAGCAGAGTCGATCGCGGTCGGCGCAGCGAGCAAGGTATACGTGGCGGAGGTCGGGAACGGGTCGACGATCCGCGGAGGGATCCAACGGTTCTCGAGCGGCGGCACAGCGGAGATCGAATGGGGCCAGTATCCCGGCGCGGGTGTTCCCGACGTCCCGACCGGGCTTGCGGTTGACGCCTCCGACAACGTGTACATGACGAAGAAGGCGACTAATCAGATCCAGAAATTCGACGCTGACGGCAACCTGTTGGCCGAGTTCGGCGGCTCCGGCAATACGAACGGGAAGCTCGACACTCCGGCCGCGCTCGCGGTTGGGCCGGACGGGAACCTGTACGTGGCCGACACGGCGAATCAGCGGGTCCAGAAGCTCGACACGGCTGGGAATTACCTCGGGCAATGGGGGAGCGTCGGCTCGGGCCAGGGCCAGGTACAAGACCCTGCGGGAATCGCAGTCAACCAGTCGAGCGGGAACGTCTACGTTGCCGACACCGGTAACGACCGCATCCAGGAGTTCTCCGCTTCGGGCACGTTCCTCCGCGAATGGGGTCAGACCGGGAGTGAGGATGGCAACTTCGCATCACCCAAAGGGCTCTGGATCGACGGCTCCGACAACGTCTGGGTCGCCGACGGTGGGAACAACCGGATCCAGGAGTTCAGCTCTGACGGAACTTTCCTGGCGAAATGGGGTGCCTATGGCACCGGCGACGGTCTGCTGAAGGGCCCGAGCGCTCTCGCGATTGACACCCTCGGCACGGTGTGGGTGGTGGACAAGACCAACAATAGGATCCAACGATTCACCACGAGCGGAGGTTATCTGTCGCAGCTGGGCTCGTTGGGCTTGGAGACACGTCAGTTCAACCAGCCGGTCGCGATCGCCGTCGACTCGACCGGCAGGATCCTCGTCACCGACTCCAATAATCATCGCGTCGAGGTCTTCAAGGATAAGAACGGCCCGGACACGACGATCAGCGGCCCTGCCGCGGTGTCGCCTTTCACATTCGCCAACTTCACGCTCACCGCCAGCAAGCCGAATCCGACCTTCCATTGCGCGCTGGACGGAGGGAGTTACGCGCCTTGCACGAGCTCGCCGAGCTTCTCGGGTCTTGCGGAGGGGTCGCACACCTTCTATGCCTACGCGACCGATACGCTTAACCTCGACGGGAACCCGAGCCAGTATCCGTGGACGATCGACACGACGCCGCCGACGGCGAGCATCACCGCGAAACCGACCTCGCCGGCCGGCTCGACAACCGCTTCATTCTCGTTCACATCGAACGAGGGCGGCTTGTCGTTCCTGTGCGCCCGGGACTCCGTCACTTACGTTGCCTGCACCTCCCCGAAGGTGTACAGCAGCTTGGCTTCCGGCAGCCACACGTTCCACGTGAAGGCGATCGACGCCGCCGGGAATGTCCAGACCGCGTCGACGAACTACACCTGGACGATCGACACGACGCCGCCGAACGTTTCGATCGACTCCGGCCCTTCTGGGTGGGTGCAGTCGACCGACGCGACCTTCAAGTTCAGTTCCACGGACGGGACCGCGACGTTCGACTGCAAGCTGGACGGGGGCTCCTACGCGCCGTGTACGTCGCCGACCGGCTACACGGGCCTGGTCGCCGGCCAGCACTCGTTCTACGTAACGGCGACCGACAACCTGGCGAACACCAGCGCGCCGGCGCATCACACCTGGACCGCCGACACGCAGACCCACCGGCCCGACAACCAGATCGCGACGGGGACCACCTACGTCGGCAACGACATCTACAACGCGACCGGCCTCAACCAGACGAAGACGCTGAAGGCGGCGGTGGGCAAGACCGTATCCTTCAAGATCCGCATCGAGAACGACGGATCGGGGACGGATCCGCTCACGGTGTTGGGCACCGGGTCCGGCAAGGGGTACTCGGTGACCTACTTCTCGGGGACGACGAACATCACGAGCAAGGTCGTCGCGGGCACGTACAAGATCAGCTTGGCGGCGGCAGCCTCGGTCGTGCTCAAGATGACCGTCAAGGTGGGTTCGACGGCCGTGACGGCCCGATCCATCCTGGTCAAGACCTCGGCCGATCACGAACCGAGCCGGCTGGATGCCGTCAAGGCGGTCGTGAAGCGCGTATAGCGCATGGACGCACCGGCTGACCTGGCCGTATACTCACTTCCTGCCTTCCCGAGGCACGTTCCGTGCGCCCTCGGGACGGGTCCCGACACAGAGGATCAGCTGGAGCGTGGCCAAAGACGATGCGATCGAGGTCGAGGGGACCGTCGTGGAGCCCCTCCCCAATGCCATGTTCCGGGTGGAGCTTGAGAACGGGCACAAGGTGCTCGCCCACATCTCCGGGAAGATGCGGATGCACTACATCCGGATCCTTCCCGGCGACCGGGTGCGCGTAGAGTTATCGCCGTACGACCTGACCAGGGGTCGTGTGGTGTATCGATACAGATGAGAGGCACGTCATGAAGGTCAGGCCATCGGTGAAGAGGATCTGCGACCGCTGCCGGGTCGTCCGCCGGCGCGGACGGATCCTCGTGATCTGTTCCAACCCGCGGCACAAGCAGCGGCAAGGGTAAGAGGGGAGCCCGAACATGGCACGGATCGCCGGCGTCGACCTCCCTCGGGACAAGCGGCTCGATATCGCGCTTCGCTACATCTACGGCATCGGTCCCACAAGCGCCTATCAGATCGTGAGCGGGACCGCGATCGAGGGCGGCACCAAGGTCCGCGATCTGTCCGAGGAAGAAGTGCTCAAGATCCGCGAGTTCATCGACCGGAACTTCAAGGTCGAAGGTGACCTGCGGCGGGAGGTCGCTCAGGACATCAAGCGCAAGATCGAGATCGGGTGCTACCAGGGCATCCGGCACCGTCGGTCGCTTCCGGTGCGCGGCCAGCGGACCCACACGAACGCCCGGACCCGCAAGGGACCGAAGAAGGCGATCGCCGGCAAGAAGAAGATCGCGAAGAAGAAGTAGGAGAAGGGGAGCCCGCACCACATGGCCAAGCCCAAGGCGAAGAAGACCAAGCGTCGCGAGAAGAAGAACGTCCTGCACGGGCAGGCGCACATCAAGTCCACCTTCAACAACACGATCGTCACGATCACGGACCAGCAGGGGAACACCCTCAGCTGGGCGAGCGCCGGGAACGTGGGCTTCAAGGGCTCCCGCAAGTCCACGCCGTTCGCCGCGCAGCTCGCGGCCGAGAAGGCAGCCCGGGCGGCGCAGGAGCACGGCCTCCAGCGGGTAGATGTGTTCGTGAAGGGCCCGGGTTCGGGCCGAGAGACCGCGATCCGCTCGCTCGCCGCGGCGGGCCTCGAGATCGCCGGGATCCAAGATGTGACGCCGGTGCCGCACAACGGGTGCCGGCCTCGCAAGCGCCGCCGCGTCTAGGGGCGGTACCGGCCGCGAGCAGCGGTCGGGAGTTCCGAGAGGTGGGGATGAATGGATGATCCCCCACCGAGGAGGGATGCACCTGTGTTCATCGTCGCGAGACCTCAGATCGCTGAGGACGTGATCTCGCCGACCCGCTCGAAGTTCACGATCGAACCGCTCGAGCCGGGTTTCGGCTATACGGTCGGCAATTCGCTGCGCCGTACCCTGCTGTCGTCCATCCCGGGCGCCGCAATCTCGTCGGTACGCATCGACGGCGTGCTGCACGAGTTCGCGACCGTGGAGCGGGTGACGGAGGACGTCACCGACATCATCTTGAACCTGAAGGAGCTGGTGGTCCGCTCCGATCTGGACGAGCCGACCCCGATCTACCTCAAGGCGAAGGGACCGGCGGAGGTCACGGCCGGTGACGTCGCACCGCCCGCGGGCATCGAGATCCTGAACCCGGACCTGCACATCGCCACCATCGGCAAGGGTGGCGCGCTCGAGATGGAGATGACGGTCGAGCGAGGGGTCGGCTACCGGATCGCGGACAAGAACAAGAAGGCACGCGATCCGATCGGCGTGATCCCCGTCGATTCGATCTTCTCGCCGGTCCGCAAGGTCAGCTACACGGTGGGGAACACCCGCGTGGAGCAGATGACCGACCGCGACAAGCTGATCCTGGATGTCGAGACGGACGGCTCGGTGACCCCGCGCGAGGCGCTCGCATCGGCCGGAGGAACCCTGCTCGAGCTGGTGCAGCTGTTCAGCGATCTCGCGGAGGCGCCCAGCGTCTCGGTCGGCCCCGCCGAGGACGAGGAGCTCCCGAGCGATTACCAGATCACGATCGAGGAACTCAACCTGTCCGTCCGCTCCTACAACTGCCTCAAGCGCGAGGGGATCAACACGGTCGGCGACCTGGTCCAGAAGTCCGAGTCCGAGCTGATGGACATCCGCAACTTCGGTCAGAAGTCGATCGACGAGGTCAAGCTCAAGCTCGAGGAGCTCGGGTTGGGCCTGCGGGAGGAGTGAGGCCGCGTGCCGACCCCGAAGAAGGGTCCTCGGCTGGGCTCCGGCCCGGCGCATCAGCGGCTGATGCTCTCCACGCTCGCGAAGCAGCTGTTCGTCCATGAGGGGATCACGACGACCGAGGCCAAGGCCAGGCAGCTGCGGCCGTACGCGGAGCGCTTGATCACGAAGGCAAAGCGGGGGGACCTCACCTCGCGCCGGGAGGTGCTGAAGGAGATCCCCGATCGCGACATCGTGGCCACCCTGTTCCACGACATCGCCCCCCGGTTCACCGAACGCGAGGGCGGGTACACGCGGATCCTGAAGCTGGGCCCTCGCAAGGGCGACGGAGCGCCCATGGCCAGGATCGAACTGGTCGATCGCTCGGCGTAATCGGCCCGGTGGCACAGCCCGTCTCATGACGCGGGTCGTGCGCTTGTTGCTTGCGTACGACGGAACCGGGTTCCATGGATGGGCGGCGCAGCGTGACCCGTCGATCCGGACCGTCGAGGGCGAGCTCTCCGCCGCGCTCGAACGCATCGTCAACGAGCGCATCGAGCTCTCCGTGGCCGGCCGGACGGATGCGGGGGTTCACGCTCGGGGCCAGGTGACGTCGTTCGCGACCTCGACGAGTCTTGCCCCCGAGCGGATCCGCGACGCCGTCAACGCCATGCTCGGTCCCGAGCTCGTCGTCCGGCGGGCCTCGGACGCGCCCGAGGGGTTCGACGCGCGGTTCTCCGCGACGGCGCGGGAGTACCGATACGTGGTCGCGACAGGTGAGGTCGCCGATCCGTTCATCGCCCGGTTCGTCTGGCTTCGTCCCGGCGCGCTGCACGTGCCCTCGATGCGGAGTGCGGCCCTCGCGCTCCGCGGCGAACACGACTTCGCGTCCTTCTGTCGGAACCCAGGGCGAGGACGATCGACGGTTCGGGATCTCCATCGGATCGCGGTGCGGCGCGACGGTGAGCTCCTCGCGATCACGTTCCGCGCGAACGCGTTCCTGCACCAGATGGTGCGCTCGCTCGTCGGGACGCTTGTGATGGTCGGGACGGGGCGTCTCGAACCGGGTGCGGTCCAGGCGATCCTGGCGGCGCGCGACCGTTCGGCGGCTCCGCAGATCGCGCCGCCGAACGGCCTGACACTCGAGCGGGTGTTCTACGGGCGCCCGCGATCATGAGGGGACCGGAAGCCAGGGGCTTCCGGTCCCCTCACGACCGCTCAGCAGCAGCCCGGCGGGCAACAAGGACCGTCGATCCTCACGGCTCACCTCCTTCCATCGATGATGGTCGATACGTTGACGGATATATCGATATCTGTCAATATGTCCCCACGATGCGCCTCGTCCAGGAGATCGATCAGACGTGCTGCCCCCCGCTGGTCGGGTCTGTGCTCTCTGAAACCGACGCCGAGCGCCTGGCGCAGGCGCTGCGCGTGATCGCGGATCCGGCTCGGTTGCGGCTGGTCAGCCTGGTCGCCGCGAGTGAGGGCGGGGAATCGTGCGTGTGTGACCTGACCGATCGGCTCGACCTCGGCCAACCGACCGTGTCGCATCATCTGAAGGTGCTCACGGATGCTGGCATCCTCCGCCGCGAGAAACGAGGTCGTTGGGCGTACTACCGGATCGAGCCGGAACCGTTGGAGCTGTTGCGGGGGGCGCTCGATCCAGGGGCGGTCGGGACCGAACGGTCAACCGAGTTGGGGGTGACGTGATGGATGAGCTCCGCGAGGAGGTTCGGGTGCGCTACGCGTCGGCGGCGACGGCCGTCGCCGAGGGACGGGGCGCGGCGTCGGATGCCGATGCGTCGGGCTGCTGCGATCCCGAGGAGGGGCTCGGGCGGCAGCTCTATGACGTGCTCCAGCGGGACCAACTCCCCGAGGAGGCGGTCTTGGCCTCGCTGGGATGCGGGAACCCGACGGTGGTGGCCGAGCTCCGCGAGGGCGAGACCGTGCTGGACCTGGGGAGCGGCGGCGGGATCGACGTTTTGCTTTCCGCGAAGCGGGTCGGGCCGACCGGGCTCGCCTACGGCCTGGACATGACCGACGAGATGCTCGATCTGGCCCGGGCGAACGTTGCGAGAGCCGGCGCCGGCAACGTCATCTTCCTGAAGGGCTTGATCGAGGACGTTCCGCTCCCCGACGACACGGTCGACGTCGTGATCTCGAACTGCGTCATCAACCTGTCCACCGACAAACCGGCCGTGATCCGAGAGATCGCCCGCGTCCTGAAGCCCGGCGGACGGGTCGGGATCTCGGATGTCGTGGCCGACGACGAGCTGACGCAGGCGGACCGGGCGGAGCGCGGGTCGTACGTCGGGTGCATCGCCGGAGCGCTCAGCTTCTCCGAATACCGAGTGCTCCTGGGGACGGTAGGGCTCGCTGATGTCGAGGTCGTGGCGACCCACGAGCTCACGGACGGGATGCACGGCGCGATCGTGCGAGCTCGCAAGCCCCTTCCGGTCGCTCCGGGAACCACGGACCTTTGACGCGAGTACGTTTCCGCAGGTAGCCTGGTTGACCGGTCGGCCTTCCCGGGCCGACATCTTTCGCGATGAAGACCTACTCTCCCAAGCCTGAGCACATCGAGCGCAGCTGGTACGTCGTCGACGCCAGCGGCCAAGTGCTGGGCCGCCTCGCCAGCGAGGTGGCCACGCTGTTGCGCGGCAAGCACAAGCCGATCTTCGCGCCCCATATGGACACCGGGGACCACGTCGTCGTCATCAATGCGGACAAGGTCGAGCTGAGCGGGAACAAGGCACAGAACAAGTTCGCCTATCGGCACTCCGGTTATCCGGGCGGGATCACGGGGATCCGGTACGCCGACCTGCTCGCGACCCGGCCGGTCGCGGCCGTCGAGAAAGCCATCCGGGGCATGCTCCCGAAGAACCGTCTCGGTCGCCAGCAGATCAAGAAGCTCCACGTGGTCGCCGGCGCCGAGCATCCGCATTCGGCGCAGAAGCCCGTCCGGTTGGCGGTCGGCGAACGCCCGCCTTGGTCGGGGCTGCCCACCACGGTGCTGACGAGCCGGACGGAAGCGAAGCCGCCGATCGCTTCGAAGACGCCGGCGAAGGAACCGACCGCCGAGAAGACACCGGGGAAGAAGACACCGGCGAAGAAGACAACGGCGAAGAAGACGACCGCCAAGAAGACAACGGCGAAGAAAACGACCGCCAAGAAGCCAGCGGCGACCAGGTCCGCCGCGAAGAAGCAGACCAGCAAGAAGACGACCGCGAAGAAGTCCGCGGCGAAGAAACCCGCGAAGACGGAGGAGTGATCTGTCGGTGGCCCTGACCCCAACCAAGCTCTGGACCGGAAGACGCAAGGAGTCCGTCGCCCGTGTACGCCTCACCCCCGGCAACGGTGTGTTCACGATCAACGGGCGGACGATCGACGAGTACTTCCCGACGCGCGTCCACCGGATGGTCGCCGTGGCGCCGCTGCGGCTGGTCGGTCGCGAGAAGGACTACGACGTCGTCGCGTCGATCCGGGGAGGCGGCGTGGCGGGACAGGCTGGCGCGGTGAAGCTCGGCGTCGCCCGGGCGCTGATCGAGCTGGATCCGGAGCTTCGAGCGCAGCTCAAAGCCGAGGGTTACCTCACGCGAGACGCCCGGGAGAAAGAGCGCCGCAAGTACGGCTTGAAGAAGGCTCGCAAGGCGCCGCAGTACTCCAAGCGCTGACACGAGCCGACAAGGGGATCAGCCGGACCGCTGTTCCTCCGTGGCATCTGACGGCTGAGCAGGGGCCTCCTCGTCGGCCAAGGCGAAATCACCCGACTCGACCGCCTCCACGATCACGCGGGCTCGTGTCGCGTCCTGCGCCGATACCCACAGGTAGCAGGGACCCATCCGGTACGGCCCTTCGCCCTCTCCCTTGACGAGCACAGGGATGTCCTCGGACTCGAGCCGTCCTCGCATCAGCTCTGCGGCGAAGGTGTCCCCGCTGGCGTACACGCGAACGAGATCGTCCATGCCTCCATGCTCCCACGACGGCGGCGTCGGTGTCGGTCGCCGCGACCGATGCGAACATCCTCAGCATGAGCTCCCACCCGGGGAACGACACGAACGACGTCCCGACGGTCCTGTTCGTCTGCGTGCACAACGCGGGGCGCTCGCAGATGGCCGCGGGCCTGCTGGCGAAGTACGCCGGGCCGCGGATCGTGGTCCGCTCCGCGGGGAGCACGCCCGCCGACGAGCTCAACCCGGCCGTCGTCGAGGTGATGCGCGAGGTGGACGTGGACGTCTCCCACGAGTTCCCCAAGGCGCTCACCGACGAGGCCGTCGAGGCCTCCGATGTCGTCATCACGATGGGATGCGGCGACGCCTGTCCCGTCTTCCCCGGGAAGCGGTACCTCGATTGGGAACTTCCGGACCCCTCTGGCCTTCCCGTGGAAGCGGTCCGACCGATCCGCGATGAGATCGACGCTCGCGTTCGGGCGCTGGCAGAGGACCTCCTCGGGTAACGTGCCGTCCTGATGGGACGGCTCTTCGGCACCGACGGCGTTCGTGGCGTGGCCGGCACCGACCTCACGCGCGACCTGGCCTACCAGCTCGGTCGCACGGCGGTCGCCGTGCTCGGCCGCCACGGCGCGACGCAGCCGCCGACGTTCGTCGTCGGCCGCGACACCCGCGAGTCCGGTGCGTGGCTCGAGGAGGCCCTCACGGAGGGCATCCTCGACGCGGGCGGCGATGTCCTCCTCGCGGGGATCGAGCCGACACCGGCGATCGCGTTCATGACCGTCGATCTGGAAGCATCGAGCGGGGTCGTGATCAGCGCGTCCCATAACCCGCCGGCCGACAACGGGATCAAGTTCTTCTCCCGCGAAGGGATGAAGCTCCCCGATCATCTGGAGGACGAGATCGAGGCGGATCTCACGCGCGTCGATCCCCCCGGGACCGCACGCGGGGCGTTGGCGGGGATCCCCGAGGGTCGCGAACGGTACCTCCATCACCTCGAGGCCGCGGCAGACGCCCGGCTCGACGGGATGAGGATCGTCGTGGATTGCGCGAACGGAGCGGCGTCGGACGTGGCGCCCGAGATCCTCCGCAGGCTGGGCGCCGAGGTCATCGCGATCAACGCCGAGCCGGACGGCCGCAACATCAACGTCGGATGCGGAGCCCTGCATCCCGACGTCGTCGCCGCGGAGGTGACCGAACGCGGCGCCGATGCGGGGGTCACCCATGACGGCGACGCGGACCGTGCGTTGTTCGCCGACGCCGAGGGCGCCGTGATCGATGGCGATCAGGTGCTGGCTGCGAGCGCGCTGGCGATGCACGAGCGCGGGACGCTCAAGGGGGACGTCGTCGTCGGGACGGTGATGTCGAACCTCGGACTCGTGCACCGCATGCGCGACGCCGGGATCGAGCTCGTCCAGGCGCAGGTCGGTGACCGCTACGTGCTCGAGGAGATGGAACGCCGAGGAGCCATGCTCGGGGGCGAGCAGAGCGGCCACGTGATCTTCCGCGAGGACGCAACGACGGGAGACGGCCTGCTCACCGCCGTCCGGTTCCTCTCGCTGGCGGCCGCGCACGGCGTGTCCGTTGGCGAGCTCGCGCGCGCGATGCCTCGTTACCCGCAGGTGCTGATCAACGTCCCCGTATCCGACCGAGGCGCGTCCGTCGATGCTGCGTCGGTGGAGCAGGCGATCGCCCTCGCCGAGGCTGCGCTCGGCGACCGAGGGCGGGTGTTGGTGCGGGCGTCGGGCACCGAGCCACTGATCCGCGTCATGGTCGAATCCGAGACGGATGCAGAGTCGCAGCGCCATGCGGAAGCGGTCGCCGATGCGGTCCGCATCGCGCTCGGATGACGGACCACATCGACCATCTCCGCACTGATAGCCTGCTCGTCTGATGTGCGGCATCGTCGGCTACGTCGGATCGGCCCAGGCGCTTCCGATCGTGATGGAAGGTCTGCGCCGGCTGGAGTATCGCGGGTACGACTCCGCGGGCATCGCGGTCGTGGACGGCGGTCTCTCGGTGCGGAAGCGGGCCGGGAAGCTCGCCGAGTTGGAGGCGCTGCTCATCGGCGAGCCGGCCCCGCCGGCGACCATCGCGATCGGCCACACGCGCTGGGCGACGCACGGAGCGCCGACGGAAGGCAACGCGCATCCGCACCTCGACTGCGACGGGCGGGTGGCCGTGATCCACAACGGGATCATCGAGAACTTCCAGGAGCTCCACGAGCGCCTGGACAAGGGGGGTCACGCGTTCGCCTCGGACACCGACACGGAGTGCGTCGCGCATCTGCTGGAGGAGAAGGTGGAGGGATCCGCGTCGCTGGCGGAGGCGGTCCGGGCCGCCGTCGGTGAGCTGGAGGGCTCGTACGCCTTGGTCGTGGTCTCGTCCGATCATCCGGACGAGCTGGTGGGCGTCAAGGTGTCGTCACCGCTGGTCGTGGCCATGTGGGACGACGGGGAGGCGATGCTCGCGTCCGATATCCCAGCCCTCCTCGGGACCGATCACCCGGATCGCCCGACCATCGTGCCGGTCGATGAAGGATGGATCGTCTCGATCACACGCGAAGGCGTCGCGTTCATGGATCTCCAAGGAGCCGAGGTCACGCTGCATCCGATCGAGGTCGAATGGAACGTCGCCGAAGCGCAGAAGGGCGGCTACCCGTACTTCATGCGCAAGGAGATCGACGAGCAACCGGCGGCGATCAGGGACACCCTCGCCGGGCGGGTCCATGCCGGCGGTCTTCAGCTCGACGAGCTCCGTGTTCCCGACGACGTCCTGCGTGAGGTGTCGAAGGTCTTCGTGGTCGCGTGCGGCACGGCCTTCCATTCGGGGCTCGTCGCCAAGTACGCGATCGAGCATTGGACCCGGATCCCGGTCGAGATCGAGATCGCCAGCGAGTTCCGGTATCGCGACCCGGTGCTCGGTCCGGACACGCTCACGCTGGCCGTCAGTCAGAGCGGGGAGACGATCGACACCCTCGAGGCGGCCCGCCACGCGGCGCGGCAGGGTTCGCAGGTGCTCGCGGTGACGAACACGGTGGGGTCGTCGCTCGCGCGTGAGGCCGACGGCGTCTTCTACACCCACGCCGGACCGGAGATCGGGGTCGCCGCCTCGAAGACGTTCGCCACGCAGATGGTCGCACAGGAGCTCGTCGCCCTCTACCTGGCGCAGGTCCGGGCTGCGAAGTTCCCGGAGGAGATCGCCGAGGTGCTCGCGGACCTCGACGAGCTGCCGGCCAAGGTCGCGCGCGCGATCGCGTCGGAAGATCGCGTAGGTGCGGTCGCGGAACGACTCGCCGACGCGCGCGACGTGCTCTTCATCGGACGCCACACCGGTTATCCAGCGGCGCTCGAGGGCGCGCTCAAGCTGAAGGAGCTGAGCTACATCCACGCGGA
>Ga0066699_10000459_pt1 | contig 11773 bp, 5 predicted proteins | sample GraSoiAngelo_148_FD_66455 | JGI IMG/M metagenome (GOLD analysis project Ga0066699, IMG submission 66455) | Grasslands soil microbial communities from the Angelo Coastal Reserve, California, USA - 14_1009_09_20cm | ecosystem: Environmental > Terrestrial > Soil > Grasslands | place: USA... | reverse complement strand
CCGAAATGCCCGGCTTCGCCGGCTCCTTGCCGCGAGCGTCATCCTGGCCGCTGGCCTGGCGGCGCTCTACGCCTCCATGGGACGCTCCTTCGGGTTCCTGGCTCCGGGTTACGCGCAGCATCTGTATGGCGTGTCGTCGCTGCGATCGACCTCCTTCTCGCTCGGCGGTGTCGTCGTCCTGCAGGACGGGACGGTCATCTCCGCGGAATGCCGCGGACCTCAAACCAAGCTTCACATCTTCGATCCCGATCCGAGTACGACGTTCACGAAGTACGACACGCTGCTGCACAAGGAGACGACGAGCGCACAAATCGTCGGCGGGTGCGGACTGGCGTTCCACAATGTCGCCGGCACGGGTTATCTCTTCTCGAACCTGAACGATACGAGCTCCAGCGACGGTGACGGCACGTTCGGCGTTGCGCGCATCGCGTGGCCATCGCTGTCGGTGACGAAGATGGCCGCGAACTTTCCGGGCAACGGGCTTGGCATTGCCGTCGATCCGCAGAGCGGCGATCTGATCTACGCCGGCGTGGCATGCCGCCTGACCAATCCACTGCCGCCAAGCTGTCCGTTGTACCGGCTGAACCCGTCGACGGGTGCCGTGACCACGTTCGCGTCGCTGCCCGGAAGTCAACTGGCGTTCATCGACGGCATCGCCTTCGAGCCCACGCGCGGGGACTATCTCTTCATCACGAACCGGACCACGACCCGCGGCGAACTTGACGTGGTCAATCGTTCCGGTCAGGTCGTGTCCCGCACGCCGCTCATCGATACCGCCACCACCGGCACCGACCCCGTCGGCATCGGCTTCCACGGCTCGCCGAGCTTCGTCGCGAGCAACAACCAGGACGGCACGATGACGGAGTACGACTACCCGGGCGGCTACGAAGTGCCGGGCATCCCGACGCGGTTCGCGGCCGGCGGTTCCCGCGGCGACATGATTCAGGCCGGTCCCGACGGATGTCTGTACGTCACACAGCTGCAGACGGTCTACAACGACCCGACGAAGACCGACAATTTCAACAGCATCGTGCAAATCTGCGGCGGGTTCGTGCCGCCGCCGGACATCATTCCGAATCCGCCGCCGTCACCCTCGTCGCTGTGCGGCTTCGTCTACAGCGACGCCAACAACAATGGCACGCGCGACGGCGGTGAAGCCGCGATCGGCGGCGTGACGATCAACCTCACCGGATCCGACTACCTGGATTTCCCCGTGAGCGCATCGACGACGACGTCCTCAACTGATGGAAGCTACTGCTTCAATAACCTGCAGGCGGGGACCTACACGATTTCCGAGGTGCAGCCTGGCGCATATCTCGACGGCAAGGACACGCAGGGTGCGCCAGGGAACGGCACGATCGGCAGCGATTCGTTCAACAACATCGCGCTCGCGGCGGGCTACAACGGCAACAACAACAATTTCGGCGAGCTGAAGCCGTCCTCGCTGTCCGGGTTCGTCTACGAGGACAAGGACAACGACGGGAAGGTGGATAGCGGCGAGCCTGGCATTGCGAATGTCACGGTCACGCTGACCGGCACCGACGATCGTGGCGCCTCGGTGACCATGCCCGGCGCGACAGGGAGCGACGGCGCGTACTCGTTTGCGCAGCTGCGGCCGGGCAGCTACACGATTACCGAGACGCAGCCGGCGGGCTATCTCGACGGCAAGGACACGCAGGGGACGCCGGGCGGCGGGGCGACGAGCAACGACGCGTTCAGTGGTATCCCGTTGAATGCCGGTGTCGACGGGAAGAACAACAACTTCGGCGAGCTGGCGGCAACGCCGGCGATCACGCTGCTGAAGAAGACCAACGGCACGGACAACACGCTTGCGCCGGGTCTCTACGTGCCGGCGGGCAGCGTGGTCACCTGGGATTACATTCTCACCAACAGCGGCAACGATCCGCTGTCCGCGGTCGTGGTGTCCGACGACAAAGTAGGCGCCATCACGTGCCCCGCCACGACGCTGGATGTGGGTCTCAGCATGACGTGCACCGCGAAGGGCACGGCGATCGTCGGCCAGTACACGAACGTCGGCACCGCTACGGCGCAGGACGCGTTCGGAACCGTCGTGACGGCGACCAATTCGGAGAACTACTTCGGCGCCCTCCCCGGCATCGCCATCACGAAAACGACGAACGGGACGGATAACAACGCCGCGCCCGGTCCGACGATCGCGGCGGGCGCGACGGTGACGTGGAACTATCTGCTGACGAACACCGGCAACGTCACGCTGTCCAACGTGGCCGTGACGGACGACAAAGCGGGCGCCGTCACATGCGCGTCGAAGACTCTCGCCGCCGGCGCGTCGATGACGTGCACCAAGGCTGGTACCGCTGTGGCCGGTCAGTACACGAACATCGGCACGGTGACCGGCGTCGATCCGACAGGAGCGGTGGTGACCTCTTCTGATGCCGACAACTACTTTGGCGCGACGCCGACGCTGACCATCGTGACGAAGACGAACGGCACGGACAACAACAGCCCGACGGGACCGATCGTGCCGGTCGGGTCGGTGATCACGTGGACATACACCGTTACCAACACCGGCAACATCGCTCTCTCGAACGTCGTCGTGACCGACAGCAAGATCGGCGCGGTGACGTGTCCGGCGAGCATGCTCGACGTCGGCGAGACGTTGACGTGCACGATGACCGGCGCCGCGGTCGCGGGTCAGTACACGAATATCGGAACAGCCACGGGGACGAGCGTTGCCGGCACCACCACGGCGTCGAATCCGGATAATTACTTCGGCGCCGCACCGGCAATCGGCATCATCACCAGGACCAACGGTGTCGACAACGACGCCGGTACCGGACTGATGGTCCCCACCGGTTCGCAGGTCACATGGACGTACGTCGTCACCAACAAGGGCAACATCGCGTTGTCGTCGGTCGCGGTGACGGACAACAAGCGCGGCGCCGTCACCTGCCCCTCGACGACGCTCGCGGTCAACGGCAGCATGACGTGCACGATGAGCGGTGTCGCCTCCGCAGGACCGTACTCGAACATCGGCACGGCCACGGGCAAGGACGTGACAAACGCTGTGGTCAGCGCGTCGAATCCGGACGGCTACTTCGGGTCGAGCCCATCGATCTCCATCGTCACGCAGACCAACGGCACCAATAACGACGCGCCTCCCGGGCCGAGCATCGCCGTCGGCGCGGTCGTGAACTGGACCTACGTCGTATCGAACACCGGCAACGTCGCGCTGTCGAACCTCGTCGTGGGCGACAACAAGGGCTCGGGCGTCAGTTGCCCGGGCGCCACGCTCGCGCTCGGCGCAACGATGTCATGCACGAGGAGCGGCGTCGCGGTGGCGGGCCAGTTCTCCAACATCGGCACGGTCTCGGCGAAGGACCCGATCGGCACGGTCGTCACCGCGTCGAATCCCGACAACTACTTCGGCGTCCATGGTGCGATTGCCATCGTCACCATGACGAATGGCACGGATAACGATGCGGGTCCCGGCCCCGCCGTGCTCGCGGGTTCAACGGTGAACTGGACCTATGTGGTGAGCAACACCGGCAACGTCGCGCTGTCGCAGGTGAGCGTGTCGGATGACAAGGCCGGCGCGGCAGCGTGTCCGGCGGCCACGCTCGCGCCCGGCACATCGATGACGTGCACGAATTCGGCGGTCGCGATCGTCGGGGCGTATACCAACATCGGTTCCGCGTCGGGCGTGGATACGCTAGGAAACCGGGTATCGGCGCAGAACGTCGATCACTACGTCGGCGTGCAGCCGCCCGCATCCGATCTGGCGATCTCGATGACCGGTCCGAACACAGGAACGGCCGGCCAGGGCGGCATGACGTATCGCATCGCCGTCGCCAACAACGGCCCGTCAGTCGTCAACAGTCCCGTCGTCTCCGTCCCATTGCCGGCTGGGATGACGATTTCGTCGATGCTGCCGGCGCCGGCAGGCTGGACGTGCGTCGTCTCACCCGCAAAGATGGCGCTGAGCTGTTCGAAGGCAACGATGGTGGTCGGCGAATCGGCGGTCGTCACCTTCACCGCGATGCTCGCCTGTCCGTTCCCCAATCCCGCACCGGCGGTGGTTGCGGTAAGCGCGACCGCCAGCTCGTCGACGTCGGATCCGTTCCCCGGCAACAACGTGGCGACGGTGCCCTTGTCGGTCATCAACCCCGCGCCGACGATCAACGGGCTCGCGGTGGACAAGGCGGAGATCTGGCCGCCCAACCACAAGATGGTACCGATCACGGTGAGCTATACGGTGACGCCGGCGTGCGGCGGAACACCGACGGTTGGCCTCGGCGTGACGTCGAACGAGGGCAATTCCTCGGATTGGAACATCAACGATCCACATCATCTCGACCTGCGCTCGGAGCGCCTCGGCACGCAGAAAGAAGGGCGCATCTACTGGATTACGGTCACCGCGACTGACCCGACGGGAACCAGCTCGCAGATGCAGGTCACAGTGACGGTGCCACATGATCAAGGACATGGTAAGTAGCCATTCGCGCGCGCTGGACGATGTCGTCGCTCTGGTGGGGCACGCGCGCCCGCACCTGGTCGATGCGTGGGATGCGCTCGCCGTGCTGGAGTCGAACGGCTACACCGACGCCCGCGTGAGCCGCGAGTTCGGTCTCGCCGACGTACGCGCGCTCGCGGAGCTCGTGTACGCCCAGCTGTCGTCGCGTCCGCTCCCCGTGTCCGTCCCGGGCGAGGGCGCGGCTGAGGCGGGGGAGTCCCGCCCGGGGCTCCGGTCGACAATCGCCATCGCCGTTGCGTGGGCTGCCGTCGTCTATCCGCTGACCGCCGTGCTGGAGGTCTCCCCGGGCATCCTGCGTCTCGCGCTCGTGCCGAGCGTCATCGTCTGCTGTGGTTTCGTCGAGGCGATGCGGCGGCGCGGCGCGTTCTACGCCTCCATTGATCAGCCGTGGCTCGCACGCGTCACCTGCTGGTACTTCATGCGCCTCGCGGCCTTCCTGATTGCCGCGCTGACGGTTGCCGGTGTTGCGGGCGGCTGGCTGGCCGGCGTGCAATGGCCCGCGTTGGCGTTGTGGGCCGATACGTTCGTGGTGTCGAGCGCGCTATGGCTCTTCGGTGGCGCGATTCAGGTGCCGGGGATACGGTCGCGCAAGACGGATGGCGACACGCCCGTGCCGATCCCGCGCATGACGGTCGTCGCGTACCGCGAGCTGCGTGTGCTGCTGGTCAGCGCGCTCGCGGCGGTTGTCGGTGGCGCTGTGATTTCGCTTGTGGCCGGCTATGCGGCGGTCGGCATCATCGGCGGCGCTTCGCTGACGTTCGTCGTCTCGACGATCGCCGGCCGCTCGTCGGCGAAGACGCGCACGGTCAGCTTCTCGTAGCTTGCACGATACGCGGCGGCGAACCGGTCCGTTGCGAACAGCTCGCGCGCGCGCTCGCGCGCGTGCTGCCCGAGGCGCCCGCTGCTGTCGGGCGACCGCAGCAGCATGACGATCGACTCCGCCATGGCGGCGGGGTCGGCGGGCGGGACGAGCATCGCGGATTCTCCCGCCGCTTCGGGAATTCCACCGACATTGGTCGCGACAATCGGCAGCTCGCGGAGCATTGCGTCGATGAGCGGACACGGGAACGTATCCGAGATCGTCGGCACCACGAACAGATGCGCCGCGTCGGACTCCTCGAACACGACGGTCTGCTCCAGGCCCAGCCCGTGCACGAGATCGCGGCACTGCTGGACGGCGGCTTCGTCTCCCTCAGCCGGGAGATGGAAGCGGACGTTCGGGATCGATCGGCGCACCAGCGCGGCCGCTTCGACGAGGTCGACATGTCCGCTGGTGGCAGTGATCCGGCCGCCAGCCGCGACGGTTGGTTCGGCAGGCTTGGCCGCGCCGAGGGAACGCAGCAAGTCGAGGGGATCATCCGCCCCGTTGTAAATCACCCGGATCCGTTCGGGCTCGACGCCCAGCCACTGCTCCCACCGCGTGTGATGCGCGCAGACGGGTGAGACCTGATCGGCGAATGCGTAGTTGACGGACGCGATGGAGGTCGCGACCCGTGACAGGAACCAGCGCAGGAACGGCGACAGCGGCGCCTGCCCGAGCGCGACATGCTGCTCGCGCAGGTAGACGCCGTGCTCGGTCAGCAGATACGGCGTGTGATGCCGCAGCTTGGCAATGACGCAGGGCAGCCCGCAATACGACGCGCTCGACGCGTGGGTGAGATCGAACTGCGGCACGTCAATCGTCAGCGGCAGCAGCAGGCGATAGAGGCACTGCCACCCGTTGTGGAAGTCGCCGGGGGGAGGCGTCTTTTCCATCGGGTGCGCGCGGTGCCATTCCTCCTGCATCACCGCGAAGAACTTCTTCCAGACTGACGGGTGGGCGAGCGTCGCGTCGTAGTCGTAGTAGCGCAGGTGCAGATGCATCTGCAGGAGCGTCACCGCGATCGCCCAGGGCGGCGATTCCGGCTCCGCGATGGCGCGCAGGAACTGCTCGTAGTGCGGCACGAAGTCCTGCTCGACGTCTTCCGCGCTCATCGTCCAGCGGCTTCTCAGGTACGCGGGAAACGACTCGTGGTCTCCGTACTCGGCGGGATCGAGCATGCCTGAGATCGGCACGTTGATCACCGCCGGCACGTTCGGCGGAAGGTCGAATCGTGGCTTCAGGTACGGATGCGTCGTCACCGACAGCACCGTGAACTCGACCTCCGACAGCTCTTTGGTCAGCGTGTCGCACCACGACGCAACGTCGTCGGTGTAGAAGGGATAGCTGTCTTCAGTGGCGAGAAGTATCTTCATGGACGCGTTCCAACGTGAGCAGCGGCGTGCCCGTGACCGCGCGATCGCCGGGCTGCACCGCCATCTCGGTGACGATCGCCGGCGCGGGCGCGCGGAGGACGAGGTGAGCGCTGTCGGCGGTCGCCTCCGCGAGCGCGCTCTCGGCCTCGCGCTGTTTCTGGCGTGTCGCCTCGAGCTCCGCCGCGATCTGCGCACGCTCGTCGCGCTTCGCGGCGACGGCCGACTCCACCTGTGAGCGCGCGTCGAGCAGCTGCGCGGAGGCGAGCGCTTTCTTCGCGTCGGCCTCGTGGCGCGCCAGCGCGAGCGCTTCGGCCGCGGTTCGAATGTCAACCTGCGCTGCTTCGAGCTCCTGCGTGATGGCGATGCCGTGCGCTTCGAGCGCCGCCGCGCGCCGTTCGCGCGCCACCGCCTGGTTGTAAACCGACTGCGCGCGCGCGACGGCCTGCGCCGCTTCGGGTGGCGTCTCGGCCTCGACAGCTTGCTGTGTCACCTGCGCGGCCGCCGCGGCAATCGTGGCGTCGAGCGCGGTGAGCGACGATTGCAGCTCTACCGCCTGCTGGCGCGCGGACGCGATCTCGACGCGCAGCTGCGACGCCGCATTCGCGCCCTGACGATCGTCGAACATCAGCAGCGCCTGCCCCGCCTCGACTCGATCGCCTATCCGCACGAACAGCAGATCGACGATGCCATTGGTGGGGGCGCTGATCGACAGCGGAGCCGTACGCGGAAGGGGTTCCGCATGAGTCGGGAGCCGGTCCGCAGGTCGGGCGCGTTCCGCGCGCGTCTCAATTGCATCGAGCGCGGACCCGCCAGGGGGAGATGCAACAACCGCCGGGGCGGCGCTGACCTGTTGTTGCGCCAGCGTCGCCGATGCGACCACACCTGTGACGGTGATTGATATGGCCCAGCTCCAGACTCTGCGCGAGCCGAGCGGTACGGTGGTGACAACCGGGCGGGGGCGGAGCGTACGCATTGACACCACTGCCGCCAAGCGCAATGCGTATGCCTGGAAAATCCACGGGGAATCAGACTAAGTCGGAAGCGCGGGCCTCATCCTTCCGACTGCGCGACCGGAGAATGGAAATTCCCGTTACGCCGCGTGATCGCGTGAGGGCGCTGGCTGGAGGTCGCTCGCGCGCCGTCCGCCGCTGCGGCGCTCGCTCTCTATCTCTTCGCGCTTGGAGCGCAGGCGGCTGTAGAGCTCGTTTGCGCTCCACGACTGGCGGCGGTCGCTCTGAAAGCGTCGCTCCCCGCGAATCCCCATTTCGGGCGTGTGAGTGGGGCTGTTCATCGGCCTTCGATGAACAGTCTCTGCAGGAATTGCGCCGACGGACCGGGTTACTTCGCGACGGGAATCGCGGGCGCTGTGGCGTTCGGATTGGTGCGCTCGCCCCACTGATTGTTCTCGATGCAGAAGTACTCGATGATTTCGCTCCCCGGTTCACCGAGCTTCGCCTCGTAGGTGATGTCGAACGGCTTGGTGAACGTGCCTGGATCGTCGATGGTGACGACGCGCCGGAGCGTGTTGTAATCGGTGCGTGTGTACTTCTCGATGAGGTGCAATTGCTCGGTGTGCGGCGTTCCTGCACTGTCGAGCCAGAACTTGTCGTTCAGCCCAACCGTGTCGACCACCAGCGTGTCGCCTTCCCAGTGACCGATTGAGTGCCCGTACCACGTCGGGTCCGGATCCTGGGGGTGCTTTCGGCCATCCATGAAGATCTGCCGGAAGCTGTGCGCGTTGCCTTCCTGCAGCATGAAGACGTACTTCGAGCGCTCGCCCGCGGGCTGCACGAGCCGCCAGGCGAAGCCGCCGGTGATCCGCAGCGGGCCGCCGGGCATGCAGTAGAAATACGGGTCGTCGGCTTCCTTCAACGACGCCATCTTCTGCTTCGCCCACGGCTGCAGCAGCTCGTCGAATTTCGCCTTGCCGAGCAGGCGCGGGATCGGCGCGTCGCCTCCTCCGGTCCAGATGCCGGAGAGATCGACGGTGCCGTCCGCGAGCTTCGGCGCGGGACGCTTCGCATCCGTCGCCTTCTTCGGGCCGTTCTCGCCACCGAGCCGCCGCGGCAGATCCTGCCCCTCGACTTCGCTCGGGGCAAGCGCGATGCATAGGCCGAGAATCGCGATTCCAGCGACAACTCTTCTCTTCACGGTCGCCTCGCTTCTCTAGTTACCGAGCTTCGGTACGAAGAACTCTTTGCCGTCAGGGCCGCGGAACGCGGTGACGATCGCACGTTCGACGACGTTGCGGCCGGCGAAGCCTTCGACGGTGACCTGCGTGCCGACCGGCAGCGTCTTGCGCGACCAGCCGCCGCGCTCGAGCGCGGGCGTGCTCGCCATCTCGAAGTTCCACGTCGTCACTTTGCCGCTGGCGTCGGTGACATCCACGTAGAAGTGGGTGTGTGGATTGGTCCACTCGACCTTCGAGACGGTGCCGCTGACTTTGATCGGCTTCTTCGCGTCGTATTCGGCGGTCCACGAATGATGGGCGGACACGGGCACCGCGAGAGCCGAGAGCGCGAGACCGAGAGCCAGAACCCCAAGCTTCATACGCAATCCTCCTAGACCTCCTACTTGATGGCGAACAGATGATACGCGCATCGGCGCCCTCCTCCTAGAACGCGTACTTGATCCCGAACTGCAGGATGCGGGGATCGCCGGTCTGCGTCTGAACCCGCCCAAATGTGCTGCTGTTGATGCTCGTCGACGGATTTCCCCAGTTGAAGTTGTTGGTGACGTTGAACACCTCGAGGCGGAGTTCCATTGAGTCACGCGCGATGAGGCGCGAGAGCGCAAGGTCCACCGTCCAGTAGCCCGGACCCTCCACGCTGTTCCGCATCGTGTTGCCGAAGGTCCCTGGCGCCGGGGCGGCAAAGGCCTTCGGATTCAACCAGTTGTCCAACGACTTGTTGCCGTAGGGATCGTCGAGCACCTGGTCGGGCCGCTGGCCGGCGACGCCGACGCCGGCGGGATCGGCGGTGGTGGTGATAACCAACCAGCTCCCGGATCGCGCGTTGAAAATCCCCGACACACGCCAATCGGACGCCACCGTGCGAAGCGCCGCGTTGGTGAACGTGGGCGTTCGCGCGCCGACGGTGGCGGTCGCGATCTGCCGGCGGTTCGAGCCGCAGTTGCCGCGATCGTAAGCGACGCTGCTCGGATTGGTGTAGCCGCCGGTGAACTGGGCGAAGCCGCCGCTCACCTCGGTGTCGGTCGTGCAATTCGAGAGCGTGTAGTTCGCGTTGAGGCTGATGCCGTCCGCCGAGCGGCGCCGCATCGAGAGCTTCAGGCCGCGATACGCCTGCGTTCCGACATCCGTGTACTGCACGACGGCGCCGTAGTACTGTCCCACCGCCGGATTCTGGAGGATGAACACACGCCGGCTCTCGACGTTGCTCGTCGTCGTGCAGACCGGATACGACACGCCGCCGAGCGAGCACGGCCCCGTTCCCAGGAACACGCCGGGGTTGAGATGGTTCTGCCCCCACAGCCTGTCGGCATAGCTTCCGAGGTAACTTGCCGCGACCTGCCACTGGCTTCCGAGCTGGCGTTCGACGGTCGCGTTCCATGACTGGACGCGCGGCGAGTTGATGTTCGGATCCATTCCTCCATACGTGCCCAACCCCGGGAACGCGGCGTCACGGGGAGGCACCGCCGGAAGCGGCAGCGTGTTTCCGCCCGGCACGTTCCTGTACGGATCCTCGAACGGAATGTTGCCCGTGATGTCGAGGCGGTTCGAGAAGGGCGACGCCGAGGCCTCGACATAGAGATACTGTGCCGTCGGGAAGTCGTAGCTGATGCCGTAAGACGATCGCACCGCGGTCCGGCCGTTGCCGTTGACGTCCCATGCGAGACCGACCCGCGGCGAGAAGTTGCGCCATTGGGTGTTCATTCCCGAGTTGCCGGAAGGGAATCCCGGATCGCCCGGATAGGTGAGCCCGGGTGGCGCGTTGACGTACTTCGTCGTCTTGATGCCCTGCTGGAGATTGGCGAGCGAGAAATTGGCAATGGCGCCGTTGTTGATGTTCTGGCCGAAGAACGGCTCCCAGCGCAGACCCGCGTTCAGCGTCAGCCGGGCCGTGGTTCTCCACGTGTCCTGCGCGTACACACCCAGGTACCACTGTTTCATGTCCAGCACGCCGGGCGCGCTGTCCAGGAATTCCGTGGACTGTCCCGTCAGGAAGTCGGCGAGTCCCAGACCGGTGTTGGCGCCGCTGAAATTGAACTGGCCCGCGGAGCGCGCGTTGTCGATCGTCAGAAACTTCCAGTACGACAGGTTCCCGCCGAACGACATCTGGTGCTTGCCGCGTACGACGGACAGATCGTTGGCGACCTGATACGACTTGTTCGCCAGCGAAAACTTGACGGCGTTGCCTCCGGAGACGATGAAGCCGTTGGTGACGTTCAGGCCGATCACTCCCGGCACGTAGGTGTACATCTTGATGCCGAGCGACGGACCGTCGAAGAATGGATCCGGCGGATCGTTCAGGTGATTCGATGTCTTGTTGAACGTGACGCGGAGCGTGTTGACCATCTGCGAGCCGAAGACACGCGTGTCGCCAAGGGCGAGCGAGTGCGCCCTGGCGCGCTTGTTCGCACCGTAGTCACGGTTGATGGTGAGGACGTTGCCCGTGCGCGAGTACGTCTGCAGACGGTGCTCCCAGTTGGTGATGTAGCGGCCGAAGATCGTGTGGTTGGCGCTCAACTGGTAATCGACGCGCCCGACGTCCTGGTAGTCGTTGTTGTCGAGCGGGACGCTGTACCTGATCTGCCCGCACGGGTCCGCCGAGGGCGGAAGCTTCTGCGCCACGGCGAGTGCCGCCTTGCTGAACGACGCGGGGTCGATCCGGTTGTTGACGAACGGCGCGCGCAGAGTGATCTGTCTGCCGACGTTGCACGCCGGCGAGGCGAATGTCGTGAAATCGCCCGCGAGCATCGCCGCGGTCGGCGTGATGGCGTTGAAGGCCGCCGGAATCTGGTGCGTCACCGTGCTCTGATGGCCGGCGAAGAAGAACAGCTTGTTGC
>Ga0066699_10000457_pt1 | contig 11777 bp, 9 predicted proteins | sample GraSoiAngelo_148_FD_66455 | JGI IMG/M metagenome (GOLD analysis project Ga0066699, IMG submission 66455) | Grasslands soil microbial communities from the Angelo Coastal Reserve, California, USA - 14_1009_09_20cm | ecosystem: Environmental > Terrestrial > Soil > Grasslands | place: USA... | reverse complement strand
GGGTTCGCGTTCGGCTTCGGCACGAACTTCTGTGTCCGTCCGCCAAACACTTCGGCGGCGTACAGGTTCCCTTCCGAGTCGGCCGAGATCTGATGCACGCCCCACGTCGCGCCGGGATACGTGCCATAGCGGCCGAAGACGGTTTCAATGTGTCCGCGCAGGTCGAACTTGACGAATTGCTCGTGGTCGCCGTCGTAGCACCACAGGTGCTGGTCGCGGCTCATCGACAGCGAGTGGCAGTAGCCGCTCGGCCACTTGTCGAGGAACACGCCGTTCTCGTCGAACACCTGGATTCTGCGGTTGAAGCGGTCAGACACGTACACGCGCCGATCGTCGCCGACGGCGATCCCGTGCGGTACAGTGAACTCGCCGTCGGCTTTCCCGGGCTGCAGCGAGCCCCACCACAACAACGGCTTTCCCTCTTTGCTGAACTTGACCACGCGACTGTTCGCGTACCCGTCGCTCACGAAGAAGGTGCCGTCCGGCAGCCAGTCGATCATCGTCGGACGCCGGAAGCGCGTGAGGTCGTCGTTCTCACCGAATTCATCGAGCACGCCGAGCGTCTGCACCAGCTGCTTGCCGTCGTGCGTGAAGCGGTAGATCACGTGGCGCATGTCGTCGACGACCCACACGTGTCGCTCGGGATCGTACGGGCTGATGTAGACCTGATGCGGACCGCGTCCCCATTCAAAGAGCTTGTCCCACTGGTTCCACGCCTCGATCAATTTCCCGTTGCCGTCGACGACGACGATGCAGTTGACCATGTTGGCGATCGGCTGCGTCGCGGCCATCTGGTTGAAGAAGCCCCAGTTGCCGGGAAAGCCGTTCGGAACCTTGTCGGGCAGCTTCAGCTCGCCGCGATTGGCGAGATAAATGCGGTTGGGCGACTCCGCGAACACGCCGCCCTGCGAGCCCCAGATATATCCGGGCTTCGGATACGGATGCGCCCACTGCGGCCAGTTCGGATCGGGAATTTCGTAGTCGCCGGTGATGTCGCCGACACCACCTTTCGCGGCAGCGGGACCGGTTCGCTGCTGCAGCGACGCGCGCGGACCAAGTACCGTGAACGCGAACAGGACAACGAGCCAGGCGGTCAGCGAAAGGGCACGTCTGCGCATGCACGACCCTCCTTGCGGCAGTGAGCGGTGCCAGTGTACTCCCCTTGACCACCGCTGAGGGGAGTGTTACAACGCCCGTGACCATAGTCGCCAACCCGGGACAATGAGGGTCACCCCCGTGAAAACCACTCGGATCGCCTCGTTCGTCGTCTGGAGTCTCGTCGTCGGCCCCATCTCGGCGTGGGCGCAAAGCAGCATGACCGGAGTCGTGCGCGATCCGTCCGGCGCGGTGCTGCCCGGCGTCACCGTCGAAGCGGCCAGCCCCGCACTGATTGAACAGGTGCGCTCGGTCGTCACCGACGCGCAGGGCCTGTATCGCATCCCCGATCTTCGTCCCGGTCCCTACACCGTCACATTCACGCTGCCCGGTTTCAGCACGGTCAAACGCACCGGTATCGAGCTGCGCGCCGAGTTCACCGCGACGGTGGACATCGAAATGCAGCTGGGCAACGTCGCCGAAACGATCACCGTCTCCGGCGAAGCGCCGCTCGTGGACACACGCAGCGCGCGCGCGCAGACGCAGTACGAGGCCGAGACGCTCCAGTCGCTTCCCGGCAACGGGCGGCTGTCCACGTTGATCTCCGTTCTTCCCGGGGCCGTGCTGAACAACGAAGGCGATCGTGCATCGGGTGCGCTCAGCGACCGTTCGCAGACGCGCTTCGCGATTCACGGTGCGCCGAACGCGCAGCCCGTCATCGACGGCATGAATACCGAGATGGCGGCGAGCAACACCGGCGTGTTCGTGTGGAACGGCGTCACGTTCCAGGAGGTCGTCGCGGAGACGACCGGGATCGGCGCCGACCGCGACACCGGCGGCGTGCAGCTGAACATGATCCCGAAGGACGGCGGCAACATCTTCTCCGGCACCGCGAACTTCGCGTACACCGGTCCCGACCTGCAGAGCAACAACATCGACGACAAGCTGCTGGCGCGCGGTCTCAACGCCTCCACGACCGGCCTGGCGTCGATCAAGAAATTCGTCGAGGCCGCGGCGGGCGTTGGCGGCCCGATCAAGCGGAACAAGCTGTGGTTCTACGGCGCGGCGCGCAAGAGCATCACGCAGCAGTACGCCGCCGGCATCTACTGGAACGCGCTGCACCAGCCGCAGAGCATGCTCTACCAGCCGGATTTCAGCCGGCCCGGGGTCAGCAACGACTTCTATCGCGACTACAGCCTCCGCCTCACGCTGCAGGCCACCGAGAAGGACAAGATCGTCGTCGGCGGATCGTTCCAGCACAACTGCAACTGCATCTACGCGCTGTTCCGTCCGCAGGGCGGATCGCTGGTGACGCCCGAAGCGGCGACGGCGCACGAATACGAGCCCGACTTCAACGTGACGAGCACGTGGACCCGTCCGGTCACCAACAAGATGCTGCTGACGGCGGCGGCCGGCATCAATCACATCACGCAGACGAACAAGCGCGGCGAGGCCGTGGACGTCAACAGCATCCAGATCACCGAGCAGTCGGTCGATCTGAAGTACGGCGCGGCGTACGGTGCGACCGCGGGCGGGTCGTCGTATTCGACGCTTCCCCGCCGCCAGTATCACCAGCAGTTCGCCATCGCGTATGTCACCGGCTCGCACAACTTCAAGAGCGGCGTGAACCTGCGGGAGCTCTCGACCGGCGACAACAAGAAATACGGGTCGGACCTGTTCATGGCCAACCGGGCGATTCTCTACACGTTCAACAACCAGCGGCCGGTCTCGCTCCAGCTGCTCGCCACGCCGACGCACTTCGAAGAATCCGCGCTCGACGCCGCGGTGTACGCGCAGGATCAGTGGACGATTCGCCGCCTGACGGTGAACCTCGGCCTGCGTTACAACGACGTGGACATGTCGAGCCCGGAACTCGTCTCGCCCGCCGGCTTCTTCGTGCCCGAACGGCGCATCCCCGCGGCGGATCACATCCCGCACTGGCGCAACCTGAGCCCGCGTTTCGGCGGCGCGTACGATCTATTCGGCAACGGCAGGACCGCGCTGAAGGGGTCGTTCGGACGCTACCCGGACATCATCCGTGTCTCGCCGGCAAACCCGGCGAACCTGTTCTCGCTCACGACGAACCGCAGCTGGAACGATACGGCGTTCGGCGCCGGCGATCCGCGCAGCGGCAACTTCGTCCCGGACTGCGATCAACTGAATCCGGCGGCTAATGGCGAGTGCGGCGCGTGGTCGGATCAGAACTTCGGCCGGCCGCGGCTGTCGACGCGCAACGCGCCAGACGCGCTGACAGGGTTCAACAAGCAGTTCTACAACTGGCAGGCGTCGGTCTCGTTCCAGCACGAGCTCACGCAGCGGCTGGCGCTCAACGTCGGCTACTTCCGTACGTGGTACGGCGGCTTCCTGGCGACGAACAACACCGCGATTCCCGCGTCCGGCTACGACTCCTTCTGCATCACGGCGCCGAACGACAGCCGCCTGTCGGGCGGCGGCGGCGGCCAGATTTGCGGCCTGTACGACGTGAAACCGGCCTTTTTCGGCCGCGTTGACAATCTGGTCACACAGGCGTCGAATTATGGCGGGCAGACGCAGGTCTATAACGGCGTGGATCTCACCCTCAACGGTCGATTCGGCCAGGGTGGGCAGTTCTCCGGCGGCCTGAGCGCGGGGCGCACGGTCACGGACAACTGCTACATCAACGGGAACGCCTCGCTGACGGCGCCCGTATTCCTCAACGTACCGGCGCTGCCGGCGACGTCGACGGTGCCGCGCACTTCGGATTTCTGCCACGTGACGCCGCCCTGGTCCTCGGGCACGCAGCTCAAGTTCCTCGCGGTCTACCCGCTGCCGTACGACATCGAGACCAGCGCCATCGTGCAGAACAGCGCGGGCATCCCGATCACGGCGAGCTACGTGATCCCGAACGCGCAGATCGCTCCGATTCTCGGCCGCAACCTCGCCGCGTGCCCGGCGACGGGCGCGTGCACGCAGACGCTGCGGACCGAGCTGATTCCGCCGAACACGATGTTCGAGCCGCGCCTCACGCAGGTGGACCTGCGCGTCTCGCGCTCGTTCCGCATGATGGGGACCGCACGGCTGCGCGGCAGCCTCGATATCTACAACATCTTCAACGCGAACAGCGTGCTCAGCATGACGCCGACGTACGGATCGTCATGGCGGAACGCCGCGCAGGTTTTGAGCCCACGGTTATTGAGAATCGGGGCGCAGCTTGACTTCTAACTTCGAAGGTCCGGCTGAAGCCGGACTCTACGAGCGGCGAACTTCGGACGGGATCGGGAGGAAGTGATGCGTATTGGGTGGACGGGATTCTCGGCGTTTCTCGCAATGATTGCGGTCGTCTGGGTGACGACGATGACGAGTGAGGGGCAGGCGCCCGCGGGGCGCGGACAGGCAGCCGCGCCGCAAACCGCGGCGCCGGCAGCGGGACGTCAGGCGGCAGCGCCGCGTCCGGCCGCGGCCGCGCAGGGCGCGCGCACGGAAGACGGCAAGCCGAACCTGAATGGGATCTGGCAGGCGATCAACACGGCGAACTGGGACGTCGAAGCCCATCACGCCGAGGCCGGTCCTCACAACGACATCATGGGCGCGTGGGGTTCCGAGCCCGCGGGCATGGGCATCGTCGAGGGCGGCACCATCCCGTATAAGCCCGAGGCGCTCAAGAAGAAGCAGGACAACTTCAAGAACCGCATGCTCGTGAAGGTCACCAACGATCCGCACCGCTTCGACACGGGTGACACGGAGCTGCAGTGCTTCCGTCCCGGCGTGCCGCGCGCCAACTACATGCCGTTCCCCTTCCAGATCTTCCAGAACCGCGACCAGATCCTGATGGTCTACGAATACAAGGGCTCCATGCGGACGGTCTTCATGGACAAGCATCAGGAGGCGCCGGTCGATTCGTGGATGGGGTGGTCCAACGGCCGGTGGGAGGGCGACACCCTGGTCATCGACGTGACGGGCTTCAACGGCCATCAGTGGCTCGACCGCGCCGGCAACTTCTTCAGCGACACGGCGCACGTCGTGGAGCGCTGGACGCCGCGCGGCCGCGATCACATGATGTACGAGGCTACCATCGAGGATCCCGCTATCTATACGCGGCCGTGGAAGATCAGCTTCCCGATTTACCGCCGCCTGGAGCCGAACGCGCAGCTGCTCGAGTTCAACTGCGTGCCGTTTGTCGAGGAGATGATGTACGCCCCCATTGGGCTGTACAATCCACCGAATCGTTCGTCGCGGTGACGGAGGAGTGATGCATATGCGGAATCGGATGCTCTGGATGACCACCGCGCTCACGGTCGCGATGGTTGGGGCCCTGTCGATGGCCGTGCTCGTGGCGCAAGCGCCGGGCAAGAACGCGCTGCCGCAGACGACCACCAGCACGGATGCGGCGATCAAGGCGTCGGCCGATGCCTTCAAGAAGTCCGTGGAGCTCAAGAGCTACGCGGTCCCGAAGAAGCCGTGGGGCGAGCCGGATATCAGCGGTGTGTGGCTGACCGCCACCTACACGCGGCTGCAGCGGCCCACCGAGCTCGGCGACAAGGAGTTCTACACGGAAGAGGAAGCGATCGCCGAGTACAAGAAGGCCGCGGAATCCGACGCGGAAGTTGATCCGCGAACCGTGCACTACGACTGGAAGGAATACGCGATGGACGCGTGGCAGGGCGGCGCGACGCCGAACCTGCGGACGTCCCTGATCGTCAGCCCGAAGAACGGCCGGCTGCCTTCGCTCGTCCCCGAGGCGCAGCAGCGGCGCGCGGCCGCGGCGGCCTCCGCGCGGCAGCTCGATCCGATGCTCGGCGTCAAGACGTTCGGCAACCTGTACACACGCTGCGTCCTCGGCCTCGGCGCCATCCCGCTCGTCCGCGGCGGCATGCCGGGCGCGGATTCGGCGGCGACCGCAGCCGGCGTCACCGCGGAGGCGTTCTTCTTCCAGAGCCCCGGCTACCTGACGATCGTGATGCAGTCGAACAACGACGTGCGCATCATCCCGACCGACAACAGCCGCCCGCATGTCGCATCACAGGTGCGGCAGTACCTGGGAGATTCCCGCGGGCACTGGGAGGGCAACACGCTGGTCGTCGAGACGACGAACTTCTTCGACCCGAAACCGGCGACCAACTTCCTCGGCTCGACCGACCAGCTTCAGCTCGTGGAACGGTTCACACGGGTCGGTCCAAATACGATCCGCTATCAGTACACGGTCACCGATCCGAAAACCTGGACGCAGCCCTGGTCGGTGGACACGACGATGCCGCGCATCGATCCGTCGATGATTTACGAGTTCGCCTGCCACGAGCAGAACTATGGTTTGATCAACGTCGTGACAGGCACGCAGATCCGGTTCCGCGAGGGCGTCCACGATCTGCGCGGTAATGGCGCACCCGAATAATAGAAGGATAGAAGGAGAGCACCAGATGCGGATGACAGTCAAACTTCTCGGCGTTATAGCTGCCCTGGGTCTGCTGCTGGCTGCGGTGCCGGCAGTGGCGCATCACTCGTTTGCCGCGGCCTTTGACGAGAATCACCCGATCAACCTCCAGGGGACCGTCACCAAGGTCGAACTGGTGAATCCCCATGCGTGGATCTGGCTCGACGTGAAGGGCCAGGACGGCACCGTGACCAACTGGGGCATCGAGGGCGGCCCCCCGACCAACCTGTTGAGGAACGGCATCACCAAGACCAGCCTGCCGATCGGCACCGAGATCAAGCTGTTCGGATATCAGGCGAAGAGCGGCGAGCCGAAGGGCGTTGGCGTGTTCGTCGAGTACCTGGACGGCCGCAAGGTCTTCATGGGCGGCTCGGCTCCCGGCGCTGACGGCAACCCGACACCGAAGTCGAACTAGGGACCGAAGGGGCCGGGGCGGCCTCTGGTGAACCTCTTTCGCTTCTTCGACTGGCTTGGGAACACCTCGTGGAGCGTCGAGCTCCACGAGTCCCGCTACGTGTTTCTCCTCGTCCTGATGATTCACGTGCTGACGATCAGCGTGTTCGTCGGGACCGCGGTCATGATCGACCTGCGGCTCATGGGCAAGACGTTGACGTCCGTGCCCGTGTCGCAGGTCGTCACGCGCCTGATGCCCTGGACCGAAGCGGGGTTTGTGGTGATGGTCGTCACCGGCGCGCTCCTCTTCTACGCCGCGCCCGTCAACCGCTACGAGAACGTCTTCTTCCGCTTCAAGATGGGGGCGCTCGTGCTGGCGGCCGTGAACGTCTGGCTCTTCCGTCGCAACGTCTATCGATGGGTCGGCGACTGGGACAGCGATCCCGTGCCCCCGCGCCTGGTGCGCATCGTCGGCGCGGTGTCGCTGATTCTGCTCGCGCTGATCATCACGGCCGGGCGGATGATGGCGTATCAGGATTACTGGTTCGGCAATTCGTAAATCCGTAGATTCGCAAATTCGTAAATTCCGATGTCCCTGCTCGAGTTCTGCCGCTGGCTGCAGTATTCCGGCCCGCTTCACGCGATGCGGGACTCGCCGATCTTCTTTCCGATCGTCGCGACGATTCATCTGATGGGGCTGGCGCTGATTGGCGGCTCGGTCCTCGTGGTCGATCTGCGAATGCTCGGATGGGCGCTGCCGGGCCAGTCCGTCGCGTCCCTGGCGCAGGACGCGGAGCGCTGGCTGCTGCGCGGGCTGGGCGTGATGATCACCACCGGCATCCTGCTGTTCATGTGCTTCGCGACGAAGTACTACTACCTGACGTTCTTCTGGGTGAAGATGGGCGCGCTCGTCGCGGTCATCATCTTCACGTGGTCGGTGCGCCGGCGCGTCGCCATGGCCGGCGAGGCGGACGTGCGGCCGATCACGCGCAAGCTGGTCGCGCTCGTGTCGATTGTCTTGTGGACCACCGTGGCCGTGGGCGGCCGGTATATCGGGTTCCCGTGATTGACGAATCTACGAAGTTACGAATTGACGGATCTCAATTTTCAAATTGCAATTCGTAAATTCGTAAATTCGTAGATGGAGGATTCATGATCCGCGTTGTGTCCGTGGTCCTTGCGCTCGTGTGGGGCGAAGCGGTGTACGCCCAGGCGCCCGCGGCGCCGGTCGTGCAGCCGCGCGTCTACGCCAACATGCTGCAGCTGATGCGCGGCACGTTGTACCCGCAATCGAACGTCATCTTCACCGCGCAGGTCGAAGATCCGGCGGCGTTCAAGCCCGCGGCACACCAGTCCACGTCGTCCGATCCGTTCACGAGCGCCTATGGTGGATGGGAGGCGGTGGAAAACAGCGGCATGGCAATGGCCGAGACGGCCAACCTGCTGCTCGTACCGCGGCAGTGCAGCAACGGCAAGCCGGCGCCGGTGCAGAACGCCGACTGGAAGATGTGGATCGACGAGCTGCGCGAGGCCGCGGTCGGCGTCTACAAGGCCGGACAGGCGAAGAATGACGATGTGGTGCTGGAGGCCGCGGACAAACTTGCCACGGCCTGCCTGCACTGTCACGCGAAGTACCGGAACGTGCCAGGGGGGAACGTCAACCGCTGTTGATCAGATTTACGAATCTATTTCGTCGACGTCGCCGCTTCCGCGACAACCGGATTGGACAGCGCGCCGATCCCTTCAATCTCGCACTTCGCGTTGTCGCCCGCGCGCATCCAGCGCGGGTCGGGGCGCTCGAGGTTCGTTCCCGCCGGGCTGCCGCCGGAAATCACGTCGCCTGGGTTCAGCGTCGTGATGTTCGAGGCAAACGACAGCATCTCCCAGATGTTGTGGCTCATGTTCCGGGTATTCGAGTCCTGCATCACCATGCCGTTCAGATACATCGTGTGGCGGACGTTCATCGGATCCTTGATGAACTCCTTCGGCACGATGTAGGGGCCGAGCGGGCCGAACGTGTCGTGGTTCTTGCCGATCAGCCAGTCCGAGCCGCCCATCTTCCGATCGCCGCGGCCCTGGCGGTCCGAGACGTCGTGGTGCGCCGTGTAGCCGAAGATGTAGTCGGCGGCCTTATCGATCGGCACGTAGTGCGCCGGCTTGCCGATGACGGTCGCGAACTCGCATTCGAAATCGATCTGGACGCGGCCGCGTGGGACGACAATCGAATCGCCGTTGCCGATGATCACCGACGGGGACTTCAGGAACAGATACGGGTTGTCGCGCGTGTCGCCCGGCTTACGCTCCCAGATGCCCGGCGCCGACACCGCCGCCGCCGCAGCGGGTGCCGCGCCCCGTCCGCCGCCACCGCCGCCGCGCGCGGCTGGTGCCGCCGCTGCGGCGCCGCGCGCCTGGTTGGTGGCAATCCCCTGCTCGTGCTCGACGTAGTTGCCGCCCGCGTTCAACTGCACTGACGGCATCACCGGAGGCCGGATCCGCACGGCGCTGATCGCATAGACGTACGCCGGCGCGCCGGCCGCCGGGATCGTGCGCGCGATGGCCATGAGCCGCGTGCGCCACTCGTTGTCGTAGCGCGCGATCAGCTGCTTCATGTCCGTGGGCGCGGTCAGCTTCGGCGCCGACGCGTTGGCCTGCTCGTACGCGGTGTTGGCGCGGGCAATGTCGACAATCTGGGCGTCGCGCAGCACCAGGCCGACGAATGTGCGTCCGCCCTGCTCGAACGTGCCGAGCTTGAAGGTCATTGCCGCGCCGCCCTGCGCGCCAAGGCCGGCCGAGGCAATCACGGCGACAGTGGTGGCAACGATCAGCGCAACGAACGTCCGTGTGACTCGCATATGCTCCTCCAAGATTTACGAATCTACGAATCCGGCACTGGTTATTCGTCAATTCGTAAATCCGTAAATTCGTCAATTGCTATTTCTCGGACTGCAGCTTGGCCGGCGCCGGTTTGGCGAATCTCGCCGCGTCGATCGGTGCGTTGGCCTGAACATCGGTGAACTGCAGCGTCATCTGCATGTAGGTCTGCGTCAGCGTCCGCTGGAACGGGATCTTCACGCCGAGGCCAGGCAGCTCGCGGTAATCCGCGTAGTCGAGCTGCGTCGGCACGAATGCGATTGGCGTGATCGTAAACCGCAACAGCCGCAGCAGCAGGCCGCTGGTGGGATCGAAGAAGAGCTGCGCGACGCGGTCGCCATTGACCGTCGCCTGCAGGACGATGACGTCCTTGTCGTTGAGGATGGTGCGGCCGGCGCGCCATTGCGGATACGCCTTCTGCAGGCCGACGGGGAAATTCGCCAGCGCCGACAGGCGCGCGCGATCGATGTTGCCGCTCGTCAGCGTCAGCAGCGGCAGCGGCTGCTCGGGCCCCGCGACCCACGCGTTCGTGCCGTCGAACACGCGCGTGCTCGCGCCGATCGTCAGATGCACGACGACCGTTTCCTGATTCGGCGCTTTCGCATAGAGCTCGATCGGTACCGGGCTGCGATCGGTATCGAACCCGGAATAGGTCCCCTTCGCCGCGTAGCTCGTGAGCTTCGCGAGCTTGTCGGCGCCGCCGAGTGCCTGGATGTACTTCGCGAACACCTGATTGACGTTGACGCTCGCGTCGGTCAGGAAGTCGCGCGCGTCGGGATCGAGCACCGGCTCGCCGTACTGCGACATGAAGCTCGGGTCTGCCTTCGGCACGTTGCTGCCGCCATGGCATGTGAAGCAGGTGACGCGCGGCGCGCCGCCGAAGTACTGCTGGTTGATCGCCTTGACCATCGTGATCATCTGCCGCGCGCGCTGGATGCGCGGCGTCTGCGTCGCGAACGCCGATTTGTCGAGCGCCGCGTTGGACGCATGACAGAAGGTGCAGTCGTTGCCCATCGAGCTGGCGAACGTCCCCATCACCTCGAAGAAGGTGTCGACGGGGATGCCCTTCAGCAGCTGCACGGTCTTGAAGGTTTCCTCCACCATGGGGACCCGTTCAGGGGCGGTTTGTGCCCTGAGACCCGCCACTGTCACCAGACACGCCGCGCAGACGACCGCGGCGCATGCGAACACCCGCCTCGCTCCGACTGTCATAGCGATCCTCCGTCGATGTTTTAGGTGCGCGTTTGCTGCCGCGGAGTATAATCCGGCCGCGTCGCGGCGAAAGGAGACTTTATGAAACTCCGGTGGAGCGTGGCGTTATTGGTTGTATTGGCGGCGGCCGTGGGATACGCCCAGATGCCCACGACGACCACCGTGGAGGCGCCCGGCGGCGCCCTCACCATCACGGCGCTGGGCCACGCCAGCGTGCAAATCGAACAGGGCAACAAGGTCGTCATCGTCGATCCGGTGACGATGATGGCGGACCTCTCCAGGGCAAAACCGGCCGATCTCATCCTGGTTACAGACATACACGGGGACCATTACGACCCGGCCGCCGTGGCGAAACTGCGCAAGCCCGAGGCGCCTGTCGTCGTGCCGCAGGCGGTCGCGGACATGAAGCAGATACCCAATCCCACGGTCATGCAGAACAACCAGATGCGGACCAACGAGCAGTCGCTGGTCGGCATCACGGTCATCTCGGTGCCCGCATACAACGTCACCGAGAACCGCTTGCAGTACCACCCGAGAGGACGCGGCCAGGGCTACGTGCTCGCCTTCAGCGACAAGCTGGCGGACGTGCGGCAGCTGAGGGCCGCACAGGTCTACATCGCCGGCGACACGGAGTGCGTCCCGGCGATGACGACGTGGGTCACGAACGTGAACGTGGCGCTGATGCCGATGAACCTGCCGTACACGATGACGCCGGCCGACGCCGCGACGTGCGTGAAAGGCTTCAAGCCGAAGGTCGCGATCCCGTATCACTACATGGGACAGAACCCGCAGGAGTTCG